>Ga0308173_10000093_pt1 | contig 29277 bp, 28 predicted proteins | sample PhyPR1_FD_203716 | JGI IMG/M metagenome (GOLD analysis project Ga0308173, IMG submission 203716) | Soil microbial communities from UC Gill Tract Community Farm, Albany, California, United States - DLSLS.P.R1 | ecosystem: Environmental > Terrestrial > Soil > Agricultural land | place: USA... | reverse complement strand
GTACACGATGAACCGCGTGGGCAAGATCGTTCCGCCCAAGCGCCACATCCTGAAAGATATCTCCCTGTCCTTTTTCCCCGGCGCCAAGATCGGCGTGCTGGGCCTGAACGGTTCTGGCAAGTCGACGCTCCTGAAAATCATGGCCGGCATCGACAAGGACATCGAGGGCGAAGCCATCCCCATGCCCAACCTGAACATCGGCTACCTGCCGCAGGAACCGCAACTGGACCCGGAGCAGACGGTGCGCGAGGCGGTGGAAGCGGGCCTGGGCGAAGCGTTCGCCGCGCGCGCCAAGCTCGACGCGGTGTATGCCGCCTATGCCGAGCCGGACGCCGACTTCGATGCGCTGGCCACCGAGCAGGCGCGGCTGGAAGCCATCATCGCCGCCAGCGACGGCGGCAACCTGGAACTGCAACTGGAAATGGCGGCCGATGCGCTGCGCCTGCCGCCGTGGGACGCGAAGATAGGCGTGCTGTCGGGCGGCGAGAAGCGCCGCGTGGCGCTGTGCCGGCTGCTGCTGTCCAAGCCCGACATGCTGCTGCTGGACGAACCGACCAACCACCTCGATGCCGAATCGGTGGACTGGCTGGAGCAGTTCCTGCACCGCTTCCCCGGCACCGTGGTCGGCATCACCCACGACCGCTACTTCCTGGACAACGCGGCCGAATGGATACTGGAACTGGACCGCGGCCACGGCATCCCGTGGAAGGGCAACTACAGTTCATGGCTGGAGCAGAAGGAAAACCGGCTCAAGCAGGAAGAGTCCAGCGAAAGCGCGCGCCAGAGGGCGCTGCAGAAGGAACTGGAATGGGTGCGCCAAAACCCCAAGGGCCGCCAGGCCAAGAGCAAGGCGCGCCTGGCCCGCTTCAATGAGCTGTCCGAGCATGAATACCAGAAGCGCAACGAAACCCAGGAAATCTTCATCCCGGTGGCCGAGCGCCTGGGCAATGAAGTAATCGAGTTCAAAAACGTCAGCAAGGGTTATGGCGACCGCCTTCTGATCGACAACCTGAGCTTCAAGGTGCCGCCCGGCGCCATCGTCGGCATCATCGGCCCCAACGGCGCCGGCAAGTCGACGCTGTTCCGCATGATCGCCGGGCGCGAGCAGCCCGACAGCGGCGAGGTGGTGATCGGCTCCACGGTGCGGCTGTCGCTGGTGGACCAGTCGCGCGAAGACCTGAACAACAAGAAGACCGTGTTCGAGGATGTCTCCAACGGCGCCGACCTGCTGACCGTGGGCCGCTTCGAGATGCCGTCACGCGCCTACCTGGGCCGCTTCAACTTCAAGGGCAGCGACCAGCAGAAAACCGTCGGCAACCTGTCCGGCGGCGAGCGCGGCCGGCTGCACCTGGCCAAAACTTTACTGATGGGCGGCAATGTGCTGCTGCTGGATGAACCGTCCAACGATCTCGACGTGGAGACCCTGCGCGCGCTGGAAGATGCGCTGCTGGAGTTTGCCGGCAGCGTGATGGTGATCTCGCACGACCGCTGGTTCCTGGACCGTATCGCCACCCATATCCTGGCGTTCGAGGGCAATTCGCAGGTCACCTTCTTCGACGGCAATTACCAGGAATATGAAGCCGACAAGAGGAAGCGGCTGGGTGAGGAAGGGGCCAAGCCGAAGCGGATACGCTACAAGCCATTGCGCGCTTAGCCATGCTGGCGGCGCCGCATTACGCCGGCAGCATGGCCCGCCTGAAAGACCAGCAGGGCCGATGCTGCTGCGATAAATGACGGCGCCCGTTGTTCCCCCGCTTTGCTTACTTGCGGTCGCCCGCAGGGTGAAAGGAGGACAGGAAGGACAGCGGCAAGCGGGCTTCCGGGCAGAGGCGATGATGATCCGCCATGACAGCCGGATCACAGGACACGGCAAGCCGGTGGAGCATCCGATGCGCCGGTTGGCTTGCTAAAGAAGTCTTTGGCCGATGCGCTTAATTGCGTCAGGGTGAATAAGGACTGCTGCATCTGGTCAGGCGGCTGCTTGAGAAGTTGTTGCGTGATCAGGGAGCTGACTTCCGCTGGAAGTGCAAAGTGAGAGCCGATGGAAAGATGAAGCCCCATGGCGGCTTCCTTCATGGTTTCCGGGAGTTGCCGGTTCCGCTGAAGTGCTAGCTCGATTTTTGCGTTGAGTTCATCACTGCACTGATTGTAAGAGCCACGAAGCTTGAGCGTGGTGAGGGAGGTATTGGTGGCCAGCGCCTTCGCCAGCACCGCTACCTGCGCGTCATTGACTTCGCATACCAAGAGCAAGCCCCACTATCCCGGAAGGTGAAGCTGCCAGCCAATCAGCAAGCTCCCGTATCTGTTTGTCGTCAAGCCGGTCGCTTGGACTTGGCATGCCATTGGCAACCGTATGCCGGAAGCTCAGTTCCCGCGAACCTCCTCGGCGCTGCCCGCAGCGCTTGCATGAGAACCCCGGTTCCGTGGCGGCCTTCACCGGTGTCCCTGACGCGTTCGTTGTGCTGGCGCCCATCGGCAAAGGTTATGGGATGACTGCACGGCGCCAGAGATTTGATTGTCCATGATTGCAAGGGCTGATATCGGAAAAGAGGATGGGTAAAGACAGCTTTTAGTGCTTCTTCGGCTTTTCAGGAAAGCACAGTTAAGTGCCAGTCCATCAGGCCCGGTTCCTTGGCTGGCCTCCCAACATGACGCGCCTCTTCACCGCTGTCTCTGGCCGGCGTAGAGCGCGCCGCAGGCCACCATGCGCAGCGGCTGCAAAAATGGCGGCAACAGCGGCGCCAGGATGGCCGGCACCGTGAAGGCGTTGAACGTATTGCGCATGCCCCGGGCCAGGTAGCGGCCATGCGGCAGCGCCGGGGCAGGCTTGTAGCGTTGCGAACCCGCGTCGCCGGCTGCCGCGACCGCGGCTTATTGCGTGTCGTGGATCATGGCGGTGACGATACAGGCGGCAATGACGGCGCCAACCAGCCTGGCGACGCCGGCCGGCCGCATCGTGCCGCCGGCCTGGCGGATGGACTCGTCCAGCCGCCCTGTCATGACCGTGGGCCAGGCAAAGGCAAGCATGCCGGCAACATAGGCTTGCGGACACGCCTGTATCCGTTCGGACAGCGAAGGCGGACGCGGCGGCTGTGGAATCGCTTCCAGCGTCGCGCCGCGATAACGATGCCATCCCGCCGACAGGGTGCTGCCCGCGCCAACCGCCGCCATCTGGGCGGTCACGCGGGCCAGCACGAAATTGATCGGGTAGGCGCGCGCGGCGTCGGCTTGGCGCCGCGGCAGGCGCTCGCACAGCAGGCGCCAGCGCCGCAGGCTGGCCGCCGCCATGCGCTCTCCCCGCGACCCTTGCCGGGCGCACCAGGTATTGGTCAGGTGCGCCTGCAGCGTGAAGGCGGGGAGGTAGGGCATCATGCCCAGGGTCAGCGCCGCCACTTCCTGCAGTCGGGTGGGTGGCGGGCTGAAACGCACGCACATTGGCGGCTGGATCATGTCGACATAGATCATGCCGGCCAGCAGGGTGCGCATCGCGTAAGCCGGCGGCCACTGCGCGGCGCGAAGAGCGCAAACCCGCGGCCAGCGCACGTTCCTGAAACAGGGCGCCACGATGGTGGGCAGGCTGAAGCCGCCGATGGTGATCCATGCCGCCTGCCTGGCGTAGCGCGACTGGGACACGGCGGCGCGCGGCGGCCCGCTGTCCGGCGGGCCGCCTTCAGCGGCGGCGGGATGGCTGTGAATGCGGGCATGCGGGGCGGAAGGAATCGGTCTCATGGCGGTGTGAGTGGCGACACCCGCCAAGTTGCTGCAATTTTTCCGCCCCGCGGGCGGCTACGGCTTCAGCACCACCTTCACGCACTCATCCTGCTTGTCGCGGAACATCCTGTACGCGTCGGGCGCCTCGTCCAGCGGCAGGCGGTGGGTGATGATGACGCTGGGATCGATTTCGCCTTTCTGCACCCGGTCCAGCAGCGGTTTCAGGTAGCGCTGCACATGGGTCTGGCCGGTTTTCAGGGTCAGCGAGCGGTTCATGAAGGAGCCGATCGGCATCTTGTCGAGGAAGCCGCCGTAGACGCCGGGTATCGACACCACGCCGCCGTTGCGGCAGGCCATCAGCGCCTCGCGCAGCGCATTCGGACGCTCGGTCTCCATCATCATCGCCTGCTTGACCCGGTCATACGCGCCGACCAGGCCGACGCCGTGCGCTTCCATGCCGACCGCGTCGATGCAGGCGTCCGGGCCGCGGCCGCCGGTGATGGTCTTCAACGCGTCCAGCACATCGACTTCCTCGTAGTTGATGGTCTCGGCCCGCGACACTTCGCGCGCCATGCGCAGCCGCTCCGGAAAGCGGTCGATCGCGATCACCCGCTCGGCGCCCAGCAGGTAGGCGCTCTGGATCGCGAACTGGCCGACCGGGCCGCAGCCCCACACCGCCACCACGTGGCCGGGCTTGATGTCGCAGTTTTCCGCAGCCATGTAGCCGGTCGGCAGGATGTCGGACAGGAACAGCACCTTCTCATCCTCCAGGCCGTCCGGCACCTTGATCGGGCCGACGTCGGCGTAAGGCACCCGCACATATTCGGCCTGGCCGCCGGCATAGCCGCCGGTCAGGTGCGAGTAGCCGAAGATGCCGGCCGGCGAATGGCCCCACATCTTTTCCGCCATCGACGCGTTGGGATTGGAGTTCTCGCACAGCGAATGCTGCTGCTCCTCGCAGAAATAGCAGTTGCCGCAGGCAATCGGAAACGGCACCACGACCCGGTCGCCTATCTTCAGGTTGGTCACGCCGCTGCCCAGCTCCACCACCTCGCCCATGAATTCATGGCCCAGGATGTCGCCCTTTTCCATGGTGGGGATGTAGCCGTCGTACAGGTGCAGGTCGGAACCGCAGATGGCGGTCGAGGTGATCTTCAGGACCGCGTCGCGCGGATTGATGATCTTGGGGTCGGGCACGTTATCGATTCTTACGTCCTTGGCGCCATGCCAGCACAGAGCTCTCATCCCGGTACTCCTTTCTTGATCAGCTTGACAACGGGGCTGCGCGGGCCGGAAGTCTGGCCTTCGGTGGTGGTGATTTCGCCCGTTTCTATCAGTTGCTTGAAGCGCCGCAGGTCGTCATCCATCTGCTGCGCCGGGTTTTCGCCAAACAGTTTTGAAATCAGCGCGCCCGCCTTGCCGCCCGGCGGGCTGTATTGCATCTCGACCCGGACGATGGTGCCGCGTCCGCCGGGCGCCGGCTCGAAGCGCACGGTGCCGCCATTGTCCACTTGGGCGTCTTCCACCGAATGCCAGGCCAGCAGTTCGCCCGGCTGGTCGGCGGTGATGTCGGCATCCCATTCCACGCTGGAGCCGATCGGCGCCTTTGCTTTCCAGTGCGACCGGGTATCGCTGATTTTCTCCACCGATTCCAGGTGCTTCATGAATTCCGGGAAGCGGTCGAAGCCGCGCCAGAAACGGTAGCACTCTTCAGGCGACTTGTTGACCGTAATGCATTTCTCGACAACGGTGGCGCCCGATTCGGTGGTGCGCTCGCCCATTTTCTGGCGTGCCGACTGCTTGACCGCTGCGCTCATGTCCAGCGTGCCGGCGGCGGCCACGGCCGCGGTCGCCAGCGCCAGGCGGCTCAGGCGTCTTTGCGAACTGGCCTGGCCGAAGGAGCGGGCCAGCATGGTCGCTTCCAGCGCCACGCCGGCCAGGCGCGCCAGTCCCAGCGGCGCCGGCTTGCCGCGATTGAAAATGTTGACGGCGCTGGCGATGCTCATCGCCCCCGATGCCCGCATTACGGCCGGATGCACATGCACGCCGGTCGAACGCGCTACCTGGCGCGGCGCCAGCAGTTGCGCAATGCCCAGTCCCAGGATTACCATGCCGGCCCCGGCGGCCAGCGGCGACAAGCCCTGCCCGCTCTGCGCCTCATACTGAAATTCGCGGCCCACCGGACGCTGGCTGAGCGCGCTGCCCGGATTGCGGCCGCTGAAGTCGCGCTGCGGCGCAGCTTCCGACTCCGTAGCGGTAGTCATATCGTTCATGCATTTCTCCATGTCGCTGCCCGGGTCGCCGTCCGTGGTGACGGCCGGCTTCCCGCTGCATTATTGAAATGGCGCATGCCTCGAAGCGGCATGCGCCAGCCGGTCACGAAAAAATTAGTCAGTATTGCAATGCCGGTAGTTCTGCAAGAAACTGCCAACCTTTCCTGCAATTGATTTCACGCATAATGGCCAGCACAATAAAAACCGGGCATTTCTGCCGCGATGCGCCCTCGGGGCTGCCTGATGAAGTCAGCCAGACCTTGCTTACCGGCAGCCATCTGCGCATGGAACGCATCGTGTCCCATGGCCAGCGGTCGCCGCCCGGCTTCTGGTACGACCAGGACGAGCATGAATGGGTGCTGCTGCTGGAAGGCGCAGCCACGCTGCGCTTCGAGCAGGGCGCGCGGCTGCTGGCGCTCTCGCCCGGCATGTATGCGCAGATTCCCGCGCATGCGCGGCACCGGGTCGAGTGGACCGCGCCGGACGTGGACAGCGTCTGGCTGGCGCTGTTCTATCGCGATGGCTGACAGCGGGATACGAGCGGATATACTGCTTGTTCATCGCCCCTGACGACAAGAGCGCTCCGATGCAAGCAGGCAAACAGGCAGCAAGGGCCACGCCGGCCGACCCCGGCCAGCAGTTCGGCAAGCCGTCCACGGGCTTGCGCGCCCGGCTCTACACCATTATTTTCGAGTCCGACACCCGCGCCGGCCGCCTGTTCGACCTGGTGCTGATCCTTATCATCCTGCTGAGCGTGGCGGCGGTGGTGGCCGACAGCGTGAATTCGATATCTTCTGTCCATGGCCAGCTGCTCGACCGGCTGGAATGGTCCTTCACCGCGCTGTTTACGCTGGAGTACCTGGCGCGGCTGTACTGCGTGCGGCGGCCGCTGCGCTACGCCACCAGCTTTTTTGGCATCATCGATCTGCTGTCGGTGCTGCCGACCTATCTCGCCATGGTGATGCCGGGCGCGCACCTGCTGCTGGACGTGCGCATCCTGCGCCTGCTGCGCATTTTCCGTATCCTGAAGCTGACCTCCTACGTGGACGAGTACGGCATGCTGAGCCGGGCGCTGCTGGCAAGCCGGCGCAAAATCCTGATCTTCCTGTCGGTGGTGATCATGATCGTGCTGGTGCTTGGCACCGTGATGTACGTAGTGGAGGGCCCGCAGAACGGCTATACCAGCATACCGACCTCGGTGTACTGGGCCATTACCGCGATCACTACGGTGGGCTTTGGCGACATCGCGCCCAAGACCGACATAGGCCGGGCGATTTCCTCGGTGGTGATGCTGCTGGGCTGGGGCATCCTGGCGGTGCCGACCGGCATCATCAGTTCGGAACTGAGCGCACAGCGCGGCATGGCGCGCGGCCCCGCCCGCGCCTGCCCCGAATGCCGCAGCGGTGGACATGAAGCGAGCGCGAAGTTCTGCAAGGACTGCGGGGCGCCGCTGCCGCCCCGGCAATCCGGGACGGCAGGCTGAATGCATGGTTGTTGTGCGGCAGCCCCAGGCGCGATAATGGCGCTTCCGCTTCCCTTGAGCCCATGATGACCAAACCAGCTTCCGCCCCGCTTACCGCCGACCAGGTCGCGCAATTCCATCAAGACGGCTACCTGCTGCTGCGTGGCAGGGTGGCGCCAGCCGATTGCGAACTCATGCTGGCGGTGACGCTGGATCATTTGCGGCGCGCAGTGCCGCCGCTGGAGTACGAGGCCGAGGTCGGCTATGACGGCGCGCCGGCCTCGCTCGACGCGCCGGGCGGGCGCACCGCGCGCCGGCTGCGCAATGCGTGGCAGCGCGACGCCTGCTTCCGCGACTGGGCCAGCGATCCGCGCCTGGTCGCCAGCCTGGCCCAGCTGCTGGGCGAGGACGTGGTGCTGACGCTGGCGCATCACAACTGCGTGATGACCAAGCATCCCGACTTCGGCACGGCAACCGGCTGGCACCGGGACATCCGTTACTGGTCGTTCACCCGGCCCGACCTGGTCTCGGTCTGGCTGGCGCTGGGACACGAGGATGCCGACAATGGCGCATTGAAATTCATACCGGGCTCGCACCGGATACCGCTGGCGCCGGGACAGATGGATGCGCTCGACTTCCTGCGCCCCGAGCTGCCGGAAAACCAGGCCCTGTTCGCGCAGGGCGTGACGCCGGTGCTGGAGCGCGGCGACGTGGTGCTGTTTCACAGCAAGCTGTTTCACTCGGCAGGACGCAACAACAGCAGGGACATGAAGGCGTCGGTGGTGTTTGCCTATCGCGGCAAGTCGAATCCGCCGCTGCCTGGCTCGAGGTCGGCCGCGGCGGGCGAGATCGCGTTTCAGGAAGGCGCTCAGGCCGGCTGACCCGCTTCGGCCGCAGCGCTGAACCAGGTCCGGGCCACCACGGATTCCAGGCCCGCCGCCAGCGCCATCACGAGGGCGCCGGCGGCCAGGAACAGGCAGGGCAAGCGCCGCCGCCAGGCAGGAACCGTCCAGCCAGGATGCCCGGTTATGGACTGCGCGCTTGCGGCGCCAGGCATCTCAGGATGCGTCGGGCCGGCGCGCCATCTGCTGCGCCACGAAGCCATCGAACGCTTGCAGCAGCGGCAGGTAGCGCGCGCTGTCGCCTTCCAGTTGCGCAAGCGCGTGGCACACTGCTTCCAGCGTCGACAACTGTCCTGGCCGGTGCGCCTTGCGTATCAGGTAGCGCGATGGCGGCGGCGCCGGCAGCGCCAGCCGCGGCAATGCCTGCAGTGCCGGGTTCAGCGCCAGCATCTTGCGGCTCTTGCGCCAGGTCGCGTCCAGCGCCACCAGCCGCAATGGCCGCGTCGTATCCTGCAGCCCGGGCGCCGGCGCCGCGCCCGGCGTGCCGGGGTAGAGCAGCAGCGGCTGGGCCGCGCCCGGCGACGGTCCGTACAGCAGGGCCTCCAGTTGCGCAGGGGAAAAGCGTTCACCGACCTCGACCTTGCGCCGCGCAAGGCTTAACTGCAGCAGGCGCAGGCTGTTCTTCGCATTGTCCGTTTCCAGCGGATGCTGCAGCAGCAGCACCTCGACCGTGTTTGCAGTCGGCGTCGTCCAGCGGCAGATGCAGGCGCGCGCCGGACGCAGGCAGGTGGGGCAGACCGGGCGTGGCGGGCGGGGCGGTGTTGTCATGGGCGCGCAGCATAGCAGATGGCCACGGCGGATTCGGCCCGCCCTAGCGCAGCCATGCATACAGGCGCGCCGCCAGCGGCAGCAGCACGGACGCGATCAGCACCTGCAGGCCGAGCGCAATACCGGCATAGGCGCCGGCATCCGCATGCACCTGCAGCGCGCGCGCCGCGCCTATGCCATGCGACGCGGTTCCCAGCGCGAAGCCGCGCACCCCCCAGTCGCGTATGCCCAGCAGGTCGAAAAGGTATTTGCCGGACAGTGCGCCCACCATGCCGGTCAGCACCGCGAACACCGCCGCCAGCGCCGGAATCCCGCCCAGCCGTTCCGCGATGCCCATGGCCACCGGCGCGGTGGTCGACTTCGGCGCCAGTGAGCGGATGACATCGGCGGGAAGATCCATGGCCCAGGCCAGCAGCACCGCGCTGCCGGCGGCGGCGGCGCCTCCTATCGTGGCGGCAAGCACCAGCGCCGCGCCGCGGGTCCTGAGTTCGGCGCGGCGCAGCCATAGCGGCCAGCCCAGCGCCACCACCGCCGGCCCCAGCAGCACGTGGACGAACTGGGCGCCGGCGAAATAGGTCTGGTAAGGAGTATGGGTTGCGACCAGCACCGTGCCCAGCATCAGCACCGACCACAGCACCGGGTTGGCCCACGGCGCATGCCCCAGTTTTTCATAGACCGACTGCACCAGCACATAGACGACCAGGGTCGAGGTCAGGCCGAACAGCGGCGCCTCCGACAGATAGACCCAGAGCTGGACGAATTCATTCATGCCGCTTCTCCTCCGGCGCGGCGCGCCCGAGCAGGGCGCGCAATACCAGCGCCGTCACCGCCAGCCCGATCCAGGTGGAGACCAGGATCACCGCCAGCAGCCGCACGCCATAGGCCGAGACCAGGTCGAGATGGGCGATCACGCCCACGCCCGCCGGCACGAAAAACAGCGACAGGTGGGACAGCAGCAGTTGCGACGCCGCCGCAAGACTGTGGCGCAGCGGCGTCCATTGCACCACCGGCCACAGCAGCAACAGACCGATGACGGGCCCCGGTATCGGCAGGGACAACAGGCGGCTCAATCCTTCGCCGCCAGCCTGCAGCAGCAACAGGAATGCAAATCCGCGCAAGGCTTCCATGATCTCCCCCTTTCATGGTGGTTATGCCAAGCATAGCGTAGCGACCGCCGCCGGGCATTGCGCGAGGTCTGGGAATGCGGGACGCGTGGGGAAATGTTCGTCGGCGGGGTCTGGCGGATGGCGCCGGCTCAGCTGGTAACCGATGAAGCCGCTGTTGGAGGCCGCCATTCCCAGCGCCGCCATGGCGCTGGCCGGCATGTTGCGGCCGCGGCCCAGGCGCGCCCAGAACAGGCCGGCGCCGAACACCGCCAGCGAGCCCAGGGTATAGGCGGCCAGATAGCGCACATCCATGATTTCAGCAAAGGCGCGCTGGGAAAAGGCTTTCAGCAGCAGCGCCGGCATCGCGATCTTGACCACGAACAGGCCAAGCGAGCGGACGTGGGATTTCGGCACGTAGTCCTGGTGGACCGCGACGTAGCCGACCGCGATCACCAGGAAGATCGGAACAATGGTGCTGAGGATTTCAACCATTCAGGCAAAGGAGCGGTCCAGCGGCGGCGTCCATTGGTACAGCCAGGTCTCGGACAGCGGCTGGCCATCGGTTTCCAGGTAAAGCCGCAGGTTGACCGGGCCGGTCACGTCGTCCGGCAATTTGAGATCGAACATCGCGCGGTAGCCCTGTATCGATTCCAGCGGCCGCGCCGACGTAATCTCCACCGTGCCGTCGCTGGCGGTGATGACGGGCTTGACCACGGTCTTCTTGCCCAGCAGCGCCAGGTCGCCGCCGGCGAAATCCACCGCGAAGCGCCAGGAGAAATACTTGCGCTTCTGGCCGACCACGCCGCCCATGCCGGTGCGGGTGGCGACCACGGTCGCCAGGTTGGGCGTGAATGGCATCTTCGAGCCCCAGTACAAGCGGTAGCCGAATAACAGTTCCTGGCCGGGCTGCGGTTTCTCTTCCGGGTTCCAGAAGGCGACGATGTTGTCGAAGGTTTCGTCCGCGGTCGGAATCTCGACCAGCTGCACCGAGCCCTTGCCCCAGCCGAACTTCGGTTCCACCCACAGGCTGGGACGGCGTTCATAGAACACGCCGTCATCCTGGTAGTGGTCGAAATTGCGGTCGCGCTGCAGCAGGCCGAAGCCGCGCGGATTATTGTCGGCGTAGGCATTGAAGCGCAGGTGCGGCGGATTATTGAGCGGCCGCCATATCCATTCGCCGCCGCCGGTCCACATCGCCAGGCCATCGCTGTCATGGATTTCCGGGCGCCAGTCGTTGGCCATGCGGCGGTCGTTCTCGGCGTACTGGAACATGCTGGTCAGCGGGCCTATGCCCAGCCGCTCTATGCTCTTGCGGGGGTAGAGCGCGGCGTCGACATCCATCGCGGTGGTGGCGCCGGGGATGATCTCGAAGCGGTAGGCGCCGGCGACGCTGGGCGAGTCCAGCAGCGCATACACCACCATCTTGCCGGCGTCGCGCGCCGGCCGCTCTATCCAGAAATCGCGGAACATCGGGAATTCTTCCGGGCGTTCCATGCCGGTGTCGATCGCCAGCCCGCGCGCCGACAGGCCGTACTGCCATTCGCCGCCGACCGCGCGGAAATAGCTGGCCCCGAGGAAGGCGGTGATGTCGCGCGTCAGGTCGGTGTGAAAGTTGACGCGGAAACCGGCGAAGCCCAGGTCCTTGGGCAGGTCGCTGCCTTTCAGGCCGCTCTTGCCATAGTTGAACATGGCCGGGTCGTAAGCCAGCTCGCGCGCCATGCCGTCCCTGACTTCATGGATCTGCACCGGGTGCTTGAAGAACAGGCCGAGATGGAAGAACTTGACCTGGAAACGCAGGTCGTCATCGGCCCACAGCGCATGGCTGTCGCGATAGCCTATGGCCTGGTACTGGTCCCAGTCCAGCGCCGCCACCTTGGGCGGCAGCACGCCGGGCTGCAACTGGTAGGGCTGCGACGCCAACGTGCGCGCGCGGCCCTTGAGCCAGGCGTAATCGAAGGGATGGGCCTGGCCCAGGGTTTTCAGATTGGGCGCCGCGGCATTAGAGGCGCTCGCGGGCTTGGGCAGGTAGATGCCGGCCAGGGCCAGCGCGGCGGATGCCTTGAGCAAGTCACGACGATGCATGGAGCTCCTTCCAGAATGATGATTTCATGCGATGTTGGGAACGCGTTGCGGGCCTGGCATGCGGCGCGGGGCATTGCTGCCCGGCGCAATGCTGCACTGCAACGGCAAAGCCGACACTATACAAGAGCTGGCGCCGGCGTACCGGCCGACGGAAAGCGGACTGTCACGCCCAGGCCGCGTCCATCCAGGCCCGGACCGAAACGCAGCGTGCCATCCCAGTTGCGCGCCACGCTGTCGACAATCGCCAGGCCCAGGCCGCTGCCCTCGGCCTGGCTGCCCGGCGCCCGGTAAAAGCGGCGCGCCAGGCCGGCGCGGTTTTCTTCGGGCACGCCGGGCCCGTCATCGCATACCGCCAGCGCAACCGTGTCCCCGTCGCGACCGACCCGGACCGCGATGCGGCCGCCGCGGCGACCGTACTTGACCGCATTGTCCAGCAGGTTATCCAGCAGCACCGAAAGCGCGACCGGGTCGGCGCGCAGCATGCAGCCAGGCTGGGCATCGACCTCCAGTTCCATGCCGCGGCGCACTGCGCCATCGGCATGCGCTGCGGCGCCGGCGGCGGCCAGCGCGCCCAGGTCCAGCAACTGCCCGGCGCCGGCGGCGCCATGGTCCAGCCGCGCCAGCGCCAGCAGCTGCTGCGCCAGCCGGGTGGCGCGTTCGACGCCGGCCACCACCTGGTTGAGCGCGTGGCGGCGCTCGGCATCGTCGCGCGCGGCCAGCGCCACCTCGGCCTGCACCTTGATCGCCGCCAGCGGCGTGCGCAGCGCATGCGCGGCGTCGGCGGTGAAGGCGCGCTCGCGCTCGATCGAGCGCGCCAGCCGCTCCAGCAGCGCATTCAGCGATTGCAGCAACGGCTGCGCCTCGGCCGGGGCCAGCGCCAGACTGACCGGCTCCAACTGGTCGGCGTTGCGCAGCGCCAGCGCCTTGGACAACGCATCCAGCGGCTTCAAGCCGCTGCCGGCCGCGCTCCATACCAGCAGCGCCAGCAAGGGCAGCGACAGCAGCAGCGGCTGCGCCATGCGCCAGGCAGCCTTGCGGGTAATGGCGGCGCGCGCGGCCAGCGGCTCGAAGGCCCGCACCTGGTAGCCGGCGCGGCTGTGCTGCGCATAGGTGCGCCAGGCGGCGCCGTCGCGGCGCAACGTCGCATGGCCATCGCGCGGGTCGTAAGCGGCGTCGGGGGCGTCCGGCGCGCGCAGCAGCAGGCGGCCGTCGCGGTCGCGGATCTGGAAGCTCAACCTTATCCCGTGCTCATGCTCGTCGTCATGGCCTTCCTGTCCCGCATCGGCCGCCAGCGCGTCGAGCCGGCGCAGGTCAAGCAGCATCAGCAGGCGGACCGTCTCGCGCAAGCGGGCGTCGGCCAGTTCATCAACTTCCTCGCGGGCGCCGTAATAGCCCAGCGCCAGCATGGCCAGCCACAGCGCCAGCAGGCTGCCCAGGATCAGCAGCACCAGCCGGCGCCGCAGCGAAAAAGTTTTCATGGGGCGTCCCGGCTGATCAGGTAGCCGACCCCGCGCAGGGTGCGTATCAGCCCGGCGCCGAGTTTCCTGCGCAGGTTGTGGATGTGGACTTCGACCGCGTTGCTCTCCACTTCCTCATTCCAGCCATACAGGCTTTCCTCCAGCCGGGCCCGCGAAAGCGCGGTGCCGCGGTGTTCCAGCAGGTCGACCAGGATCGCGCATTCCCGCGCCGACAGCGCTATGGTCTGCTCACCCCGGCGCACGGTCAGGCTGTGCGGCTGCACCACCAGGTCGCCATGGCGGATCTCGGACACGCTGCGGCCATGGGCGCGGCGCAGCAGCGCGCGCAACCGGGCTACCAGTTCAGCCAGGTCGAACGGCTTGACCAGGTAATCGTCGGCACCCGCTTCCAGCCCGGCAATCCGGTCCGCCACCGCGTCGCGCGCGGTCAGCACCAGCACCGGCAGGTCGCGGCCCTGCCGGCGCAGCTGCGCCAGCAGGGCCATGCCGTCTATCCTGGGCAGGCCCAGGTCCAGCACCACCGCCTCATACTCGGTGGCGGCCAGCGCCAGTTGCGCGGCGCGGCCATCCCTGGCCCAGTCGACGGTGAAGCCGGCCTGCTTCAGCCCGACCTCGACGCCATTGCCCAGCAGGGGATCGTCTTCCACCAGCAGCAGGCGCATGGTGATGCCTCCTTACGTTGATGGAAGCGATCTTACCGGTTGGCCCGGCCTTTTTGCTCATTCGTCTTCCCATTACCGGGCTGCGGCATGAAGTTCAACGGCTTGCTGCCGCTATCGGGACCACACTCCGGGAAGCCCGCGCATGGCGCCGCCTTCTTAAGATTCGCTTCAGCTTCCGACCGCATCCTTCACCCTGAAGCAGGAGCATGAACGCCCCTGCAATATTGAAAGGAATTGCCATGACAAGCGGAACCGTGGAAGTGAAAGACATGAAGGGGGCGAAACAGTGGGTGCGGGTATGGGACCCGCTGGTGCGCATTTTTCACTGGTCGCTGGCGGCCAGCTTTTTCGGCGCCTGGCTGCTGGGCGAGGATGGCGGCGCGCTGCACCAGGCGCTGGGCTATGCGGCGTTGGGCCTGGTGGCGTTCCGCCTGGTATGGGGCGTGATCGGGCCGCGTCAAGCGCGTTTCGCCAGCTTCGTGCCGTCGCCGCACCGCTTCTTCGGGTATGTGCGCGACATGCTGGCCGGGCGCGAGCGCCGTTACCTCGGCCATAATCCGGCCGGCGGCGCCATGATCATCGCGCTGCTGGCCGCCGTCGCGGCCACTGGCGTCACCGGCTGGATGATGACATTGCCGGCCTACGCCGATCTGCACTGGGTCGAGGAAGTGCATGAAGCCTTTGCCAGCGGCACGCTGGCGCTGGTGGGCCTGCATGTGGCGGGGGTGGCGCTGTCCAGCGTGCGCCATCGCGAAAACCTGGTGCGCGCAATGATCACCGGCAAGAAGCGGGCGTAGCGCGCTGCCACGCGATATGCGATGGAACGCGATGGCGGTAATCGGCGCTTATGTTTTTTGAGCGCTTGCATTTCAGTGCACGATGCCAAATAATACAGATGAGAATAATTCTCATCTGGGCCGGGCCAGCAGTCCGGCCTGTTCCTGCCATACCAGCCAGCCCCCGCGACACCGCGGCAGCCAGCCAGCACACTTTCTGCAAAGGATAGATGATGGCTACCGCCACCCTGAATACCGAGTTCTACGAAGCCGCTGTCCCGTCATCCCAGCCTGAACTGCTGGTGTCGGCCGCGCTGCACCTGATGTCGCATTACAGCACCCAGTCCGGCGAAGGCGGCGCCTGCCTCAAGCTGGCGTCGGTCATCGAGCGCCACCTGAAGGCGCTGGCCGCGCTGCCGCAACTGTCGCCGGTGCTGCAGGGCACCTGCAGCCAGCTGGCCGAGCAATGGGCATCCCATATCGAGCAGGCCGCGCCACGGGCCGGCAAGCCCGGCCTGCTGTCGCGGGTGCTGAACGGACCGCGCGGCTGAACGCCCGGTTGGCGCTCAGCTGTAGTGCTGGTAGACCGTGTGGCGGCCATCGAGCTGCACCAGCAGCACATCGTAGGGATCCTTGCGCGGCCCTTCCATGCCGGGCGAACCGAGCGGCATCGAAGGCACCGCCAGGCCGCGCGCCTTCGGCCGCTCGGCCAGCAGGCGCTTGATGTCGGCGGCCGGCACATGGCCTTCCAGCGCGTAGCCGTCCACCTGGCCGGTATGGCAGGAAGCCAGTTCCTGCGGAATGCCGAAGCTGTCGCGATAGACCGCGGTGTCGGGCACATTGCGCGCATCCACCTTGAAGCCGGCCTTTTGCAGATGCGCGATCCAGCCTTCGCAGCAGCCGCAGCCCTCGCTCTTGTAGACGGCAATCGACGGCGCCGCCGGGGCGGCCGCCAGCAGCGGCGCGCTCCATGCGCTGGCCAGCGCCGCTGCGAGAAAAGTACGTCGTTTCATCTGTTGCTCCTGTTGGTCTGCCGAAGGTTGCGCCAGCGGCGGCAACTCCATCCGGTCAATAAGACCACAGTGTATTGCTTTCCATGGCGGGAAGGTCAAGGCCTGGCGGCGCTTCGCGTGATTGGCTGCAATGGCCACCTCTGCCTGATCCGGTATAGTCGATGCCTTCAATCCCGACCAGCACTTGATATGGCCTTACGCTTTTTAACCGGTGGCAGCGCGATGGGCCAGATGATGCGCAGTCACGACTGGAGCACCTCGCCGCTGGGCAGCCCCGGCGCCTGGCCCTTGCCGCTGCGCACGATCGTTGGCGTGCTGCTTTCCGCCAGCCAGCCCATGTTCGCGGTCTGGGGACCGGAAAAGGCCATGCTCTACAACGATGGCTACGCCGAGATCCTGGGCAATCATCATCCTGCCGCGCTGGGAAGGCCGTTCTTCGAGACCTGGCACGAGCTCGAGCAGGAGGTCGGCCCCATCATGGCGCGCGGCTATGCCGGCGAGCCGACCCATATGAGCGACCTGACGCTCATCATGCGGCGCCATGGCTACCCGGAAGAAACCCACTTCTCGTTTTTCTATGCGCCCTTGCGGGATGAAGCCGGCAACGTGGCCGGCGTATTCTGCGGCTGCACCGAGACCACCGCGCAGGTGCTTGCCGAGCGCGGCCGCATGGCTGAACTCGACCGCTTCCAGGTCCTGTTCGACCAGTCGCCCAGCTTCGTCGCGCTGTTGCGCGGGCCCGAGCATGTGTACGAACTGGTCAATCCCAGCTACCTGCAGCTGATAGGCCACCGCGACGTGATAGGCAAGCCGGTGCGCGCGGCTGTGCCGGAGGTCGCGGGGCAGGGCTATTTCGAACTGCTGGACCAGGTCTACCGCAGCGGCGAGCCCTATTCCGCCAATGCGGTCGACATCCACCTCGCGCGCACGCCGGGCGCGGCGCCGGAACTGCGCCTGCTCGACCTGCTGTTCCAGCCCATGCGCAATGCCGCCGGCGCGGTGGTCGGCATCCTGGTCAACGGCAACGATGTCACCGAAGCGCATGCGGCGCAGGCCACGCTGCGCGAAAGCGAGATGCGCAACCGGCAAATACTCGACAGCGCGATCGACTACGCCATCATCGCCACCGGCCTGGACGGCCGGGTCAGCCGCTGGAACCAGGGCGCCGCGCATATCTTCGGCTGGAGCGAAGCGGAAATGACGGGGCAGCGCCTGGACCGCATTTTTACGCCGGAAGACCAGGCCGGCGACCGGTCCGCGCTGGAAATGCGCCACGCGCTGGAGCATGGCATGGCGGCGGATGAGCGCTGGCACCAGCGCAAGTCCGGAGACCGTTTCTGGGCCAGCGGCGAAACCACTTCGCTGCGCGACCAGGCCGGCGCCGTGACCGGCTTCGTCAAGGTCCTGCGCGACCGCACCGAGGAGCATCTTGCCGCGAAGGCGCTGGCGGCTTCCAACGACCAGCTGCAGCGGGCCCAGACCGCCGGCGGCGTCGGCGTCTTCACGCTCGACCTGCGGCAGGGACGCATCGTCGCCACGCCGCAGTTCTGCCGCATCTTCGGCCTGGAGCCGGCCGAGTCCCTGGCAATCGGGGCCATCGAGGCGCTGCTCTTCCCCGAGGACCGGGGGCTGATGTCCAGCGCGGCCAGCCGCGCCAGCGGCAGCGCGCCGGCGCGCGCCCAGTACCGCATACGCCGCGCCGACAATGGCGAGATACGCTGGATAGCGCGCAGCGCCGAATTCCAGTTCGATGCGCACGGCAGGCCGGTCAGCATGGATGGCGTGGTGCAGGATGTCACCGAGCGCCACATTGCGGAAGCCCAGCTGCGCAACAGCGAGGAAAAATTCCGCACCTTCGCCCAAGCCCTGCCCAACCATGTCTGGAGCGCGGGGCCGGAGGGGCAACTGGACTGGTTCAATGAGCAGGTGCTGTCCTATTCCGGCTGCGACCATGACACCCTTGCCGGCGGCGGCTGGATGCAGATTGTCCATCCGGACGATATCGGGCGCGCCAGCGCGGCATGGGCCCATGCGCTCGCCACCGAGTCGCTGTATGAAATCGAATTCCGCATCCGCCGCCGCGACGGCGCCTACCGCTGGTTCCTGGCGCGCGCGCTGCCCATGCGCGACGCCGACGGCGTGCTGACCCGCTGGCTGGGCACCAACACCGACATGGAAGAGCAGCGCGCCGCGCGGGAAATCCTGATGAGCACCAATGCCGCGCTGGAGCAGCGAGTACAAGCCCAGGCCCGGGAACGCGAGCGCATCTGGAACCTGTCGCAGGACCTGCTGGTGGTGGTCGGCGCGGACGGCTATTTCCGCAGCGTGAATCCGGCATGGACCCGTATCCTCGGCTTTCAGCCGGAGGAGGTGGTGGGCAGGCATTTGAATGAGCTGATCTACCCCGCCGACAAGGAGGTCACGCTGCGCGCGCTGGACCAGGCCGCGCATGACACGGTCAACCAGTTCGAGAACCGTTACCTGCACAAGGACGGCGGCTTCCGCTGGTTTTCCTGGTCGGCGTCGCATGACAGCAATGGCGTGGTATACGCGAACGGCCGCCACATCACTGCCGAAAAAGAGGCGGCCATTGCGCTGGCGCGGACCGAGGAGACATTGCGCCATGCGCAGAAAATGGATGCGGTCGGCCAGCTCACCGGCGGCATCGCGCATGACTTCAACAACCTGCTGCAGGGCATTACCGGCTCGCTGGAATTGCTCAAGCTGCGCATCGAGGCCGGCCGTTACGACAACATCGGGCGCTTCGTGACCGGGGCCATCACTTCGGCCAACCGCGCCGCCGCGCTGACCCACAGGCTGCTGGCCTTTTCGCGCCGCCAGCCGCTGGATCCGAAGGCAGTCAAGGTCAATCCGCTGGTGGCGTCGATGGAAGACCTGCTGCGGCGCACGCTGGGCGAGCGGATACAGATCGAGCTGGTGCTGGCCGGCGGCCTGTGGCCGACGCTATGCGACCCGAACCAGCTGGAGAACGCGATCCTCAACCTGTGCATCAATGCGCGCGACGCCATGCCCGACGGCGGCAAGCTGACGATCGAGACCGGCAACGCGCATCTCGACGATGCGTATGCAGCCGGCGTGCGCGGCCTGGCGCCGGGCCAGTACGCCTGCATCTGCGTGAGCGACACCGGGACCGGCATGTCGCGCGATGTGGTGGAGCGCGCCTTCGAGCCTTTCTTCACCACCAAGCCGCTGGGGCAGGGCACCGGCCTGGGCTTGTCCATGATCTATGGCTTTGCCCAGCAGTCGGAAGGGCATGTGCGGATCTACAGCGAAGTCGGGCAAGGCACCACGGTCAAGCTTTACCTGCCGCGCTTCCGCGGCGCGCTGCCGGGCGAGAACGCTGCGCCGCGGCTGGGCGAGGAACACCTGTCGCTGGAGCGCGAAACGGTGCTGGTGGTGGAGGATGAAGCGGTGGTGCGCGCGCTGATCGTGGAAGTGCTGGATGAACTCGGCTACCGCGCGCTGGAAGCCGAGGACGGGCCGTCGGGCCTGGCCATGCTGCAGTCGCGCGTCAAGATAGACCTGCTGGTGACCGACATCGGCCTGCCTGGCCTGAACGGGCGCCAGCTGGCCGACGCCGCGCGCGTGCTGCGGCCCGAACTCAAGGTGCTGTTCATGACCGGGTATGCGGAGAACGCCGCCTTTGCCAATGGTTTTCTGGAGCACGGCATGGAAATGATCACCAAGCCGTTCGCGATGGAAAAGCTGGGCAGCCGGCTGCGCGAAATGGTGGAGCGCAGGTTGGGCTGACAAGCCCAACGTTCTGGACGTTGGGCCTGCCAGCCCAACCCGCACACCCGTTTCACTCCACCATGCCCAGCCTGCCGCTATGGCTGCCCATGTACCACAGCCGGCCCTTGGCATCGACGATCATCTTGCGTATGCCTTCATTCTTGGTCGGCAGCGGGAATACCCGGAACTTCTCCGTGGCCGGATCGAACAGCGTCACCGTGTCGGTGCCGATCTCGTTGGCCCAGACCTTGCCGGCGCCATCCACCGTCACCGCATACGGATTGCCATGCGCGCCGGCCGGCATGTCGTAGCTCCTGATCACGCGCGCCGTGGCGGCGTCGATATGGCTCAGCTTGCCATCGCCATAACGCACCACCCATAGCGTATTGTCGGGCGCGGCGGCAATGCGGCGCGGCATGGAGCCAGCGCCGAGGTCGATCTCGTTCACCTTGCCCGACTTCGCATCGATGCGCCCGACCCGCTGGCCGCTGGCCTGGCAAAACCAGACATTGCCATCGCGGTCCAGCGCCAGTCCGTAAGGCCCGTCGCGGCTGTCGAATTCGCGCATCGCGCCGGTGGTCCGGTTGTAACTGGTCACCTTGTCAGCCGACTGGTTGGTGAACCACAGCGTGTCGCGCCCATCAAAGACGATGGTATGCGGGCTGCCGCCGGACGGCGTCCGGTGCGCCTTCATCTGCTGCGGCTGGCCATTGGCGAAGGGAATTTCCAGCAGCGTGCCATTGCCATTGCCGGTCATCCACACCGTGCCATTTTCATCGACCACCAGGCCATGCGGGCGGGTCCCGGCCGGCAGGTCCCATTCCTCGAAGCGCTGGGTCGCCGGGTCGAAGCGGGCCAGCTTGTTGCCATACATGACGGCAATATAGATGCGCCCATCCAGCCCGGGCGCCGGGTCGCGCGCAAACTTGGGCGTGGGGACTGGCCACTCGAAAACCTTGCCGGCGGGCTGCGAAATGCCCGGCGCCACCGTGTAATTGGAGCCGCCGGCAACGGCCAGCGCCGGCAGCAGGATGAGCAGGAAAATAATTGCGCGCATGCTGGCTTCCTTTCCTCAGGCAGCCATCGTGCCCCTGGTCACCGAGGCTGCGCCTGAAACATCGTTTGACCTTGCCATCGCTGGAAGGTTTATCCTGACAGCGATAGAAATTGGAGAAGCTTGTGGATACTGCCGTCAAACCTGGCGCCGACCCGATGGACCTGACTTTCAAAGTGGAAGGCATGACCTGCGCCTCCTGCGTGGCGCGCGTGGAAAAAGCGCTCAAAGCCGTACCCGGCGTGGAAAGCGCCTCGGTCAACCTGGCCACCGAGAAAGCCACGGTGCGGGCCGATCCCGGCATCGGCTTCGACGCCTTGTCCGCCGCCGTTGAAAAGGCCGGCTACGACGTGCCGGCCGAAACCGTGTCGCTGTCGATCTCCGGGATGACCTGCGCCTCCTGTGTCGCGCGGGTGGAGAAAGCCCTGAAAAAAGTGCCGGGCGTGGCCGATGCGTCGGTCAATCTCGCCACCGAAAAAGCGCAGGTGAGCGCCGCCGGCGTGCCCGTCGAGCGCCTGATCGCCGCGGTCGAGAAGGCTGGCTATGAGGCGTCCCTGGCATCCGGCGCCGCGCCGGCGGAAGCGGAAGGCAGGGCGGCCGGGCTTCCGCGCTGGTGGCCGGTTGCCCTGTCGGCCCTGCTGAGCCTGCCCCTGATCATACCGATGCTGGCCATGCCGTTCGGCTACGACTGGATGCTGCCGGGATGGCTGCAGATGGCGCTCGCCACGCCGGTGCAGTTCTGGCTCGGCGCGCGTTTCTACAGGGCCGGCTGGAAGGCGTTGCTGGCCCGGTCCGGCAACATGGACCTGCTGGTCGCCATCGGCACCAGCGCCGCCTACGGGCTGTCGGCCTACCTGCTGCTCGCCCACGGCGGCCACGATGGCATGGGCCATTATTATTTCGAATCGTCCGCGGTCGTCATTACCCTGGTGCTGCTGGGTAAATGGCTGGAAGCGCGGGCCAAGCGCCAGACCGTCGCGGCCCTGCGCGCGCTGGAATCCCTGCGCTCGACCGATGCCATCGTGCGGCGCGGCGGCCACGATGTCACCGTCCCGGTCGGCCAGGTCCGGGTCGGCGACATCGTGGTGGTGCGCCCCGGAGACCGGGTCCCGGTGGATGGCGTGGTGACCGAAGGCAGCAGCCATCTTGACGAGTCGCTGCTGACCGGCGAAAGCCTGCCCGTGTCCAAGGCCGTGGGCGACAGCGTCACCGGCGGCGCGGTCAACGCCGATGGCTTGCTGGTGCTGGAAGCGACCGCGGTCGGCGGCGCCACCATGCTGTCGCAGATCATCAAGCTGGTGGAAGACGCGCAGGCGGTGAAGGCGCCTATCCAGCGCCTGGTCGACAAGGTCAGCGCGGTGTTTGTCCCGGTGGTGCTGCTGATTTCGGTCGCGACCTTTTTCGGCTGGGGACTGCTGACAGGCGACTGGCAGCATGCCTTGCTGAACGCGGTGGCGGTCCAGGTCATCGCCTGCCCCTGCGCGCTGGGCCTGGCCACGCCCACCTCCATCATGGCCGGCACCGGCGTCGCCGCGCGCTACGGCATCCTGATCAAGGATGCGGAGGCGCTGGAAACGGCGCACGCGGTCGATATCGTCGCGTTTGACAAGACCGGCACCCTGACCGAAGGCAAGCCCGCGGTCGTCGCGATCGAAGCGGCGGCGCAGCCGGAAAGCCGGGTGCTGGAACTGGCGCGCGCGGTGCAGCAGTACAGCGACCATCCGCTGGCCAAGGCGGTGGTGGCCGAAGCCGGCCGGCGCGGCGCGCCATTGCTGGCCGCGTCCGGCGCGAAGGCCTTGCCGGGGCGCGGCGTCCAGGCCGAGGTCGATGGCGCCACCGTCTACCTGGGCAATCAGCGCCTGATGCGGGAAATCGGCTTGCCGACCACGGGCATGGACGATGCCGCGGCCATGCACGAGAGCGCAGGCCGCACGGTTTCCTGGCTGGCCGTGCAGCGTTCGGGGGCAAGCGAGCTGGCCGGGCTGCTGGCCTTCGGCGACACCCTGAAGCCATCGGCCGCCGCGGCGGTGCAAAGGCTGCATGACATCGGCGTCTCATCGGTCATGCTGACCGGCGACAACGCGGGCAGCGCGAGAGCGGTCGCGGCGGCGGCCGGCATCGGCGAGTTCAGGGCCGAGGTGCTGCCCGCGGACAAGGCCAACGTGGTCGCCGCGCTCAGGCAGGGCGGCAAGACCGTGGCCATGGTCGGCGATGGCATCAACGACGCGCCGGCGCTGGCCTCGGCCAATGTCGGCATCGCGATGTCGACCGGCACCGACGTGGCCATGCATACCGCGGGCATCACGCTGATGCGCGGCGACCCGGCGCTGGTGGCCGATGCGATCGACATTTCAAAGAAGACCTATCGCAAGATAAGGCAGAACCTGGGCTGGGCATTCATCTACAACGTTGTCGGCATACCATTGGCCGCGCTGGGATACCTGAACCCCGTCATCGCCGGCGCCGCGATGGCGCTGAGCAGCGTCAGCGTGGTGTCCAATGCGCTGCTGCTGCGGCGCTGGCAGCCGGCCGGGACGAAAGGAGGAAAAGCATGAATATCGGGCAGGCAGCCGAAGCCTCGGGCGTGACCGCAAAAATGATACGGTATTACGAAAGCATAGGCCTGATCCTGGCCGCGGACCGGACCGATTCCGGCTACCGGCAATACAGCGACAAGGACATCCAGACGCTGCGCTTCATCAAGCGCTCACGCGACCTCGGCTTTTCCCTGGCGCGCATCAAGACCCTGCTCAGCCTGTGGGAAGACCGCGGCCGCAGGAGCGCGGATGTGAAGAAGCTGGCGCGCCAGTACATCGCCGAACTGGACCAGGATATCCGCAAGCTGCAATCGATCCGCGACCAGTTGCAGCAGCTGGCCAACAGCTGCCATGGAGACAGCCGCGCGGACTGCCCCATCATCGATGAGCTGGCCATGCAGCACAGCGAGCAGGCGTAAACGCTCAGCCGGGATGGCTGTCGCCTGTCTCGCGGGAACAATGGGCCACGGTGCTGCCTTCGGCCCCGTGTTAATGAAGGCCATGTCCGTGGCCCAGGGCCTTTACCGCCGCCCGCGCTGCTGCGGCATCATTTCGATCTGCCTTTCGCGCATTTCCGGCGCCATGTTTTTCATGCGCTCATCCATCATTGCGCTGCGCTCTTCCGGCGCTCTCGCGCTCATCATCCCGTCATGCATCCCGCACATGGATTTCATCGGGCTCTCCTTCAAACAGGCAAACAGGCTGAATGCGCAGCGGGTGGGTCTCAATTCAGGCGATGAACCGGAGGACAAAATCCGGTTGGCTTGCATCAAAATTTTCCATGACCCGTAGAGCGGCAGGCGCCGGCATCACGCAGCCGTGCCCGTGGTCACCTCATAGCCGGCGTCGCTGATGGCGGAAGTCACCGCTTCCAGGCTTGCCTGGGTATCCACGCGGACCTTCTTGCTTTGCAGGTCCACATCCACCTTCGCATTGCTGTCAACCGACTGCACCGATTTCGTTACGCTCCTGACGCAGCCGCCGCAGGTCATGCCTTCCACTTGAAGTTCGTACATGGTATTGCCTCCTTGATCAACGGGATAACAACTATAGACCTTGCCGCGACGGGAAGGTCAAGCGGCGGCATGCCCGCCTCATGGCAGCCGCCCAATCATCAGTTCTTTACCTGGATCCGCGTCACGGTCAGTTGGCCTCCTATCTTATCCGCGATGAAGCTGACCTTGTCGCCCGGCTTTACCTGGTCCAGCATGGCCGGCTCCTGGGCGCGGAACACCATGGTCATGGCCGGCATGCCGAGATTCTTCAGTTCGCCGTGCTTGATGGTCAGCTTCCCGGCTTCCTTGTCGACTTTCCTGATTTCGCCTTCCGTCATCTGCGCCTGCGCTGTGGATTGGGCCGCGGCATCGCCATGCGCATGCTGCGCAAGGACGGGGGAGGCGGAAGCGGCGGCGAGAAGGGCGGCAAGAGCCAGTTTTGCGTAGGTGTTCATCATGGTTCCTTTGCTTGTGTTTCAGTCGCGAATGCGCTTGTGTTCGATGCCCGCCGCGGCCTGATGTTTTACGGACATGCATTTCAATGTTTGCCGGATTGTTCGCCGCCAGCATGGACTGGCCGCCTGCGGAATTGCTGCGCACGGCGTCGGGCATCCCGCCGGTCCATTCGTACGCAACGGTGCCGGCCGGGTGCTTGTACCAGCCCGGATCGCTGTAGTCGCCGGGCTTCTGGTCCTTGCGTATTTTCACGACGGTGAACATGCCGCCCATTTCGACATTGCCGAAGGGGCCTTGCCCGGTCATCATCGGCAAGGTGTTGTCCGGTAGCGGCATTTCCATGCCGTCCATGGAGCCGCCCCGTTCGCCCATGACCATGTAATCGGGGACGAGCTTGTTGATTTTCTCGGCAACGCCGCGCTGGTCGACGCCTGTCATGGTCGGCACCCGGTGTCCCATCGCGTTCATCGTGTGATGCGACTTATGGCAGTGGAAGGGCCAGTCTCCCGGATCAGTCGCATCGAATTCGAGGGCCCGCATCTGGCCTACGCCGATATCCATCGTGACTTCCGGCCACCGCTGTTCGGGGCGCAGCCAGCCGCCGTCGGTGCCCGTGACAAAAAACTCGTGGCCATGCAAGTGGAACGGGTGATTGGTCATGGTCAGGTTGCCCATGCGGATGCGGACCCGTCGCCCTGACGGACATTCATGGAGTCGACGCCCGGGAAGACGCGGGTGTTGATGGTCCACAGGTTGAAGTCCAGCATCGTGTTGACCTTGGGCGTGTAGCTGCCGGGCTCGATGTCGTAATTCCCGAGCAGGAAGACAAAGTCCCGGTCCACGCGCATGAAATTCGGGTTCTTCGGGTGCGTGACCCAGAAGCCCATCAGGCCCATCGCCATCTGCGCCATTTCGGCGAAGGCCGCTTGCAATCCCCTGTTGTTGGCGAGCGCAATCCGGACCGCGGCGTCCGGGGTCAGCGCTTGCGCCAGCAGTGGCGCGACGTTCGCTTGCACGGCCGCCGCATCCTCCGCGGACTGCCCACGTTGCACGGTCTGGCCGATGCGTTCTTTCGTCATCGCGGACACGTCGTCCAGCCCGCCGTCCCTGGAGAACGTCGCGCAGCCAGTCAGCAGAAGGGCCGTCAAGGCAATCGCCAGCGTCTTTTGCCGTGCCGCGTTCTGTTCAATGCGCATGGCCGCTTCCCTGCTTGTGATGGTTGTCGTGGCTGGCATCGGAGGCCGGCCCGGCAGCCCCGGACAGTATGGACCTTGCTGCAATAGGAAGGTCAAGCGGTTTCCCTTGCTTTGGAAAGTGATATCCGGCTTGAGCTCCTTGCGGAAAAAAGCTTGCGCGCCTTTATATCCCGCTTTGCGCCCGCCAGCACAGTCATCGTTCCGCCATCGGAAGGAAGCATTTTGGGCGTGCCGGCTGCTTCTCTCCCGGCGGCAGCGGCCTGGAAATATAGAAGCCCTGGATCTCGTCGCACTGGAGCGATTTCAGGATCCTGATCTGGGCCAGGGTTTCCACCCCTTCAGCGACCACGCGCATGCCAAGCGCGTGCGCCATCGTCACAATGGCCGTGAAAAATACCTGGCCCTCGTCCGAGGTCTCCAGCCCGGCGGTGAAGGTCTGGTCGACTTTCAGCACATCGAAGTCGAGCCGGTGCAGCTGGGACAGCGAGGAATAGCCGGTGCCAAAGTCGTCCACCAGGATCTTGACGCCTTGCGTCTGCAGCGTGTTCAGCGTCCTGGTAATGTCGGCGCCTTCTTCCATCACCGAGGACTCGGTGATTTCCAGCTCGACCAGGCGGGGCGCGACCTGGTGGCGCGCGAGAGCGGCCAGGACGATATCGGCGATATCGGCGCTTTTGAACTGGCGCGGCGACACATTGACGGACACCGGGACCAGGTCGCCGCCATGCCGGGCCCACGACGCCAGCTGGGCGCATACCTTGTCGATCACCAGCTGGCCTATGCCGACGATGAGGCCGGTCTCCTCGGCAAGGGCAATGAATTCGCGCGGCTCCAGCAGGCCCTTCGATGGATGCTGCCAGCGCACCAGCGCTTCCAGGCTGGAGGTCTGCCCGGTCAGGATGTCGACCCGCGGCTGGTAGACCATCACAAACTCGTCGCGCGCGATCGCGTCCCGGATCTCCGCTTCCTTGTCCAGCCGTTCACGCAGCGCGTTGTAGAACTTGGCTTCATAGAACTGGTAGCCGCGCTTGCCGTGCGTCTTCACCGAGTACATCGCGATATCCGCTTTTTCCAGCAGGGCCGACGCATCCTGGCCATCGGTGGGAAACAGCGCGATGCCGATCGATGTCCCCACCGTGTGCACGCCCTGGCTGATGCGGAAGGGCTGCTCGAACGCCTGCTGCACCCGCTGCGCCACGTGGGCGGCGTCGATCCGGTGTTCGATGTCTTCAAGGATGACGACGAACTCGTCGCCGCCGAAGCGCACCACCTTGTCATCCGGCCTTATCGCTTCCTGCAGGCGCTGGGCCGCATGCTGCAGCAGTTCATCGCCCGCGGCATGCCCGGCGGTGTCATTGACCTTCTTGAAGCCGTCCAGGTCGATGAAGAGCAGCGCCAGGCTCTGCTTCGCTTCCTCCGCATGCGCGATCGCCCTGGGCAGATAGCTTTGTATCCAATGCCGGTTGGGGAGGCTGGTCAGAACATCCTCGTTGCTGCGCCGCTTCAGTTCCCTCAGATGCTCTTTTGCCTGGCTGATGTCGCGCAGCCTCAAGGCCAGCAGTTGGTCCGAGCGCAGGATTTTCATCTCGGCCCAATGGAACTGGAACGGGCTGCCCGCCGGTACTTCGACTTCGCCCTCATAAGCGCCTTTATCCCATGCCTGCGTCAGCCATTGCATGAAATGATCAACGTTCATGGCATGGCGGAATGAGGAAACCGTCTTGTTGACCAGCACCGCCCTGGGCATTTTTACGAACTCGGCGCCACGATGATTGCAATCCATGATCCTGAGGTCGGCAATGACGCCGGTCGAGTCAAAGATCGGCTGGCAGATATAGATGCCTTCGCTGCCTTCCTCGGTGGCCAGCCTGTATGTGGCCGACGTAATGAAGAGCTGGTGTTTTCTCCATGCCATCTCGACGGTAATGAGCATGGCGACCAGCGTAAGCAACGCCAGCGCTATCGTTGTCCAAAGCCCGTGCAGCATGGAGTTTTCGAATTGCGCCTGATAGGCTCCGAGCGCTTCCCGCGCGTCCAGGCCGGAAAACGCGGTCAGAGGATAGCCCTGCACACGTTCCCAGCCGACAAAGCGGCTGCGCTTGTCAGCGAAGCGCTTGCCGTCGATGAAGGCGCTGCCGGGCTGCTCGGAAAAAGGCGGGTTGGCAAACAGCCGGGGTGTGGCGGGCGACGACACAGTCCAGCCTATTCGGGTCACCATGACCTCATGGTTGTCGCTGACAAAGCCGAGAACCCCGTCGCGTCCCAATACGGTGGCGTCGTAATTGGCCGTGAATAGCTCGGCCGCGACGGAAACGACGACAATGCCATCGAAGTTTCCGTTGGCATCGCCCAGGCGCCGGGATAGTTGAATGACGTTTTTCTTCGATGCGCGGCCCAGCGTAGGCCGGCTGATATACAGCAAATCGGAAGTGGTGGACTTTTGCGTCAGAAAATACGGCCGGTCCGCGACTGAAATGATTTCCAGTTTCGGCAATGTGGTAAGGACGGGCATGCCATGCCGGTCAAACACGGTAATGTAATAAAGGGACGGGGAGGGAAAGAGCGCGTACTTTTTTATGTCCTCGACCCGCAGCTTTCCCTTTGATAAATCCCATTCGAGTTGCACATGCCGCATCATCTGGTCTATCGCATCTATCGTGCGTTTCAGGCGATCAGCATGGCTATGGGCAAATGAGGCGGTGTCGCGCAATGTATGGCGTTCGACTTCCTGGCGCGCGGCAGCATGCACGGAGAAAAATATTCCCCATCCTATTGCGGCGCAGGCAAGCGAGGCAAAGAGCCATATGGCCAGTACTGGAGCGGTTCTCCTGGCGAAGTGCAATTTTTCTTGCAAGGTTCCGGAAGGGACATCAGTTTTCAATCTGCGCATGCTGCTTCCGGTCTTATTCAGATTTACAGGCAGAAGTATCGGCATTGATTTAATTTAAGCGGCAGGGAATCCCGCTGGTCGCGGCAGCGTTGAGTAATTCCAGCAGGGAAATTCTGCCGGAGACCAATAACGCCGGGAATCTCATGCTATCCAGAAAATTTCA
>Ga0308173_10000092_pt1 | contig 29364 bp, 26 predicted proteins | sample PhyPR1_FD_203716 | JGI IMG/M metagenome (GOLD analysis project Ga0308173, IMG submission 203716) | Soil microbial communities from UC Gill Tract Community Farm, Albany, California, United States - DLSLS.P.R1 | ecosystem: Environmental > Terrestrial > Soil > Agricultural land | place: USA... | reverse complement strand
AGCCGGTCGCGGTACCCGGCGAAGAACCATGGCGTGGCCCGCAGCGCCCGATTGAAGAAGACGACCTCGGCTCGTCGGCCGTAGGTCGGCTCGTCGCCGTAGTCGTCGAGCCTGAACCCGTTGACGCGGATCACGAGATCGCAGGCGTCGATCGCCGCGACCCGCTCGCCGGACGGCTCCAGCGGCTTGTTGCCGACGACGGCCACCGTGCGCACAGGGGTGTTTCGCGCATAGGTCTCCGCGACCTCGAAGATCTGCGTTCGCCGCCGCGTTCCCACCCCGGACACGGGGCGAGGCTACCCGCGCACCGGCCCGGATCGCGGTGCAGTCCGGAGCTCCGCGACCGGTGGGACGGGCGGGAGAACTGAGGCGCCGGAGCGGTTGCCGACCGCGTACCGCAGCACGCGGACCGGTCAGGCGGCCCGGTCGAGCGCCGCGTGGGGCGCCCGGCGGCGGGCCGCCGCGGCGCGCGCGGAATCGTGCGCGGGGAACACCCACTGCCGGTAGCAGAGGTAGCGGATCACGGTGCCCAGCCCGATCGAGACCACGTTCGCCGCCTGCAGGACCAGCGCGCTCTCCTGCCCCAGCGGGTAACGGACGAACGCCACGATGCCGAGCCCCAGCAGCAGGGTCAGCCCGTTGACGAGGACGAAGAGGAGGTACTCGCGACGCAGTCCGGTGCGGGCCCGGTGGGAGAAGGACCAGTAGCGGTGCGCGAAGTAGGCGACGGTCGTCGAGACCAGGGTCGACACCAGCTTGGCCAGCACCGCGCCGGTGCCCAGCACGCCGTAGAGCAGCTGGAACAGCCCGACGTCCAGCGCGAAGCAGCAGGCCCCGACGATGCCGAACGCGCTGAGCTCCTTGAGCAGCAGGCGCCAGGTCGCGCGCAGCCGTCGAGGGAGCCACCTCGGGTCGGTCACCCCGGCGAGTCTAGGCAGGCACCCTGAGCATCGGCTGTGTTCCGGGAGCGCAGGCCTGCCCCGGCGGCGGCGGAGGCGCCCCGTTAGCCTCGTCGCGTCATGGACAGCCTCGATCCGCGCACCGGCCTGCCGGTGGTCGTCATGATCGGGGGCGGCCAGCTGGCCCGCATGACCCACCAGGCCGCCGTCGCGCTCGGCCAGTCGCTGCGCGTCCTCGCCGCCGACGCGCACGACTCCGCGGCCCTCGTCGCCGCCGACGTCGTCCTCGGAGACCACCGCGACCTCGACGCGCTCCGCCGCGCCGCCGACGGGGCCACCGTGCTGACCTTCGACCACGAGCACGTCCCGACCGAGCACCTGCGTGCGCTGGAGGCCGACGGTCACCGCGTCGCCCCCGGCCCCGCCGCGCTCGTGCACGCCCAGGACAAGCTGGTCCTGCGGCGGGCCCTCGCCGAGGCCGGGGAGCCGCAGCCGGCCTGGGCCGAGGTGTCCACGGTGCACGCGGTCACCGCCTTCGCCGACGACGTCGGGTGGCCGGTCGTGCTGAAGACGCCGCGGGGTGGCTACGACGGGAAGGGCGTCTTCGTCGTCGACGGCCCCGACCGGGTGGCACCCCTCCTCGAGCAGCACGGCACCCTGCTGGTCGAGGAGCGGGTCGAGCTCGTCCGCGAGCTCTCCGCCCAGGTGGCGCGCTCGCCGTTCGGGCAGGTGGCGGTGTGGCCGGTCGTGGAGACCGTGCAGATCGGCGGCGTCTGCGCCGAGGTCCTCGCGCCCGCGCCCGGCCTGCGCGACGAGCTCGCCACGACCGCCCAGGAGCTCGCCATCCGCATCGCCGACCGGCTCGGCGTCGTCGGCATGCTCGCCGTCGAGCTGTTCGAGACCGCCGACGGCGTGCTGGTCAACGAGCTCGCGATGCGACCGCACAACTCCGGGCACTGGACGATCGAGGGCTCGCGGACCAGCCAGTTCGAGCAGCACCTGCGGGCGGTTCTCGACTACCCGCTCGGCTCCACCGCGATGACCGCCCCGGTGGCCGTGATGGCCAACGTGCTGGGCGGCGCCGCGGCCGACGAGTCGTGGGCAGGTCCGGCGCTCGACGAGCGCGTCCACCACTTCATGGCGCACTGGCCCGACGTCAAGCTGCACTGGTACGGCAAGGGGCAGCGGCCGGGCCGCAAGCTCGGCCACGTCACGGCGCTCGGCACCGACGTCGCCGAGGTGCGTGCGCGTGCGGTCGCCGCGGCGCGCTACCTGGCCGACGGCGTCATCGATCCGGCGTTCGCGTTCGCCGAGGACCACCACGGCCGGCACGAGCAGCGAGGAGCGCGACATGAGTGAGCCCGTCGTCGGCATCGTCATGGGCAGCGACTCCGACTGGCCGGTGATGGAGCCGGCCGCGCTCGCGCTCGACGAGTTCGGCGTCCCCTACGAGGCGCACGTGCTCTCCGCGCACCGCACGCCGCGCCGCATGCTCGACTACGCCGAGACCGCCGCCGACCGCGGCCTGCGGGTGCTCATCGCAGGCGCCGGGGGAGCGGCGCACCTGCCGGGCATGGTGGCCGCCGCGACCCCGCTGCCGGTGATCGGCGTGCCCCGGCCGCTCGACCGGCTCGACGGGCTGGACAGCCTGCTGTCGATCGTGCAGATGCCGGCCGGAGTGCCGGTGGCCACCGTGAGCATCGGCGGCGGCCGCAACGCGGGGCTGCTCGCCGTCCGCATCCTCGCCGCGGGCGACGACACGCTGCGCGCCGCGGTGGTGCGCTTCCAGGCCGAACTCGCCGAGTCGGTGGTCGCGCGGGACGCCGCACTGCAGGAACGCCTCGCCACCGAGGAGTAGGCCGCGGCTTATCCTCTACCCGTGGGTAACACTGCCGGGCTGTACGCCCTGACCGAGGAGCACGACGCGATCCGGGCGGCGGTCCGGGAGATCGCCGAGCGGGAGATCGCCCCGCACGCCGCCGAGGTGGATGCCGAGTCCCGCTTCCCGATCGAGGCGCAGAAGGCACTGACGACGGCGGGTTTCCACGCGACCCACATCCCGGAGCAGTACGGCGGCGAGGGCGCCGACGCGATCGCCACCTGCATCGTGATCGAGGAGGTGGCCCGCGTCGACGTGAGCGCCTCGCTGATCCCCGCGGTCAACAAGCTCGGGTCGATGCCGATCATCCTGTCGGCGTCGGAGGACGTGAAGCAGAAGGTGCTGCCGTCGATCGCCGCCGGCGACGCGATGATCAGCTACGGGCTCTCGGAGCGGGAGGCGGGCTCCGACGCCGCCGCGATGAAGACCCGCGCGCGCCTCGAGGGCGACAGCTGGGTGCTCAACGGCACCAAGGCGTGGATCACCAACTCCGGCATCTCCGAGTGGTACACGGTCATGGCCGTCACCGACCCGGAGCGGGGCGCCAACGGCATCTCCGCGTTCGTCGTGCACCGCGACGACCCGGGCTTCGCCGTCGGCCCCAAGGAACGCAAGATGGGCATCAAGGGCTCGCCCACCTGCGAGCTGTACTTCACCGACTGCACCATCCCGGCCGACCGGATCATCGGCGCGCCCGGCACCGGCTTCAAGACGGCGCTGCGCACCCTGGACTTCACCCGCCCGACGATCGGCGCGCAGGCCGTCGGCGTCGCCCAGGGCGCCCTCGACGCGTCGGTGGCCTACGTCAAGGAGCGCCGGCAGTTCGGCACGAGCATCGGCAGCTTCCAGGGCGTGCAGTTCATGCTGGCCGACATGGAGATGAAGATCGAGGCCGCCCGCCACCTGGTCTACGTCGCCGCGGCCGCCGGTGAGCAGGGGCGGCCCGACGTCACGCGGGTCTCCGCGTCGGCCAAGGCCTTCGCCTCCGACGTGGCGATGCAGGTGACCACCGACGCCGTGCAGCTGTTCGGCGGGGCGGGCTACACGCAGGACTTCCCGGTCGAGCGGATGATGCGCGACGCCAAGATCACCCAGATCTACGAGGGCACCAACCAGGTGCAGCGGATGGTCATCGCCCGGTCCCTGCTGCGCTGACGGCCCCGGTCGGCGGGGAGGGCCGCCGGAGCCGCTGGCTTACAGTGGCAGCGACCCCGACTGCTCGATCCGAGGACCTGCGCACATGACTTCCCCGTTGACGCCTTCCGTCCGCAGCATCCCGGTGGGAAAGACGGCGATCGGCCCGGACGAGCAGCCGTTCGTCATCGCCGAGGTCTCCGGTAACCACAACGGCGACCTGCAGCGCGCCCTCGCGATCGTGGACGCCGCGGCCGAGGCCGGCGCGCACGCCATCAAGCTGCAGACCTACAAGGCCGACACGATCACCATCGACGCCGACGGCCCTGCCTTCCAGATCTCCGGTGATCACAAGCTGTGGGCAGGCCGGAACCTGTACCAGCTGTACGAGCAGGCGCACACGCCCTGGGAGTGGCACGAGGCGATCTTCGAGCGGATCCGCTCGCACGGGATCGTCCCGTTCTCCAGCCCGTTCGACCCCACCGCGGTCGACCTTCTCGAGTCGCTCGACGCCCCGATGTACAAGATTGCCTCGCTCGAGGTCGTCGACCTGCCCCTGATCCGCCTCGTGGCCGAGCAGGGCAAGCCGGTGGTGCTCAGCACCGGCGCTGCGACGCCGGACGAGATCGACCTCGCGGTCCGGGCGGTCCGGGAGACCGGCAACGACCAGCTCGTGCTCCTCGGTTGCACGTCGTCCTACCCGGCCTCGCCGCGCGAGTCCCACCTGCGCAAGCTGCCGGTCATGGCCGCCGCGTGGAACGTGCACGTCGGCCTGTCCGACCACACGATGGGCCTGGGGGCGGCGGTCGCGGCCGTCGCGCTCGGCGCCGTCGCCATCGAGAAGCACGTGACGCTGGCCCGCAGCGACGGCGGTGTCGACTCCGACTTCTCCCTCGAGCCGGCGGAACTGGCCGCGCTCGTGCGCGAGACGACCGTCGCCTGGGAGGCGCTCGGTGAGGCGCACCTCGGCCCCGTGGCCGGGGAGGCGGAGAGCCGACGGCTGCGCCGCTCGCTCTACGTCGTCGAGGACGTACGCGCCGGCGACGTCGTCGGCCCCGAGAACGTCCGCTCGATCCGCCCGGCCGGAGGTCTGGCGCCGGACGCGATGGGCCTGGTCACCGGCCGCCGGTTCACCCAGGACGTCGCCCGCGGCACGGCGCTGACCTGGGACATCATCTGAGCCGATCGCCCCGGCGGGGCGGGCGGTTCAGGGCTGGGCGGCGGTGACCGCGCGCGGCGCGTAGTCGAACCGCACCCGGTCCTCGCGCACCCCGGCCCGCTGCACGGACAGCAGGGTGACCGCGACGAGCCCGAGGACGCCGAGCACCAGTGCCAGCCGCGGGGGCGACAGCGGCACTCGCGGGGACGGCCCGTGGCGCAGCCGCTCGGTCAGCCAGCGGGTCAGCCCGCTGATCGCGACGACGACCAGTGGTGCCGCGACGACGGCCTGCAGCGTGCCCAGACGGATCGGGTCGTCGTACCACCATGACGTGACCGCGCGCCGCCACGGACCGTCCGCCGGCGTCCCACCGGCCAGGGCGTAGACGAAGACGGCCACCACCCAGGAGGCGGTCCAGGCGCGGAGGCCCGGGCTGCGGAGCGCGAGCCAGACGCCACCGAGGACGGCGGCACCCAGGAGCCAGGCCGGCGCCCCCACGCCGAAGGGCTGTTCGCTGTAGGGGGTGTCGAGGATGGCCTCGCCGACCCCCTGCGCGAGGCTCATCGTCTTCGGTGCCGCGGGCAGGCGGCCGGCCGTCACCACCAGGTCCGCGACGATCAGGCCGACGGCCATGACGGCGCAGGCGCCCGCCTCGGCGAGCGCGCGTGCCCCGGAACCGGCCCGCCACAGGGTCTGCCAGCGGGTCAGCGCGGCGGCCAGCAGCAGCGGGAGGGCGAGCACCCCCAGCGAGAAGACGGCGTCGCGGTCGGCCGCGGCCGTCCCCACGACGGCGACGACCCAGACGACCAGTCCGGCCCAGCGGGCGCGCGCCGGCAGGCCCCAGCCCCGGAGCAGCAGGACCAGTGCCGCGAGCACGGCGGGCAGCAGGCCGGTGGCCCAGGCGAAGGGCCAGAGCGTGCCGTAGGACACGACGAGCGCGGGCAGGCTGGCGAACGCCGTGCCGGCGAGCATGCCCAGCGGCGCCGCCCACCGCCATCCGGGCAGCAGCGCGGACGCCGCGTAACCGGCCCCCAGCGGGACGACCACGCCGGCCAGCACGAGCGCGCTCACGTTCGCCGCCACGACGGCGTCGGTGCCCGTCAGCGACATGGCGGTCGAGACCAGGTCGTGCCAGGCGCCGGGCCGGGTGGCGTTCCCGACGGAGGGGAACAGCGGGTGCGGCGGATGGAGGATGGTCAGCGGCGATCCGTGGCCGTTCGCCCGGATGAGGCGCAGGGCGCCGACGTGCCGCTCGCCGTCCGGCGTCTGCGCGACCCCGCGGAGCCCGCCCATGCCGGCCCGCAGCGGCACGGCGGCCAGCAGCGCGGCCACCGCGGCCACACCCCAGGCCACCAGACCCGCCGCCCGGTCGCGGCGGGGCACCTGCAGGATCTCGGGCGGCCCGAGCAGCCGGCGCACGCCGACGGCCACGGCCACGGCCACGGCGGTGGCGGCCAGCGCCACCGGCCACGCCCACGCAAGGCCGGTCAGTCCGGCGACGAGCGCGCCGATCACCAGCACCGCACTGCTCACCGCCGGCGCGAGCGCGGCCAGGGGCAGACCACGCAGCCCCGCCGCGGCGAGCACGGCGGTCCCGGGCCCCATGGTGGCGACCAGGAGGCCGGCCAGGGCGGCGACGGCGGACAGCGCGCTCATCGGGACCCCCTCCGGATCGGGTGGACGGCGGCGCTCACGGCGCGGTCCCGCAGCCGGTGATCTTGTAGAGCCGCGCGCGGCCCACCGAAGTGACGAGCTGGACCGACGACGAGCCGGACAGATCGAGCAGACCCGGATAGGCATAGGCGCGGTCGTCCCGCCAGAGCGGCATGCCGAAGTCGAGGGCGTAGGTGAGGTGCAGGTCGTGCACGGCACGGCAGACGGCGGGGCTCTGCCGCGCGCTCGCGAGACCCTCGGCGACGGTCGCGACCTCGCCGCTCGGGTAACCGCCGAGCTGCGGCACCATCACCGGCACGCCGGCGACGGCGTAGGCCAGGCCGCTGCCGTCCCACGGGTTGACTGCCAGCCGGGTGCCCGGCGGGACCAGCGTCGGCAGCTTCTCGAGGAGCGCGAGCTCGTTGGTGCTCAGCACGGTGCGGTCCAGCGGGTGGTCGGGCATGACATACCGGCTGGCCGTGAGCGCATACATCTCGGCCGACGCGGGATCGCTGGTCAGCGCCGCGAGCCCCAGGGTGAGGACGGCGACCGAGGCGGCCACCAACCGGCGCCGTGGCCGCAGCCACCGCACGCGGGCGACGACCACAGGCACGAACCGCGCGGCGGAGTCGATCGCCCAGCTCAGCCCCACGGCGGCCAGGGGGACAGCGGTCACGGGGGCGAGGGCCCCCAGCCGGACCGAGTCGTTGTACCAGAAGGCGGTGATCGACTGGCTGAGCGGCGAATCGATGCCGGCTGCGAAGACGTAGGGGATCGCCAGCAGGACGTGGGCGACGACGAGCCAGCGCAGGCCGCGGGTGGCGATCGCCACGCCCATCCCGACGATGGTCAGTGCCGCCACCGCCCACGGGATGTCGAACTGGTGCGGGGAGACGAACAGCCACGCACCGAAGGCCTGGCTCGGCGAGCCGATCCGCGGCCAGTCGGTGCTCCGCATGGCGGCGACCGTCGCCGATCCGTTGAGCACCTTGGCCGCGGCCAGCAGCGCCGCGACGGCACCGACGGCGACGACGGCGGTCGAGATCCGCCGTCCCCGGGCCCAGCGGGCCCGACCGATGGCGTAGCCGCGCCGGACGACCAGCGGCGCGGCGATGATCAGGAACGCCAACAGGACGCCGGGGTGCGCGAGGGCGAGCCCGATCGCCCCGAACCCGCACGCGATCCACAGCGCGAGCCCGCGGAAGCCGCCGCGCTCCTCGAGCGGGCCGGTGGCGATGTGCGCGAGCGCGACCAGCATCGGCATCAGCGCGATGCCGAGCAGGAACGGGTAGAGGACGCCGAAGTCGAGCATCTTGGCCGGGAAGACGCCGAGGCCGCTCAGCAGCGCCGCGGTGCCGAACAGCACCGACCAGCGCCGGCCGAGCAACCGCTCGACCAGCACCAGCACCGACAGCGGCCAGACGACCGCGGAGACGACCAGCGCCAGCGCCTGGGTGGCGGCCAGGACGTTGCCGTCGTAGGCCACGAGGGCGGCCATGTCGTGCCAGACGGCCGGGTAGAAGCCGCCGGTGCCGTTGCCCCACCCGAGCAAGCGCAGCGACGAGCCCTGACCGGTCGCGACGATGAACCGGGTGGTGTTGAGGTGGAAGACGGCGTCGAAGGTCTGCGAGACGTTCTCCGGGCCACCCAGCGCCGCGGCCACTCGGATGCCGATGACGAGCGCGGCGACCGCCAGGGCCCCGGGAAGCGCGAGGTCGCGGGAGTGGTCGCGCGGCCGTTCCGCGGCGGCGTCCACGCGAGGCTGGCGGCCGTGGCGCAGCCGGCGCAGGAGCAGCGTGAGGAGCGCGACCCCGGCACACCCGAGCAGCGTGGCGACGGCGACCACGGGCAGGCCGAACCGCACCCCCACCAGATCGGCGGCGATCCCGATCGCCCCCACCACGCCCGCCGACGGAGCCGGGGCGAACAGCAGCGCGCGCCGCCACGGCACGCCGGCGGCGAGCAGCAGCAGCGTGCCCGGCACGAAGAGGACCAGGAGCGCCATCCCCATCTGGGGCAGCGCCGAGACCCAGCCGCTCACGCCGGACCCCCGCGGCCGTCGGACGTCTCACCCGTGCACACGCGAGCGTGGACCTCCTGTCAGCGCGGTTCCTCCGGGGGCCACGCAGCAGGATGCCGACCGGACCGGATCAGGCCTTCGGCGCAGAGCGGGCGAGCCGTGCACCGCAGGGCGGGCCGGGCCGGTGCGTCAGCGCCCTTCCCAGGGTCTCACAAAACAGTCCATGTCCTGCTCCGGTGAGGGGGTGGCGCGATAACCGTTGCGCTCGAACAGGCGGCGCGAGCCGGTGTTGGACGGCCGGACGAACGCCACGATCTCCGTCGTCCCCGGCTCGGCGGACCTCAACCAGGCGTCCGAGGCCTGCAACGTGGCGCTGCCCAGGCCGCGGCCGCGCATCTCCGGCGCCACGGTGATGGACACCTCCCACCGCGTGCGCGCCGTCGCCGGCACCCCGTCGGCCAGCAGGTCGTACCGGGTCGTGGCGACCGGCACCGGCTCCGCGCCGGTGGTCTCCACGACCAGCAGGTGGCGGCCCGGGTCGGCCAGGCTGCGCTCGAGCCACGCCGCGTGCGTGGCGAGGTCGATGGGGTCGGAGGAGCGCGACAGGCTCCGGACGGCCGGATCGTTGCGCCACGTGTGCAGCAGGACGGCGTCGTCCTGCGTGGCGCGCCGGACCCGGAGTCCGGACGGCGCGGGCGGAACCGCGGACGCCGCGGGGGCCCGGGGGACGACGAGTTCGGCCAGCACGTCGGCCACCCGTGCGCAACCGGCCCCGTCGGTCACCGCCGCGGCGCGGGCGGCGACCGCCCGCAGCACGCCGTGTGGCTCCAGCAGCTCGCGCAGCCGCGCGGCGAGGACCTCGGGGTCGCGCACCGGCTCGCGGCCCGCCGGGAGGATCGCGCCGCGCGCACTCATCTCGTCGTAGGCCGGCAGCTGGTTGCCGGCCACGGCGACGACGGCGGTCGGGCGCGCGAGGCAGCAGAGCTCCCACAGCGTCGTCCCGCCGGCCGAGAGCACCAGGTCGGCCGCCAGCATCTCCTGGTCGATGGCGTCCACGTGGTCGAGCAGCGTGATGCGCCCGTCGCCCGCGGGGACGGCGCGCTGCGCCGCGCCCGGCACGACCGCGCGGATGTCGGCGCCGGGGAAAGCCAGGGCCGCCGCGGACGCGCCGGTCAGGGCCATCCCCGTGGCATCGGTGCCGCCGAACAGGACGAGAACGCTGCGCGGGCTGTCCGGCAGCTGCTCCAGCAGCGCCATCGCCTCGGCGCGGTGCGCGGCGAACTCCGGCCGCAGCAGCGCGTACGCCGGGCCGGCGAGCACCCGTGCCGCGCCCGGATAGGGGAGCCGCTCCGTACCGACGTTCTGGTTGAGCACCAGGTCGGCCTCGAAGTCGCGGTCGGCGAGGTCGTCGACGACCGCGAGCGCACCGCCGGAGGCCGCGAGCCGGCGGTGCAGGTCGGTCAGCCAGGGGCCCGACACGCGATAGGTGTCGACGATCACGACCGGCCCGGCGCCGGGGGATCCGGCGATCTCCTCGGGCAACCACGGCCCCAGCCGGACCGGCCAGCCGGCGGCCCGCGCACGGTCCACCGCCCGCGGCGCGGAGTCCTCCGGCAGCAGCAACCGGACGTCCGCACCACGTGCGGTCAGGACGGCGGCCAGCGACGTGCAGCGGACGAAGTGGCCCAGGCCCGTCGTCTCGGCGGCGTCGCACAGCACGAGCACGGTGCGCCCGGGCAGGCTGGTCACCCGGTCAGCCCTCCTCGAGGCGCTTCTGCTGGATCTCGGCGTTCAGCGCGACGAGGTCGGGGCGGCTGCGCAGCAGCCCGACCAGGGCCCGCCACGGCGGCGGCTCCGGACCGAGCTCGGCCACGATCGCCTCGATCAGGGCGGCGTCCTCGGGCGTGTCGAGGGTGACCCGCAGGTCGTTGGCCGCCGGACTGATCACGATCCCGGCCAGCCGGAAGGCGTCGGGGTCGGTGTAGAGACCGGAGGTCACGTGGGTGCGGTGATGCCCGGTGGCCGTCTTCGAGACCCGTCGCAGCGCGTCGACGGTCGCCACCTCGACGTCCATCCCGCGGGGCAGGCTGCGGACCAGGGTCGTCGCCGCGTAGTCGACGGTCGGGTCGGCGCGCCACAGGGCCACCGTCTGCCCGATGAGCGTCGGGTCCAGCAGCGGGCAGTCCGAGGTGAGCCGCACGATCGCGTCGCAGGGGTGCTCGTCCGCGGCCGTCAGGAAGCGGGAGAGCACGTCGTCCTCGCTGCCCCGCACGACGGGCACGCCGAGGCGGGCACCGGCGTCGACGATCGGGTCGTCGCCGGGAGCCTCCGACGTGGCGATCACGACGTCGTCGACGCCGTCGGCGGCCTGTCCGGCCCGCACCACCCAGCCCAGCACGAACGAGTTCCCGAGTGGTCGCAGCACCTTGCCGGGGAGACGGCTGGAACCGGTGCGTGCCTGGATGACGGCGATGACCCGTCGACGTGGCACGGGCAGTCTCCTTCGGGGTCGGGACGGCGCAACGCCTCGGGACCGGCCGGCTCCGTTGCGTGGCCGTGACATCATTCTGCGACAGGGGCCGGTGGGTGTCCTCCACGGCCCGTACGAGTCCGATGTGTGCACAGTCGTCTGAACAAGGAGCGGTGATGTCCGTCCTCGAGCGATCCTCGATCCTGGTGACGGGAGGTACCGGCTCCTTCGGCAAGGCATTCCTGCGGTACGTCCTGGACAACGAGGACCCCAAGCGCGTCGTCGTGTTCAGCCGCGACGAGCTCAAGCAGTACGAGGTTCGTCGCCAGTTCGGCGACGACCCGCGCCTGCGCTGGTTCATCGGCGACATCCGCGACCGGCAGCGCCTGGAGCGGGCGATGCACGGGGTCGACTACGTCGTCCACGCCGCCGCCCTCAAGCAGGTCGACACCGCCGAGTACAACCCGTTCGAGTACGTGCAGACCAACGTCAACGGGTCGCAGAACGTGGTCGAGGCCGCCATCGACCAGGGCGTGAAGAAGGTGGTGGCCCTGTCGACCGACAAGGCCTCCAGCCCGATCAACCTCTACGGCGCGACGAAGCTGTGCTCGGACCGGATGTTCGTCAGCGCCAACCACTACGCGGCGCACCACCCGACCCGGTTCTCGGTGGTCCGCTACGGCAACGTCATGGGCAGCCGCGGCAGTGTCATCCCGGTGTTCCGCGACCTCGCCGCCCGCGGCGAGTCGCTGCCGATCACCGACAAGCGCATGACCCGGTTCTGGATCACGCTGCCCCAGGCCGTGCAGTTCGTGGTCGACTCGTTCGACCTCATGACCGGTGGCGAGCTCTACGTGCCGCGCATCCCGAGCATGAAGGTGACCGACCTGGCCGAGGCCGTCGCGCCGGGGTCGTCGACGCACGAGATCGGCATCCGCCCGGGCGAGAAGCTCCACGAGGAGATGATCGCGCCGGACGACTCGCGCCGGACGATGCGCCTCGGTGACCGCTACGTGATCATGCCGTACGTGGCGGGCTGGGGATACGAGCCGCCGTCCGACGGTCAGGCCGTCGAGGACGGCTGGTCCTACCGGTCGGACACCAACGACCTGTGGCTCGGTCCCGACGAGCTGCGTGACCTGATCGAGCGCTTCGCCTGAGCCCCACCGCCGCACCCCTGAACGGAGAAGCAGTGCTTCCCTACGGACGACAGTCCATCGACGACCGCGACGTCGCCGCAGTCGTGGAGGCGCTGACCAGCGACTGGCTGACCACCGGCCCGGCCGTCGACGCGTTCGAGCGGGACCTCGCCGAGCACGCCGGGGGTGTGCCGATGGTCTCGGTCACCTCGGGGACGGCGGCGCTGCACGTCGCGTACGCCGCCGCCGAGGTGGGGCGTGGGGACGAGGTCGTCACCACGCCCCTGACGTTCGTCGCCACGGCCGCCGGCGCGACCCTGCTGGGCGCCACCGTCGTGTTCGCCGACGTCGAGGAGGACACCGGCAACCTCGACCCGGCCGCGGCCGAGGCGGCGGTGACGGCGCGGACCAAGGTCATCACCAGCGTCGACTACGCCGGGCTGCCGGGCGACTTCGACGCCCTCCGGGGCGTGGCGGACCGGGCCGGCGCGCTGCTCATGGAGGACGCCGCACACTCGATCGGCGGTACGTGGCACGGCCGGCCGGTCGGCACCCTGGCCGACCTCACGACCTTCTCGTTCTTCCCGACCAAGAACCTCACCACCGCCGAGGGTGGGGCCGTCGCCAGCCCGGACCCGGAGCTCCTCGAGCGCGCCCGCCGGTTCAAGAACCACGGGCTGGTGCGCGACCGGGCCCTGCAGCGGACCCCGGACGAGGGGCCGTGGCACCAGGAGGTGCACGCGTTCGGGCTGAACTACCGGCTTCCGGACGTGCTCTGCGCCCTGGGCTCGGCCCAGCTGCACCGGCTGCCGGAGTTCGTCCGCCGTCGGGCCGCGATCAGCGCCCGCTACGACGCCGCCCTCGCCGGCATCTCCGGGGTCCGGACGCCCGCCCGCCGGGCCGACACCGAGCCGGCGTGGCACCTGTACCCGCTGCGGGTGCGTGACGGCCGTCGCCGGGCCCTGTTCGACCATCTGCGGGCCGCCGGGATCGGGGTCCAGGTCAACTACGTGCCGGCCTACTGGCACCCCGTCTTCGAGGACCTCGGCTACAAGCGCGGCATGTGCCCGAACGCCGAGGCCTACTACGCCGAGGAGATCTCCCTGCCGCTCTTCGCCGACCTGACCGACGATCAGGTCGACCGCGTGGTGGACGAGATCGGCAAGTTCTTCGGCGAGTGAGCACCCCGGCCGAGGCCACCCGCGCGGTTCTCGGGCGCGGATCCTTCTACACCGTCGCGACCGCTGCCCCGGCCCTGGCCGCGGTCGCCGTCCTTCCGATCGTCACGCGTGCCCTGGACGCCGGCGAGTACGGCGTCGTCGCCGTCGTCCTCGTCGTCGTCCAGGTGGGCCTCATCCTGCTGGGCCTGGGGCTGGGCGCGGCCATCACGCGGACGGCGGTGATCGACGTCGGCGGCGAGGCCAAGGCCGCCACGCTCGTGCTGCAGGGTGCGGCTCTGGCCACGGTCATCGGCGGCGTGCTCGTCGCCACCGGTCCGTTGTGGGCCGCCCCGGTGCTCGGTGTGCCGTGGTCGGCCGCGATCGCCTGGGCGGTCGTGGCGGCGACCGCCGGGAGCATGGTCGTGCTCGCCCAGTCCCATCTGCGCGGGCTGGACCTGGTGGGCCGCTACGTCGGACTGGGTGTGGTGGCCAACCTCGGCGGCCCCATCGTGGGGCTGGCGCTGGTGCTCGCCGTGGCACCGCGTGCCGAGCTCTATGCCATCGGGCTGGCCGGCGGGCAGGTGGTCGCCGCGCTCGCGGGCCTGGTCGACGTCCTGCGCCGTGACCGCAGCCCGCTCAGCCGCGGGGTGCTCGGTGGCGGTCTCCGCGTGGGCCTGCCCACGCTGCCGCATCAGATCTCGCTCTACCTGGCCGTCGGCGGCCTGGTGCTGATCGCGACGCACCTGCTCGGGCCCTCCGGCGGCGGGCGCGCCAACATCGTGCTCACGCTGGGCATCGGCGGCGCCGTGCTGATCTCGGCCATGAACAACGCGTGGGCGCCGGCGGTCTACCGCGCGGCTCCGGCCGAGCGGGGGGCGGTGCTCGACGACAGCACCCACCGGATCGGTCTCCTGGCGGCGTGCGTCGCCGGCACGGTGGCCCTCGCCGGGCCGTGGCTGCTGCGCATCCTCGCCCCGGCCGGGTACCGGCCCGACGAACTGGTCGCCCCGCTGGCCGTCGTGACCGCGGCAACGGTCCTGTCGGTCGTCTACCTGGCCAGCGGGCATCTGGTCTTCGCCAGCGGGCGCACCACCGCGCTGGCGCTCACCACACCGCTGAGCGTCGTGACGGGCCTCGCGATCGGCGGCGTGCTCACGGTCGCGGTCGGCCTGGTCGGGCTGGCGTTCGGCTACGTGGCGATCTACCTGTTCCTGGCCGTGGCGACCACGTGGGTCCAGCGCCGGGTGTCCGACACGCCGTGGTGGCCGCCGCTGATGCCGGTCGCGCTGGGCCTGATGTGCGTGGTCACCCTCGCCGGTGCCCTGCTGCCGGTGACCGGTATCGGCATGGTGATCCGGCTGGTGGCCGCCCTGGCCACGCTCGTGTGCGGGTTGGGCGTGGTCGTGCACGCCGTCCGCCCCCGCGGCGCCTGATCGGCCGACCGGTCAGGCAGGCGCGTCGGTGACCTCGAGCGGCTCGGCCGGCCCGGTCGGGATGCGCCGGGGCAGCGGGCGCGGGAGGTAGCTGACCGCTCCTCGCAGCCACACGAGCGGAGAGAGCCCGGCGCCGTCGGCGGGCGTGGGCGCCGGCGTCGCCGCGGGGGACCGGCGGGCCATCTGGATGCGGGCGCGCTGCAGGGGTGCCAGCGTCCAGTAGTCGGCGAACTGGGGGAGCGTGCCGCCGTCCCAGCCGAGCAGGGCCGTCAGCTCGTCCGGCCGGCGGAGATGGGCTGCGCCCAGTTCCGCGGCCGCCAGGCGCTGGGTCACGGCACGGTCGAGGCGCTCGCCGTGGAACTCCGGCCACAGCTCCTTGACCCGGTCGTTGCCTCCGGGCTGTTCGCCGTCGAGGGCCAGCGGGTCGCCGTAGACGGCGACGTCGGCGCCCAGGTGCGCAGCGTAGACGACCGGCGTGGACAGGCGGTTGGACACCACCCGGTCGGCGCGGGCGAGCATCGTCCAGAGTCGCCAGAGGAACTCGGCCTCCAGGCGCTGGCCGAGGACGACGCAGCGGTGCCCGGCGCCGCGGTAGGCGCCGAGGATCTCGGGGTCGCGGGCGTCCGCCGCGTACAGGCAGACCGTGGAGGGGCCCTCGGCGTCGGCCCACTGCTTCGCCAGGCCCGCGTGGTTGCCGCGGATGCGCTGGGTCTCGATGCCGTGCACCGGCAGGATCACGGTGCGGTCGGTCGGCCGGACGGCGGCCGGTCGAGGGCCCGCGACGGCATCGAGGTAGAGCCATTGCGCCCCGATGGGCACGGTCTCGACCGAGGGGTCGGGCGACCAGCCGCGTGACTCGTGGCTCCAGACCAGCAGACGGCGCGAGCCGGTCGGCCAGCGCCCGGGCGAGTCGTCGCGGAGCGTCGGGAAGTCGCGGAAATGGGTGTCGACCGGGCTGCCGGCGGTCCAGCCGTGCTGCACGAGACCGGCGATGTGCCGGGGTCGCGTCAGTCCGGCGTAGGCGGCCAGGGCAGCGCTGTGTCCGTAGAAGTGGTTCTGCGCCTCCATGTCGGGGTCACTGTACGGCTACCTACGGTGTTACCGTCGACCCGTTGTGAACGAGAGAATCGATGTGCCTCGTCGGTCGCTCCCCCTGGACACCTGGGTGGTCGTGCCCCTCTTCAACGAGGCCACCGTGATCGCCGACGTGGTGCGAGGCATCCGTGAGGCGTTCCCCCAGGTCGTCTGCGTGGACGACGGCTCGAGCGACGGCTCGGCAGCCGCAGCACGCGAGGCCGGCGCCGTCGTCGTGCAGCACCCGGTCAACATGGGGCAGGGCGCCGCATTGCAGACCGGGATCGAGTACGCCGTCCGCGATCCCGAGATGCGGTACGTGGTCACCTTCGACGCGGACGGCCAGCACCAGGTGTCCGACGCGGTCGAGATGGTCGACAAGCTGCGGGCCGGCGACGCCGACGTCGTCTTCGGCTCCCGTTTCCTGGACGCGCGGACCAAGCCGAGCGCCGCGAAGCGGGCGCTGCTGCGAGCGGCCGTCGTCTACACCAACATGACCACGAAGATGAAGCTCACCGACGCGCACAACGGGTTGCGCGCGATGAACCGGAGCGTGGCCGAGCGGCTCGACATCCGGCAGAACCGGATGGCGCACGCGTCGGAGATCGTCGAGCAGATCGGGAGTGCCGGCTTCCGGTACGCGGAGCACCCGGTCCACATCATCTACACCGACTACTCCCGCTCCAAGGGGCAGTCCATGCTGAACTCGGTCAACATCGTCACCGAGATGTTCTTCAAGTGAGGGGCCCGGGCGTGCTGATCCAGATCCTTCTGCTCGTCGGCATCGCCCTCGTCGCTGCGGTGCTGCTCCGCCGGGCGGGGGCCCGGCACCAGGCCATCCGCCGGCTGGCACTGGTGGCCTTCGGCGCCTTCGCCGTCACGTCGGTCATCTTCCCGAACATCTGGAATGCCCTCGCCCGGCTCGTCGGCGTCGGCCGCGGGTCCGATCTGCTGCTGTACGGCACGATCATGGTGCTGCTGGGCTACATGGCGACGTCCTACATCCGCTTCCGCGAGCTCGAGAACCGGTTCACGAAGCTGGCGCGGCGGATCGCCCTCGACGAGGTCCCGGCGCCGGGGAAGCCCGGCTCGTCGTCCGCCGTGCTGCCGGGCGCGCAGGCCGACGTGGACTCCGCCGTCGGTCTCTGACCGTCAGGCCGCGCCGTTCCCCGGCGCGTTCTTCTGCCAGCCCGCCCAGGCGCTGGTCACCATGTCGCGCAGGTCGTGACGGGCCTCCCAGCCCAGGGCCGACCGGATCGCGGTGTTCGACGCCACCACCCGGGCCGGATCGCCGGCGCGGCGCGGCCGGACCTCGGGATCGGTGGGCAGGCCGGTCACCGAACCCACGACATCGAGCACCTCGCGCACCGACGAGCCCTCGCCCCGGCCGACGTTCAGCAGCAGGTTGCCGCCGCCGCCCGTGAGGTGCGTCAGGGCCGCCACGTGCGCCTCGGCGAGGTCGGCGACGTGGATGAAGTCGCGGACGCAGCTGCCGTCGGGCGTCGGATAGTCGTCGCCGAACAGCAGCGGCCGCTGCCCGGCCGACAGGCGCTGGAAGACCATCGGGATCAGGTTGGCCACGCCGGTGTCGGACAGCTCGGGCACCGCAGCGCCGGCGACGTTGAAGTAGCGCAGCAGCGCGTACCGCACCCCGGAGGCGACGGCGGCGTCGCGAGTCAGCCACTCGCCGACGAGCTTGGTCTCCCCGTAGGGCGACAGCGGCGTCGTGGGCGTCTCCTCGGTGACGAACTCGACGTCGGGCATGCCGTAGACCGCGGCGGAAGAGGAGAACACCAGGACGTCGACGCCGCACTCGCCCATCACCTCGAGCAGCGTCATGAGACCGGAGACGTTCTCCCGGTAGTAGTACAGCGGGCGCTCGACGCTCTCGCCGACCTGCTTCTTGGCGGCCAGGTGGATGACGCCGCGGACGTCGTGGTCGCGCATCGTGGCGCGCAGCAGGTCGGCGTCGTGGACGCTGCCACGCACCAGGGGCACATCGACGAGCTCGGCCCGTCCGGACGACAGATCGTCGAGGACGACGGCGTCCTGGCCGCCCGCCCGTAGCGCCCGCACCACGTGCAGCCCGATGTATCCCGCGCCGCCGGTCACCAGCCAGGTCATGGCGCCACCCTAGAAGAGGGCAGGTGGCGGCCCGGTCGGCGGCCGACCGCGCGCGATCAGTCGAGCAGCCGGGAGACCGCGGACAGCCGGGCGTCACCGGCCATCGACCGGAGCCACGCCGCCCAGCCCGGCCGCGCCCGCATCGCCTCCAGCGCGGTCCGTGCCGCCGTGCGGTCCCCCCGCTGCGAGGCGGCGAGCGCCGCATAGAGGTCGCGGGCACCCTCCGGGGCGAACAGCGCGAGCAGGTCGTAGTCGCGCTCCTCGTAGGCCCGCTGCAGGTTCCGGAGCACGCGCAGCTGGGCGACCGGGTCGCCGGAGTCGTCGACGCGCAGATCGGTCCGGACGCCGTCGTCCTCGTCGTCGGCGGGCCGGCCGCCCACCACGAGGAGGGCGGCCGACTGGCGCCCGCGCAGGTCGCCGCCGGCGTCCTGCGCCGCGGTCAGCGCCGCCAGCAGGCGGTCGGCGAGGGCGCCGGACGCGGCCGCGAACGCCTCCGCCATGGCGGGGAGGACCTCCGGGGAGGCGAGCATGTTGCCCTGCACGCTGAAGCCCTCGCCGACGCGGTGGCCGCTCACCGGGAAGGAGCCCCGGCCGGTGTCCGCCGCCACCCGGCCCGCCACGTCGAGGACGGCGATCTGCCGGTCCGCGTCCTCGGCCGAGTGCGCCGCCCGCCGGACCAGCTCGGCGGGCTCCGCCCCGCGGGCGAGGCCCTCGAGCAGCGCGTTCCCCAGGCCCCGCCGGCTGCGCGCCTGGACGGCGACGACCCCGACCCCCGGTCGTGCGGACGGGACGGCGCGGCCGACGGCGAGGATGCACGAGGCCACCGCGATGCCCATGTCGCCGGTCGCGGCGTCTCGCGCCAGGACCGAGAAGGTCATCCCGGCCGGCCCAGCTCCCGGACGCCCTCGATCTTCCGCCCGAGGGTGGCGGTCACCCGCTCGCTGCTCGCGCGATGGGCCAGACCGTCGGGATGGGCGTTGCGGCAGAGGACCAGCGAGGCGCCGGCGACCAGCGGGGCGAGCAGCCACGCCACCGGGCCGGCCCCTTCCGCGGTCTGCTCGTCGAGCAGGATGCGGTCGCCCTCGCCGATGCCCAGCCGCCCGGCCAGCTCGGCCGCCGTCTCCACGAGCCCGCGCAGCGTCAGCTGCAGGCCACCGAGCAGGAGGCCGGGGCGTTCAGGGTCGGTGCGCTCGAGCGGCAGGAAGACGTCGCCGTGCGCGCGCACCTCGAGGGCGAAGTCGCGGGCCTCGCCGGTGTAGTCGGTCATGCCCAGGCCCAGCGGGTGCAGCGACAGGCCGAGCAGCTCCTGCACGCCCTGCTCCTCCAGCGGGGCGAGGCGTTCCTGCGTGGTCAGGACGACGTCGGCGTCGTCGATCCGGCCGTCGTCCTCCACGGCTGTGTCGAGCACCGTCGCACCGCAGCTCCACACGGCGAGCAGCACCGCAGCGGTCTGCCAGTGCACCGGCAGGGCGACGGCGACGGTGCTGCCGGGGCCGACGTCGAACTCGTCCTGGAGCAGGTTGGCCGACTTGGCGACCCAGTTGGCCAGGGTCGTCGCCGACAGCTCCACGCGCTCACCGGTCAGGTCGTCGTACTGGGTGAACAGCGGGGCGGCGGGTTCCCGCCGGAGGGCGAGGGCCAGCAGGTCCGCGGGGACGGTGGTTTCGAGGGGACGCACGGGTCAAGCCTGACAGAGCCGCCGGCGCCACGGTCGGCGCCCGGACGACGCCGGCGTGCGGCGCTAGTTGATGCAGGTGGTGTCGGCGGCGGTGCGGGCGTCCTCGCCCTCGACGGTGGTGGTCGACGCCGGCGCCGACGCCGTGACCGGCTGTCCGACCTTGGTGAAGTCCGAGCCGAGCACCACCTGGACGGTGCCCTGCGAGGGGTCGGTGCTCTGGGTGGTGGTCGCGCCGGGGAACGACGCGGCGACGGTGGCGGCGAGGGCCTGGTCGCCGGCGGCGTAGCGGATCTCGGTGTGCGTGTAGGTCATCGCGTCGGCGTTGCCGGTGGCGCCGATCCGGTAGCCGGTGGCCCGCAGCGCCGTCGCGGCCCGGGCCGCCAGGCCCGGCGTGCCGGAGCCGTTGAAGACGTCGACCGTGACCGACCCGGGGGCGACGGTGGCCGGCGGCGCCGCCGAGGTCGGAGCGGCCGCGGCCTGACCGGTGGCCGGGTCGGCCGACAGCTTGGCGAAGAACGCGTGCAGCGTGTCGAGGTCCTTGAGCTTGAGGATGTAGCGACCGGCCGAGTCGGAGCTGTCGCCGACGTAGGGGATGGTCTGGAACTGGATGTGCCCGGTCGTGACCGACTGCATCTGCTGGGCGAGCTGCATCAGGTCGAGGTTCCGGTCGACGGTCACGGCCTGGGCGACGGCGGAGACCAGCTGACGCTGCTTGCCGAGGTCCATCGCCACGTTGCTGGACAGCAGCTTGCGCATGACGCCGGCGAGGAAGACCTGCTGGCGGATGATCCGGTCGAAGTCGCTGCGGGGCAGCCCGTGCCGCTGCCGGACGAACTTGAGGGCGTCGGCGCCGCTGATGGTCTGCACCCCGGCGGGGAAGTGGGCGCCGGACCAGTGGTCGTTGACCGGCTTGCAGAGGTTGACCTGCACGCCGCCCAGGACGGTGCTGAGCTTGAAGAAGCCGAGCAGGTCCACCTCGGCGTAGTGGTCGATCTGGAGGCCGGTCAGGCCGCTGATCGTCTGGACCAGCAGCTGCTCGCCGGCGCTCTCGCGGTCGGCCGCGGGGGCGCTGGACGGTGTCGCGTTGTAGCCGTAGGCGTAGGCGGCGTTGAGCTTGTCCCAGCCGTAACCGGGGATCTGAACGTAGGAGTCGCGGGGGAAGGAGACGAACGAGGCGCGGGACCCGTCGGCGGGGATGTGCACCAGGATCATCGTGTCGGTGTTCGTGCCCGAGTCCTTGCCCGCGTTGAGCTGCGCGAGCTGCGCCTTGGTCAGGTCGGCGCGGCTGTCGTTGCCGACCAGCAGCAGGTTCATCGCCGACTGCTGACCGTGCCCCTGGTTGCCCGAGGTCGGGATGGCGTCGGTGCGCTTGACGGTGGCCTCGGCGACGCGGCCGAGGTACCAGCCCCAGCCGGTCGTCGCGAGCAGCAGCACGGACAGGACGCCGCCGATCAGGCGCGCGGTGGTGGCGGCCCGGCCGTTGCGGCGGCGGGCCGACGGGGCGCCGTCCGCCCGGGCCGACCGGTCCTCGCGCGCCGGGCGGCCGGCGCGCGGGTCGAGCCGGGGCGGCAGCGGACGTGCGCCGCGGTCGTCCTGCTCGAAACCGTCTCGACTCACGGGGCCCTCGCTGAAGTTCTCGGCGACTCGGTCGCGTGTGCCGGCGCCGGGGGTGACGTCCGGTGATCGCGACGCCACGCGGCGTCGACGTCGGCGATGGTAGGCACCCGCGGCGGTGTCCGACCCCCACCGACACGGGAACAGTCCGTCTCCGCGACGGCAGCTCGTCCCACAGGCCACCCCGGGCCCCGGCGGTGTCATCCGGCCCATCCGTCACACGACCGGAGAACGCCGCGGTCGCGCCCTGAGGCAGGATCGGCCCATGCGCGTGCTGGTCACCGGGGGAGCCGGCTTCATCGGGTCCTGCTACGTCAGGACGCTCCTGTCCGGCGGGTACCCCGGCTTCGAGGACGCCGAGGTGACGGTCTTCGACAAGCTGACCTACGCCGGCAACCTGGCGAATCTCGCACCGGTCGCCGGCAGTTCCCGCTACCGGTTCGTCCGCGGTGACATCTGCAGCGCCGCCGACCTCGACGCCGCCCTGCCCGGGCATGACGTCGTCGTCAACTTCGCGGCGGAATCCCACGTCGACCGCTCGATCGCCGGGGCCAGCGACTTCGTGCTGACCAACGTCGCGGGCGCCCAGCAGGTGTTCGAGTCGGCGCTCCGGCACGGCGTGGGCCGCGTCGTGCACGTGTCCACCGACGAGGTCTACGGCTCGATCGGCGAGGGCTCGTGGCGGGAGGACGCGCTGCTGGAGCCCAACTCGCCGTACTCCGCGGCCAAGGCCGGCGGGGATCTGATCGCCCGCGCCTACGCCCGCACCTACGGGCTGAACATCTCGGTCACCCGGTGCAGCAACAACTACGGGCCCTATCACTACCCCGAGAAGGTCATCCCGCTGTTCGTCACCAACCTGCTCGACGGGCAGAAGGTGCCGCTGTACGGGGCGGGCGCCAACATCCGGGACTGGCTGTGGGTCGAGGACCACTGCCGGGGCGTCCAGCTGGTGCTCGAGCAGGGCGCGCCGGGCGAGTTCTACAACATCGGCGGCGGCCGCGAGCTGTCCAACGCCGCCCTGACCCGTCTGCTGCTCGAGGCCACCGGCCGCGACTGGAGCTACGTCGAGAACATCGTCGACCCCCGCGGCGGCGGACACGATCTGCGGTACTCCGTCGACTACTCGAAGATCGCCGCGCTGGGCTACGTGCCGCGGATGCCCTTCGAGGAGGGTCTCGCGCGCACCGTGCAGTGGTACCGGGACAACCGCGACTGGTGGGAGCCGCTCAAGGCGGTCCGCCCGTGAGCATCTCCTGGCTGGTCACGGGGGCGCGCGGCCAGGTGGGCTCGGACCTGCTGCGGGTGCTGTCGGGCCGTGCGGACGACGACGTCACCGGCTGGGGACGCGCCGAGCTCGACCTGACCGACGAGCGGCGCGTGCGCGCGGCCGTGCGCGGCTGGCTGGCCGGCGCCGGTGCACGGGGGGACGACGCGGTCGTGGTGAACGCCGCCGCCTACACCGACGTCGACGGCGCCGAGTCCGACGAGGCGACCGCGGCGCTGGTCAACGGTGCCGCGCCGGGCTGGCTTGCCGAGGAGCTGGCCGGTGCCGGGCGGCTCGTGCACCTGTCCACGGACTACGTCTTCGACGGTCGCGCCACCGAGCCCTACGACGTCGGCGCGGCACCGGCGCCCCGCTCGGCCTACGGCCGGACCAAGGCCGCGGGGGAGCGGGCCGTCGCCGCGGCCGGCGCGGACGCGACGACGGTGCGCACCGCCTGGGTGTACGGCCGCACCGGCGGCAACTTCGTGAAGACCATGATCCGGCTCGCGGCCGAGCGCCCGACCGTGTCGGTCGTCGACGACCAGGTCGGTGCCCCGACCTGGTCCGCCGATCTGGCCGCGGCCCTGGTCGCGCTCGGTTCCCGACCCGACGCCACGCCGCCGGTGCTGCACTACACCAACAGTGGCGTGGCCAGCTGGTACGACGTGGCCCGGGCGGTGTTCGAGGAGATCGGCGCCGACCCCGCCCGGGTGCTGCCGACGACGTCGGCGCAGATGGCCCGGCCGGCGCCCAGGCCGGCCTACTCCGTGCTGGACCTCACGGCCTGGACCGCGGCGGGACTGCCCGCACCGCGTCCCTGGCGGACGGCGCTGCACGAGGCGATGAGAGTGAACTTCGGGTACTGACGCGGCGAGTCGATACGGACCGTTATGAATCGGTGACGTAAGTTCGGCTCTTCCTTCGCATGGCTCCACCAGGCCGAGCGCCCGCCGATGTCACCGAGCGACCGGGTCGCGGCCACGTGCGGAGGAGCGCTCGCTGCTCCCCGGAGGTCCCGTTCCATGCGTCGCCGCCTCCTGACCGCCTGCCTCGTCCTGACCGGCCCGTCCCTCGTCCTGATCGCGGACGACAGCGGTCCTTCGCTGACCGCCCGGGCCGGCCGTCCGCATCCAGAGGAGTCGTCATGACCTCAGTCCGGCCATGGGCCAAGGTCCGGCCAGCCGTGCGCGTGACCGGCGCCGGCGCGATCCTCGCCGTGGGCCTGCTGTCCGCGTGCTCGCCCGGTGCCTCGCAGCCGTCGTCCGCCGGCACGTCGGGTTCGGCCCCCAGCACCGCCGCCGACACCGCCCCCGGCACCCCCGCCGGCGGCGCCGAGAGCACCACCGCCGCTGTCACCGGCAGCCCGGTGGTGGCGCCCTCGCCGTTGCCGTCGGATGCGACCGTCGCCACCGACAGCCCGCGGCCGCAGTCGACCGACGTCGTGCTCAGCTTCGTCGGCTGGAACACGAAGGACTCGGCCGTGGAGGCCGGCGGCTACCTGAGCCCGGTCGTCGAGACGGGGGGCACCTGCACCCTCGCGCTGACGAAGGACGGTCAGACGGTCACCGCCACGTCGCCCGCGCAGGCGGACGCGTCCACGACCTCCTGCGGCAACCTCGCGGTCCCGCGGGCGAAGCTGCGCCCCGGCTCCTGGACGGCGGTGCTGCGCTACGCGTCGAAGACGACCACGGGCAGCTCCGACCCGTCGCCGGTCGTGGTGCCGCAATGAGCCGGCGACTGCGCATGGTCGCCGTCCTCGGCGCCGCGCTGGCCGCCCTGGGCGTCGTCGTCCTTCCGGTGACCGGCCGGATGCCCGGGAACGTGGCAGAGGCGGCCGACACCTCGCAGTTCAAGGCCGGCAACATCATCACCGACCAGCTGTTCTTCGACGGCTCGGCGATGTCGGCGGGTGCGGTGCAGACCTTCCTGAACGTGCGGAACCCGAACTGCGTCGCCGGCGCCATGCCGTGCCTGAAGAACTACCGGCAGACCACCCCCACGCGGGCCGGCAGCAGCACCTGCCCCGGCACCTATACCGGCGCCGCCAACGAGACCGCCGCGACGATCATCACCAAGATCGGGCAGGCCTGCGGGATCAGCCAGCGGGTGCTGCTGGTGATCCTGCAGAAGGAGGAGGGGCTCGTCACCGCGTCGGGCAGCAGCCTGAGCACCACCCGGTATCGCAGCGCCATGGGCTTCGGATGCCCCGACACCGCCGCGTGCGACAGCACGTACTACGGGTTCTTCAACCAGGTGTACGCCGCGGCCTCGCAGTACCGGAGATATGCGGCCTACCCGACCAACTACAGCCACCGCGCCGGCATGACCAACAACGTCCGCTACAACCCGAGCGCCTCCTGTGGCAGCTCGCCGGTCTACATCGCGAACCAGGCCACCGCCGGGCTGTACAACTACACGCCCTATCAGCCCAACGCGGCCGCGCTGGCCGCCGGTGCCGGGAGCGGTGACTACTGCTCGGCCTACGGCAACCGCAACTTCTGGATCTACTTCACCAACTGGTTCGGCTCCACGCAGACGGCCGGGGCGGGTGACCTGGCCGATCTCTACATGAGCACCGGCGGGGCGCAGGGCCCGCTCGGGGCCGTGACCCAGGGGGTCACCTGCGGGCTCCGCAACGGCGGTTGCAAGCAGGGTTTCGCGAACGGCTCGATCTACTGGTCCCCGGCGACAGGTGCACGGGCGATGCTCGGGGCGGTCGCGAGCCTCTGGCTGTCCACCGGCGCCGAGAACGGCGTGCTCGGCTACCCCTCGAGGAGCGTGTCGACGATCACCGGCGGCCAGTACGCGACCTTCGAGCACGGATCGATCTACTGGTCGCAGGCGACCGGCGCGCGAGCGATGCTCGGGCCGATCGAGGCGCTCTGGAAGTCCGGGGGAGCCCAGACGGGTGTGCTCGGCTACCCGACGCAGAGCGTGTCGAACCTGGCCGACGGCGGCCAGTACGCCCGTTTCCAGCACGGGTCGATCTACTGGTCGCAGGCGACGGGTGCGCGGGCGATCATGGGGCCGATCGAGGCGCTGTGGACGTCGGGCGGCGCCCAGACGGGTGCCCTCGGCTACCCGACCGGGAGCGTGTCGAACCTGGCCGACGGGGTCGGCCAGTTCGCGACGTTCCAGAACGGCTCGATCTACTGGTCGCAGGCGACCGGTGCCCGGGCGATGCTCGGGCCGATCCAGGACCTCTGGCTCGCCCGTGGGAACACCACCGGACCCCTGGGCTATCCGACGCGGAGCGTGTCGAACCTCGCGGACGGCGGCCAGTACGCGACGTTCCAGAACGGCTCGGTGTACTGGTCGGCGAGCACGGGGGCCCACTCGCTGAGCGGTCCCGTGCGCGACGCCTGGATCGCCGACGGCGCCGAGACGAGCGACCTCGGCTATCCCACCCAGGACCTGACCGTCGCGGCCGACGGCGTGGGCCAGTACGCCCACTTCCAGCACGGGTCGATCTACTCGTCGACCGCCGGCACGGAGACGCTCACCGGCGCGATTCGCGACCTGTGGGTCGGCACCGGTGCCGACCGCGGCCCGCTGGGGGCCCCGACCTCGAGCAATGCGTCCCTGCCCGACGGTGTCGGCGAGTTCGCGACGTTCACCGGAGGCTCGATCTACCGGTCGCCGGACACCGGGACCCGGGCACTGGTCGGGCCCATCGAGGCCCTGTGGACGTCCCGGGGCGCCGAGCAGGGCGCCCTGGGTTATCCGACGACGAGCGTGTCGACGGCCGCCGACGGGAAGGGGCAGTTCGCCCACTTCCAGCACGGCTCCGTGTACTGGTCGTCGGCGTCCGGCGCGCACGTCGTCGCCGGTCCGGTCCAGGACACGTGGAACTCCACGGGCGCCGAGCGCGGCGTCCTGGGGTACCCGACGCAGGACCTCACGACCGCAGCGGACGGCGTCGGTCAGTTCTCGCGGTTCCAGGGCGGTTCGATCTACTCGGCGCCGGCCACCGGTACCTGGGTGCTGCGGGGCCCGATCGAGACCTTGTGGACCGCGACCGGGGCGGAGCACGGCGTGCTGGGCTATCCGACCACCAGCGTCTCGCCGACGGCCGACGGCACGGGGCAGTACGCCCGGTTCGAGCACGGATCGATCTACTGGTCGCCGGCGACGGGGGCACGGGCGGTGCTGGGCCCGATCGAGACGCTGTGGAAGTCCGGTGGTGCCGAGCGCGGCCTGCTGGGTTATCCGACGCAGAGCGTGTCGACCCTGGCCGACGGCGGGCAGTACGCCCGGTTCGAGCACGGATCGATCTACTGGTCGCCGGCGACGGGGGCACGGGCGATGCTCGGTCCGATCGAGACGCTGTGGAAGGGCGGTGGCGCGGAGCGCGGCGTGCTCGGCTACCCCACGTCGAGCGTGTCGACGGCCCGCGACGGCAAGGGGCAGTACGCGACGTTCCAGCACGGCTCGATCTACTGGTCGGCGGCGACCGGCGCCCGGGCGATGCTGGGCGCGATCCAGGACCGGTGGGTGGCCGACGGCGCCGAGCGCGGCCGGATGGGCTATCCGACGCAGAGCGTCTCGACCGCGGCGGACAAGGTCGGCCAGTACGCGAAGTTCCAGGGCGGCGTCATCTACTGGTCTCCGGCCACGGGGGCGCGCGAGGTGCGTGGCGCGTTCCTGACCGTCTGGGCGGCGAACGGCTACGAGCACGGTGCCCTGGGCTATCCGACCGGTGAGCCGTATGCGGTCAACGGCGGCCAGTGGCAGAAGTTCCAGCACGGCTACATCGCGCAGTCCACCGCGACCGGCCGGGCGTGGGCGGTCCGTCAGTGACGCCGCCGTCCACGGGCGCCGCGTCGTCGGTGGGCGCGTCGGGCCCGTCCGGAGCGGCAGGTAGCGTGGACGACATGATGGGCACCGCCGCGCCGGCCGCCCGGAGTTGGCGGCGGGCCGTCGATGACCTCGTGGCCGGCTGGAACCAGCGCGAACTGTGGGGACATCTCGGCTGGCAGGACATCCGTCAGCGCTACCGCCGGTCCATCCTCGGCCCGATCTGGATCACGATCAGCATGGCCGTCACGGCCCTCGCGCTGGGCGTCCTCTACGCGGGCCTGTTCGGCAACGACCTCTCCGTCCAGCTGCCCTACGTCCTGGTCGGCTTCATCGTCTGGGCGTTCATCAGCGGGTGCATCTCCGAGGGTTCCGAGGTCTTCACCGCGAACGAGGGCCTGATCCGGCACCTGCCCGCGCCGCTGTCGGTGCACGTGTACCGGCTGCTGTGGCGGCAGATCCTGTTCTTCGCCCACAACCTGATCGTCTACGTCGTGATGTTCCTGTTCTTCCCGCAGCACCTCGGCTGGCCCAGCCTCATGGCCTTCCCGGCGTTCGCGCTGCTCGTGATCAACGGGGCGTGGGTGGCGCTGCTGCTGGGCATCGTCACCACCCGGTTCCGCGACCTGGAGCCGATCACGCAGAGCGTCGTCCAGCTGCTGTTCTTCCTCACGCCGATCGTGTGGATCTACAGCGACCTGCTCGCCAGCGCCAATTCCTCCACCGCCGCGCGGGCCCGTCTGGTCGAGTTCAACCCGCTGCTGCACTTCATGGAGATCATCCGGGCGCCGATGCTGGGTCAGCCCCAGCACCTGCGGCACTGGATCGTCGTCCTCAGCATCACCGTCGTCGGCTGGGGGCTCACCATGGAGGCGCTGCGGCGCTACCGCGCGAGAGTGTCGTACTGGGTGTGAGCGTGTCGGAGGACGGACCCCTGGTCAGCATCACCACGAAAGACGCCTGCGTCGACTTCCCGATCTTCGACGCGAAGAGCCGGTCGCTGAAGAAGACGGTCATGGGGATGGTCGGCGGCAACATCACCACCGAGCGCAAGGTGCCGGTGATCGAGGCGCTGCGCGACATCACACTCAGCCTGGAGCACGGCGCGCGGGTCGGCCTGGTCGGCCACAACGGCGCCGGCAAATCGACGCTGCTGCGCCTGCTGTCCGGCATCTACGAGCCGACCCGGGGCGTCGCCGAGGTCCGCGGCCGGGTGGCCCCGGTCTTCGACCTGGGCGTCGGCATGGACCCGGAGATCTCGGGCCTGGAGAACATCGTCGTCCGTGGCCTGTTCCTGGGCATGACCCGCAAGCAGATGGAGGCGCGGGTCGACGACATCGCCGACTTCACCGAGCTCGGTGACTTCCTGCGCATGCCGCTGCGCACGTACTCCACCGGCATGCGGATCCGGCTGGCGCTGGGCGTCGTGACCAGCATCGACCCCGAGATCCTGCTGCTCGACGAGGGCATCGGCGCGGTCGACGCGGCGTTCCTCGAGAAGTCGAAGAAGCGGCTGAGCGAGCTGGTCGAGCGCTCGGGCCTGCTGGTCTTCGCCTCGCACTCCGACGAGTTCCTCCGCGACCTGTGCGACACCGGCATCTGGATGGAGCACGGGCAGATCCGCGAGCACGGCGACCTCGAGCACGTGCTGGCCGCGTACAAGAACCGGACCGCGTGACCGGGGCGGCCCCCGGCGCGGGCGGCACGGTCGTCGCGGTCATCGTGACGCGCGACCGGCCGGTCCTGCTGGCCCAGAGCCTCGCCGCGATCGCCGGCCAGAGCCGCCGTCCCGAGCACGTGATCGTCGTGGACAACGGTCCGGACGACGCCGTGCGGAAGACGGTGGAGTCCAGCGGATTGCCGG
>Ga0308173_10000091_pt1 | contig 29388 bp, 18 predicted proteins | sample PhyPR1_FD_203716 | JGI IMG/M metagenome (GOLD analysis project Ga0308173, IMG submission 203716) | Soil microbial communities from UC Gill Tract Community Farm, Albany, California, United States - DLSLS.P.R1 | ecosystem: Environmental > Terrestrial > Soil > Agricultural land | place: USA... | reverse complement strand
CAAGCAACTCCATTGGTGGCGCCCAAGTTCTGGTCCCAGTGCACGACGCATGCGTTGCTGGGCAACAGTGAGGCAATGCGTAGCGCCAACGCGTTCGTGCTAAAGGTGGCGCGCTCTGAGATCAACGTGCTGCTGACCGGCGAAACCGGCACCGGCAAGGAGTGTGTCGCGCAGTCGATTCATCGGCAGAGCGCGCGCTCGAACGGCCCCTTCATGCCGGTCAACTGCGCGGCGTTGCCGGACGCGCTTTTGGAAAGCGAACTCTTCGGGTTCGAGCGTGGGGCCTTCACGGGCGCGCAGGCCGCGTATGAAGGCAAGTTCCGCGCTGCGAGGGGAGGCACGCTGTTTCTCGACGAGATCGGCGAGATGAGCCTCTATGCGCAGGCGAAGATCCTGAGAGCACTCGAAAGCCGCGAGGTCTATCCGCTGGGCAGCAAGCGGGCGATCGCGCTGGATGTACGGGTCGTCGCCGCGACCAACCAAGACCTCGGGGAGCTCGTCGCGGCGAACCGCTTTCGCAGAGATCTTTATTACCGCCTGAACGTGGCCCGCATCCACTTGCCGCCGTTGCGCGAGCGCAAGGCGGACATTCCGATGCTGCTGCGCCACTTCCTTTCGGAAATGAACGACCGCCACGCCCAGGGCGTGCGTGAGTTCACCGCCGCTGCGCTCTCATGCGTCATGAACCATGACTGGCCGGGCAATGTGCGTGAGCTGCGCAATCTGCTCGAAGTCGTGTTCGTCGATCCGCCCGAGCACACCGTGGATCTGTGCCATCTGCCCGACAGCCTGCGTACGACGGGGTCGGCCGCCGCGGACGTCACCCGGCTGGAGCGCAGCCGGATTCTCTCGGCGCTGATCGCGGCACAGTGGAACAAGACGCTGGCGGCGCGCGAGCTGCGCTGCTCCCGTATGACCCTCTACCGCAAGATGTCGCGCTACGGCATCGCCGAATCGTCCCCGTCACAGGCGAGACAGCGTGTGACACCCGCTGTGACACGTCCCAAAGCCCCGGATGCGGGCCCGCCATGCTGCCCGGGTGTCACATCGCGCAGGTGACACCGGCGCGAATTCCGGCGCTCGCGCACCGCGTCGCGTTCGCGCGCCCTGCCTTTTCGATCAACGCTCTCGCTGCCTGACTGCGCATGATCAGGCGCTTTGGCATGCCGCTCGCTTTTCAAGCGCACTAAGCGGCGCGCACTGGCGACGCTCGTGCCCATGGAGACGCCAACCATGACGACCTACACCTTCCCGGGTGTGTACATCGAAGAAGTGTCAAGCGGCATCCACACCATCGTGGGCGTGGCCACATCGATCACCGGATTCATCGGCTGGGCCGCGCAGGGGCCGACCACGCAGGCCACGCTGGTGCAGAGCTGGCCCGAGTTCCAGCGCGTCTTCGGCGGGCTCGACTCCCGCAGCACGCTCGGCTACAGCGTCAACCAGTTCTTCAACAACGGCGGACAGCAGGCCTATATCGTCCGTCTCGTGGACTCGACGACCGCGGGTTCGGCCAAGGTCAGCGTGCCCGATACGAGCAGCGGCACGGCCTTCGTGGCGACGGCGTCGAGCCCCGGCATGTGGGCGACCTTCTATGGCGTGCGCATCGTGCCCAAGCCGGGCGATGCGACGCGCTTCTCCGTGCTCGTCACCTACACGCCCGCCAGCGGCAGCGAATCGATCGTTGAGAGCTTCACCAATCTCTCGAACGACCCGGCCGATCCACAAGGGCGCTATGCGGGCAGCGTCGTCAACAGCGGATCGAGCTTCATCCGGCTGAGCAGCATCACGACGGTGGCGCCGAAGCCCAATCCGCCCGGAGGCGGCTCGCCGCCGTCGCCGTATACGCTCGCGGGCTCGAGTCTCGACGGCAGCGTGCTGACGCCGGGCACATCGGCGTTCCACACGGCGCTCAACGCCGATAACACCGGCAGCGGCGGCGTGTACCTGCTCGACCGGGTCGACCTCTTCAACCTGCTGTGCGTGCCGGCCGAGACCGATGCGGCGACAATCGCCCTGCTCCAGGGCTACTGCCGCACGCACCGCGCCTTCCTGATCGTCGATTCCGATCCGACGGTGAGCCTCGCCACCTTCGAGGCCAACGGGCCGAGCAGCCAGATCACCGGCAAGAATTCGATCAACTCGGCGCTCTACTACCCGTGGGTGGACGCGCCGGACCCGCTGCAGCAGGGGCGCATCGATTCCTATCCGCCGTGCGGCTTCGTTGCCGGCATCTACGCATCGACCGACGCCTCGCGCGGCGTCTGGAAGGCGCCTGCGGGCGTCGACGCGAGTCTCACGGGCGCGACCGGACTGGACATCCCGCTGACCGACCTCGAAAACGGCACGCTGAACATCATGGCCGTGAACTGCCTGCGAAGCTTCAGGGTGTACGGCAACGTGGTGTGGGGCGCGCGAACCCTGCAAGGCAACGACCAGGTGGGGTCCGAGTGGAAGTATGTGCCGGTCCGGCGGCTCGCCCTCTACCTGGAGGAATCGCTCTACCGCGGCACGCAGTGGGCGGTGTTCGAGCCGAACGACAACCCGCTGTGGGCGCAGCTGCGCCTGAACGTCGGTGCCTTCATGCATGAGCTCTACACCAAGGGCGCGTTCCAGGGCGCATCGGCGCGCGAGGCGTACTTCGTCAAATGCGACGGCCAGACCACCACCCAGAACGACATCAACATGGGCGTGGTGAACGTGTGGGTCGGATTCGCACCGTTGCAGCCAGCGGAATTCGTGGTGCTGCAGATCCAGCAGATGGCCGGCCAGGTGCAGACCTAGGAGAACGCGATGGCACAGTTCAGCGTCAACACGTCCCGCTTCGATCCCTACAAGAACTTCAAGTTTCGCATCAAGTGGGGCGGCCGCTACGTGGCGGGCATCAGCAAGTGCAGCGCGCTCAAGCGCACCACGGAAGTGGTCGAGCACCGCGAAGGCGGCGACCATTCGAGCTCGCGCAAATCGCCGGGGCGCAGCAAGTACGAGGCGATCACGCTCGAGCGCGGCGTCACCCACGATCCCGAGTTCGAGCAGTGGGCCAACAAGGTCTGGAACTATGTCGGCGGTCCCGGCAAGGAAGTCTCGCTGCAGGATTTCCGCAAGGACATCATCCTCGAGTTCTACAACGAGGCGGGGCAGCTCGCCATCGCCTACAAGGTCTACCGCTGCTGGGTGTCCGAATACCAGTCGCTGCCCGATCTCGACGCCAATGCCAACGCCGTCGCCATTCAGCACCTGAAGCTCGAAAACGAGGGCTGGGAGCGCGACTACGACGTGGTCGAGCCGCAGGAACCGAGCTTCACCGAACCGCCGGTCGGGTGATCCATGCAGCCTCTGGACGACGCGTTGCTGCTCGACATCTGGGCCCGGCGGAACGCTCGCCGTCGCGACGACTGCGACGACTGCGCCGACCTATTCGCGAGTGCGCGCATGCCGGGCGACGCGCAGCTCGACGAATGGCCGCTCGCGCGCTGCCAGGCGGCGCTGCTCGAACTGCGCTGCGCCACGTTCGGCCCGACGCTCGAAGCCGCGATGGACTGTCCGCAATGCGGCGCGCGGCTCGAATTCGAGCTCGATGCCGATGCGCTTCTGAAGGTCCAGCGCGACGGCTCGGCCGATCACGCCGGCGCGCCTGCGCTTTGCGTACAGGGCCTGGGCTTTCGCCTGCCGACGCGCCGTGATCTCGTCGCCGTGAGCGGTCTTGACGACGAGCGCGACGCGGTCGTGGCGCTCGCGCGCGCGTGCTGCATCGACGATCCGGCCCGCGTCGAATGGACCGACGCCCTGCTGGCTTCGCTCGACGCCGCGTTCGAGGCCGCCGATCCGCTGGGCAACCTTGAGCTGAGCCTCGCTTGTCCCGACTGCCGCTGCGTCTGGGACCAGCCGCTCGATCTGCCCGGATATTTCCGCGAAGAGATCGACGTGCGCGCCCGTGTGCTGCTCGTCGAAGTCCATCGGCTGGCGCGCGCTTACGGATGGTCGGAACGGGACATCCTCGGGATGGCGCCCGCGCGCCGCAAGGCCTATCTGGAACTGCTCGCATGAAAGGCTATCTGGCGAACATGGTGCGGTCTTCGCGGCGCGGCCGGGACGGCTCGGGCGAGGCGCTGCCGCGTCCCCGGCGCGACCTGCTTGCGCTCTTCGACCCGGCGCCGCCGCCGGCCGGAACGGATGACGAATCTATGCCCGTCGCCGCGAGCCGACGAGACGCCGGTCCGGGCGCTTCGGCGCCCGCGGTGCGGGCGGCGGCCGCAAAGGCGCGGGCGCACCCAGGCGTCGGCGCCGAACATCATCCCGCGCAGGAGGAGGCGCAGGCGCAGGCCACGAACACACTAGCCGCCGTGCGCCATGAAGAAGGACCCCGCGACGCCGTCACTGCGCAGGACCAGCCCGGCCGCGGCGCGCTGTGGCCGGAGCCGGCCACAGCGCCGCGCGAGGCATCGGAAGCCACGCCACGCGGGCAACCGTGGCCGGCGGCTCGCACGCAGGCGATGAGCGAGTGGCGGGCCGCCGCAACGCCGTCCGCGGTCCGCACCGCGCCCGGCGCGCTGCCGCCACCGGTGGCGGCGCTGCCGGACATTCACGTCACGATCGGACGCATCGAAGTCAGCGCGGAACTCGCGGCGCCCGCGCTGAAGGCCGTGCCGCCCCGGCGCCAGCCGGTGATGTCGCTCGCCCAGTACGAGGCGAAGCGGCGCGAGGGCACGCGATGAGCACCTCCTACGCGGTGGCCGGCGTCACGGCGGTGCTGGAGTACATGCTCACGAACGGCATGGGCGTGCCGCTGGTGACCGGAGGCTCGGGTCAGGTGGTCACGGTGAGCGCCATGCCGCCCGATCTCATCGATTTGACGGTCGCCAATGCCAAGCCCCGCATCAATCTGTTCCTGCATCAGGTCTACCCGAACATGGCGTGGCGCAACCGCGAGCTGCCCTCACGCGACGAGACCGGCCGGCGCATGACCAACCCGCCGCTCGCCATCGACATGCACTACTTCCTCACGGCCTACGGATCGGCCGATCTGGAAGCCGAGGTGCTGCTCGGCTACGCGTTGCAGGTGTTCCACGAGACACCGGTGCTCTCGCGCGACATCGTGCGCGCCGCGCTCAATGGCGGCGGCGTCAGCACGACCTCGGTGGCTTATCAGGCGCCGCTCAAAATAGTAGGCCTCGCCGACCAGTACGAGCAGCTGAAGATATCGCCGTTTCCGCTCAACACCGAGGAGATGTCGCGCTTCTGGACGGCGATGCAGGCGCATTACCGGCCCACCTTCTCGTTTCAGGTGACGGTCGTGCTGATCCGCCTCGAACAGCCCTCGGTTTCGCCGCTGCCGGTGCTCACGCGCAACATCACCGCGCAGACCGGGCCGGTTCCGGCGGTGCCGAACATCACGGGCGTGGTGCCGCCGCTCGGGCAGCCGGCCGCGCTGATCGGCGACACCGTCACCGTCAACGGCATCGCGCTGGCCGATCCCGCGCCGCGCATCCTGCTCTCGAACGACAAGTTCGGCATCCGCGAGTCGATTACCGCCGCGGCGCCGAGCACCGGCACCGGCTTGCAGTTCGTGCTGCCGCCGGCCTTGCCGTCGAATCCGGCCGCGAGCTGGCCGGTCGGCGTGTACCAGCTTTCGGTGATGCTGCTCGCGGGTCAGCCCAAGCAGGTGACGACCAACGCGCTGCCGCTCGTGATCGCGCCCGCCATCACCACCGTCTTGCCGATGAGCGTCGCCGGGGGCGGCGGCAGCGTCACGATCAACCTCGCCGTTGCGCCGCCGGTCCTTCAGGAGCAATCGGTCGCGCTGCTGCTCGGCGCGACGCAGGTGGCGGCCACGCCGCTCACGGGCACGTCCTCGAATCTGAACTTCGTCGCGCCGGTTGCGCCCGGCACCTACCTCGCGCGCGTCGAGGTCGATGGCATCGACAGTTTCATCATCGATCCGACCGCCAGCCCGCCGGCCTATCTGAACAAGACGATCACGGTGACCTAGCCATGCAAGCCGCCTGCGCCAACGACTGGCTGGATGCGAACCAACGCGCGCTGCTCGCCGTGTTCGCGGCATTGCACGCGCGGCTCGCCGGCGAGCAGGCGGCGCACACGCCCCGCGACGATGCGCTCGCCGATGCGAACTCCGCGACGGCGATCGGCCGTCTCGCCGAGGCGTTCGCGCTCACGCCCTTCGAGCGCGAGCTGATCCTGCTGTGCGCGGGCACCGAGATGGATGCGGCGCTCGCGCAGGCGTGCGGCGCGGCCCTCGGCCTCGGACGTGCGGCCAATCCGACCTTCGGGCTCGCGCTGGCGGTGCTCGACGAGCCTCACTGGAGCGCGCTGACGCCCGCCGCGACCTTGCGGCGCTGGCGTCTCGTCGATGTGGAGCCGGGCGCCATGCTGGCGACAAGCCCGCTTCACCTTGACGAGCGCATCCTGCATTTCGTCGCCGGCCTGAACGAGCTCGACCGGCGGCTCGCGCCGCTTCTGCGTCACTGCACGGCGGTGCGGGGAAGCCTGCAATCCCACGCCGGGGTGGCCGATGCGATCGTGCGCGAGCTGCTGGCTGCGGATCGTCCCGCGCCGCTCATCCAGCTCGCCGGCGACGATGCGGACGGCAAGGAGGAACTGGCTGCGCGCGTCGCGAACGCGCTCGGCCTGCATCTGTACGTGCTCGATGTCAGCGCGGGCGTGATGCCTTCCGACCTCGATCTGTTCCAGACGCTGTGGCTGCGCGAGGCCGCGCTGCTGCCGGCCTCGCTGCTCGTCCAGTGCGGCGACGGCACGCTGCCGCTGCCTTTGCGGCGCTGTCTGGAAGGCATGCAGGGGCTCGTGCTGCTCGGCGTGCGCGATGCCGTCGGGCTGCGTGCTCCGAGCCGCGTCTTCGACGTGCACAAGCCCGCGCCGAAGGAGCAGCTGCGCCTGTGGAAGGAGGCGCTCGGGCCGGTGGCGCTGAAGCTCAACGGCGCGCTGGATCGCCTCGCCTTGCAGTTTCGCCTCAGCGCCGACAGCATCCGCCGCGCCGGCCGGGAGATCACGGCCCGCGCCGCCGACGCTGACGAGATCGAAACCGTCGCGTGGCAGGCGTGCCGCGTCCTCGGACGCCGCCGTCTCGACGACCTCGCCCAGCGCATCGAGGCCACGGCTTCGTGGGACGACCTTGTCGTGCCCGCGACCGAAGCCGCGACGTTGCGGCAGATCGTCGCCCAGGCGCGCCAGCGCATGAAGGTGTACGACAACTGGGGCTTCGCCGCGGCGAGCGCCAGAGGCCTCGGCATCAGCGCGCTCTTCGTCGGCGAGAGCGGCACCGGCAAGACGCTCGCGGCGGAAGTGCTGGCGCGCGAGCTCGCGCTCGATCTCTACCGTATCGATCTGGCGTCGGTGGTAAGCAAGTACATCGGCGAGACCGAGAAGAACCTCCGGCAGGTGTTCGATGCCGCGGAGGACACCGGCTCGGTGCTGCTCTTCGACGAGGCCGACGCGCTCTTCGGCAAGCGCAGCGAAGTGAAGGACAGCCACGACCGCTACGCCAACATCGAAGTCGGCTACGTGCTGCAGCGGATCGAGGCCTATCGCGGCGTGGCCATCCTTACCACCAACCTGCGCACTTCGCTCGATCGCTCGTTCCAGCGCCGGCTGCGCTTCGTGGTCGAGTTTCCGTTTCCCGATGCCGCGCTGCGCGAAGCGATCTGGCAGCGCGCCTTTCCGAAAGCAGCGCCGGTCGAGGGCGTCGATCCGCGCAAGCTGGCGCAGGCGCATCTGGCGGGCGGCAACATCCGCAACATCGCGCTCAACGCCGCCTTTCTCGCCGCCGAGCAGGGCGGTCCGGTCACGATGCGGCATCTGCTCGCGGCGAGTCACAGCGAGGCGCGCAAGATCGAGCGCACGCTCTCGGACCAGGAGACACGGGGATGGTTATGAGCACGCCGGTCAGGCGCATCCATCTTTCGATCGACACGCTGGTGCTGCGCGGCGTGCGGCCGGAAGACCGCCACGCGCTCGCGCGCGGTCTCAGCGAGGAGCTGACGCGTATGCTCGGCCAGCCCGGCGTCGCGACGCGGCTGGTGCGCGACGGCAGCCCGCCGATGCTGCGTCTGCCGCGTCTCCGGTTTGCGTCCGCACCGGCCGCGCGTACGCTCGGCGTGCAGGTCGGCCGCGCGATCGGGCGAGGGCTCACGCGATGAACCGGTCGCGATTCACTCACCCGTTCACGCCGGCCGGCATGCCCGGCGCCGCGAAGTCGTGCGACTGCGGCGTCGGTTGCGCGGATTGCCGCGAGGCGAGGCCCGCGAGCCCGGCCGCGCGCCTTGGCGCGCTCGACTCGGCGAGCCCGCCGGCGATGGTCCGCGAGGCGCGGCAGGCGCCCGGACGCGCGCTCGATGCGCCGACGCGCCGCGCGATGGAACTGCGCTTCGGACACGACTTCGGCAAGGTCCGCATCCACATCGATGCCGACGCCGCGCAGGCGGCGCAATCGATGGGCGCGCACGCCTACACCGTCGGCCATGACATCTTCTTCGCGCCCAACGCCTTTGATCCCCAATCGCGCAACGGGCTCGATCTGCTGGCGCATGAACTCACGCATGTCGTGCAGCAGGAAGGCGCAGGCAGCCGTGGCGGGGACGAGCGCATCGCCACGGCGCCTTCGCGCGAAAAGGCGGCCGACGAGAGCGCGCGCGAGGTGGCGGCCGACCGTCACGTGCCGCCGCTCGACAAGACGACGCCCTCGGTGCAGCGCCGCCTCGTGGTGGATCCCGGTTCGAGCCTGACGGGCGCGGGCGGCAGGCCGCTCGCGAAGCTCGTCGATGCCGATCCGGCCGCGAATCTGTCGGCCTTCGAACGGCTCGACATGATGGACCGCGTGATCGGCGTGCTGTGCCCATCGTTCGGCGTCGACAAGGGCGCCGCGGGCGGACTCGCGGGCAGCGGCGAGGTCGTCGCGAAAGGCGCAGCGAGCGTCGCGCCCGAACAGCTCGCCGGCGGCGCCAATGCGACCGGATGCTGCTGCCTGAAGATCCTCGTCAATGCAACGGATATCTGGACCATCCACGTCAGCCAGCTGGTCTCGTCCTTCACGCGTCCCGCGGGTAGCGGTGGCGATATCGTGCTGCCGAGCGAGCGCACGCCGCTCGACTGGGGCAGCTACACGGCGCGCGGCGTGCCGGCCTTTCAGGGCCTCGTGCCCACCGCCGGCCATGAGTTGTGCGGCCACGCGGCACTCATGCAGATCGGCGCGCATCCGTCAGGGGATCGGCTGACGAGCGATGTGCACGATCCCACGGTCCGCATCGAAAACACCATTTCGAGCGAGCAGGGCGTGCCGGCCAATCAGTTGCGCGGTCTGGCCGGCTCCGGCGCGCACCGCGGCGAGTCGGTCGACCGGCTGACCGTGTCGGGCTTCGGCGGCGGCGTGTCCGACGCCGCGCTCCTGCCCGCCGCCGAGCAGGCGAAACTGCGCTTCGCGGCCAGCTACAGCTTGCAGAACGGCACCTTCATCGACGTCATCGGCCACAGCGATCGCAATGAGGCGGCGGCCGCGAAGGCGAGCCCCGATGTCAGCGACAAGCGCGCGTCGTCGGTCCGGCAGGTGCTGCGGACCGACGGCGCGACGGACCTGCTGAAACCGCTCGGGATGAGCACGGAGGTCGACCGGTTCACGCGCGTGAACGGCGTGCAGGACTCGGACCCCGCCAGCCCGGGTGCGCTGCCCGGCTCGCCGGCGGAGCGGCGCGTCGAGGTGCTGATGCCGGTGTTCGCCGCCGGCGCGCAGATACCGCCCAAAGGCACATCGGCCAAGATCGACAAGATCCCCGAGAGCGCAGGCGCGCAGGCCGCGCGTTCGGGTCCCGATGCTTGCGAGCGCAAGCTGGTCGGCGCTGCCTATCCGGCGGCATCGAAGGCCACCAAGGCCACCAAGGCGGGCAAACCATGAGCGCGTTCCCCAACTCCCCGAAGCTGCTCAAGGCGGGCATCGTCGTGGCCGATGTCGCCACCTCGACCATCCAGCGCGTGATCTCGCTGCAATACAACCCCGACACGCTGACCCGCAGCCTCGCGCCGCAGGCGCTCGCGAGCGAGGAAAAGGACCGTTCAGAAGCCATGCGCCTGAAGGGCCCGGCGGTCGAGACCATCAAGCTCGAAGCCGAGATCGACGCCACCGACCAGCTCGCCGACCCCGACAACCATCCGGATGCCGTCCAGTTCGGCATCCATCCGCAGCTCGCCACGTTGGAGATCCTCGCGCATCCCAGCTCGGCGGACCTGCTCGCCAACAGCGCGCTGGAAGCGCAGGGCATGCTCGAAATCATTCCGATGGAGTCGCCGCTTTTGCTCTTCGTCTGGAGCAGGAACCGCATCACGCCGGTGCGCCTCACCGATTTTTCGATCACCGAGGAAGCCTTCGATCCCGATCTCAACCCGATCCGCGCCAAGATCTCGCTCGGCCTGCGCGTGCTCTCGGTCGACGATCTCGGCTATCAGCATCCGGGCGGCATCCTGTTCATGAGCTACCTCGCGCAGAAGGAACAACTGGCCGCGCGCAGCGTCTCGGCGGCGCTCTCGGTGCTCGGCCTGAACGCCAATCCCCTCGGAGGCCGCGCATGAAAAACCCGTTGCAGCAGATGCTCGAAGCCGGTGTGATTCCGACGGCCGCGTTTCCCGCGAACAGCCGCTACGCCGCCACCGCCACGCAGACCTACACCTTCGCCGACGGACGCACGGCGTCGTATCTGGCGCGCCGCTTCGTGCCCGACCCGGCGCTCTTTTCGGTCATCGGGCAGGTGCAGGTCAGGCAGAACGACCGCCTCGACCTGATCGCCTCGACCTATCTGGGCGACCCGATCCTCTTCTGGCGCATCGCCGACGCCAACGGCGCCGTGCGCCCGGCCGACCTGCTGACCGAGGGCAACACGCTCTCGATCACCTTGCCGCAATCGGTGCTGGGAGGAACAGGTGCTTAGCAGCGTCAACCTGTCGCTCATGATCGGACCGCTCGTGCCGATTCCGGTGCCGCGCGAGGTGCTCGATGCGCTCGTGAGCATCGAGGTCACGAACCGCGATCTCGGTGCGAGCACGTTCCAGATCTCGTTCGCCATCTCGAACCGCTCGCCGCTGGAGACACTGTTCCTGCTGTCGGGCGGCAATCCGATCCTGTTCCTGCGCGTGATCGTGACGGTGGTGGTCAAGGGCAACGCGCAGGTGCTGATGGACGGCGTCATCACCAATCACCAGATCGTGCCGGGTTCGAGCCGCACCCACGCCACGCTCGTGCTCACGGGCGAGGACCTGACGGCGCTGATGAACCAGATCAACTTCAGCGGCTTTCCGTTTCCGGCCACGCCCGCTGAAGGGCGCGTGGCGTTGCTGCTCGCGAAGTGGTCGTTCCTCGGCATCGTGCCGCTCATCATTCCGAGCATCATGATCAGCGAAGTCCTGCCGACCGAGGCGATCGCCGCGCAGCAGGGCACCGATCTCAGCTACATCCAGGCGCTCGCCGATCAGGTCGGCTATGTGTTCTACCTGAACCCGGGGCCGGTGCCGGGCGCGAGCGTCGCCTACTGGGGGCCGCTCATCAAGGCGGGCGTGCCGCAGCCGTCGCTGAACATCGACATGGACGCGGCCTCAAACGTCGAGTCGCTGAGCTTTAACTTCGACAGCCAGAAGTGCCGGATACCGACGGTCTTTATCTACAGCGAAGAGACCGGCGTCACGATCCCGATCCCGATTCCGCCGATCACGCCGCTCAATCCGCCGCTCGGCGCCATCCCGCCGATCCCGGCGAACCTCACCGACCTGCAACCCGTGTCCGACGATCTCTCCAAGCGCCCGGTCCCCGAGGCCATCATGATCGGCCTCGCCAAGGCCGCGCAGTGGGCCGACGCGGTGACCGGCGAGGGCACCCTCGACGTGACGCGCTACGGCCACATCCTGAGCCCGCGCGGGCTGGTCGGCGTCCGCGGCGCGGGCATGGCCTTCGACGGGCTGCACTACGTGAAGAGCGTCACGCACAAGATCAAGCCCGGCGAATACAAGCAGAGCTTCTCCCTGACCAGGAACGGCCTGGTCTCGACCGTCCCGAGGGTGTTGCCATGAATGCTCCCGAAACCGCCGTGCAGGGCGCGGGCACCGGACCCGCCGCGCCGAACCGTTACTACGGCAAGTACCGCGCGACGGTGCTCCAGAACATCGACCCCGAGCAGCGCGGACGGCTGATGGCGCAGGTGCCCGACGTGCTGGGCGAGCTGCCGTCGAGCTGGGCGATGCCCTGCGTGCCGGCGGCCGGCATCCAGTCGGGCGTGTTCATCGTGCCGCCGATCGGCTCCTCGATCTGGATGGAGTTCGAGCAGGGCAATCCGGATTACCCGATCTGGACCGGCGGCTTCTGGGGACTCGTCGCCGACGTGCCGCCGCTCGCCGTCGCGCCGCCGCCGATTCCGCCCGGCCAGAACATCGTCATGCAGACGACCGGCCAGAACACGCTGATCCTCTCGGATTCGGCGCCGACGCCGGCCACCGGCGGGATCATCCTGAAGACGCTGTCGGGCGCGATGCTGGTAATCAACGAGACCGGCATCTACATCCAGAACGGGCAGGGTGCCTCGATCTCGCTCATCGGGCCCACCGTCGATATCAACCTCGGCGCCCTGACGGTGGTGTAGCCATGCCCGGGCCCATCCTCCACTCCGGCGCCGTCGTGCTGTGCGCGCATGGCGGACAGGCGATGCCCACCGCGCCGAGCCCGCGCGTCACGGTGAGCGGCATGCCGGTGGCCACCATCGCGGCGCCTTACTCCGTCGCCGGCTGCGCCTTCGCGCCGCCCGCGGGCAACGGCCCGTGCGTGACCGCCCAGTGGCTCGTGGGCGCGGTGCGGGTCACGTCGCTCGGGCAACCCCTCGCGATCCTGTCCGGCGTATCGGTGTGCGTGCCCACCGGGACGCCGCTCATGCCGGTTTCCGCGCAGACGCGTGCGATCGCCACCTGAGCGCCACCTGAGCCGACCTGAGGAAGGAACGCCATGAACCTCGGATTCCCCTACCAGTTCGACGGCTGCGGCCGGACCGCGCAGGCGGGCGACGCCGACTACATCAGGGAGCTGATCGAGCTCGTGCTGTTCACCTCGCCGGGCGAGCGCGTCAACCGTCCGGATTTCGGCTGCGGGCTCTTGCAGCAGGTCTTCGCGCCGAACAGCGACTCGGCGGCGGCCGCGCTGCAATTCCTCGTGCAGGGCGCGCTGCAGAAGTGGCTCGGCGACCTGATCGTGGTCGAAGGCGTCGCCGTCAACGCGGTCGACGCGACGCTCGCGGTGAGCGTGCAGTACGTCGTGCGTGACACGCAGGCGCGCGAAGTCCAGACCTTCACCACCGGAGGGTCGCCATGAGCTACGACTGCTGCGACACGCTGCGGCGCGATCTCGTCGCCGCCTTCAACGAGAAGGGCGGTGCACCGCCGATCAACGGCATCGACTATCTGGAGGTGCTCGATCACGACCCGCCCGCGGGCAGCCCGCCGCAAAAGACGCTGCTCGTTCACCTGCTGCTGAACGCGCCTGCGCTCACGCGCGACAACATCCAGATAACCGGCGGCGCGCGCATCCGCGATATTCCCGTGAGCTGGGTCGCGCCGGCGAGCAATCCGCCGACAAGCGTGGTGGACCCGGAGCGCAGTTACTTCACCGGTCTGCCGGACGCGGCGCGCATCCTGCTCGTGCGCACCGGCAGCAACGGCGACCACTCGCTCTACACGCTCACGCTGGTCGGTTCGGTGCAAGGCGGCAATAATGCGCCGCCCGCCGGTTTCGATCCGCGGCTCTGCACGGTCGATTTCAGCTTCAAGGTCGAATGCCCGTCGCCTTTCGACTGCCAGCCAAGCGTCGCCTGTCCGCCGCCGGTTGAAACGTCGCCACAGATCAGCTACCTCGCCAAGGACTATCCGAGCTTTCGCACGCTGATCCTCGACCGGATCGCGCAGCTTTCGCCCCAGTGGATGGCGACCAACGCAGCCGACGCCGGCATCACGCTCGCCGAGCTGCTCGCCTATGTCGGCGATTACCTGAGCTACGAGCAGGACGCGATCGCCACCGAGGCCTATCTCGATACCGCGCGGAAGCGCGTATCGCTGCGCCGCCATGCCGTGCTCGTCGATTACCGCGTCAGCGACGGCTGCAACGCGCGCGCCTGGGTGCAGGTGCGGGTCAACGGCGACGCCGTGCCGCTCGCGCGCACCGGTACGCGCTTCTACACGCGCGTGCCCGGCCTGCCGCCCGTGCTCACGGCGGGCTCGCACGAACTGCAACTCGCCGACGAGAGCGGCGCGCAGGTATTCGAGCCGATGACCGACGCGACGCTCTACACGGCCCACAACGCAATCGGTTTCTACTGCTGGAGCGACGCGCGCTGCTGCCTGCCTGCCGGCACAATGTCGGCGACGCTCGCCGGGCATCTGCCGGATCTGCAGGCGGGCGACGTGTTGGTGTTTCAGGAAGTGCTGGGCCCGGACACGGGCGAGCCCGCCGACGCGGACCCCGGCCATCGGTGCGCCGTGCGCCTCACAGCGGTGAGCGCGGCCGACGGCAGCGGCAATCCGCTCGTCGATCCGCTGCCCAACGGCGACGGCAGCTTCAATCAGATCACCGAAATACAGTGGCAGGTGGAGGATGCGCTGCCGTTTCCGCTTTGCCTGTCGTCGGTGACTGATGCCGCGCATGGGGCGGCGCCGCTCGCCAACGTCAGCATCGCGCTCGGCAACATCGTGCTGGCCGATCATGGCCGCAGCATCGAAGGCGAGGACCTCGGGATCGTGCCGGAGCCCATACTCGTTCTTGCGCAAGCCGGAAGCGACCGCTGCACGCCCGTGACGCCGGCGATGCTGCCGCCGCGCTACTCGCCTGCGCTCGCGAATGCGCCGCTCACCCAGGCCGCGCCGCTCGCAGTCGATGTCGATCCCGTCACGAAAGTCTGGCGGCTCCAGGCCGGGCTGCCGGCCAGCGCGGCGATGACCTGGAGCGCGCACGACGCGCGCCCCGCGATCGCGCTGGACGAGTCGCTCGGCGCCGAGCACATTGCATGGAACCCCGAGCCCGACCTGCTGGAAAGCAGCTCGCAGGCCACCGACTTCGTCGTCGAGATCGAGTACGACGGCAGCGCGACCCTGCGCTTCGGCGACGACACCAACGGCCGCCGCCCGTCATCGGGCGCCCGGTTCACCGCCGGCTACCGGGTCGGCAACGGCAGCGTGGGCAACGTGGGCGCAGCGTCGCTGTTCCATGTGCTCGCGGCCGATGCGCGGATCACCGGCGTCGTCAATCCGCTGCCCGCGAGCGGAGGAGAGGACCCGGAAAGCGCGGACCAGATCAGGCGCCGCGCCCCCGAGGCATACCGCACGCAGGAGCGCTGCGTGACGGCCGCCGACTACGAGGCGCGCGCGGGCATGTATCCGGGCGTGCAGCGCGCCGCCGCGACGTTCCGCTGGACCGGCTCCTGGTACACGGTGTTCATCACGGTCGATCCGGTCGGCGGCGGCGCGCCGTCGCCGTCGCTCTTGTCCGGACTCGCCGCGTATCTGGAGTCCTACCGCATGGCGGGCTACGACCTGCAGCTCCAGGCGCCGGTCTATGTCTCGCTCGAACTCGGTCTCCTGGTCTGCGTCGATCCCGATTATTTCCGCAGCGACGTCGAGGCGGCGCTCATCGATTCGCTCGGCGCGCGGCAGTTGCCCGACGGCCGCCGCGGCCTTTTCGACCCCGACAACTTCAGCTTCGGACAAACGGTCTATCTGAGCCCGATCTACGCGGCGGCGCGCAGCGTGCCCGGCGTGGGCTCGGTGCGGGTCACGACCTTCCAGCGCCAGGGCATCGACGACGGCCAGTATCTGGCGCGCGGCGAGATGACACTCGGCCGGCTCGAGATCGCGCGCCTCGACAACGATCCGAACTTCCCCGAGAACGGCGTTCTCACGCTCGAAATGTGCGGAGGCAAATGATGGGATGCCTGGGAACCGCCCAATGCACTTGCGGCTGCTGCGCGGGCATCGCGCAGGAGACGCCCGGGCCGGTCGTCAATCGCGCGGGCCTGTCGGAGATCGACTACCGCGTCGGCGACTATGGCCGCTTTCTCGCGAGCATGCAGGCGCGGCTGTCGAGCTCGGACTATCCGGCGCTCGCCCGGCTCAGCTCGCGGCAGAGAGACGACTTCAGCATGGCGCTGCTCGACTCGGCCGCCGTCATGTTCGATGTGTTGACGTTCTATCAGGAGCGGCTCGCCAACGAGAGCTATCTGCGCACCGCGCAGCAGCGCCGCTCGGTGCTGGAGCTTGGCGCGCTGGTCGGCTATCGGCTCAAGCCCGGCGTCGCGGCGCAGGCCCGGCTCGCCTTCTCGCTCAAGCCGCAGGCAGCGGCCATCGTGATTCCGTCCGGCACGCAGGTGCAAAGCGTGCCGGGGCCCGGCCAGAAGGCGCAGACCTTCGAGACCATCGCGGACCTGGCGGCGCGCCCCGAGTGGTCGGCGCTCGCCGCGCAGACGAGCCAGAGCTGGCAGCCCGCGCGCGGCGACACGAGCCTTTATCTCGCCGGCACCTCGACCCAGGTCAACCCCGGCGACGTGATTCTGGTCGTGGGCGCCGAGCGGATCGGCAATCCGAACAACGAGAACTGGGACGCGCGCGTCGTCACCACGGTCGTGGCCGATCCCGCCAACGCCCGCACGTTCATCGCGTGGAACGAGGGACTGGGCGCGCCGAGCGGATCGGTCGGACCGGCGCAGCGCGATCCCCGGTGCTTCGTGTTCCGGCAGCGGGCGGCGCTTTTCGGCTACAACGCCGTCGATCCCAACCTGCTCGCGACCACGGACGCTTCCGGGAACGCCACGCCCATCACGCATCAACTGGTTTCGGACGGATCGACGCCTCCCGTCTGGACGTGGGCGGGCTTCGGTCTCGGCTCGACCATCGACCTCGACAGCGCGTATCCCAAGGTCACGCAAGGAAGCTGGGTTCTGCTCGACAACGCCGACACCTTCAGCGCCAGCCGTTCGCTGCAAGGCCGCGTCATGCTGTATTTCGCGCAGGCGGTGGCGCAGATCGCGCGCAGCAACTTCGGCCTCTCGGCCAAGATCACCTCGATTGCGCCCGACACCACCGCGTTCTTCTCCAGTTTCGGCTTGCGCTCGACGCTCGTGCTCGCGCAGAGCGAATCGCTCGCGCTCGCGCCGCAGCCGCTCATCTATCCGCTCTACGGGGCATCGCTCGTCTTCCAGGCGCGTGTCGACGGCCTCGCGCCGGGGCAGGCGCTGGCGATCCAGGGCCAGCGCCAGAAGATCCGCATCCGCGCAGGCGTCACCGGCGTGCAGCTGGTCACGGACACGGGCGCGGTCCGCACGCTCGCGCCCTACGACGTCCTGACCCTCGCGGCGCCGGTCGATTACCTCGACGCGGGCGCGCCGGCCGCGCTCGATCCCGCGAGCTTCGGCGCTGCGCTTGCGCCCGGCGCGGCGAGCCTTGCGCTCATCGTCGAGGCCGAGGACCGCGACGGCACGCAAGGCGTGCTCACCGACGGCGGCACCTCCATGCCTTCCGTTGCTTCAGGCGCGCTCGAACTGGTTGCCGCCGACAAGAAGGACCCGGTCGTGCAGGAAATCGCGCTGATCGCAGCGGGCGCCGCCGCGGTCGCGACCGACCGGGACCGGACCACGGTCGCGCTGGCCGCGAAGCTGGACTATTGCTACGACCGCGCCACCGTGACGGTCAATGCGAATGTCGCGATGGCGACGCAAGGCGCCTCGACCACCGCGATCCTCGGCTCGGGCTCGGCGGCCACGCCCAACCAGCGCTTCACGCTGGCGTCCTCGCCGCTGACCTACGTCAGCGCGAGCACGCCGTCAGGCGCCGTCTCGACCTTGCAGGTGCGGGTCGACGACCTGCTCTGGACGCCGGTCGCGAGCCTCTACGGCGCGGCGCCCACCGACCGCGCCTACAGCGCGCCGGTGAACGACGACGGCTCGACCACGGTGGTGTTCGGCGACGGCGTCGAAGGGGCGCGGCTGCCGAGCGGGCAGAACAACGTGCGCGCGTCGTTCCGGGTGGGTCTGGGCGTCGCGGGCAATGTGGCCGCCGGCGCGATCACGAACCTGATCGACCGCCCGCTCGGCGTGACAGGCGTCACCAATCCCAAGGCGGCGAGCGGCGGCCAGGACCCGCAGCCGATCGGCGATGCGCGACAGAACGTGCCGCTCACCGCGCTGACGCTCGACCGGGCGGTCTCCCTGCTGGACTACCAGAACTACGCGGCCTCGTTCGCTGGTGTCGCCAAGGCGCTCGCGAGCTGGACGCCGAACGGCCCGGGCAAGGGCATCGCCATCACCATCGCCGGCGTCGATGGCGCGACGGTCGCGCCGGACAGCGATACATACATCCATCTGCTCCAGTCGCTGCGCACCTACGGCGATCCGTTCGTGCCGATCACGCTGAGCTCCTACACGCCGGCCACCTTCACGTTGCGAATCGCCCTGAAAATGGCCGCCGATGCCGACCCGGCGGCCGTGCAGGCCGCGGTCCAAGCTGCGCTGCGCAGCCGCTATTCGTTCGCGAACCGAAGCTTCGGCCAGCCGGTGTCGATCGACGAGATCGATGCGCTGGTACAGCCGGTCCCCGGCGTGGTCGCGCTCGAAGTGCGGCAGCTTCGCCGTATGGGCGCGGCGATCGGCTGGCTGCCGCTGCTTCAGTTCGGGCGGCCGTTCCAGATCACCGCGGACACCGACGAGATCCTGACCCTCGACCCCGCGCCTCTTTCGTTCGGAGCGCTGCCATGACACTGCCCGTCGATCAGGTCTTCGAGCTGCTGCCTGCGTGGTTCCGCTCGCGCGACAGCGGCCTCGTCGCGGGCGTCACGCTGCTCACGCCGGCGGAGCAGGCCGAACTCGCGGCGCTTCTCGCCGTCGTGAATCCCGATCCGGTGCAGCAGGCGCGCCTCGACTACCTCGTCGCCAAGCGCGATCGCGGGCCGCTTGCGTCGCTCTGCGCGGTCATCGGCGAGCAGGTGCTCGTGATCGAGGAGAACCTCAAACAGCTTTACGACGACCAGTTCATCGAAACCTGCGCGAACTGGGTGATCCCGTATATCGGCGACGTGATCGGCTATCAGGGCGTGCATGCGGTCGCGCCCGACGTGTCGAGCACGCGCGCCGAAGTCGGGCACACGATCTCGTTTCGCCGGCGCAAGGGGACCGCGGCGATGCTCGAAGAGCTCGCGCGCGACGTCACCGGCTGGGGCGCCTGCGCGGTCGAGTTCTTCCAGCGTCTGGGCGACACCCAGCACCTGAACCATTTGCGAGCGCAGTGCCTCTACGCGCCGGACCTGCGCCAATGGGAGCCGCTCTACTACATCGGCGGCGCGTTCGACACGCTGTCGCATACGGTCGACGTGCGCCGCATCGCGAGCGGGCGCGGACGCTTCAACATCCCGAACATCGGCATCTTCCTCTGGAGGCTCAGCCCGTTTTCGGCCACCGCCGTCGTGCCGCATGCCGATCCGGCGGCGCCGTGGCGCTTCTGGATGAGCCCGCTCGGCAACGACATGCCGCTCTTCAACAATCCGCAGACCGAGGAGCCGGTCACGCATCTGGCGCTGCCGATCGACGTGCCCGACCCGATCGGCCTGCGCGTCATGGATGCCCATCTGCCCGACTACTACGGCCAGAGCGTGCAGGTGCTGGTGAACGGAACCGCAGTCGATGCGGCAACGGTGCGGGTCTGCAACCTGAAGGACGATGCGCCCACATGGCTTACGCAGCCCGGCGACGGAAAGATCGTGATCGATCCGCGCTCGGGCCGGTTCGTGCTGCCGACGAGCATCGCGCCGGGGCCGGGCACTACGGTCACGGTGAGCTTTCATCGCGGCTTCAGCGCGGCCATGGGCGGCGGCGAATATGCCCGCGCGGCGAGCTTCGCGGTGGCGCCGAATGCGGGCGGTCCGGTGCAGCGCGTGCCGGCCGACCAGCCGACCATTCAGGGCGCGCTGAACGCGCTGGGCGGCGCGGGCGTCGTCGAGATCGCGGACAACGGCACTTATGCCGAGGCGCTGTCGATCGATGCTTCCATCGCCAACGCGACGCTCGAACTGCGCGCCGCCGACGGCTTCATGCCGACACTGCTGTTGCAGGCAGAACTCGACGTGCGCGGCGCGGCCCACACGATGGTCGCACTCAATGGCCTGCAGATCGCGCAAGCCCCGATCCGCGTGCCGGCCGCGCCCGACGCGAGCGGCCAGCCGAACCAGCTGAGCGCGCTCACGATCACGCATTGCACGCTGGTGCCCGGCGCCGCGATCGACCGCAACAACACGCCGGCCGATCCTTCCGCCGCAGCGCTCGTCGTCGAGCTGCCGGACACGGCGCTGACCCTCGCGAAATCGATCACGGGCGCGATCCGCTCCGATCCGTCCACGAGCACCACGGCGACCGACAGCATCATCGATGCGACGGTGTCCACCAACGTGGCCTATGCGGGCCTCGATGCGGCTTCGGCGGGCGGCACCCTGAGCCTCGACGCGGTGACCGTCATCGGCAAGGTCAACGCGAAGGTCATGCAGCGGATATCGAACTCGGTGCTGCTCGCCGCGCTGGCCCCGGCCGACACCTGGACGGCGCCCGTGCTCGCCGAGCGCCGCCAGATCGGCTGCGTGCGCTTCACCTATTTGCCCGTCACGTCGCGCGTGCCGTCGCGCTATCGCTGCCAGCCGCCGCTGCCGGGCGAGAACGTCGCGGCGCTTTGCGTCGTGGCGAACGAAGGGCTGCCGGTCGGCCTCGGTCCGCGCTTCACGAGCCTGCGCTTCGGCACGCCCGGCTATGCGCAGATGGAGCCCGTCACCGCCGATGCGATCCGCCGCGGCGCGAGCGACGAAGGCGAGATGGGCGCCTTCCATCAGCTGTATCAGCCGCAGCGCGAGGCCAATCTGCGCGTGCGTCTCGTCGAGTACCTGCGCGTGGGGCTCGAGGCCGGAATCTTTTGTGAAACATGAGGCGATCGCCACGGCCCGCCGCCTGTGAGCGTTGAGAGGAACTGTCATGAGCTTCGATGCCAGCCGCTTCACCTTCGACCCCTGGAACGACTACGCCGGCGTCGTCATGCAGCAGGGCCGCGTGCAACTCGACGAGGACTGGAACGAATGGGTGGCGGAGGTCATGCGCCGCATCCGGACCGGCACCGCCGATATCATCGGCATCGCTGCCGTGCCGCGCGCCACCACGCCCGACGGGTTCAACATCACGCCGTCGGCGAGTTCGTCGGGCGCCTTCACGCTGACGATCGGCCGCGGGCGCATGTACGTGGACGGCCTGCTCGCCGAGAACCACGGCCTGCCGGCGCCGAGTCCGCTGAAGTGGACCGACGGCACCCAGAGTGCGTCGGCGGCGCTCGCGCTGCTGTGGGACCCGGTGCTCGACGAAGAGACCGGCAGCACCGACGTGCCGTACGACCAGCAGCCGTACTACTTCGCGCCGATGCAGGCCTCGCTGCCGACGACACCCGGGCCTCACGTCGTGTATGTCGATGTCTGGCAGCGCGAGCTGACGCATCTGCAGGCGCCCGATCTCGTCGAGAAGGCGGTCAACGTCGATACCACCGAGCGCCTGCAGACCGTCTGGCAGGTCAAGGTGCTGGCGGACACCGGCGCGGGCACGGCCTGCGGCGCGGACCTCGGCGCCCTTCTGAACGCGGCCGGGATTCACCCGTCAGCCTCGCGCCTGACGACCGACGCGATCGACGTGCCGCTGCCGACCGACCCTTGCCAGATTCCGTCGGCAAGCGGCTTCAAGGGTCTGGAAAACCAACTCTACCGGGTCGAGATCCACCAGGACGGCGCCAACGCCGGCGGCGCGAGCTTCAAGTGGTCGCGCGACAACGCCACCATCGCCACCCTCGTGCTCCAGATCACCGCCACCGATACGCTCGTCGTGCAGAGCGTCGGCCGGGACGATGTGCTGCGCTTCAATCCGCTCGACTGGATCGAGATCACCGACGACTGGCAGGAGCTCAACGGCCTGCCGGGCGAGATCCACCAGATCAAGTCGATCGAGGACGCGACGTGCACCATCACGCTGCAAACCGCGCTCATCACCCCCGCGAGCTACCCGGTCGATGGCCAGGGCAACACCGATGCCGCGCGCCACACGCGCATCCGTCGCTGGGACCAGTCCGGCAAGGTGCTTGCAGCCGATGGCGCGACCGTCTACTGGGATCTCGACAACCCGGCCTCGGCGACGGTGCCGGCCGGGACCATCCCCCTGCCGCCCGCGGGCACGCAGGTGATGCTCGAAAGCGGCGTGCTGGTCAGCTTCTCGCTCGACGCCGCGATCACGGGTGGAACCTACGCCGCCAGGGACGTCTGGTGCTTCGCCGCGCGCACCGCCGACGGCACCGTGGAAAAGCTCACAGCCGCGCCGCCGCGCGGCATTCACCATCACTACGCGCAACTGGCCGTGGTGACTTTTCCGAACGGTGTCTCGGACTGCCGCACCTTGTGGCCGCCGCTGCCCGGCGGCGGCGCGGGTTGCTGCTGCGACGTCACCATCGGCCCGTCGGACCTCAAGGGCGACACGACCCTGCAATCGATCATCGAAGGGCTCAAGAGCAAGCGCGGCAGCGCCGTCTGTCTGGAGGCGGGGGAGTACCCGCTTACCCAGCCGATCCTGTTGACCGAGGCCCATTCCGGGCTCTCGATCAAGGGATGCGGCGATGACGTGGTCCTGTCGGTGCGCAAGGGTTCGGAAGGGGCGTTTCAGGACGGGGTCATCGTCATCGTGGGCGCGGGCGATGTACGGCTGGAAAACCTGCGGATCGAGATTTCCGAGGCTCCTTTCGTGCCGCCCAAAAAGACCTTCGCGGGATTGCCGCTCGCGGCCTTGCCGCCCGACGTGAACTCCGTCATCGGGCAACTGGTCGTCTCGATCGGCGTGCGCGCGATCAACTGCGCGGACCTCACCATCAGGGACTGCCTGTTCGAGTTCGGCAACTTCGGCAAGGACATGCCCAACAAGACCGGATTCGGTGTCGGGGTGTTCGGCGGCGGCGCCAACGACGGCCTCATGCTCGAAGGCAACACCTTCAGCGGCACGGGTCCGTTTCTCGCGGGCTACCTGCTGGCGCCCGCGGTGCAATTCAATGCGCCGGGCAAGGAGAAGCCCACGACGCGGCCGCCCATCCGGCTGCCGGGCGGCATCAACCGGTTTCCGCTGACCAACCTGGCGACGGCGGCTTCGGCTGGCACCGACGCGAAGGCCGCAAAGACCGCGAAAGCCGCCGATCAGGCGGCGCTTGCCGCCGTCACGCACACCACCGGCGTGCTGCGCGCGGTCGACGGGCTGCGCACCCTCGCCGTCTTCGCGCCGCAGACCCAGAATCTGGCCGCGGCGGGCGGGCAGGTGCTGGCGCCGAGCCTGATGTCGGCCTCGATCCGGAACAACGATTTCTCGGGGCTGGATACCGCCGCGCTCATCCTGGCGCAAGCCGGCGCCGTCGATTTTTCGGCCAATCAGGTCGATGCCGGCGGCGGGCTCTGGATCGTCGATCCGCAGGACCAGCTCGTGTTCGCTTACGACACCACCATGCTGCTCGGCAGCCTCGTGGCCTGTGCCTACCCGTTGCCCGCTGAACAGCGCATCGGCGATATCGCCGTCACCGCCGTGAAGGCGGCGTCGCCGCCGGTGCGCATCTATGCCGGCGCGAAAAGCTTCACCGACAGCACGGGCAACGTATGGACGCCCGACGCCAATGCCGCCGGGGTCGCAGTCTCGGGAGGCAGCCTGAACCGGCCGGCCAACCCGGCGGCGATCACCAATGCGCTGCCCGCCGCGTCGGATCAGGCGCTCTATCAGAGCGAGCGTTTCGGCAGCTTCAGCTACACCTTTTCAAACCTCCCCGCGGGCTACTATCAGGTGCGGCTCAAGTTCGCGGAGATCGCCGACACCAAGCCGGGCCAGCGGGTCTTCAATGTCTCGATAAACGACGATCGGGTGCTGACCAGCTTCGATGTGTTCGCCGATGCAGGCGGCGCGAACGTTGCCGTCGACCAGAGCTTCGGCGGCATCGTGCCGTCTTCGGGCAAGGTCGTGATCGACTTCGAGGGCGCGGGGAGCCCCGATCCGAACGCGAAGGTCGGCGCGGTCGAGCTGGCTTCGCAGCTCTATCAGTTTCCGGACTCGCTCAACGAGATCGGCCAGTTCCTGGTGCAACTGACGACGCTCGGCGCTCAGCCCTTCGCCGGAGCGTCCGGGCCGGTGCCGGACGTGCGCGTCGACGCGAATCACATGAGTGGTCTGGACGCTGCCGGTCTCCTGATGTTCAGCTCGCCGGACCCCGCCATGCAGGGCTCGGTGACGATGAACGGCAATGTCGTGCGCGTCGCGGCCGCGCGCGGCGAAGGCACGTTCTTCTTCTTCCTCGCGACGACCTGCCTGCTCGGGCCGAAGATCGCCACCGTGACCGGCAACCAGCTGCTCAACGCGAACCTCGAAGGCCCGGGCCTCCTGATCGCGATGGCGGACCCGCAGTCTCCCAAGGCCGCGATCATCGGCAACGTGCTGAGCGGGCGCTGCGTGCTGCCGGCACGCAACCTGGGCAACGCAGTGCCGCCGCCGATGAACAGCTGGGAGTTCATGAACACCCTGTTCTGAGGCGGGCACATCGCACCGGGATGCGGCCATGCATGCGTTCAAAGACGCCAGCCGGTCTGAAGGGGAAGCCGAGCGCGCGCACGGGGAGCGCCAGTGCGAGGCGCCCGAGCGCGAGCCGGACGGCAGGGCGCTCGCGAACGCCGGGAACGGCCGGGCGGCGGCCGGGTACGGTGCACCGGGTGCAGCAGGCACGCCGTGCGACGGCGGCGCGGCGAATGCCGGCGCTTCATGTGCGGCGTTCAGTTTCGCGCGCGTGCCGATCGCGCCCGGACAACGCGCTCCGGATGCGGATGCGGATGCGGACGAGGCGGAGCGGCTCGCTCCGCGCGTCGCGCGCGTGACGGCCGAGATGTCGCGCGCCTTCGGACTGGACTTTTCGAAGGTGCGCATTCGCCACGATGCCGCTGCGGCACGCATCGCGGAAACCCTTGGCGCCCTGGCGCTCACCGATGGCCGTGAGATCCTGTTCGCCCGCCATGCGTTCGCTCCCGGCACGACGTGGGGCGATCGCATCATCGCGCACGAGTTCGCTCACGTCGCCCAGGCCATGGGCGGCACGAAGCGCGCCGGCCGCCTGCGCGTGCGGGGCAGCGCGGTCGCGGCGCTTGGCGCACTGCATTTCGACGGCGCACGTCAGGCGGCTTCGGGAAGCGCCCTACGCGATATCGAGGAGGAAGCCGACCGCGCGGCGCAGGCCTACCTCGATGGCGGCGAGCCCGAGGTCGAGGCCGCCGCGCTCGACGCTCATGGCGCGCGCAAGGCGGCGTCGGATGCGTCCTCGCCGGCGAAAGCCCCGAAGATTCCCGCGCCTCCGCTCGGGGTATGGATTCGCGTGGCCAACGGCGAGACGTTCTTCTATCTGTTCAACCCGGCCGATTTGTCGAGCAAGAGCGCGCAGGAGGCGGCCCGATGGGTCTATGGAGTCTATGCCGCTCAGGTGTTCGGCGTGGGCCGTCAGCTTGCCGACAAATGCGCCAACGCGCAGGGCGTGCACTTCGAAGGCGGTCGGGCGCCGGCCGACTATGCGCCCGACGAGGGCTTCTGGGTGCGGATCGAGCCGGGCTTGCAAGAGGAAACCGTCAAGTACTTCGCAAACATCGGGATCCATCCCAAGCTTAGTCCGACGAAGGTCGCGACGGTATACGACGAGCTCGGCAAGGGGAGCACCGGCGGCGCCGACGAGAGCGGCGAAGACACCGGCGCCGGCCTGCAGCCGAAGACCGAGGAGACCGCGGGCGACAAGGAGCACCAGAAGGAACAGGACTCGCCCGAGCTCAAGAAAGCGCGGGACCTTCTTCAGCTGCTGCGCACGAAGTACCCGGAGATGTTCACCGCGATCAAGTCGGAAGACCTGACGGAACTCGATCTGCTGAAGTTCATCGCCCAGAACCCGACGCTCTTCGAGGACCTGCCGAAGATACCGATCGGTGCGACGCCGACCGCGGACCTGTCGAAGTTCAAGCAGTTCCTGGAGAAGTGGAAGGGCTCCCTTCAGAACGAGCAGGGAACCGGCGACACGCCCGGCCAGGGCGGCGGCACCAATCCCGAAGGCGAGGCCGTCAAGATGCTCCATCCGGACGGTGAGATCGCGCTCGACCCGCCGCTCGATGCCTCGAAGGGCGACAAGTTCATCACAGGCTCCACGGTGGAAGCCAGCATGAAATGGAAGGGCGAGGCGCTCGGCTGGATGGATGCGTTTCCGCACTGGGGGCAGTTCGACTGGCGCCTCGTCGATACGCTCAAGAACACGGTCGTCGACAAGCCGTTTCACATCGGCCTCGGCGTGGGCGCCGACAGCTGGAGCGTCGATGTGCCGAAGCGGGGCGGGACCTATCAGCTGCTGGTCACGATCGAGAGCCCGCATTTCTACGGCTTCTCGTTCACGCCCCAGCCGGTGATGATGCCCACCGTCAACGAGGCGACCCGCGACAAGGATGTCTTCAACGCCTCGTTCGTCGGCGACGACGACAGGTTCCCGTTCGAGCGCGATGAGCGCGGCAAGCTCCACCTCAAGCCGGGACAGAAGGCGCTGTCGCTAGATGACGAGATCACGAGCCTCGACACGCAGATCGGCGGCATCCATGCGCTCGAAGGTAAGGGCAAGCTCACCGCCGAAAACGCAAAGAACTACGCCGAGTACTTCGAGAACGAGAAGAAGGCGCTCGAAGAACTCAAGACCAAGACCGAGGCGGCGAAGGGAACCTACTTCGTGCGCATGACCTTCGTGTCGCGCGAGAACTCCTCGACCATTCCGCAGATGCGGGTGTACATGGTCGAACTCGAAGACTCCGTGTCGCTCGATGACGACGAACAAGGGACGGCGACCTTCAAGGTCATCCTCTACGACACGACGCTGAACCAGGAGAACTACACCCGGCATCCCGGCGAGGGCGAGACGCCCATTCGCAAGGGCCACGAGGCGCGGGCGCACCAGCAGGCCGAGCTGGACGCGGTGAAGGACATGGCGGAGCACTTCCACAGTCACAACGACTACCCGAAGGGCACCATCCACATGGCGGTGAAGCTGCTGCTCACCAACGGCGTCTTCGAGGACACGCGCAACACCAACAACTGGAAGAAGCCGGCCGAGGCGGCCATCGGCTATATCGGCATGGCGGCCGGGATCGCGCTGATCCTTGCCTCGCCGCTGGACCTGGGTGCCACCGCGGTGGCGGGCATCGCGCTGATCGGCGCGGCCTCGGGGCTCATCAGCGCCGGCATCGCGCTGGAAGAGCAGTTCGCCAAGGAAGGCCGCATTAAGGTGGACTCGCGCCTCGCGCTGAATCTCGTGACGATCGCCACCTCGCTCGTCGGGCTGTCGGAGATCAGGGGCGCGTTCACCACGGTGCGCCAGTTGTCCCGGGGCGTCGCGTTCGCCAAGATCGGCTTTAACCTCGGCGCGACCGGCATTCAGGCCGCGATCGTCTATCAGCAGGTGCAGGACGAGCTCAACGCGCTCGAAGCCCAGTACAAGCCGCGGCTGCTCTCGATGGATCCGAACTCTGCCGAGTACAAGGCACTCGAGCGCGAGTACAAGTCCAAGGTCGCCCAGATCATGGGGGCCGCAGCGGCCAACGGCACCTTCATGCTGGTCGCGTTCGGACAGGGCGTTCACGGGCTCGCGGAACTGCCGGCGCCGGGGATGATGTCCGGCAAGAACTTCAGCGTCCACGAGGACGTGATCGATCTGGTCCAGCAGTTCAGCGAGACCCGCGATCCGCGCCCGATCGAAGCGCGCATCCAGTCCGGTACGTCGACGCCGGACGAACTCGGCTATCTCAAGGAAGCCCTCGGCAAGATTCCCGGGAAGAAGGCGAGCGAGCTACCGGCGACACCCGCGCCCGCCAAGGGCAAGCAGCCCGCGGCCGCCGCGGCGGCCGGGGCAGGCGCAGCACCGGAAGCCCAGCCCGACACGCCGGCAGTGCCGCCGAAGCGGCAGCCTTCTCAGGCGGCGCAGCAGGCGGGCAAGCCTGCGGATCTGCCCGCCGACCCGCTCAAGCACGCGCCCGCAGCCGACCAGCCGCCGGCACAACAGTCCGCCCCACCGGCTGAACAGAAGCCCGCGGCACCTCCGGCCGACACGCCGCACGGTGCGCCGGCCGACGATCCGTCGGCGGCCCATGCCGACGCCCAAAAGAAAGCCGATCAGGTCGCGTCCGATGCAGCGGGAGACGCGAAGGTAGACACAAAGGGAGACGCAAAAGCGGCGCCCGAGGGCAAATCTGCCGAACCCGAAAAGCAGCCCGCCGATTCCCCTGACCCGGCGACCGCGCCACAGCAGCAGGCTGATACGCCCAAGCCCGAGACAACGGAAGAACGCATCGCGCGGCAGACGCAGGCGGCGAAGGAAGCCTATCGGCTCGCGAAAAAGTCGAAATACAAGAGCAAGAAGTTCGATACCGAAGAGGAGTTCATCAAGCGCTATACCGATCCGGACAACCCGAAGATCTTCGATCTGGAGTCGCGACATTGGGTGAACGAAAGCACCGAGGGAAAACCTTCCGAAACGATGGCAAGTACCAAGGGGCTGCTCGGGCAGGCGCGCGAGGACGCCCTCAATGCGGCCATGAGCAAGTTCACCGACATCGATTCCACTTCGACCTTCAAGCCTTACTACGACATGCTCATGGAGGAAGGTCTCGCCACCGATGCAGATGTGAGGCGCGAGTTGCAGGCGCTGCTCGACGGCATCCCGAAGGGGAAGTCCTACACGGTCGATACCATCCGCCACAACCTGAAGGCCAAGTTCCGCCAGAAGATCGTCGACCGGATGTTCGTCAACGAGAAGGGCCAGGCGCTCACGCCGCAGGAGAGCCACGCCGCGATGCGGCGGATGACCAAGGATCTTAATTCCTCGGATAAAGGCAATCTCACCGAGACGTGGATCGACGGCTACCGAAGCCTCGATCCCGATAATCCGAAGGGCGGCGCCGCCGAACACGTCCAGTTGCCCGGCGAGAATGCCGCCGCTCCCGAACAGGGCGTGCCGCCGAAGCGGACCACGGCGAAGCACGTAGAAGCCAGCAGGGGCGAAGGCGGTGCGGCACCGTCGCAAGACCGCGTCCTCGATCGGGTCGAGTTCGATGAGCACAACGTCGGCACCATCAACGAGATCAAGTCCGGCGAAGGCAGGATGAACGAGCACGACCTGAGCCAGCATGCCGACAACATGGCGATGATCAACAAGATGGGCAGCACGTCGGTCAACGTAGAGGATCAGCCAGTGGCATTGAAGCAAGTGAAG
>Ga0308173_10000089_pt1 | contig 29499 bp, 15 predicted proteins | sample PhyPR1_FD_203716 | JGI IMG/M metagenome (GOLD analysis project Ga0308173, IMG submission 203716) | Soil microbial communities from UC Gill Tract Community Farm, Albany, California, United States - DLSLS.P.R1 | ecosystem: Environmental > Terrestrial > Soil > Agricultural land | place: USA... | reverse complement strand
GCAGCGGTCTCGGACTGGGCAACGCATCCCTAGATCTGTGGCCGGTCCTGCTGGAGAGTTGGCTCCGCAGCCGCGGTCTGCTCACGCCCGAGGCTTCCTCGACAGCAACCACGCCCGCAGCCCATCGATAATTCCCGTCTTGACCCAGGAATTGCTGCGCGCGCCCCATCCACAACGATCAAGGCATGCAACCCCAAATGCGAAATATCAACACTGAACCTGTCCTCCGCTCTTGGCGTCCTCACACGTAACTGGTTGCGTATTTCGGGGATCTTATTTTTTGGTAACCAAGGATGTTTCACTATGAATCAAAGTTTGAATAAAACGATGACGGCTGTGGCGATTGATCGATTTGGGGGGATTGAAACGCTAAAAACGCGCCAGCTTCAGATCCCGGATGTCGGCGCTGATGAAGTGCGGGTTCGAGTGGAAGCCGCGGGGGTGGGCGTTTGGGATCCGTTCGAACGCGAAGGCGGGTTTGCGAAAGAGTTCAATCTGAAGCCCCGGTTCCCGCTCGTGCTGGGGTCGGATGGCGCTGGAACTGTCGACGCTGTGGGAGACAACGTACAGCATTTCAAAAAAGGGGATCGCGTCTACGGAATCGCTTTTCTGAATCCGAAGGGCGGATTTTATTCGCAGTATGCCGTCGTGAAAGAAGATAGCGTGTCGCGCATTCCGGGAAAGCTGAGCATGCCTCAGGCCGCTGCTATGGCGGTTGACGGGATCACCGCGCTTGCGGGTCTGGATAAAGCGCTAGGCTTGAAAACCGGCGAGTCGGTGCTCATCCTTGGTGCGAGCGGCGGCATTGGCCACTTGGCCGTTCAATTCGCCAAGCGCATGGGGGCGCGCGTACTTGCCGTTGCCTCAGGCGATGACGGTGTCGCCTTTGTGCGGGGTCTTGGCGCGGATAAGGTTGTGGACGGAAAAAAGGATGATATCGCCGCCGCGGCGCGGCAGCTCGCTCCCCAGGGTCTCGATGCCGTCCTTTTAACCGCCGGCGGAGAAAGTGCCGAAATAGCCTTATCGACGCTGCGAAAAGGCGGACGCGCCGCGTATCCCAACGGCGTCCAGCCCATCCCCAAAGAACGTGCCGGAATAAAGATCCAAAGCTACGACGGCGAGTACGCGCCGCCGCCGTTCGAGAAGCTCAACCGCCTTATCGAAGCCGGCCCGTTTGAAGTCCATATCGCTCGGACATTCAATTTGGATCAAGCGGCCGATGCCCAACGCGCGCTCGAAGATCACTACATCGGCAAACTCGCGCTCATCACGCACTAAGGCGTTTCTTCGACTCCGATTCGATGCGTGGCGGCATCCCGCACGTGCCGCTGAACCCTAGAATTATCCTCTCGAATATGCACAAAACTACCGGAGCCGCCGTGTAGACTAGGCGGCGTGACGACACGCTCGCCTTTGTCCAGGTAATTTTGAGAGCGCGGGCAAGCGCTGAGCGCGCTTCGGAGCACTCTTCGGCTTTGCTTTCCATTGTTTCATCGGGGGCCGGCTCCTTTACCCGCTCCCGATGAGCGTCTATCATTTCAATGTCCCGAAACCCGGTATTTCGGCCCTTGTATCGAATGATAGTCTGCTCATGGATGACGGATGGAACAACAAGCTCTTCTGGAGAGAAGACTCGAGACCGCTTCATAGGTGGCACAGGCCTCTCGATGCTTCGGAACGTCTTGCTTCAGTTCGGCAGCGTCGCACTCATCGATCCAGCTGATTTATTCAAGCCCTATGCTAAGGCCCCTGTGTTCGGGCCTCTATTGACAAGGCCTCTCAAGATTTGATAGCCTACGACGCATTTAACGTACTTAGCGGGGAAGGCGGGGAGATGACCATTTACCTAACGAGCCTCCGAAAACTTTTCTTGACGTTCGTCGCATTGTCGATTCCCCTGGTAGCGCAGAGCGGCCTTGGGATCGTGACCGGGACGGTTAAGGACCCATCCAAAGCGGAGATTCCGAAGGCGACCGTCACGCTGACCAATACAGCCACTGCTGTCACGCGCACGTCCACGTCGAATGATGCGGGACTCTACTACTTCGGCGGCATGCCCGTTGGAGCCTATCACCTTACAGTGGAAGCGTCGGGTTTTGCGAAGTGGGAAACGGACTTCCAGATACAGGCGGGGCAAACGGTTACCGTGGATGCTACACTTCCCGTCGGCACGGTGCAATCGAAAGTAGATGTCAGCGGCGCAGCTTCCCAGATAGCCACTGAGGGTTCGCAGCTGAGCGACGTAAAGACCGCGCAAACCATTCACGACCTTCCCTTGAACGGCCGCCAGGTCAGCCTTCTATTTACTCTGACTCCCGGCGTCGAGGGCGGCCAGAATACACAAGATGGGGGGAATCCCCGCACCAACGGCATGATGGTGGGTTCGACGGAAATGCTGCTGGATGGCGTTTCGTATGTGGACCGGTTTGGAGGCGGTATTTCCCGGGTGCAGCCAGGGCTTGACACGATTCAGGAATACCGGATTGAAACGGCTGGTTCGGGCGCGTCCTTCGACCGTCCGGCCACGATTGAGCTGGTTACGAGGAGTGGAACGAACCAGTTCCATGGCGCCGCGTTTGAAACATTGCGCGACAATTACGGCGGCCTGGTGGCGCGGGCGGTGCAGGACGGTAACACGCCGGCCAAGCTAATTCGCAACGAGTTTGGCGGCTGGGTCGGCGGCCCGATCAAGAAGAACAAAACCTTTTTTTTCTACGACCAGGAACTTTTGAAGCAGCGGCAGGAGGTTTTCGCGCAAACGGCGGTTCCTACCGCAGCGATGTGGAACGGCGATTTCAGTAACGCCACCGATACCAGCGGAAACAAGATCACCATCTACAATCCATACACCACAAACGCGCAAGGGGTCCGGCAGCCATTCGCCGGCAACATCATTCCGCAGACCGTGCTGGACACGCCCGTTATCAATGTGTTCAAGGGCATCTCACCGGTGCCGAGCGGCCCGAATGCAACAGCGAATCCGTGGACCGGCCTGAATTTCCAGACGTTTTATCCAAATACCACGGATACGAACACGCTTACCGGGCGTCTTGACCAGGTCTTCTCGGACAAAGACAGTTTGTCGGCCCGCTACACGCAGGCTTTCCTCAACTCGCTGCTGGCAGGCGGGCGCTATGGCTACCCGCCACCTGGCGTAACCAACGGAACCGGCACCGAGGCCCAGAAGGCCAACGTATTTTCCATCGTCACGCATTGGACCCATACATTCAGCCCGACTCTTCTGAACGAGCTGCAGCTTTCCGCGCACCGCTCGTCAGATACTAGCGGCACTAACGGTCTGGATGTAAATTGGGACGCCAAACTGGGCCTGCCAAACCCGTTCGGCGCAACCGGTTGGCCTACCGTCTACACCGACGCCTACAACATGTTCTACTACGGCGGATGGGATGGCGATAACAGGAAGGACCAGCAGTTGACGCAATACCAGATCGACGATAGCGCAACGTGGGTCAAGGGAAAGCATACGTTCAAGTTCGGATTCAAGGGCCGCCAGGAATTCAACAACGTCCGTGAGTTGCAACAGGCTCAGGGGTCGGACACTTTCGATAGCCCATGGACCGGACTATACGACGCCTCGGCGCAGGCCATCGCACCATTTACCGGGTCGGGACTTGCCAGTCTGGAACTCGGCCTGCCCGGGTATCTCTCCAATCAGTACAATCGCGGGTACTTCTATTTCCAGCAGAAGGAAATCGGATTCTACGGAGAGGATAGCTGGAAGCTGAGCCCGAAACTGACGGTAAGTCTCGGCCTGCGTTGGGAGTTCTGGACGCCCTATAAAGAGAAGCAGAACCGTCTCGTGAACCTCAACCTGAATACCGTGTTGAGTGATCCGGCCTCCATGCAGGTGGTGCTTCCGGGTAACACAACTCTGAACTCCATTCCCGGGCTTCCAACGCCTGTAATCAACGCTTGGGCCGCGCGCGGACTAACGGCCGTTACTGCGAATTCGATCGGCTTTCCTAGTGCCCTCACTCCGAATGTCTGGGATGACATCTCCCCCCATCTCGCGGTTGCATACCGGCTCAGCGATAAATGGGTGCTTCGCGGCGGGTATGGGACGTATTACTTCCCTATGCCCTTATCACAAATCCTGCAGGCGATGCGCGTCAATCCTCCGCTCAATCTGCGATATCAAAACAGCATCGACGATTTGAACGGAACAAATGGCGTGTACGCGCTCACCGTTATTCCATCGCCGGCCGACAAAATCGGCGGCGCTACAGTTAGCCCCTCGGCGGTGAACAGCTCCGCGCAGGGCTTTCTTCCGATGAACGTCAACCGTTGGGCAGACAACCGCATCCAGGAATGGACATTCACGATTGAGCGTGAGCTGGCGTCCAACCTGGTACTCAAGTTGGCCTATACCGGTAATCACGGCAGCAACCTGCAGCAACACTGGGATTACAATGCTCCCCTGTCTGTCTATAACTATCAAGCGCAAACTGGCGTGCACGCCCCCACTCTGTCCTACCTTCGCCAGCCGAACCCCAACTGGTCCATCCTTGGCGGCGATGGCGCGCTGGAGCACAACGGCTATTCGAATAGCAACTCGGTTCAAGCTGTTCTCGACAAGCGCTTTTCGAGTGGTCTTTCTTTCCAGTTTTTCTATGTATACACTCACGCGATGACCACGAACGATGCGGGCGGATTTACGTCTGGCGGCGGAAGCATCAATGCGAACACCACTGGTGGAAGCAGCGGCACTTCCGGTTCCGTCCCGGCGAACACCGAGATTCTGAACAATCCGAGCCTGAGCGACAGCCAGCGGCTTCGGTTTCTCTACACGAATTCCAGCCAGGTTCCTCCCCAGCGAATTACCTGGAATGGGATCTACCAACTGCCGTTCGGAAGAGGCAAGAAATTCCTCGGCAATAGCGGACGTGCCATGGATGCGCTCGTGGGTGGCTGGCAAGTCGCTTTTATCGGCACCTGGGCGAGTGGATTCTGGATCGGGAACAGCAGCACCGAGTACCAGTTTCACAACCCCTCACTGAGCTCCGGAGAGCGGCAGAAGTTGAACATTTTCGGCCAAAACCAAATGCTCTGGTTCGCCGGCGATTTCGATCCGACCCAAGCTGCCGGCGTTAATCCTGCCTCCCTCGAACAATTCGTTCCAGTGAACCGCGGCGCGCGTAATATCCACCCGCTGGGCGCCAAGTTCGACAACCGCGTGCCGCAGACCCTGGCTAACGGAACCGTCGTCCAGACGAGCATCACCGATAATCTGAGCTGGAACGCGCGAAACTACATGCTCGGCCCCCGCCAATGGGATCAGGACGTGTCTGCTTTCAAATACTTCAATATCACCGAACGCGTAAGACTCCGGATGAGCGGAGACTTCTTTAACGTGTTCAACCATCCGAACCTGAATAGCCCCAACCCAACCACCGGGCTCGTTAATCTCAGCTCGCAGCCCAACAGCCCGCGCATCATCCAGGTGGGCGCAAGGTTGGAGTTTTGATGGAGCTAGGATAATGGCTTGCAGTTTGTCCTGACGTTCCTGCTATTCGCGCTATCTGCGCCGGTATCGCGCCATCTGCCAAGCCGTCCGGGCACCGCTTCTCCGCAGGTGATCCGCCTGGACGATCAACTGTCCACTGCGAAGGTCACTGCGTCCACCGCTGCCAGCATCGCGATCGCCGCCGAGCCGGTAATCTGGCAGAACTTCTTCTCCACTTCCGATATCACCTGGCAGCTTATCCGCGGCCGCATTGGAGTTCGCAACGGCGATCTGATTGTGAAGGGCGAAGGATCCACCCCGGTCATCTTCTCACCCAAGCAGCCTGCCATTGATTGGACGCTCTATCAGGCGGTCGAAATCAGGATGTCCGCCCAGAGCGGCCACGAGATCAAAATAAAAATCGGCGACTTCGAGGCCAAGGAAAAGCTCGGCCCCGCGGGCCAGTACAACCTGTACCGATTTCCCTTGAATGTAGATGCTCCTAAGACCAGCCGTGTGCTCGGCATCATGCCGACCGATAGCCTTGAAGATCTGGTCGCAATTCACTCCATCAAGCTGATTCCTAAACCGGCGAACTTCGCCAAGTCAATCGGACTCGAGACCCTTGGCAAGCGCGATGAATATCGCAATGCCATGTACGTCCACTCGCCCTCCAGCGTTGTTTTCCCGGTTTCGGTTTCCTCGAATGCCCATCTGCATTTCGGCATGGGAATTACTGCGAATGGTAGTCCCGTGAAATTTCAGGTGTTGGTAGAGGGTGCTCCGGGGGTTGTCTTCTCGACAACTCTCGGCAATCGGAATCAATGGGAGGATGCTGACGTCGACCTTTCGCGCTGGGGCGGACGCACTATTAGCCTGCAATTCCGGACCGAATCCAGTCAGGCAGGCGAGGTCGCTCTTTGGACGAACCCGCTACTAACTACTCCAGCGAAGAAGAATCGTCCTAACATTCTGATCTACACGATCGACACGTTGCGCGCAGACCATTCGAGCCTCTACGGCTACGCCCGCAACACAACGCCATTCCTGAAGAAGCTAGGCGCGTCCGGTGTTGTCTTCGACGATTGCCAGGCCCAGGCAACCTGGACCAAATCATCCATTGCGTCGTTAATGACCTCCCTCTATTCCTTTACGCACGGAATAAGGTCGGACGCGGATACAATCCCCAGCGGCGCGAGCACGCTCGCCGAGCAACTACGTGCCGCCGGATATGTAACAGCGAGTATAGTCTCGAGTCCGTTCGTTGGCAGGGCGACAGGGTTGGAGCGCGGCTTCGATTATCTGCTTGAGTATCCAGTCATTTCAAGGCAAATCAATGCACGAACGGATCGCGGCACCGATTCGGCGGCATTGAACAGAGTGGTGTTCCCGTGGCTCGACCAACATCACGACGAACCCTTCTTCCTATACGCGCATGCTACGGATCCGCACGCGCCTTATGAACCCCCGCCGCCATTCGAAGCCATGTTTGCCAATCCCGGCGACACGGCTGCTTTCAACCGCGAGTACTCCAGTTTCCGGACAAATCACGAGTACGGCGGAGGCGTAGTCATCAGCCCCGAGTTTTGCCGTAAGGCGGGAATGGATCCGGATAGCTTTATCCGGCAGGCAGTGGATCGCTACGATGGCGAGATTGCGCACAACGATCACAGCTTGGAGCTGCTGGTAGCGACGTTAAAGCAACTTGGGATACTGCAGAACACGCTGATTATCGTGGTCTCCGATCACGGCGAGGAGTTCTGGGATCATGGTTGGACGGCACATGGACACACCGTCTATCAGGAACTCACCCACACCCTGTTTCTCATGTGGAATCCGGCACTCTTTCCAACTCCGCGCCGGGTCAGCGAACCCGTTCAACTCATCGATGTGATGCCGACCGTGCTCGACCTGCTTGGACTCAAGATCCCGCCCGTGGTGGAAGGCCAGAGCCTTGCGCCAGTAACTCGGGGCCACGCGTTCACACGACGAGGTCTGGTCGTGGCATCGCGTTTCGCGGCCGTTCGGAAGGAAGGACTCGTACCCGAAAACACCGTAGACGACTTCGCCATCATCGACGCGCATTGGAAATTTATTTACCGCAACAAAGCGGCACACTCCGGTCTCAAGAAGGTAGAGCTTTATGACCGCTTTGCCGACCGAAGCGAGCGGCACGATATCTCAGCCCAGCATCCACATGAAGTGGAAGAGAGGGTCGCAGTGCTCGCGCATTGGATCGAAGCTCAGAATAAGCTCAGAAGCATCATTGGCCATGCGGGCCAATCACCGCTCGACCAGCAGACAATGGAGCGTCTGCGCAGTCTTGGGTATCTTGGGGGATCGTCCCAATAAGAGACCGCCGCTTCAGTTTTTCGCGCTACCTCGCATCTGCTGCGGCAATCGCGCTGAGCGTCTGTCTAGCGGCATGCCATCTTTCGAACCGTACTCGTCAAAGCCCGAAGTTGATCGTCCTCGGAGTGGACGGGATGGATCCGGGCTTCGTGGAGCGCCACTGGAAAGACCTGCCTCAACTCGCAAGTCTTCGCGATCGCGGGCATTTCAGCCGGCTTGGAACAACCACACCACCGCAAAGCCCGGTTGCCTGGTCCACTTTTATTACAGGACTCGAACCGGCCCAACACGGCATTTTCGATTTCGTTCATCGCGATGCTCGGACTCTACAGCCGTTTTCATCGATGTCTCGGACCGAAGCGCCGCGATGGATGGTGCCGCTCGGGCCATATATCCTGCCGCTGTCCGGCTCTCGCGTGATCTCGTTGCGCCGCGGAACGCCGTTCTGGCAATTATTGTCCGAACATCGGGTGCCCGTCACCATCATGCGAATGCCCACCAATTACCCGCCGGTAGGGGCCGGACGCGCGATTTCCGGCATGGGCACGCCAGATCTTCGGGGCACGCTGGGCACCTTCAGCTTCTACACGGATGACCCTGAGGAGCTTTCGCGCTCCGTTCCAGGCGGGCGCATCATCAAGGTCAGCCTCGAGAACGGGCATGGGGTGCTGCCGGTGGAGGGTCCTCCCAATCCGCTGCGTAAAGATCATGCATTTACTTCGGCTAGTCTGCTGGTCGATGTGGATCGAGATTATTCGGTTGCGCGCTTACAAACGGGCGAGGACGTTACGATTATTCGTGAAGGCGAGTGGTCCGAATGGATGGTAGCTGATTTTGCGCTTATCCCTCATCTCTCCTCTATCAGTGGCATTTTCCGGGTGTTTGCGAAGCAGTTGCATCCCCGTTTTGAGCTGTACATCTCCGCCCTTAATATCGATCCGATCTCACCGGCTCTTCCCATAGCCGCCCCCCCAAACTGGAGCCGTACAATCGCGCGCGAAACCGGCCGCTTCTTCACTATGGGTACTCCGGAGGACACTTCGGCTCTGCGCCAGCAAATATTGACTTTGCCGGAGTTTAGGGCACAGACGCGACTGGTCTTCGAAGATGAACGCCGTCTTCTCAGATACTCACTTCGGCATTATTCCGGAGGACTGTTGTTCTTCTATTTTTCCTCCGTCGATCAGAGCTCTCACATGCTTTGGAAACGGCACGAATCGGAACTGCTCGATGTGTACCGCGCAATTGACGAGTGCATCGGCGAGGTAAGAATAGCTTTTCCGGCCGTTGAACTGATTGTGTTGTCCGATCACGGCTTTACGACTTTCGAGCGATCCGTAAATCTAAACACTTGGTTGAGCAATCGGGGATTTCTCGCTCTGAAGGGTGCTGCACCCGGCGCGGACGCAACTTTAGGCAGCCTGGATTGGTCATCCACGGAAGCGTATGCAGTCGGTCTAAATGGGCTATACCTAAATCGCAAGGGCAGAGAAGCGCATGGGATTGTCGCGCCCGGCAGGCAAAGCCGCGCAACGGTGGAGAACCTTCGTGAGCAGCTCTTGGCATGGCGTGACCCGGTGAATGGCAGGCGCGTCGTCGAAGCCGTATATGAAGTGAACGCGACACCGCAGGATGCCGGGGTGGCGCCGGATTTAATTGTCGGCTACGGCGCAGGTTATCGCGCCTCCTGGCAGACCGGGCTCGGGGAGACACCGGCCGAAGAGATCGAAGACAATAATGACGCGTGGATCGGCGACCACTGCATCAACCCAGCGGATGTTCCCGGTGTTCTATTCACCAGCAGCAGAGTGAGCCCGCAAAATCCCAAAATTCCCGATGTGACTGCTTCGATTTTGAAATTCTTTGGTGTTTCGCAGCCCTCAGCGGCAAGCGGCCATAGCTTCTTCTGACGTACTCGTTTCCATCAGATTTTATGAACCCGATATAATCTTTAGCCACATGCGCGCAATGTTCGCGGTTCTGGCCGCTTTCCTCTTGCTTGTTGTCTCCTGGACGACAGTGTTCGGAGCGGAGCTGATCCTTCCTTCTGCCGCGCTGGAGCGAAACGGGCCCGTTCGTGCCATCTTTCGAAGCGCCCCTCTTGTCACTGGTCGCGGCGAGCTTTCAATCGAATGGACGGATTCCTACGGACGAGTGATAGATCGGCGCACGATACCGGTGGAACTGAACGATGAGACGAACATCGGATTCGACCTCGATTTGCGCCGCGCGGAGGCGATGCAGAACGTGCTGAAAGGGCATTTAGTGCTCGACGGCCGGGACAAGAATGGCAAGGCAGATCGCCGCGATCAGGAAGCGCAGCTTACGTTTATCGCCAAACCGCCGGTGCATACGTGGTGGGATTACGACATCATCATGTGGCAGGATTACAGCCCAGAGCTGGTCGCAAAACTTACAGAACTGGGCGTCAATGGCGGCGAGTGGGGCGGCCGTCAACAAGCCCTTCCCGAATTTCTCCTGAAAAACAACCTGCGCTGGTACGCCGAGAACGTCGCCACGGATTTCTACTCCGCATACCATCACTACTATGGCGATCGCAACAATGGCTATGAATTCATTCAGGCAAAGCTGGCGCACCATAACGATCCGGCCAGCCTGGAGCCATTCAAACGGCATCCTAGTTTAACGGACCAGGATTGGCTGAAGAAAATTCACGATCGCCTGGTGGAATCAGCGAAGTTTTTCTCGCCCTACCGGCCGTTCTTCTACAGTCTGGGTGATGAGACCGGCATCGCGGAGTTAGAAGCACAATGGGATTTCGATTTTTCCGACCAATCTCTTGTGCCTATGCGCGAGTGGCTTCGACAGCAGTACGGCACGTTGGCGGCGCTGAACCGGCAGTGGGGCACGACTTTTGCCACATGGAATTCGGTCATACCGCTTACCACCGATCAGGTGATGAAGAAGAGTGATGATAATTTTTCCGCGTGGAGCGATTTCAAGGAATGGATGGACATCTGTTATGCGAACGCGCTGAAAATGGGTACAGAGGCGATTCACTCGATAGATCCGGAAGCGTATGTGGGCGTCGGAGGCGGACAGATGCCCGGTTGGGGCGGCTACGATTACTCGCGCATCACGCAGGCGCTCACAGCAATCGAGCCGTACGATATTGGCAACAACATCGAAATCATCCGGTCCTTAAACCGACGCATGCCGGTATTGACGACGGCTTTTGCATACGGGCCGTGGGAACGGCACCGGGTATGGTACGAGCTGCTGCATGGAAACCGCGGATTAATCCTGTGGGATGACAAGCACGAATACGTCGACAACGCGGGCAATGTGGAGGAGCGAGGCCGCGAGGCGGAGAGCTATTACAACGAGATTCGGAACGGACTCGGAGCTCTGCTGATCGGCAGCAGGCGTCAGGCCGATCCGATTGCGATCCACTATTCGCAGCCAAGCCTCCGCGTGGAATGGCTTCTCGAAACGAAACGCCGCGGGGGCGACTGGATACGCAGCCCGAAGGCGGAAAGAACGGAAAACGAATTCATGCGGCTGCGCGAATCGTGGTGTCGCCTGATCGAGGACACGGGCCTCCAGTACAACTTCGTCTCCTACGGCCAGGTGGAGCAGAACGAACTTCTCCGAGGCGGATATCGCGTGCTGATACTGCCGCGTTCGAGCGCGCTATCGACGGCGGAAGCGAAGGCCATTCATGAGTTCGTCGCGCAGGGCGGTGTGGTGATTGCGGATCGTGAGCCGGGGATGTTCGACGAGCATGGCCGCAGGTTGCCGCAATCGCAACTTTCTGATTTGTTCGCCGGCGTGGGCCGAAACCAGGGTGAGCACACCTTCGGCAAAGGAAAGGCGATCACTCTAACGTCCGATGTGCTCGCCTATCAGCAGCAGCGGATCATAGGAAAGGGTGATGAAACCCGGGAACTCGCGGCGCGTCTGTTTAGCTCCGCCGGCGTGCGGCCCCAATTTACAGTGACCGATGAACAGGGCCGTCCCGTATCCGGCGTGGAGACGCACGTTTTTCGTAACGGGGATGTCACCATCCTGGGACTCCTCAGCAATCCATCGCTCCGCGTTGACGAACTTGGCCCGCCGGATTTCCGTTCCAACGAGCATTTTGCGCAAAGGCGTGCGCTGAAGCTCACCTTGCCCGAGACGCTCTCCGTTTATGACCTACGAGATGGAAAGGCGCTGGGGATGCGACACGAACTGCGCGTTGACCTCGATCCGTATGAGCCAGTCATCTATGCGGTTTCAGCAGAGCCTCTGCCGGCGCTCACGTTGTCGGCACCGGCACGCGTCATGCGCGGGGGAACCGGCCATCTTGGTATCAGCTTCAGCAGCCCCACGCCCGCTGCGGTGGACATTCTGCACGTGGACGTTATGGACCCGGCCGGCCGTACCTTCTCCGCTTACTCGGGAAACGTTCGCGCTCCGCACGGCCGGGCCGTCTGGTCCATTCCCGTGGCATACAACGATGCTGCCGGAATCTGGCATGTGCAGGTTAAAGATCTGCTGAGCGGGATCACGCGCACCGCCGCAGTGGAGGTGTTTTGATGATCAACACGATTCGGAGTCTGCTCTGTGTGGCCATGCTCTCACTGAGCACCTTTGCGGCGGAAACGTCTCCCCTGAGTCCCGTGATTTCGGCAGTACAATCCGCTGTGAAACCCGAGCGTGCCATGGAAACCATGCGCTCGGTCTATTCCACCGATCGTTGGTTCACTTTCCCTAAATTCGAGCAGACGGCGCAATATCTCAGCCGGCGATTATCGGAGGGCGGCCTTTCAAACATCGAGATTCTTGGCGCGCCGGCAGATGGCAAAAGCCAGTTTGGCTATTGGACCATGCCGCTTGCCTGGGATGTGAAGAGTGCACGGCTGGAAGTTTTACAGCCGGAGCATCTGAGTTTGGCAGATTATCAGGCGGTTCCAGCATCTGTTGGAATGTGGTGCGGACCCACACCGCCGGAAGGCATAGTAGCGGAGGTTGTCGATCTTGCGTCGACTCCCTGGACGGCGGTGAAGGGAAAGCTGGTGCTGACGGAGAAAAACTCGGCCGGGTTGAAATGGCAGCTCGTCCATTATGGCGCTCTGGGCGCCATCAACGGCTTCAGTGAAGATCCCGAGCTTCAGGATGATCGGCAGTGGATCAACGCGTGGGGCGATAACGGATGGGGTTTCACCAAAACCAGTACGGCGCTACTATCGTTTTCCATCACGCCCCGCAACGCGCAGCAACTGCGGACGTGGCTTCGCGAAGGCCGGCACGTAAGAGTTCGCGCACAAGTGGATAGCCGGTATTACGTAGGCCGGTATCCCTATGTCACGGCCGTGCTGCCGGGGACCGATCCAGAAGAAGAAGTGCTTGTACTGGGCCATAGCTCGGAACAGGGCGCGAACGATAACGCAACGGGCGTCTCCGCCATGATTGAGGCAATGACGGCATTGCGTTCGCTCGTCGATTCCGGCAAGCTGCCGCGGCCCAGGCGCAGCATCCGCATTCTTACCATGCCGGAACTCTATGGCTCGATGCATTACGTCATCACGCATCCTGAGCGGATGAAGCACACGGTGGCGGCCATGGCCGTGGATGCGCCGGCCGGTCTATATAACTTCGCGGGCACCGAATATACCTTTCATCTGAATCCACACGTTGCCAGCTCCTTTACGGATGCTTTGGTCCTCCGCATCGCGGATGCCTATCTCTCCACGGTTGCGCCCGGCTCCGATCTTCTTGCTGGCCGGCCATGGCATTGGGAACCCTACGCGCCAGGAACCGATTCGTATCTGAGCGATCCCACGATTGGCGTTTCCACGGTTTGGCCATACAGCGGAACAGGAGTAATATCCCATCACAATACGGCAGACCGCCCGGACACGGTCGATCCGCGATCGCTGCGTGATTTGAGCTCGATAATCGCGACTTATATTTATTTCATCGCTGCTGCCGATGAGCGCCAGATCCCCTGGCTGGCAAGCGTCACGCTGGATCGGGCTATGGAACAAGTCAGCGCCGCCGTGTCCCAATCGCTCGATAGCGCATTCTCCGGAAAAGATGCGAGCGACGGATTCGAGCGCATCGATTACGAAGTGCAACGCGGGAAGCGAGCGATCCAGAGCGTAAGCCGGTTGGCGCCGGAAGCGCATCGCGCCGCTCTCCTGAACTCGCTACATCCATTATGCGAACGGCTCGCGGCATTCGGAAACGCTCAAAAGGACCGGCTCCAGGCGGCAGGGATACAGGCACGGCCGCCCTCCGGCGAACAAGGAGACACTGCCCATATCATCGTGAAACGAAAACGACCCGGTACTATCCCGCTCGATGATTTGCCTGAGGATCAATGGGAAGGCTATCCCTCGGGAGCCTGGGCCACCGTACCAACTCTGGCGCTCTACTGGTGCGATGGCAAGCGCAACCTTTCGGAAGTGATCCGCCTCACCAGGCTGGAGGCCGGGCCGACGAACTTTGATTTTGTAGGCTATTTTCGTTTTTTGGAACGCCACGGCTACGTTGAATTCGTGAACTAGGATCTATTCGTGAGTGAGCATCGTTCTGCGTCGCGTCGCGCTTTTCTCCGAGTTGCTTTCGCGACACCAATCCTGAGTACAGCCGCAGGAGAGGATTCGATGGCAGCCGCTCAAGCTGCTCCGGCAAATGCCGAGAGTTCTGTGGTATCGCGAGTCAAGCTGGATCGCGGGCTCTACGATTTGGACAGCATGCTCACGGGCGAGGTCGCATTTCGCTTGCCCGCCTCAAAATCCGTTGTAGTTCGCTGGATGGACAGCTTCGGACGGATCGCGGACGAAGCACAATTGCAACCTTCCGCTTCCGGAGTCATGCCGCTGAACTTTTCGTTCGAAATAGTCCGAGGCCTGACTTATCGGAACTGGGTTCGAGTGTGGGTCGATGGTGTCGAACAGACCGAAGGAGCGCAATTCCTGATCTCGCCGGCGCCGGAAGCGTGGGACGACTTTCAAGTGATCAGTTGGGCCCACTACCCTGATGGATTCTATGACATGCTGCGCAAGGCAGGGGTGAATGGGACCATCGCTTACCGCGATGAAGATTTCAGCGCCGTGCTGAATAACGACTTCGATTTTTACGTAGAGCAGATGGCGTGGGAAGTGTTCTCGATTTACCACAAGGATCAACCCCTCTGGAGAGGCTTGCTGGCGCAAATCGAGTTTGATCGCAACAATCTGGATCTCTGGGTTCGGAAACCCTGCGTTAACGACCCAAAAACTGACGAGTATGTGCGCGAGCACCTGACGCGTTACGTGCGTCTTCATCGCGCCTTTCGGCCGCTCTTCTATAACATCGCCGATGAGTTGGGACAAGGAGACCAGATTCGCCCCAATGACTTCTGCCACTCCGACTACTGTGTCAGCGGATTCGCCCAATATCTGCGCAAGGTGTACGGTTCGCCTGGAGCCGTGGGTGAGCAATGGTCGGTGGGCGAACTGACCCGGTGGGATGACGACAGCGTTCGTAACGGCTCTGAATGGGCGCGGCGAGACCTCATGGCCGGCTATACCACTACCGATCGCGCTTTCGATGCTGTCGCGGTCGCCGCACTGCGCGCCCGTTATGGTTCGCTCGCCCGCCTCAATAAGGAATGGGGCACCGATTTCCCTGCTGGCACGAGCGCCGCGGATCGCGAAATGTGGGAGCCGTTGCTTGCCGTCGTGCGGGCGACAAGGTCGGTTCCCGAGTTCACCGCGGCGGCCCTGGAACGACATCTGGGCTCGCTTCAAAAAGCCAACGAACTTTGGGGCAGCCAGACCGGATGGGGAGCTCCCGATCGTCCGACGGCTTTCACTTCCTGGTTACAAGTGGCTGCATTTCTCAAGCGCTTCTATCAGGAGCTCTCGCAAGTTCACACGACGGAAGGCTGGAATGTCTCCCCGTGGTGCGATTTTCGGAACTACATGGATGAAACATTTGCGGACGCCATTGCGCGGGCTCGCGCCGTGTGCAAAGCGGAGGATTCGCACGCCCGCTGCTCGACTGAAGGCGGCCAGGCGCCCTTTGCTTTTGGCTGGTACAACTATGAAAACGTGGTAAGGGCCATCGACGTAATCGAGCCATATAACATCGGCAACAATGTGGAGGTTATTCGCTCACTCAATCCCAGCGTCATCATGGTTTCGACGCACGGGTTCGAGCACCAGCCCGGAAAACCTCTTACGGCAGCGGATCGTGTGACCCAAAAACGCGCGGCAAGACCCATCTGGTGGGGATTGTTTCATGGCCACAGAGGTGCGCTGATCTGGGACGATCTTCTGCCTGAATACCGATTCATCGACGAGCGCACCCGCCAGCTTACGCCTTCTGCCGATACGTTTTCCGACCTTTTCAACGAACTCCATAACGGTGTTGGAAAGCTCTTTCTCAACAGCCGTCGTCTACACGACGGGATCGCAATCCACTATTCTCAAGCGTCAATGCAGGTTCATTGGCTGCTCGACAATGTTCAAAACGCGCGGAAGTGGATGCGGGATAGCGGTGGCGACCGCCACAGCCATTTCACGGGCGTGAGAAACAGTTGGACGAAGCTCATTGAAGACCTCGGGTTTCAGTACGAATTTGTAGGCCGCGGCCATATCGAAAAGGGAAAACTGGCGACCGGCCAATATCGGGTCCTCATCATGCCGCAATCGCTGGCCGTGAGCGCAGCCGAGGCAAGTGCGATTCGGAAATTTGTTCGCGCAGGCGGGCTGCTAATTGCGGATTACCGCGTGGCCTCCATGAACGAGCACGGCCGTGACCTGGACCAGGGCCAACTGAACGATGTCTTTGGTATTCGCCACACCGGGGCGCAGAGCAGGAAGCAACCTGCTGAGGGCCTCGCCGATCACGAGTCGCTGCATCTTAGTGGAAAGCAGCTCCACGTTACCGTTGGTGATGAAACCCTGGGCGTGACAAGCGGTAAACCCCTCGCGCAAAGCGGCAGCGTGCCGCTTGTGATTGTGAACGAATTCGGTCAGGGCAAGGCTGTCTTTCTCAATCTGGAGATTTCCAGTTACGCCTATGAACGGCTGCAGCCCCATTCCGAGACGAGTTTGCCGGATCTCCTGGAGAGCACTTTGGCCTTGGCGAAGATTGAGCCTCCTGTGCGCGTGATGGACAGCGATGGAAAGCGCTTGTCTGGAACAGAGATTGTTCGTTTTGCGAATGGCGCCTATGAACACGTGGCGATCTTCCGTAATCCGCAATTCGATGATGGGGGATGGGGCGACTACCCGACCGAGAAGGCGGGTGAATGGGCAGGACAGATTAGTAACGCGCTTCTAGAAGAGCCTGCGGAAGTCACGATCTCCTGGTCCGGTGCAATGCATACCTACGACATTCGCGCCTGTCAGGATCTCGGGTCGGCGGCCGTCCATAAGGCGATGCTGCAACCTTGGAGTCCTTTGACTTTCACCCGCGCGCTCCGGCCGGTTCCTGAATACCGCATTGACGCTCCGGAGCAGGTTCAAGCAGGCACTCTGTTCGCCATCACAATGACGGACAAGGCTCCTTTGCCCGAAGGGGCGTTCCGGGTCATGCGGCTGGAGCTGTTCACGCCTGCGGGACAGGCTTGCGAGCTTTACGCGCGCAACGTGCTGCTCAAATCCACGCCTCATACCGTGACGGTCTCGCTCGCTCACAATGACCCGCCCGGGAAATGGCTATTGAAGGTTCGCGACGTGATGACAGGTCACGCTATGGAACGGGCGTTCACAGTTCGCGATTAACTAGCTAGACCCGAACCCGCGCCGCTGGTGCTTTATGTCGAGAACGACAGTGACGCCCCGATTACCGTCGAATACGTCGCGGCAATCTCGGCTTCGCTGGAGTCAGTCATAGAGGTTGGGGCACCGCTCTCACCACGTTAGGAGCTGAGCAGCTCACGATAATATTGCGCGGCATCTTCATCGTCCGCGAGCGCGTGTTGCAGACGCAGTTTGCCAGACGCCGAAGCAAGAGAGAACGCCTTCACCGCGGGAGCATAGGTCTCCAGGAACTCGGCATGAGGCAGCGCGGTATTGGTAGGCGTCATGGGATCAGAGATCCAGATATTTCGCGGGGCGAGCACACCCACCAAGTCCGGCAGGTCGAAATCAAGCAGGGCTCCGGGGACGATCTGTTCGAAGATGAGACGGTGCATGGGAGTGGAAGCGACCGCCTGATACGAGATCAGCATTCGTTCGAGGCTAAGTGCTTTGATCCGACTGTCGAAAAGAGTGGCGTAAAGCACGGGCACGGCTGCTGAATTCCTCCCAATCGCGCGGAACTTATCCGCATCCACGTCAGGCCGGGCCGCAAGCATGTCGAGCCCGCGAACAATGTCCAGCGCTCGCATGCCGACCAGCGTTCGATTCATCATAATCGCCGTCATTCCGTCTTCGTAATCGCCGAAGTAGCGATAGAACTCGGAATCGTTCAGGTCTGGTGCTATTCGAGTTTCTCCCATGCCGCGCAGATCGACACACAGAACGGCAAGACCGGCTCGGGCGAACTGCCTTGCCATTGTCGTTGTGGCGGATTTCCCTTCCCCGTCAACGAGAAGAACCACAGGTTTGCGCGCCCGCGCTGCATCAGGCACGTATAAGAGCGATGGGACCAGTATTGCGGGTTCACTTTCATAGATGAGCTTTTCGATGTGATAACTATCACCTTGGATCGTTCCGTAATACCTTACCGGGACCGAGCCGGATCGAGGTTGATAGCCACTCCGCCGGGCCGCCGCTTGGCGAACTCTCTCCCGATAGGGCTCGAAATCGGCAGCATCTGCCAGCTGGGGGCGGCTCTTTTGAAGTCGTTTAGCCCGAGCCTGGTTGAGCGTAAAAACGGTTTCGCCGCCCAGCGACGTGGCCACCTGCCCGGTCGATGTACAGAACAGGGTTTCGGCTGATTCAGGCTCGACACGGATCTCCTCAGTCTTATCTCCCGTTCCCCGCAGTTGCCGGGAGAGCCAGTCGTATGCAGCCATTCTGCGCGGATGCGAGTAGCCATGGCCGTCGTCGGCCTCGAACATTTCCACTGTTGGGCTGTTGGGCAACGCCGAATAGGTATCCGCAGCTTCCTGAAACGTCTCTCTCGCGCCATCGATCGGAAAGAAGTCGCGGATGGCCGAAAGAATTAAATAAGGCTTCGGCTCGGCGGCATAGATGAAATCTGGATAGTCCAAACGATCGGCAAGCCAGCCTGGAAACGTTTGCTCAGCATCCTGCGGGCCGAGCGTCTTCAGCATCCAGTGCCACGACGTAATGAAGCAGGAGGGTGCTGCCACACGGATGCGATCGTCCAGAGCAGCAAGATAAGCGCTGTGCGTTCCACCACCGGAGTTGCCCGTTATCGCGACACGCTCGGGATTGACTTCCTTTCGGGAGAGCAGGTAGTCAAGCGCGCGGATTCCATCCCAGATCGTATAATGCGCAACGTGCTCGCCGGTAAGCAGGCACTGAATGCCAAGAATCGTGTGTTCCGTGGTGGAGGAGCGCAGCAGAGAGTCGCGCAGATCAGCACTGTAAAGCTGTACGCGCTCACCCTGTCCCAGCGGATCCCATGTGAGCGCAACATAGCCTTTCCGGGCGAGCGTAGCCAACATCTGTTGCCATGTTGGATTGGACTTGCCGCCGAGTTCGTGGCCGAGAGGATACAAGACAGCGGGATAGGGAGCATGGCCGGTTCTGGGCAGGTAGAGATTGGCCGTTATGTAGAACTTCGGCTGACTTTCGAAGATGATTTTTTCGATGCTGTAGCCGTCGCGCTCCAAAGTGCCGATAGTTCGGGCATTCAGAGGAGTGCGCTCCGGGAGACCACCGATGGCGTGCAGAATGCGTTCACGAACAAATCGACGGCGTTGCGCCAAAGCCTCCGATGTCGAGATATTGAGTGAGTGCTTTCGGGACTCGACCAAAGTGTGGCCCTCCCGTTCCATGTAATTCGGGAGCATACGGCGGATGGCCTCGTATTCGTCCAGGCCATGAAGAAAGTCGAGATCCTCTGAAGAAGGGGACTGTGCGAAAGCGTCGAAGGATGCGGAAGGAAATAGAAGGGCAAGAGACCGGCACAAGTCTCGGCGGGAAAGGTGGTGCTCGTCCCGGGACGCAGAGTCTGCCATTGGGCTATAATCTCACGCTTCTGCGGCGAATGGATTGTCTTTTGTGATGCTCTTTCCGGGAGCAAACTCCGGGTTTGCAGCGCAACTCATCTTGCCATCTAACGCGCTCGAACGAACCGGGATGGTTCATGCGATCTTCCGGACCGGCGCGCTGGCCAACCGGTCACGGTGAACTTTCCGTTGAGCGGAGCGACCTCTAGGGACGAATTGCGGACCGGCACAGCTGCATGTAGAGCTGAATGACGAGACGGATATACGGTTTCGGCATTCATTTATCCCGCGCTGTTGCCATGCAGAACGAACTGAGCGCTCACTTGGTCTTCGATGACACGAATAAGCGAGGCCAAAAAGATCATCGTGACAAGTAAGCAAAGATTGCCGCCCTCCGCGGCCGAGACTCCAGCCGCCACAAGCTGCGCATGACCAACTCAAGAACCGTATTCGCCCGATCCACGGTGTAGAGGGGGCGGCCATGATCGCGCTTATGCCGTTGGGTCGGAACTACAATTTCGGTCCGTTCTGGATCGGCCAACAGCGGCCTCCTGTAGGTCGACAGCCAAATGGTGCGTTCTTACTTCCCTGATCGCGATCCGCTGGGTCGGAGCATAACGATTCCTGAATGGGGCGCGCAACAGAATGTGCTTGCCCGGATCGTGAGCGTGCCGTAAGGCTTCAAAGGGATTCGCGCATTCGGAGCAGCAAAGGTGCAGGGAGTCTCCGATCACCGCATCACTTGAAACGGAGTTCTGAGCGAATCTGCGGCGTTGCACGCATATACTGAGCGGAAAGGCGCAGGAGCAACGGCGCTCCCTTTTCATTGCCTGTGTTATATTCGTTGTTTAGAATATACCGTTTCTGAAATGCAGGACGCGCTCCGCCAATTCAAAGCTGATTTCTTTCAGGCTTTGGCTCACCCCACTCGGATCGCGATTGTGGAACAGTTGCGAGACGGCGAGCTGTCGGCTGGCACTATCATTGAGCGGCTCGGCATCGAGCAGGCAAATGCGTCCCAGCATTTGGCCGTATTGCGGGCGAAGAACATTCTCGTGAACCGCAAGCTAGGAAATCAAGTTTTTTATTCCGTGCGCGATCCTCTTATTCTTGAAGTTCTCGACATCATGCGTCGATATTTTCACGCTCATATGAGCGAAGTGCTCGCGACACTCAAAGCCATAGATAAAGCCGCCAAGATTCGAAAATGATCCTCTCCACGCAAGCGGCCATTGTCGCGACGTTCGACTGGCCGGCGTCGGGCTGCAAAGCTCGCGAAGCGGTGGCAATTTGACCGGCTCTTTGGAGTTACGGCAGGCCCGGCTGCGGCGGGCGCTTGACCACGCGGCGCATTTACTTCCGGTACAAGGTCCGATAGGGGTCTTCGTCCACCACAACACCCTGCACGCGTTCCAGCATTTGCCGTTCGAAGAGGCCGTTACCGAGTCCGCTCGGATTTTCGGCGCGGAGCCGTACATGGCCGAAGCGGCTTATCGGGCCGAGCTCACACGCGGCCGCATCCATCTGGAAGATATCGACGCAGTACTCAAAAGCGAGCCCGACACGACGGTTTTTCCACGCCTCAGCCGGCGATCACTACGGCGAGCCATGATCACGCCGGGCGTGAGAGAATTCGACGCCGCTACCATTCTGTGGCGAGCCGAGCAAGGTGACTTGGCGAAGGACTTTCGACAGCCGGCGCTGCATGCGCTGTTCGCTGCCTGCTTTGCCCGCACCATCGCGCATGAGCAAGAGCCCGAGGCGGTGCGCCGGGTGGACGAGATTATCCACCCGTATCTGATCCGGTTATGTGCCGTGTTCCTGGATCAGGGAATCGCGTATTGGCCCATGCCGAAACGCGAGCTGGGGTTTTACAAAACCGTCCGGATGCTGTTGTCCCAGGCCCGAGGCATCTTCCCGAGATATCTGACCGGCTTGGATCAAGAGTTCCGGCGGCAGGAATGCCTTTCCTTCTCGGCGGCCGATGTGCTGATGGATTATCTCGATTCTCAGCGCGTTCCGGAAGGCGAATGGCATAAGATCCTGCAAACTGAGTTACTCGCTTTGCCGGGATGGGCGGGCTTAATCCGGAGGCTTGAGCTCGACCCGAGCCTTGCTCCTCACAAATCCCTGCGCTGTTCGCTGATGGACTTTCTGGCCGTGCGTTTGACAATGACCCGCATCGCATCATGCAGGGGTGCCGCGGAACCTGGTCTGGAGGAGAGCCCGCTCAAAACGGAAGAAAAGCGGCGCGTGAGCCGCACTGCTCGTGTGTATGATGCAGCCCGTGTAGTCTCGCTCTCAGCAGGCGAAGTAGAAATGCTATCCGCGAGCGAATGGGCAGCATTTGCGAGCGAAGTGAAGACCTGTAATGGTTGGGAGCGCCGCCGGATCCTCCACCTTGCCTACGAACGCTGGCATGAGCGCCGGGTTCTGGGCGGGCTGGGGAGTAACCGCAAGTATCGAGGATTATACGAGGTTCCGGCTAGACCTGCCGCGCAACTATTTTTCTGCATCGACGAGCGAGAGGAATCGATGCGGCGTGCGCTCGAAGAAGTGGACCCGGAATTGGAGACCTTCAGTGCGGCTGGGTTTTACGGCGTAGCGGTGAACTACAAGGGGATAGACGATCCGCGTGGCGCCGCGTTCTGCCCGGTGACTGTGAAGCCTCGGCATGCGGTTCTCGAACAGCCGAAAGCGGAAGACAATTTATTGCTGGCAAGGCGGCGCTTACGCAGGCGGGTTGCCGGACGGCTGATGCAGAATTCCTTCGTGTCATCAAGGACGCTCGTGCGCGGCTGGCTTTCGACGGCCGCGCTTGGATTGCTATCGGTGGTTCCGCTGGTGGGTCAATCGCTCGCGCCGAGGCGCTACGCCCAATTGCGCGAGCGGCTGAACAAGGCTTTCTTTCCCGAGCCGCAGACAGAGTTGACGTTCATGCGGAACACCGCTCAATCGCAAAAGGCGGTAGCGGGTCTCCTGGTCGGCTTTACCAGTATGGAAAAGGCCGAGATTGTGGCGGGCATTTTGGGACCGACCGGCCTGACGCGCGGTTTCGCACGCATCGTGGTTGTCCTCGGCCATGGATCGACAAGTCTGAACAACCCTCACGAATCCGCGCACGATTGCGGAGCATGCGGAGGTCGCCGGGGTGGACCTAATGCGCGGCTTTTTGCCGCCATGGCAAACCGGCCAGAGGTGCGCGACGCGTTGCGCCAGAGAGGCATTGAGATCCCGCATGATGTCTGGTTCATCGGCGGCTATCACGATAGTTGCAGCGATGACGTGGAATTATACGATCTCGACGCGCTTCCTCCAACACATCGAACGGACTTGGAACGCGTTAGCGACTCGCTTGACAGGGCAAGAGCACGCAACGCGCATGAGCGCGCGCGCCGGTTTGAGCGGTGCCCGCCAAACGCTTCGTCCGCGGCCGCCCTCCGTCATGTAGAGGAACGCAGCGAACATCTTGCCGAACCGCGGCCGGAGTACGGGCACTGCACAAACGCTTTTTGCATCATCGGCCGGCGCAGCCTCACTCGCGGACTCTTTCTGGATAGGCGGGCATTCCTCGCTTCTTACGACGCGAACCAGGATCCCTACGACCAGAGCCTGGCGCAAGTGCTGGCCGCCGTCGTTCCCGTCTGCGCAGGCATCAGCCTGGAGTACTACTTCTCTTTCGTCGATAACGATCGTTACGGCTGCGGCACGAAATTGCCGCATAACATCGTGGGTCTGGTGGGCGTGATGGACGGGCACGCGAGCGATTTGCGAACAGGATTGCCTTGGCAAATGGTTGAGATTCACGAGCCGGTACGCGTGCTTTTTGTGGTTGAGACAACCCCGGAACGACTCACAAGGGCCATCACCGCAAACGCCCCGCTGGAAGAGTTGCTCAACAATCGGTGGGTCCGTTTCGCAACGATCGATCCAGCTTCGGGCCAAGTTCATGTCTTCCGGAACAGCAGCTTTGAAGAGTTCGATGGGCCGATGGAACGTCTGCCGGTGGCTTTCTCTTCTCCCGAGTGGTATGAAGGCAAGCTCGAACACCTTCCAATGTGCTGGGTTGAAACTCAAGCCGAAAACCGATAAACATGGACCTCTTGCAAGCTCTCCTGCTGTTCATTGTCCTGGCGCCCGGCGTGGTGTTCAGCGTCATATCCCTGCTCTGGCTGGTGGGCTGGGTCCCCACTGAACGCGTTTTGTCCGAGACTACGGGAATCGTGTTTACAGCCTCGGCCTTCGCGCTTGCCGCAATTGTCTGGAACGTCGGGGCCGGTCCCGTAGTGATCAAATTCCGCGACTGGTTTGCCGTGGGTCAATACCATTTCCCGCTCGTCCTGATGGCAGACCGGCTTTCCCTGCCTTTCCTCGGCATGACTGTGGTCCTTTCAGGACTCATTGGACAATTCTCGGCCACGTACCTGCATCGCGACCGTGGTTTTCTGCGGTTCTATTTGCTGCTGCATCTTTTTGCGTTCGGTTCTTTGCTGGCGTTCGCCGCCGGTTCTTTTGATTTGCTCATCGGCGGCTGGGAGTTGGTCGGCATTACCTCCGTCCTGCTGATCGCTTTCTTTCAGCTGCGGCCGGAGCCCGTCGAAAACGCTCTTCGCGTCTTCACGATCTATCGCGCTTCCGATATCGGTTTGCTTGTCGGCGTGTTCGCTATGCATCAATGGGCCGGCACTGCTTCGTTCGCCGGCGGATTCCCTCAGCTCACAGGGACGCGGGCAGCAGCCGTCTGTTTTCTCCTGCTGTTCGCCGCTGCCGGTAAGGCGGCGCAGCTTCCGTTCTCGGGCTGGCTTCCGCGCGCAATGGAGGGCCCGACGCCCTCGAGCGCGATCTTTTACGGTGCCATCTCGATTCATGCTGGTGCGTATTTGTTGCTCCGCGCTCAATCGCTTCTGGCCCATTCCGGAATGGCTTCCGCGCTGGTAATCGCTATCGGCGTGCTGACAGCCATCCACGGCACTATCGTAGGCCGAGCCAGCGCGGATGCAAAAACATCCCTCGCTTACGCTTCGCTGACGCAGGTGGGTGTGATCTTCGTCGAGATTGGAATCGGCTGGACGTCGATCGCGGTGATTCACACTCTCGGCCACGCCGCGGTTCGGACATTACAGTTCCTGCGGGCGCCTTCGATGCTTCACGATTATCATCAAATGCATTCCGCCGCCGGAGGCGAGCTCGCACAGACCGGAAGACATTTGGGAGAGTTCTTCCCGGAGCGTTTTCAATTCTGGCTCTACCGGTGGGCGCTCGATCGTGGTCACCTTGACACGATTCTTGACAGGCTTGTGGTCGATCCGCTCATGCGGCTGTCGCGTATTTTTGCCAAGCTCGATGGCATCGCATTCGGCGAGATTACGAAACCGCGTAAAGAGCCGGCGATTTCTCTCCCGGGCGGCGTCGGGCTGCGAGGAGATTGATGGCCGATCCTCGGTTGGTTCTCACCGTTGTTGCGATCTCAGTACCTTGGTTCGCCACAATCGTGGCCGCCGTCACCAAATGCCAAGTACGCGTGGTTGGTTTCAGTGCGTCGTTGATCTCCCTCGTCGCAAGCGCACTACTGCTGAACGCAACGTCGGCGGCTGAATCGTTGAATGCGGCCTTGATGGTGCTGTTCTCTTCCCTCACGCTCGGAGCGATGCTCGTCCTGCCGCGGCGCGACTGTAACTCCGGCAGCATTGGCGGAACCCTCTTCCTGCTCGGATCTACGCTGCTGGGCTACTCGACCGGAAACCTGCTTGTTCTGCTGGCCGCGTGGATCTTGACCACCGTTCCCTTCTACCTGCCACGGTTGTTCCGTGCGCTGTGGCGGCCGCGAACGAGCCTCTTCGTTTCAAGCGTCGCCCTTGCGCTCGCCATTGGTGTGATTGCGGCAAGCAGCCACTCGTTGACCATCCATCAGTTGCGGGCACAGAATCCCGGCGGAATCGTTGCTTTTGCTCTCCTGGTGATCGCTGTAATCTTTCGCAAAGGAATCTGCCCCGCGCACGCCTGGGTAGCGGATGCCATCGAGGGCGGGCCGGTCATTCCCAGCGCTCTTCTGCTGAACGGACATTTCGGCGCGCTATTGGTGGCGAAGCTCATTGTGCCGGTGTTTCCGGGCACTGTGCGCAATCTCTTTCCTGTGTTGTCGGATCTTGCACTCGCGACCGCACTCTACGTCGCAATCCGGTCGCTTTCGGAGAATGCGCCGCGTCGGTTGATCGCCTTCCTCGCGCTCAGCCAGTCGGCATGTATTTTGGCTGGACTCGAGAGCCGCACGGCGGAAGGAATCACCGGCGCCCTGGTTCACTGGATCGTGGTGTCCGTATCCACAATGGGACTATTTGGTGTATTACGACTGTTGGAAGTCCGTTTCGGAGAGAATCTTACGGCCAGCACGCATCTCGGTTTAGCCGGGCACGCTCCACGGCTGGCGGTGTTTTTTCTTGTGTTCGGTCTCGCGCTGGTCGGCTTGCCGGGCACGCTCAGCTTCTGTTCTCAAGATCTCCTCATCCACGGAACGCTACGGTCGCACCCGCAAACGGGACTGCTGCTGCCCATAGCCATTGCGTTGAATGCCGTGAGCTTTTTCCGCTTGTTCACGCGGCTATTCCTCGGCAAGCGCCGTACAGGGTTCACGGTGATAGCGGATGCCTTTCCTCGCGAGCAGTGGACTTTGGCGTTAGGCGTATTGTTTGTGGTTTTGGGCGGGTTGTTCCCGAGCGCAATCGTCGCGCCGCGATTGGCGGAAGCTGAAATGCCCCGAGAGGCGAGTAGCGCGCGGGTACCTGTGACTCCGCTTTTTCATCTGTCCCCGAGAAGTCGGATCGTTATAGTAGGGGATTTCGAGAAAGGAAGTCACGATATGCGGCGATCAAAGCATTTGCTTTCTACGCTTGCACACACACCAGCGCAGTAGCCGATCGCTTTCAAAATCACGTGCTCCCATTCTTCAACAAGAGTTTGTGTTTTGAAGGTGGCTGTCGTGGGCCCAGCAATGAATGATCGGGTTCATGAGCAACTCCGAAGTTAAAGCTGTTTTGGGCTCCTTGCAAATACCGTGCAAATGCGCGGATCGTTTTGGACGCTTCGTTCCGGGCCGAACAAATGCTGCGCCCGAACTCTGACCTGAACTCGCAGAAAATGGTTGTGCATGCGGCTCCTCCAACCTGTTCCCGAAATTGTAAAGGCGATCGAACAAACACGTATGATTCGCCTGATGTATCACGGCAAAGAGCGCATCCTTGAGCCGCACGATCATGGCATCCTCAACGGCTCTGTCCAATTGCTCGGGTATCAAACTGCTGGTTGCAGCAGTCGCCCCATCCCCAACTGGCTGCTGATGAAAACGGATGAAATCTCTGAGTTGACATGGTTGGATGAGACCTTCCTAGGAGGACGCCCCACTTCCAGAGGCCAGCACATTCAATGGAACGCCCTTTTTATCCGCGTTAAACCTGTTGACGAACGCGGGAAAGCTGCCGCCCGCTAAAGGCTCGCCTTCTCGGCCGTACCGGAAGCGGGTCAATTTGAACTTGACGCGCGCAACATCATGGGAGTAAGCTAAGAATTCTTGGTATGGGACGCAAGGCGCAAAAGAATGATTCGCTGCCCGGTTCGCTCGACATGTTGATTCTGCGGACGCTATCGCGGCGCGCCCTCCATGGGTACGGCATAGTCCAGTTCATTCAACAATCGTCCGACAACGAGCTCCTGGTCGAGGAGGGTTCGCTGTACCCCGCTCTCCAGCGGCTGGAACTAAACGGCTGGATCAAGGGTGTCTGGGGCGTGACGTCGAACAACCGGCGGGCGAGGATCTACCAAATCACTACGGCCGGCCGCAAACAGCTGGCGATTGAAACCCGGAAGTACGCCAAACTCACGCTGGCGATCGGCCGTGTGATGGGAGCGGAGTGACGGACATGTTACGACGGCTGAGGTATTGGATAGAAAGCGCCAGGCGCAGCGAGGCGCTGCAGGAGGAAATGGAACTCCACCTTGCGGAGAAGGCTGCGGAACTGCAAGCAGACGGTATGGCGCCGGAGGATGCCCGGGCTGAAGCACGCCGGCGATTTGGGAACGTCGGCCTGAAGCAAGAAGAGTCACGGGAGATTTGGATCAAGCGGTTTTGGTCGGAACTCGGCCAGGATGTCCGCTACGGGTTCCGGACCATGGCGGCCAATAAGGCATTCAGCGCGCTGGCGGTTTTGTTGCTGGCGCTCGGCATCGGGGCCAATACTGCGATCTACAGCTTCATGGAATCGATTCTGTTGCGCTCGCTGCCGGTGGCCGATCCCGAGGCGCTGGTGGTCTTGAACTGGCATAGCCGGCCTCCCTACAACGCCAGCAAGCAATGGGTCCATGTCATGCACGGCTTGCAAGGCCTTATGTGGCCGGGCAACGCACGCGTTATGGCCAGCGGGATATTCCCGTACGGCGCGTTCGAGACGCTTCGGGCGGACAATCCCGTTTTTTCCACGCTCTTCGCATACTTCAACGGGCTACACCGCAACCTCTCTATCCACGGGCAGGCGACGACCGCTAACACGGAGTACGTCAGCGGCGAGTATTTTCGCGGCCTGGAAGTGTCGCCGGCCGCGGGACGTCTGATTGACTCCGAAGACGACCGCGCAGGCGCCGCGGCGGTCGCCGTGATCGGTTTTGCGACCAGCGAAAATCACTTTGGCGGACCGCAGAATGCGATTGGACAGTCGATTCTCGTCGATAACGTGCCCTTCACGGTGATCGGCGTCGCGCCGCCGGAATTCTTCGGAGTCGACCCAGCGGCCTCGCCGGAGGTCTACCTTCCGTTGCACACGAATGTGCTGGTAGACGGCGCTGCAGCGGCTCGCCTGTACCACGACGAAAACTTTTACTGGATCGAAATGATGGGCCGGCTGCGTCCGGGCGTAAGCATGGCGCAGGCGCAGGCAGCGCTGGCTCCGCGTTTTCATCGATGGGTTGCCAGCACGGCGACGACGGACGGTGAGCGCGCGAACCTGCCCGCGCTGACGCTGAATCCCGGCGCCGCCGGTCTGGGTACCTTGCGCCGCAGGTATTCCAAGCCGCTGTACGTGCTGCTGGCAATGGTGGTATTGATCCTGGCGATCACGTGCGCGAACATCGCCAATCTGCTACTGGCAAGGGCCGCCGCGCGACGCAGCGAAATGGCTGTCCGGCTCAGCCTGGGAGCGGGACGATTCCGTGTGGTGCGGCAGTTGCTTACCGAGAGTGTGATGCTGTCCTCGCTCGGCGGAGCATTTGGGATACTGTTTGCGATCTGGGGTGTGCGAACACTGACGTTTCTGCTCTCCAGGGGGCAGGAGAACTTTACGCTGCGCGCGGAATTGAACTGGAGCGTGCTGGGCGTGACGGCGGCGCTCTCCGTGATTTGTGGATTGTTATTTGGCCTCGCTCCAGCGATTCAGTCGACGCGTCCGGACGTCATGCCCGCGCTAAAGAATGGCCGCGGGGGCGGACCGCACCGCCGCGCGCAGCACGTTCTGGTGGTCGCCCAAATCGCACTCTCTTTTGTCCTGCTGGTCGCCGCCGGTCTGTTTGTCCGGACACTCCACAAGCTGGACTCCATTCAACTGGGCTACGC
>Ga0308173_10000088_pt1 | contig 29729 bp, 26 predicted proteins | sample PhyPR1_FD_203716 | JGI IMG/M metagenome (GOLD analysis project Ga0308173, IMG submission 203716) | Soil microbial communities from UC Gill Tract Community Farm, Albany, California, United States - DLSLS.P.R1 | ecosystem: Environmental > Terrestrial > Soil > Agricultural land | place: USA... | reverse complement strand
TCGAAGATGCCGCTCAGCCCCGTCATCACCAGGATCGCGACCAGCCGGTCCGCGCGCTCGGCGATGCCGACCTTGGCCTGGAAGCCCAGGCCCTCGGCCCTGGCCCGGGCGTAGGAGGTGACCGAGCCCATCACCAGGCACACCAGGCACAGCGTGAGGTAGAGGCGGCTGTCGCCGCCACCGGCGAACCAGAGCGCCAGGCCCGCGAAGATGGCGCCGTCGCCGATCCGGTCGAGCGTGGAGTCCAGGAAGGCGCCGAACGGGCTGCTCTTGCCGGTGAGCCGGGCCATGTAGCCGTCGAGCAGGTCGCTGAAGACGAACGCGGTGATGACCAGGACGCCGGTCAGCAGCTTCCCCTGGGGGAAGAACACCAGCGCCCCGGCGCACACGCCGAGCGTGCCGACGAGCGTGACGGCGTCGGCGCTGACCCCGAGCCTGATGAGCAGGTGGGCGACCGGTGAGATGACCTTCGTCCAGAAGGCGCGGAAACGATCCAACATGGTCGGAGCAGGCTACCGGTCGCCACCGCCCCGGCTCGCCGGCCGGTGCCTCCGGCGCGGCTGGAGCCGGTCGGCCTCGTACGTCACACCAGCTCGGGCAGCCTCAGGTGCGCCAGTGCCAGGTCGCACTCGACCACGTCGAGGACGTCGACCCCGGCGTCGCGGATGCCGGCGTCGCGGATCGTCCAGCTGCGCTCCCGGCTGGCCTCGAGCGCCTCGCGGGAGTCGTACGTCGTGGTGTTGCAGGCCCGCCCGGCCACCCGGTCGACCAGGAGGCTGGCGCTGCAGAACCCGTCGATCGACTCCATCTCCGGCAGCATCGCGGCGCGGTAGATCCCGATGCCGCGGTCGATGTCACCGTGGTTGAGCCGCATCCAGGTGACCCGGCAGCACGAGCCCGCCGGAGCGGTGTGGTCGCGATGCATGACGGCCACCTCCCACTCGGCGACCTCCGGCGGCCCACCCATGATCTCGCCGCCGCGACGCCGCATGGGCGCGAGGTGGACGTCGCTGGCCTGCATGGCCTCCTGCGTCTCCCACGAGCTCGTCACGATGCACTCGCCGTTGCCCCGGTCGACCAGCATCGACAGCCCGACGCAGCCGTCGAGGGCGGTGATGGTGGGCATCACCTCGTCACGGACGTAGGCGATGCCCTCGTCCAGGCGCTCCGGGTCGCCCATGATCGTGATCGAGCGTGCGTACATCGGCTCGCCTCCTCGGCTCCGGGGCGGCGCCCCGCGGCGCCGCCGCTGCGTCCACGTTCCTCCCGTTCAGCCGACGTGGCAATGCCCACCTCGAGCCTGTGCTCAGACGAGCTCAGGCAACCGCAGGTGGCCCAGGGCCAGCTCGAACTCCGCGACGTCGAGGAACTCGACGCCGACCTCGCGGGCCGCCATCTCGCGGATCATCGCCGCGTCCTCGCGGCTCGCCTCCAGGGCCGCCTGCGAGTCGAAGGTGAGCGTGCCGCAGGTGCGGTTGCCCGCCCGGTCGATGAGCATGCTGGCGCTGCAGAACCCGGCCATCGCCTCGAAGCGGGACAACAGGGTTCCCCGCCAGAAGTCGACCGTCGTGTCGAGGTCCCTGGCGCGGGTCCAGGTGATCCGGCAGGCGCAGCCCTCGTGGCTGACGTGGTCGCGGTGCATCGCGGCGACCTCCCACTCCTCGACGACGGAGGTGCCGCCGAGGATCTCGCTGGCGCGCTCGCGCAGCGGGGTCACCGGTCCGCGGCTCGCCGAGATCGCCTCCGCGGTGTCCCAGGACGTGGTGGCGATGCAGCGCCCGGTCTCGCGGTCGACGACCAGCGACATGCCCAGGCACCCGTCCATGGTGCTGACCGTCGGGAGGATCTCGTCGCGGACGTGCGCGATCCCGGCGTCGATGGATCCCGGGTCGCCCATGATCGTGGTGGAGCGTGCGTACATGTGCCGCCTCCTCAGGGGGTGGAGCGACGCCCCTAGCGGCGCCGCCGCTCCTCACCCACGATGCTCCGGGCGGTGGGGGGTGGCAATGACCCGCTTGGGGGTTATCCGGCCTCCAGCGCGGCGCACACCTCGGCCACGGCCGTGGGCGCTCCGGCGACCGACCAGACCACGCCGCCGGCCGTCGTACGCCGGGCGACGCCGCCGACCCCGCGGATGATCGCAGCGCCGGGCAGCCGGTCCCAGTCAGCCACGGTGTGCTGGAAGCTGACCCCGAGCTGCCCCTGCGCGATCGCCATCGCGTCCATGGTCCCCGAGCCGAGCATCCGCATCGTGGCCACGCCGGAGGCGGCGCGCGCGAAGGCCCCGGCGATGTCGGGGTCGTCGAGCGGCGGGTGGAGGTAGGTCGTCGCGCAGGTCTCGTGGAGGTGGACGTCGGCCAGTCGGGCCATCGGCTCGCCGTTGCGGGTCGGCGGCAGGTCCGGCCCACCGACGAAGAGCACCTCGTCGTGGGGGTGGAAGACCGCGCCGAGCAGCACGTCCTCGGCGTCCACGAGCGCGATGGCCGAGCACCACCAGCTGAGCCCGTGGTGGAAGTTGTAGGTGCCGTCGACGGGGTCGATCACCCACGACCTGCCGCTGGTCCCCGGCCGGTCGGTGCCCTCCTCCCCCACGACCGCGTCGTCCGGCCGCTCGGCGGCCAGCCGCTCCACGATCAGCCGCTCGGCGGCCTTGTCGGCGGCCGTGACGATGTCGGACACCGACGTCTTCTGCTCGGCAACCAGGCCCTCGGCCCGCATCCGGCGGGCCAGCAGCCCGGCCTCGCGGACCAGCTCGGTGGCCAGGGCGGCGTCCTCGGCGAGCCCGCTCATCGCGCCTCCTCCCAGGCCTCGGCAAGCAGCGAGCGGGTCTCCCCCAGCAGCTCGGGCAGCGTCTTGGTGCGGCCGATGATCGGCATGAAGTTCTGGTCGCCGGGCCATCGGGGCACGACGTGCTGGTGCAGGTGGGCCGCGATCCCGGCCCCGGCGATGTAGCCCTGGTTCATGCCGATGTTGAACCCGCCTGCCCCCGAGACCGACCGGACCACCCGCATCGCCTCGCGCGTCAGGTCGGCGATCTCGACCACCTCGTCGTCGCTGGTCTCGGTGTAGTCGGCGATGTGGCGGTAGGGGCACACCATGAGGTGCCCCGGCGCGTAGGGGTAGAGGTTCAGCACGACGTACGCCAGCTCGCCGCGTCGTACGACGAGCCCCTCGGTGTCGTCGAGCCGCGGGATCCGGCAGAAGGGGCACTCCCCGGACGTGTCGTCGGCCGGCTTGTTCTCCCCGCGGATGTAGGCCATCCGGTGTGGGGTCCAGAGCCGGTCCAGGCCGTCCGCGGTGCCGATCCCGTCCTGGTGCACCGTGTCCTCGCTCATGGGCGTCGATCCTAGGGTGGCGGCATGACGACTCCGACCCTGCGCCCCGCGAGCCCGGGCGACATGGCGGCCGTGGCCGACATCTGGCACGCGGCGTGGCACACCAGCCACCCCGGCCACGTGCCGGACGGGCTGACCGCGGCGCGCACGCTCGAGGCGTTCCACGAGCGGACCCCGGCGCGGGTCGCTGACACCACGGTCGCCGAGGTCGACGGGGTGCTGGTCGGCTTCATCATGATCGACGGCGACGAGGTCGAGCAGGTCTTCGTCGCCCCCGACCGCCAGGGCAGCGGCGTGGCCGGGCTGCTGCTGGCCGAGGCCGAGCGGCAGGTCGCGGCCGCCGGGCACGAGGTCGCCTGGCTGGCGGTGGCGATTGGCAACATCCGGGCCCGCGCCTTCTACGAGAAGCGCGGCTGGACCAACGAGGGCGACCTGCCCTACGAGGTGACGGCGGCCGGCGAGACGTTCATCTCGCCGTGCCGCCGCTACGTCAAGCGGGTGGGCTGAGGGGTCGTGCTCAGACCTGCTCGCGCGACTCCACGGCCGCCACGACCCGGGAGATGGCCTCCTCGATCGGTACGCCGTTCTCCTGGTGGCCGTCGCGGTAGCGGAACGACACCGCACCGGCCTCGAGGTCGTTGTCGCCCGCGATCACCATGAACGGCACCTTCTGGAGCTGGGCGTTGCGGATCTTCTTCTGCATCCGGTCGTCGGAGTCGTCGATCTCGACCCGCAGCCCGAGCTTCTGCATCCGCTTCGCCACGTCGTACAGGTAGTCGTTGTGGCGCTCGGCCACCGGGATGCCCTGCACCTGGACCGGGGCCAGCCACGGCGGGAAGGCGCCGGCGTAGTGCTCGACGAGCACGCCGATGAAGCGCTCGATGGAGCCGAACTTGGCCGAGTGGATCATCACCGGCTGCTGGCGCGAGCCGTCCTGGGCGACGTACTCCAGGTTGAACCGGTCGGCCGAGGGCTGGTTGAAGTCATACTGGATGGTCGACATCTGCCAGGTGCGGCCGATGGCGTCGCGCGCCTGGACCGAGATCTTGGGACCGTAGTAGGCGGCACCGCCCGGGTCGGGCACGAGCTCGAGGCCGGAGTCGGTCGCGACCTCGGCCAGCACCGCGGTAGCCATCTCCCAGTCCTCGTCGGACCCGATGAACTTGTCGGGCTTGGAGTCGTCACGGGTCGAGAGCTCGAGGTAGAAGTCGTCGAGCCCGAAGTCACGGAAGAGGCTGAGGCAGAAGTCCAGCAGGTGCTGGATCTCCGCCGGGGCCTGCTCCGGGGTGACGTAGGAGTGCGAGTCGTCCTGGGCGAAACCGCGTACGCGGGTCAGGCCGTGGACCACGCCAGACTTCTCGTGACGGTAGACCGAGCCGAACTCGAAGAGCCGCAGCGGCAGCTCCCGGTAGGAGCGCTGGCGGGAGCGGAAGATCAGGTTGTGCATCGGGCAGTTCATGGCCTTGAGGCGGTAGGCCATCTCGTCCACGTCGAGTGCGGGGAACATGCCCTCGCCGTAGTAGGGCAGGTGCCCGGAGGTGTAGAACAGCCCCTCCTTGGCGATGTGGGGGGTGCCGACGTATTCGAAGCCCTCCTCGATGTGGCGCTGGCGGACGTAGTCCTCCATCACCCGCTTGATCACGCCGCCCTTGGGGTGGAAGACCGGCAGGCCGGAGCCGATCTCGTCGGGGAAGCTGAACAGGTCGAGGTCGCGGCCGAGCTTGCGGTGGTCGCGCCGCTCGGCCTCCTCGATCCGGTGCAGGTGCTCCTCGAGCGCCTCCTTGGACTCCCAGGCGGTGCCGTAGATCCGCTGGAGCTGCTTGTTCTTCTCGTTGCCGCGCCAGTACGCCGCGGCCGAGCGCATCAGCTTGAACGCCGGGATCCGCTTGGTGGTGGGCAGGTGCGGGCCGCGGCACAGGTCGCTCCAGGCCACGTCACCGTTGCGGCGGATGTTGTCGTAGATGGTCAGCTCGCCGGCGCCGACCTCGACGTTGGCTCCCTCGGCCGCGCCCTCGGCGTGACCGGAGCCCTTGAGCCCGATCAGCTCGATCTTGTAGGGCTCGTCGGCCAGCTCGGCGATCGCGTCGTGGTCGGAGACCGGTCGGCGGGAGAACTTCTGGCCCTCCTTGACTATCTTGCGCATCCGGGTCTCGATCTTCTCGAGGTCCTCGGGCACGAAGGGGGTCTCGACGTCGAAGTCGTAGTAGAAGCCGTTCTCGACCGGCGGGCCGATGCCGAGCCTGGCCTCCGGGAACAGCTCCTGGACCGCCTGCGCCATCACGTGCGCGGTCGAGTGCCGCAGGATGTCGCGGCCGTCCGGGCTGTCGATGGCCACGCCCTCGACCTCGTCGCCGTCGCCGAGCTCGTGGGCGAGGTCGCGCAGCTGGCCACCGACCCGGGCCGCGATCACGCTCGGGTCGTCGGCGAAGAGCTCCCAGGCCCTGGTGCCCGTCGTGACCGTCCGGTCCTCACGCGCGTCGGCGTGGGCGAGGACGACCTTGATGTCGGACACGGGATGCTCCTTGGTGCGGGGACGGACGGACCGCTCGATCGTATCCGTCGGCCCGCCCGCCCCGCGCCCGGGTTTCGCCCCTCCACGTCCCGGTGGCGCCGCACGGCTGGTCCGCGGCGTACCCAATGCGGGGTATGCCTCCCCCACTCCCCCGGCGCCGCACGATCCCGCCACGGAAGGTGGCGACGCCGCCCGTGTCGGGAGGCGCCAGGTCGTGTCACCACGGGGGGACGTGCAGATGTTCGGAGCAGGGCTGTCCAAGAAGCCGGTACGCCGGCCGCGTACGACGTGCGGAGCGACCCGACGGTCGCGGCGGGTGCCGCTGCTGGCCGCGGTCGCCCTGGTCCTCGGGGCGCTGGCCGTGACCCCGCCGGCGACCGCCGCCAACGCGGTGGGCACCGGGTTCACCGGCGTAGGCTCGGGCACGTTCGCGTCCGCGAACGGCACGCTCTACGCGCGACAGGGCGCCCCCCTCACGCTGACGGTCACCACCGACAGCGCCGCCCAGTGCCTCGAGGTCGTCGATGGCAATAACAAGACGATGACGTTCGGCGACGGCCAGACCCACAGCGTCTGGTCGTTCAGCGACGTCGGCAACTACCCCTGGCTCGTCGCCGGCAGCGGCAACGGGCTGGTGAGCTACACGCTCAATGCGTTCAAGAACTACAACTCGAGCCAGCAGAAGTGCACCGGGGCCCCGACCAACACCTTCCCCGTCCAGACTGCGTCCTACGTCCTCGACAATGCGGCACCCACCGCGACCGGAGTCCTGAGCCCCACGCCGAACGGCGCGAAGTGGAACAAGTCGGACGTCACCGTCACGTGGACCGGCAACGACAACGGCGGTTCCGGGGTGAAGACCCTGACCCCAGCCGGCGACACCGTGACCACCGACGGCACGACCACCCGCACGACGACGGTGACCGACAACGTGGGCAACAGCGCCACCAGCGCCCCGGTGACCGTCAACCTCGACAAGACCGCCCCGACGATCACCGGCTCGCGCACCCCGGCCGCCAACGCCAACGGCTGGAACAACACCGACGTGACCGTGTCGTTCACGCCGGCGGACGCGACGTCGGGCGTGAAGTCCGCCTCCGTGCCCACCACGCTGACCGGCAACGGTGCCAACCAGTCGGTCACCGGCACGGTGACCGACAACGCCGACAACACCGCGAGCACCACGGTGTCCGGGATCAACATCGACAAGGTGGCACCGACGCTGTCCGGCAAGCCCACCTCGGACCCGAACGGCGCCGGGTGGTTCAACCGTGACGTGACGATCGCATGGACCGCGACCGACACCCTGTCCGGCACCAGCGCCCCGGCCGACAGCACCATCACCGGTGAGGGCGCCGGACTGACCGCCGTGGCCAGCGCCACCGACAAGGCCGGCAACAGCAGCGGCTCGGTCCAGAGCGCCCCGGTCAAGATCGACCGCACGGCGCCGCACACCACGGTCTCCGCGCCCCCGGCCTGGAACAAGACCGACGTGACGCTCAGCCTCGTGGCCGACGATGCGCTCTCCGGCGTGGCCGCCACCCACTACGCCCTCGACGGCGGCGCAGCGAGCACCGGCACCTCCGTGCCGGTGAGCAGCGAGGGCAGGCACACGCTCGAGTTCTGGAGCACCGACCAGGCCGGCAACGACGAGACCCACCACACGGTCGAGTTCGGCATCGACAAGACCTCGCCCACGATCGGCCACACCCAGGACCCGGCCGCCAACGCCGCGGGGTGGAACAACACCGACGTCACCGTCACCTTCAGCTGCTCCGACGCGCTGTCCGGCGTCGCGGACTGCACCGCGCCGCGGCAGGTGACCGACGAGGGTCGCTCCCAGGCCGTGACCGGCACCGTGACCGACAACGCCGGCAACAGCGCCGCCGACCCGGCCACGGTGAGCATCGACCGCACGCCGCCGCACATCACCGTCGACGACCTGCCGGCCCCCAACGAGCGGGGCTGGTACGCCGCCCCCGTCACCACGACCTGGACCGCCACCGACCAGCTCTCCGGCGTGGCGAGCCAGGACCGCGCCCACACGTTCGGCGAGGGCGCCGACCAGACCGCGACCGGCACCGCCACGGACGCCGCCGACAACTCCGCCTCGGCCACCACCCCGCGCGTGAGCGTGGACACCACAGCACCCACGATCTCCGGCCGGGTGCTCGCCCAGCCCGGCGCGCAGGGCTGGTACGACGGCGACGTCACCGTGCACTGGACCTGCGACGACAACCTCTCCGGCGTCGTCTCGTGCCCCGACGACAGCATCGTCACCGGCGAAGGCAGCAGCCTGGCGACCACCGTCGGCGTGAGCGACCGCGCCGACAACGCGTCGTACGCGACCGTCGACGGCATCCGGATCGACCGCACCGCCCCGACCACCTCCGCGACAGGCGTGCCCGGCGGGTGGGTCAACGCGCCGGTGACCGTGGGCCTGTCCGCCAGCGACAACCTGTCCGACGTCGACTCCACCTGGTACGCCGTCGACGGCGGCGACCCGGTCCGCGGCAGCAGGGTCACGGTCGGCAGCGAGGGCGTCCACACCGTGTCGTACTGGTCGGTCGACCGGGCCGGGAACCGCGAGGCCGCCCAGTCCTACACGGTTCGCCTCGACCTGACCTCTCCCGACATCACTCCCGGCCAGGTCCCGGAGGCCAACGCCAACGGCTGGAACAACACCGACGTCTCCGTGAGCTTCGCCTGCGAGGACCAGACCGGCCTGTCGGGCCTCGCTGACTGCCCCGAGCCGCGGACGATCTCCACCGAGGGCCGGGCGCAGCGTGTCACCGGCACCGCCACCGACCACGCGGGCAACCGCACCAGTGGCTCGGCGATCGTGAACATCGACAAGACCGCGCCCACCCTGACCGGCGCCGCGGACCGTCCCGCCAACGCCGCCGGGTGGTACGACGACGACGTCACCGTCGCCTTCGACGCCCACGACGCGCTCTCCGGGATCGACCAGGTCACGGCGCCGCAGCACCTCGGCGAGGGCGCGGACCAGAGCGTCCGGGGCACCGCGACCGACAACGCCGGCAACAGCACCGACGCCGCCGTCACCGGCATCAACGTCGACGAGACCGCGCCGGACCTGAGCGCGGCGCCGACCACGCTGCCCAACGAGAACGGCTGGTACAACACCGACGTCACCGAGGTCTGGGCCGCCGCCGACTCGCTGTCCGGCCTGGCCGGCGACCGGCCCGCCAACGCGGTGCTCACGGCCGAGGGCCGCGGCCAGACCGTGTCCGCCACGGTCCGCGACCTGGCCGGCAACGCGACCGGTGCGACCAGCGAGCCGGTCGACATCGACAAGACCGCTCCCACCACCGACGCCTCGGCCCCCAGCGGCTGGAGCAACGGCGCGGTCGAGGTCACGCTGACTCCGCACGACGCCCTGTCCGGGGTCGCGTCCACGGAGTACCGCGTCGACGGCGGCGCCCCGCAGCACGGCACCTCGGTGACGCTGGACGACGAGGGCACCCACACCATCGCCTACGCCAGCACCGACGAGGCCGGCAACACCGAGCGGGAGCAGATCGTCACGGTCCACATCGACCGGTCCGCGCCGACGATCACCCACAGCCTCTCGCCGCACGCGAACACCAACGGCTGGAACAACAGTGATGTGACCGTCACGTTCGAGTGCGCCGACCAGGCCGACCTGTCCGGCATCGCGAGCTGCACGACGCCCCAGGACGTCACCACCGAGGGCAAGGACCAGCCGGTCGTCGGCCACGCTGCCGACAACGCCGGCAACACCGCCACCGACCCGGCCACGGTGAGCCTGGACAAGACCAAGCCGACGATCACCGGCAGCCGCACCCCGGCTGCCAACGACTTCGGCTGGAACCGCAGCGACGTGACCGTGCACTTCGATGGCAAGGACGGCTTGTCCGGCATCGACAGCGTCACGGCCGACAAGACGTTCGGTGAGGGCTCCGACCAGTCGCTCGAGGGCACGGCCGTGGACGCCGCCGGGAACAGCGCGGGCACGACCGTCGCCGGGATCAACGTCGACGAGACCGCTCCGACGCTGCGGGGTGCGCCGACAGCGGAGCCCGACCAGCCCGGGTGGTACCGCGGCGACGTGACCGTGCGCTGGGCCGCCGGTGACGACCGCTCCGGCGTCGCCGACGCCCCCGCGGACAGCACGATCACCGGCGAGGGGACCGGCCTGCGAGCCACGGCCACCGTCTCCGACCGGGCCGGCAACAGCACCACCGCCGACAGCGTCCCGGTGAACATCGACCGGACGCCGCCGGCCACCGGGGCGGACGCCCCAGGGGGCTGGAACAACACCCAGGTCACCGTGAGCCTCGACGCCGCCGACGGGCTGTCCGGCCTCGACGCGACCTACTACGAGGTCGACGGCGGTGCCCGGCACCAGGGCTCGTCGCTCACGATCGACACCGAGGGCGTGCACTCCCTCCGCTACTGGAGCGTCGACAACGCCGGCAACGTCGAGCCGGCCCACGACGTCACGGTCCGCATCGACCTCACCGCACCCGGCATCCGCCACGAGATCAGCCCCGCGCCGAATGCGAGCGGCTGGAACAACCGCCCGGTCACCGTGAGCTGGTCCTGCGACGACGCGCTGTCCGGCATCGCGACCTGCCCCGAGGACGTGCCGGTCGGCACGGACGGTCAGGGCCAGGACGTGTCCGGCACCGCGGTGGACAAGGCCGGCAACACCAGGACCGACCACGCCTCCGTGAGCATCGACAGCGTCGATCCCACGATCAGCGGCACGCCTGACCGGCCGGCCAACGCCCACGGCTGGTACGACGCCGACGTCACCGTCGGCTTCGCCTGCGACGACGCGCTCTCCGGGATCGCCGACTGCACCGCACCGGTCCGGCTCGGCGAGGGCGAGGGCCAGCTCGCCGACGGCACCGCCACCGACGCGGCCGGCAACCGGCAGCGCGCCAGCGTCGGCCCGATCGACGTCGACAAGACCGCGCCGACCCTGACCGGTGACGTGACCAGCCCGCCCAACGACGCCGGCTGGTACGACGGCGACGTGACCGTGCACTGGACCGCGGCCGACGCCCTCTCGGGCCTCGACGGACCGGCCCCGGCGGACAGCACGATCAGCAGCGAGGGACGGGGCCTCACGGCCGGGGCCACGGTCCGCGACCTGGCTGGCAACCAGACCTCGGCGAGCAGCCCGCCGATCAAGGTCGACCGCACCGCGCCGACCACGACGGTCTCGGACGTCTCCGCCTGGAGCAACGACGCCGTCACCGTCGACCTGACCGCCACGGACAACCTCTCCGGGGTCGCAGCCACGCACTACAGGCTCGACGACGAGGCTCCCGCCGACGGCAGCCAGCTCACGATCGACGCCGAGGGCGTGCACACGCTCCAGGTCTGGAGCACGGACGTCGCCGGCAACGTGGAGGCCCGTCAGGACATGGTGGTGAGGATCGACCGGACCGCACCGGGGATCACCCACACCCAGGCACCGGCCCCCAACGGGCGCGGCTGGAACAACAGCGACGTGACGGTCACCTTCACCTGCACCGACGACGCCTCCGGCGTCGCGGTGTGCACCGACCCGGTCACCCGCGGCGAGGGTGCCGCCCAGAAGGTCGTGGGCACCGCCAGGGACGTCGCGGGCAACACCGCGACCGACGAGACGACGGTCAACGTGGACGAGAGCCGGCCGACGGTGACCGGGAGCCTCTCCTCGTCACCCAACGCCAACGGCTGGTTCAACGCCGACGTCGTCGCGACCTTCACCTGTGCCGACCAGGCAGGCCTGTCGGGAGTGCGGAGCTGCCCCGACGCCCAGCGCCTGGGCGAGGGTAGGGCCCAGAGCGCCGGCGGCACCGCCACGGACGCCGCAGACAACGTCAGCGACCCGCTTCACCTGACCGGGATCGACGTCGACGAGACCCGCCCGACGCTGAGCGGTGCGGCGACCACCGCCCCCAACGAGAACGGCTGGTACCGCGGTGACGTCACGGTCCACTGGACCGCGGCCGATGCGCTGTCCGGCATCGACGGCGGGGGCCCGGCGGACACCACGGTCACCGGGGAGGGCGACGACCTCGCCGCCTCCGCCGCGGTCAGCGACCTGGCCGGGAACACCCGGGCCGCGACCCTGGGCGGGATCCGGATCGACCGGACGCCGCCGAGCACCGACGCCACCGCACCCGCCGGCTGGCAGAACACAGACGTGACCGTCCGCTTCGCCGCCACCGACGCGCTCTCCGGCGTCGCGGCGACGCGCTACTCGGTCGACGGCCGGGACCCGCAGGACGGCAGCTCGGTGACGTTGAGTGCCGAGGGCACCCACCAGGTCACCTACTGGAGCGTGGACCGGGCCGGCAACCGGGAGGTGGCGAAGACCGTCACCGTGCTCGTCGACAAGACTCCGCCGACCATCACCGGCCGGGCGACCACGAGCCCCAACGGCGCCGGGTGGTACCGGACGCCGGTGACCGTGGCCTTCCAGTGCCAGGACTCGGTGAGCGGGATCTCCTCCTGCCAGCCCGACACCACCGTGGCCACCCAGGGCACCAACTCGGTCACGGGCACGGCGGTCGACAACGCCGGCAACAAGGGCACCACGACCGTCGGTGGTCTCAATGTCGACACCGTGGCCCCGGGGGTGACCATCAGCGGTGTGAAGGACGGGGCGACCTACACCCTGGGCGCCGTACCGACGGCCACCGTCTCGGCGAGCGACGCCACCAGCGGCCTGGCCGCACCGGCGCGGCTCACCACCTCGGGCGGCCTCGCCAACGGGGTCGGCACGTTCACCGTCACCGGCACCGCCACCGACAGGGCCGGCAACGTGGGCAATGCCACCGCGACGTACCGGGTCGTCTACGGCTACGGCAGCACGCTGTTCCTGCAGCCCGTCAACGACACCGCGCACCAGACCGGGCTGTCGACCAGCGTGTTCAACGCCGGGCAGGCGGTGCCGATGAAGTTCCAGCTCCGCAACGCCGCCGGCCAGGTCGTCCAGGCCGGGAGCGCACCCACGTGGCTGGTGCCGGTCAAGGGCAGCAGCACGGGGGCTGCGGTCAACGAGTCGGCGTACTCGGCGACGGCGACCGCGGGGTCGACGTACACCTGGGACGGCAGCCAGTACGCCTACACCTGGAAGACCGACAAGTCCCAGGCCGGCAGCTACTGGCGGGTGGGGGTGGCCCTCGACGACGGCCAGACCTACTACGTCAACATCGGGCTGCGATGAGACCAGCGGCGGGCCCTGGGGGCGGGGCCCGCCGCTCCTCCGGAGCTCAGCCCTGCATGTCGCGGTAGCGCTTCGCCTGGCCGAGCAGCTCGCGGACCCGGGCGGCGTCGCCGGTGCGCGGCTTCATGTCCGCGGTGCCCCAGCCCTCGGTGTACGGCGTGCCGTAGGCCGCGGTGTCGCGCTGGTAGCGCCAGCCCTCGGCGAGCGGACCGGCGTCGACGGTGTCGTAGCCGAGGTCGTCGAGGAGGTCGGCGACCGCCTTCTTGGACCCCTCGTCGTCGCCGGCGATGGCCAGCGCGCTGCGGTCCTCGCTGCCGGCCGGGCGCGCGAGCTCGAGGAGGTGGGCGAAGTAGATGTTGTTGAACGCCTTCACCACGTGCGACTCCGGCAGGTGCGCCTGGAGCAGCTCGGAGACGGTCGTGGACTCGTCGTCGAGCTCGGCGACGTGGCCGTCGCGCTGCGGGTAGTAGTTGTTGGTGTCGATCACGATCTTGCCGCGCAGCGGCTCGACCGGGACGTCGCGGTAGCTCTTGAGCGGGATCGTCACGACGACGATGTCTCCGGCGGCCGCCGCCTCGGCCGCCGTCGCCGCGCGCGCGTGGTCGCCGAGCTCGGCGACGAGGTCGGAGAGGGTCTCGGGCCCCCTGCTGTTGCTGAGCACGACGTCGTGCCCCGCGGCGACCGCGAGGCGTGCGACGGTGCTGCCGATGTGTCCCGCGCCGATGAGTCCGATGGTGGTCATGAGAGGCAGAACGGCCCGGAACGGCGAATCATTCCGGGCCGACCTGGTGAAGCTGCGGTGGGCGATACTGGGTTCGAACCAGTGACCTCTTCGGTGTGAACGAAGCGCGCTACCACTGCGCCAATCGCCCCCGTGGTGCGGTCGCAGACTTTAGCGCATGCGGGCGGTTCCCTCACATTCCGGGTCCTAGGTCCCTATCGCGTCACAGGGGCGGGGGTGCACCGTCTTTTCACCAGACCGGTCACGGGGGCCGGTCTCGCAGGTAGGACGGGGCGAGGGCCGACGTGACGCAGCCGACTTCTCGGACGCTTTCCCAGGAGCTGACCTTGCAGTGCGTGGACGCGCGCGGGCGGGGCATCGAACTGGTGGCGTCGTTCGGGTACGACCCGAGCGACCCGTACGCCGTGTGGGTGACCTTCCCCTCCGCCCAGGGCGACGTCCGCTGGGCGATGTGCCGCCAGACCCTGCTGCACGCACTCACCGACCCTGCGGGGCAGGGCGACCTCGAGATGTGGCCGAGCATCGACCAGGACGGGCGCGCGGTGGTCGTCCTGGAGTTCCGCTCCCCCGCCGGCCACCTGATCGCCCAGGCGCACACGCACGAGGTCTACCGGTTCCTCACCAAGACCCTCGCCGCCGTACCCGCCGGGACGGAGAGCGACCACCTCGACCTCGACGGCATGGTCGCCGGCCTGCTCGGCTCAGAGTCCGAGTAGCTCCGGCTCGCGGCGACGCCACAGCTCGGCGGCCGCCTTCGTGATCGGCCCGGGCGCGGGCAGCTCACGGTCGTCCCAGGCCGAGACCCCCTGCACGTCACGCGTGGTCGAGGTCAGGAACACCTCGCTGGCCTGCTCGACCGTCTCCATCGGCTCGTCGACCTCGACCCCGCCGAACCACTCGAGCACCAGCGCCCGGGTGACGCCGGCCAGGCAGCCGCTCGCCAGCGTCGGCGTGCGCAGCTCCCCGTCGACGACGTAGAACACGTTCGACCCCGTTCCCTCGCACAGGTGTCCCGCAAGGTTGGCGAAGATCGCCTCGCTCGCGCCCCGCCGGTGCGCCTCCGCCAGCGCCACGACGTTCTCCGCGTACGACGTGGTCTTGAGGCCGGCCAGCGCCCCGCGCTCGTTGCGCGGCCACGGCACGGTCGCGACCGCCGTCGTCTCGGGCCACTCCCCCATCGCGTCGGCCACCACGACGAGGGTCGGCGGCTCGTCGCCACGCCCGGACCCGAGCGGCGCCGGGCCGCCGGTGTAGGTGATCCGGATCCGTCCCAGCGGCAGGTCCTGGCCCTCGAGCACCGCGGCCACCCCGCGGCGTACGGCCTCCTGGTCGAGCTCGGGCAGGCCGAGCCCGGCGGCGGAGCGCGCGAGCCGCTCGACGTGGCGGGTCAGCGCGAACGGCAGGCCGTCGACGACCTTGATGGCCTCGAACACCCCGTCCCCCACGGTGAACCCGTGGTCGGTGATCCGGACCGCCGGGGCGGTCGGCTCGGGCAGCAGGTCACCATCGATCCACGCGCGCATGAGCCCACTCTAGGAGTGGCGGGAGGGGCCCCGTGGGGCTTCGACACCCCCGCGACACCCGGATTTTGCACCCCCGTGGGCATCGGCTACTGTTCCTTTCGCACCGAGGCCCGCAAGGGCAACGGAACGCAAGCGGACGTAGCTCAGTTGGTAGAGCGCAACCTTGCCAAGGTTGAGGTCGCGAGTTCGAGCCTCGTCGTCCGCTCGGAGAGGTCTCTCTCACGGTTTGGCCTCCACGGTGGAGTGGCCGAGAGGCGAGGCAACGGACTGCAAATCCGTCTACACGGGTTCAAATCCCGTCTCCACCTCGAGCATCATCGGTCCCACGTGTGGGACCCTTGTTGCTCACGGGCGATTGGCGCAGCGGTAGCGCGCTTCCTTGACACGGAAGAGGTCACTGGTTCAAACCCAGTATCGCCCACCACCTCGACCCAGCCCCTGACCCGCGGAAAACCCGGTCAGGGGCTTTGTCGTTCGTGGGCTCCGCGTCGGACACGTGACTGTGGCCGCCGGTACGTCGCGAATCGGCACGCCGGGCCCCCGCCATGGACTAGGTTGACCGGGCTTTGGTCTCGGAGGGGGATCCCGTGCATCGTCGTCGCCTTGTTGTCGCTGGTCTCGTGCTGTCCTGGCTGGTCCCGGCCGGCGGGGCGGTGGACCCAGCCACCGCCGCGCCTCGTCCGCACGACCGCGCCGCCGGCGCTGCCGCGCCGGCTCCGACGCCGCTCCCGGTGGTGAGTGCCCGCACGGTTCACCTGATCACGGGCGACTCGGTGCGGGTGATGACCAGGACCGACGGCAGCACGGTGTCGACGCTCGTGGAGGGGCCGAGCGCTGGGTCGCCGGTGGCTCGATGGCGAACCGCCACGTCGAGCTACCTGATGCCCCGGACACCTGCTGCGGTACGACGCAAGCTGGACCCGTCCCTGTTCGACGTGTCCCGGCTGGCTCGCCTTCGCGGCCGGCAGGTGCCCGTCGTGGTGACGCTGCGCAAGCACCGCGCGTCGGAGGCGACGAGCGGCGTGCTCGACGCGTTGGGACTGCGCCCCCTGACACGGACCACGTCCCCGTCCTCGTCGCGAAGCCCGGTGTCGACGCGCTCCGTCGAAGGCACGTACGCGTCCGGGTTCCCCGGGCTCGACCCGCGCGACCTGCGGGGGGTCGCATCCATCCGGCTTGCGGGCTCCTCGCCCCAGCAGCCGGTAGCAGGGCCCGCGCATTCCCTGAAGGTCCAGGTCCGGACCGGTGCGGGGGACGCGGCGCCGGGCGTGGTCGTGATGGTCGAGAACGTCGACGACGCCGACGCGTTCCTCGAGACGCCGATGACCAACGGGCACGGCAATGTCACGGTCCAGGTCCCGGACGGGAACTACAGCCTGCTGGCCTGGGACTTCGGCAGGCTCCTGGTGAAGCCCGAGGTCGCGGTCACCTCCGACAGCGTGGTCGCCCTCGACCTCGCGGACGCGACGGTGCGACCCCACGTCTCGCTGCCCGACTACCGGAAGGCCGAGGCGGTGCTCAGCGTGGGCCGCGCCCCCGAGTCCGGATTCGCCTTCCCGGTGGAGTTCTCCGGACCCCGGTTCTACATGCGGGTGCAGCCGGCCGACGCCGACGTCGCGCACGGCTCCCTCCACACCGGCGTGACGGCCAAGCTGGCCCGGGTGGGCAGCGGCCCTGCCCCCCGGTCCGGACACCTGGCGATCACGGCCGACGTCTCCGAAGGCGTGCCCGCCGATCTGACCTACACCCATCACCGACGCGACTTCGCCCGCGTGGTCCAGCAGTTCTTCGGCAACGGACCTGCCGGACTCCGGCAGACCTACCTGGACGCCGGGGGCTCGTACGTCGAGATGTTCACCGGCGAGGAGTACGTCACCCCGATGCCCGGTCGACGCGTCGTACTGCTCCAGGCGTCGCGGGACGCCTACTACCAGCAGACCGCCCTGCCCCAGGCGCGGCCGGGAAGCCTCAACCTGACCCAGCTCCTCACCGTCAACCGTTACCCGGGGGCCGGGCAGACGTACGTCGTGCCGTTCGCCCACGGCCCCGTGGGACCGGGCGTCGAGGCGCCGGGGGCGTTCGCCGGCGTCACCCGACGCGGGCGCCACCTGACCGGCTTCCTCCCCCTCTTCTCCGGAGCCGGCTCCTCGATGATCAGCTATGTCGCGGGCCGGGACGGGAGCTGGTCCCTGCGGCAGGGGGGTCGCCTGCTGCGTCAGGGCGGGCACTGGGTCTCCTTCGACGTCACCGTGCCGCCTCGCCGCCACACCTACGTGCTCGAGGCCGAGTCGCACCCGACCGCCTCCGACTGGCAGCTGTCGACCCGGGTCGCGGACGCGTGGACCTTCCACTCCAGCAAGGGCAGCAGCACCCCGGCCCTCCTGATGCCGTCGTACGTCCCGCCCACCACCTTGGCCGGAAACCTCCGTCCGGGACCCACCGGGTACCGACTGACCTTCCACGGCCTGCCGACGAGCGACCGGATCACCCGCGCGTCGTTCGAGCTCTCCACCGACGGCGGCCGGCACTGGTCAGCCGCCCGGCTGTCACGCATCTCGCCGGTGTCCTTCCGCGTCAGGTATCGCAACCCGGCCTCGCGCGAGGCGCACCGTCGCATGAGCCTGCGGGTGGCCGGCCGCGACGCCCGTGGGAACGGCGTACGCGAGACCGCGCTCAACGTCTACCGCCTCCGCTGACCCACCGCGGGGAGTGCGTCACTCCACGCATGAGCTCGACGCCGAAGCGCGACCGGCCGGGGCTCGTCACGTTCCCTGCGCACGCGTCCGGTTCAGCTCGGCCCGACGGCGCAGGACTGCACGCTCACCTTCGTTCCTGGTGCGCGCGGCCGCCTCGGTGAACGCCTCGCTCGCCAAGGCGTGGAGCCCGGCTCGCTCGAGCAGGTCTCCGCGCACGCTCGGCACGAGCGGTGAGTCACCGAGCACCTCCGGGTCCAGAGCCCCCAGGACCGCAAGCCCGGCGTCCGGGCCGAACGCCCGGCCGTGTGCGACGGCGCGGTTCACCTCGACCACCGGACCGGGTGCGGCGTCGGAGAGCACGTCGTACAGGGCCGCGATCCGGCGCCAGTTCGTGTCCTCGGCCCGCCCTGCCCGCGCGTGCTGCGCGGCGATCGAGGCCTGCAGGAAGTACTTGCCGACCGGCGTGCCGCGCGCGGCGAGCAGCTCGGCCTGCTGGAGGGCACCCAACCCGCGGTGGATCAGCAGCTGGTCCCAACGCGTCCGGTCCTGTGCCTCGAGGAGGACCGGCGCACCGTGCTCATCGAGCCGGGCGGTCATCCGGGAGCCCTGGAGCTCCAGCAGTGCCTGCAGTCCCAGCACCTCGGGCTCGTCGGGCGCCAGCGCGGCCAGCATGCGCGCGAGCCGCATCGCCTCGTTGGCCAGGTCGGGGCGCATCCAGCTCTCGCCGGCGGTGGCGGTGTAGCCCTCGTTGAAGATCAGGTAGATCACTGCCATGACGTCGTCGAGGCGCCGGGTCCGCTCTGCACCCGTGGGCAGCTCGAACTCGGCGTGGGCCGAGGACAGCGTCTTCTTGGCTCGAGAGATGCGCTGTCCCATGGTGGCTTCCGTGGTCAGGAACCCGCGGGCAATCTCCGCAGTGGTGAGTCCTCCCACCAGGCGCAACGTCAGCGCGGCGCGGGACTCGGCGGTCAACGAGGGGTGGCAGGACAGGAAGATGAGTCGCAGGACGTCGTCCTCGATGTGGTCGACCTGTGCGTCGAGGTCGGGCATCTCCGGTTCCCCTCCCCCGCCTCCGTGCTCGAGCTCCGCGACCTTGCGGCGGAGGTTGTCGGCACGCCGGAAGTGGTCGATGCCGCGCCGCTTGGCGGTGGTCATGAGCCACCCGCCCGGGTTCTCCGGTACGCCGGTCGTGGGCCACTGCTCGAGCGCGGCGACGAGTGCGTCCTGCGCCAGGTCCTCGGCGAGCTCCACGTCCCGGGTCATCCGGGTGAGAGCGCCGACGAGGCGGGCCGACTCGGCCCGCCACGCGGCGATGATGGCGTCGGTGGTGTCGTCCGTACTGGTCTCTGCCGGCACGACGCCAGCGTAGTGAGTCCCGGTCAGTCGCCGGACGCCTCCGGGCCCTCGGAGATCTGGCGCAGGGTCGCGACCACGGTGACCTCGGGCCAGTGCTTCGCGTGCAGCTCGGCGAACTCCTGCTGGTCGGCCACGGCCTCCTCGAGGCTGTCGTACTGCATGATGGCCCAGCCGCCGACGATCTCCTTGGCCTCGGCGTACGGTCCGTCGACCCGAGTGACCTCGCCCTTCCGGACGACGAAGTTCACGGCGTCCTCGGTGCCGTACAGGCCACCGCCGTCGAGGAACACGCCCTTGGCAGCCCGCTCACCGATGTGCACGTCCATCGCGTCGAACAGCGACTGCGGCGGCGTGCCAATGCCCTCTTCCATCCTCACGAATCCCATGAAACGCGGCATCTTGACCACTCCTACTGGTTGCTGGTGGGTTGCTTCTCGCACGTACGTCGAACGGCTGCCGGGTTCTTCGACATCGACCTGCGAAGTCTTTCTCAGGATTCCAGAGACGCATGCGTGGCAACACCGTGTCGAGGAACGCGGTCCCGGACGGCGTAGGTCAGGTGCGTCGCCCTCGGGGAGGGCTCCGTGCGGATCGCCTCCAGGGCCACGCGGCTCGGGTCCACGCCCACGAACAGGCGGACGCCGGAGCCGAACAGCACGGGCGACAGCGCGATCGTGAACTCGTCGACCAGGCCGGCGTTCACGTGCTCGAGGATCGTCGCGCCGCCGCCCGCGATCCGGACGTCGCGGTCGCCGGCGGCCTCGCGGGCCCGGTCGAGGGCAGCCTCGATGCCGTCGTTGACGAAGCGGAAGGTGGTCCCGCCCGACCGCTGCCAGGGATCGCGCTTCTCGTGCGTCACGACGAAGACCGGCGTGTGGAACGGCGCCTCCTCCGGCCAGGCCCGCTCGCCGGCCTCGAACATGCGCTTGCCCATGACGCTCGCGCCGGTCCGCTCGAAGGTCTCCCGTGCGATGTCGTTGTCGCGGCCCTCCTCGCCGCCCTCACCGGTCGAAGCTCTCGTTCCAGAACCGCTCGAAGCCGCCGGCCCCTTCGTGCACCGGCCGCAGCCCGCGGGCGTCGAGGCCGTACAGACGCTGCCTGCCTGCCTTGCGGTCCCGCACCAGCCCGACCTCACGGAGCACTCTCAGGTGCTTGGACGCGCGCGGCTGGTCCATCGCCAGCTCGTGCGCCAGCTCGGTCACCGGCCGCTCCCCCGCCCGCAGCGGCGCAAGGATCTCCCGGCGCTACGGCGCCGCGATCGCGTTGAAGACGTCCGACGTGGTCGCTGCGCGTGCCATGCGGACATCGCATGCCGATATCGGCATGCGTCAACAGGTTCGAGCCAACCGGGCCGACCAACCGCCACCGGGCGAAGGGCCCGTCGACCGTGCGTCGAACCGGCTGGCGCGCGGAGCTGCAACTACCTGCAGATCGGAACCGCCGGCCCCGGTTGCTCGGTACATTCAGCCGGCGCTTGCTCGAACCCTGGGAGGTCTCGTGTTCTGGTTGATGTTGCTCGCGATCGCTGTCGTCGCGTTCGCCCTCGCGTGGTGGAGTAGCGGCCGCGCACGCCGCGGCGTCGACGCGACGAAGATGCGCCGGTCCAAGGCGCGCTCCGAGGGTGAGACGCAGCGGTACTCCCCTCCCCAGCCTCCCTTCGGGCGCTCGTTCTAGCGCCGCATCACGACCCCGCGTTCAGGCTTCGCTCTCGAGATCAGCCTCGCGCTCGGCGAGCTGCTTGAGGTTCAGCAGCTGACGTCGCGCCATGACGAGGTCACCGATGCAGACGGCCGGAGCCGCGAACCGGTTGGTCGACATCACGACCTTGAGGAGAAGTCTCGTCGCGGCGTCGTGGGGAACCAGGACGTAGGACATGTACGCGCCCAGGATCGTGGCCGTCAGCTGGCGTCCGGGATCGACCGAGACGATCCGACCCAGCGGTCGGCCGCCGGAGGACGTGAATGCCTCGCCGACCCGTGGCTCGGGCAGGTCCAGCCGCTGCCGCGGCGACCGGCGGCCGCGGTTGTCGATCCAGTCGTAGGAGTACGGCGCGACCCTGATCTGGGTGACCCACGACCACACCACCGCAGGAGCGGCCTGCGCCGTGACGCCCCTCCACGCCTGCACATCCGCAGCCGCCACGAAGTCGTCGCACGGGTAGTGCAGGGTCGTCTCGCGATCGGTGACGCCCCACCTGGCCCCCAGCATGCCGCCCATCCTGCCTCGGGTTGTCGAGGGGTGCTCGACCATTGATGGGTCGATCATGAGCGCGCCTCTGCCCCGGTGATGTCGCTCGCGGGCTCGGCAACGGTGGCCCCGACGCTAGGCTCGTGTCGTGAGCCGGATCTTCACCGTCCCCTTCGCGTCGGTCTACCCGCACTACGTCGCGAAGGCGGAGAAGAAGGGCCGCACGAAGAACGACGTCGATCAGGTCATCTGCTGGCTCACCGGCTTCGACGAGGCGACCCTGGAGAGCCACCTGGCCCAGGCGACCACCTTCGAGGACTTCTTCGCCCAGGCCGACCTCAATCCGAACGCCTCGCTCATCACCGGGGTCGTGTGCGGGGTGCGCGTCGAGACGCTCGAGGATCCGCTGATGCAGAAGATCCGCTATCTCGACAAGCTGGTCGACGAGCTCGCCAAGGGCAAGGCACTCGAGAAGATCCTTCGCACCCAACCCGCCCCACCGCACTGACCGGGAAGGTACGCGGCCGGCTCCGCGAGGCATCGCAACGCACGGCACCGGCTTGCGGCAAGCCTGGGCGGGTAGGCGGTTACCGAGCTGAGAACTTCGTTGGCCTGTGGCCTGGCCCATTTGGGGGCTGGCAGCCTCCCCCGATGTGGAGTACCAAGGAGGAAGCGGGTCGCCTCGCCCGCGGGACGGAGGGTCGAGATGGCTGATCAGATGCCGGAGCACGGCAACGAGTCCGCGTGGATCTACAACGACCGGAACTCCTCGATCATCGCGTTCCTGTGCGCGGTGCTGTTGGACGCGGCCATCATCGGCCTGTTCATGTTCATCACCTGGCTCGCATACGCCACGAACTGACCAGCGCCCGCTTCTGGGACCTGGCGAGCCCACCACACACGCTGTTGCCGCGTTGACGGCGGATCCGCCGAGGGCGTGCAGCGCTTCGAGCTGCCTTGGGCCATCGGGAATCTCGGCTATGGCAACGGTACGGCGACAGGCAGTGTCCCCACGAAGGTGGCCGCAGCGGCGTCGTCGGCCCGTGCTGCCCGCCAGTGCTCTTCGGCCCGCGGTGAATCGCCCATCGCCTCCAGCAGAGCGCCGGTGCGCCGGTGGGCCTGGGCTGCGCTGATGTACGCCGCGCGGGCATGGTCGCGAGCCTCTTCGGCCAGGTAGCGGGCCACCTCCGTGCCATTGCGGGCGAGGTCCACGTCGTAGGTCGTGTTGGTGCTTCTGGCGCGCAACTGAGCCAGGCGCTGTCGCAGGTCTTCGGCGCGCCTCCCGGCCTCCTGGCCGCGTGCTGCTGCCTGTTCACCGCGGCTTTGCTGCACCCTCCCACTGTTCCGCTTGATGACCCGGTGCGCCATGGCATGTTCGGGCCACCCCGACAGGGGACGGCGCCTCAGGTCAGCCATGCGGACCTCCCAGCCCGCTCCAATGCTCGGAGCACACCGATCAGGTGCGAGAGGTCATGCGAAGCGTCTCCTGGCATCTCGAGACTCCCCCTGAGGTCGAGGCTCGGCCATGCCACGGCGGCGCCTTGTGTCGCAGGTTGCGCGGGCTGCCGAAGGTCGGTCGGCAACGACCGGTGAGCCCTAGGATCTTGGGCGTGATGAGCCTCAGCCATGCCCTCACCGAGATCGTCACACCAGCGGTGCTATCGGTATTCAAGGAGGCTGAGGTCTCCGAGATCTCCGTGCGCTTCGACCCCGCCGTTCACGGCGGCGCTATCACCGTCTCGCTCACGGCTGAGGATGAGCACTTTAGTGACCTGGTCGTTCAGGGCGACGTTGACGGATACAGCGTTGAGGACTGGCGAGAACGCCTTCGTTCGAACATGGCGGACTTTGTGGCCGAGAGTCGGTTCGGGTGGGGGCAGAACCGAGGCGTCTGAGGACCGCTCCCACAAGCCGCAGGCAATGCGCGCACCCGGCCGAAAATGCTGCTTCCTACCCGAGCGGTGCCGCTGGTCGGCGTCGTCTCACTCGAGAGAAGCCACCCACTGCGCGATCTCGGCGCGACCGCGTAGAACGACGACGGGTAGGTCCGGAAAACGCTCCCTGATGTCCGCGACCCGCGCAGCGCCGAGGCTGTGGGTTCTCCAGGCCCAGCGAATGATGTGGTCAGGGTCCGTGAAGAAGGTCCGTAGGGGAGGTTCAACATTGCCGTTCCACAGAACCTGGCGGCGTAGCGACCTCCTCATGGTGCGTCCGATCACGCGGCGCATCACAACGGATCGGGGAAGGAGGAGGTAGACGGCGAGGTCGCAACGGGCAAGCAAGATCGGCCGCGCATCCGAGTACTGGTATTCGGTGATCCAGGATGGTCTGGCGCTGAGGACTTGGACGTCATGGAGAAAGCTGGGCCGCACGGTCCAGCCCGGGCCGTGATGCAGTGAGTCGATCTCCGTGTACGGCAGCCCGAGCCGCGTAGACAACTCGTCGGCAAGGGTGGACTTTCCCGAGCCGCTGGTTCCACCGATCAGGATTCGGTGCGGTCGATGCGGCAGGGCGTCAGCAGGACCAAGCAGCGGCACTGGCCAACCTTATGCAAACAACTCCCGGGCCGAACCGGAGTAGTGGCGACGTCCCCACATGCCGCAGATGAGCGCTCGCGCTCGCCGCCGTAGTGGGAGATGACAACTCACGCGTTCCACTCAGCGCTCCTCTCGAACCTTGATCGCGCATGATGGCTGCGGTCGAGGACGCGGTCGGCTCTGCCGACTGGCTTCGACCGAGACTCGCCGGGCGCCAGGCTGCGCTGACGTCATGCGTTCAGCACGAAGATGAACTCTTCGATGCCGTCCTCGGGCGCAGGCTCGTTCGCCTCCTGAACGCGATCGCGCCGAAACCCGCACCTTTCCAGGACGCGGATCGAGCCGACGTTGTGCACGGCGACATGGGCGTACAGCGGCCGGATCGACACCTCCTCCACCAACAGGGCGAGTGCCTGTGTCGCGACACCGCGGCCCCACCACTCGCGTCCGACCCAGTAGCCGAGCAGCTGCTGCCCGTCCTGCGGCCAGCTGCCGATGTTGCCCGCCACCAGGCCATCCGCAACGATGGTGCGCACAACCAAGGTGTCGTCGCCGCGGACCTTCGCCCAGTGCGCCGCGAACTGATCCTTGTCGCGAGCGGGAAACGCCGCCATCTCGACCGCCAGCGGATCCGCCTGGTGGTCGAAGAACACCTCGAGATCCCGGTCTTCGACACTCCTGAGACGCACCGCTGGTGCCACGTCGTCTACCCCGGTCATGTCCAGTCACTCCTCGCCTCGGTCCTTGCGTCGACCGTGAGAGCGCGGGCGGCGCCGAAGACCGACCACCGCCAGGCACGCACCACATCGACGGTCCCAACTCTTTCACCGACCGCCGACACCATGGTCCCCGCAAAGGTCCTGACCTGCCGCGATGCGATCACTCGCGGCGTGGGGATCGGTAGGGACGCTCGTCGAGCAGGTACCAGACGGTCCAGGTGATCGGGAAGAAGAGCCCGGCCACCAGCGCGAGGCCGACACCCCGGCCCCTCTTGCGCTCTCCTGTCGCGGTGACGCTCATCAGCGCCAACAAGACGGTCCCCATGACCAGCACTCCTGCGGCGACCCCCGGGTTCACGGGACCAGTCTCCACCGAAGACCGCCAAGTACCCCCGGGCTTTCAGTGATCTCCCCTGTGAGACGAGACCGCTGGCTGGACGATAACGGCCCCCGGGAAACCAACCGCTGCCACGTTGCGTCCAACTGGCATGCCGGGGAGACACATGCGTGGGTTGGGGCTCGTTGTCGCGGTGGCCGTGAGCGGCGTGCTTCTGCCGGCGCAGCCAGCGGTGGCGTCCCGCGCAGCGGGGGGGCTGGGCCCAGCGGCGCACCTGTGGTCTTCGTCGGGACCGCTGGGTCGGAACGACGCGGGTACACGCGCTTCGCCGTGGAGAAGGTCTGGGCCGGCCCCGACCTGGCGCCGGAGGTGTGGGTCCTTTCTGGCCAGGAGCAACCCGCGTGGCCTCTGAGCCTGTTCTCCGCAGTGGGTAGCTCGGAGGACGCCGACTTCGTCTCTGGAGAGCGGTACATCGTGGGCGCGAGCAGGTCGTTCGCGACCAACGCCTGCTCGGTGGCCGAGGTCAACGGCAGCGCACGCCACGCCAGTCCTCGTGAGCCCGTCGGGGATGGTGCCTCCGGCGCTGACCCGCCCATCGGACCGGTCGGAGAGGCCTTCTGGGTAGCCGGCGTACTTGTTCTCGCGGCGACTGGCGCGGGAGTCCTGCGACGTCGTCGTCGACGCTCGGGACTTGCGTAGTCTCCGGATCCACCTCACCGGTGCGTGTCGTCGATGGGTGGGGCCGGTGGTCGCTCCCCCGCCAGGATTCGAACCTGGCCCTCAAGAGCCAAAGTCAGGCGTGCTACCGCTACACCACGGGGGATCGCGCGGGCGGCGTTCTGAGACGAGCCGTTCTCGGCGACTCGTCAAGCAGCCGCGTAGTTGATGAGCGCCTGTTGCCCGAGCGTGTGGTGCTCGGCCCGCGTGATGGACCGAGACCGGTTCTGCAGCAGTTCCCCGCAACCCCGGGCGACCAGGACGGAGCCGCCGATCCAGCCAGCGGCGATGAACAGCCAGAGCAGGCCCTCGAAGACCTGGCCCAGGGTCTGCGCCTGCTCCGCGTCGATGGTGAATCTGCGACCGACCGCGACCAACACGTACGTGGTCGGCAGCTGCGCAATGAGGACGAGTCCCCACTTCACCTTCTCGGGCATGTGACGACCGTAGCTGGATCCGGTCAGGAAAGTGGGCAATAGCGGTGTTCGATCCTGACCGATGAGTCCGGGCCGGGACGGGAGTCGATCTCATCATGACGGAGACCTTCGCCACGGGGATCGCGATGGGCGAATCGCCCCGGTGGCACGCCGACCGGTTCTGGATGTGCGACTGGAGAGCCGGCGAGGTGCTGTCCTTCTCGTCCTCGGGCGATCGTCGGGTGGAGGCACGCGTCGAGGGGCTGCCGTTCTCGATCGACTGGCTGCCGGACGGACGACTCGTGGTCACCACCCCCGGTGGCGTGTTGGCCGGCACCCCGCTGGCGCCGTACGGCGCGGCCGGTCAGCCCTTCAACGAGATCGTGGTGGACCGCCGCGGCAACTGCTGGGTCGACATGCCCGGCTCCATGCCGTGGGAGGAACGCAAGCCCGGCTTGGTCGGTGTCGTGCGACCGGACGGGTCCTGGGAACAGGTTGCCGGCAATGTCTGGTTTCCCAACGGCATGGCGATCATCGACGACACCACACTGATCGTGGCGGAGTCGCACGCAGACCGACTGACGGCCTGGACGCTGGCGTCCGACGGCTCGCTCACGGACCGACGGGTGTGGGCAGCGCTGGCTGAGCACGAAGCGCCGGACGGCATCTGCGTCGACGAGTCCGGTGCCGTCTGGTACGCCTCCGTCCCCCAGCAGAAGTGTGTCCGCGTCGCCGAGGGCGGTGAGGTGCTCGAGACCGTGCAGGTCGACCGGGGTGCCTTCGCCTGCATGCTGGGCGGCGATGACGGTCGCACGCTCCACATCGTCGCGAACCGCTACGGGCCCGAGGGCGCCTCGGACGGTGTGGTGCTCACCAGGCGGGTGACCGTACCGCGGGCCGCCCGTCCGTGAACCGGATCGCTCACGTCGGGTGCCGGCCAGCCTGTTCGCCCAGCTGTCCCCGGACACGCGCTGATGAAGCGGTCCTTCCGAGATCCGATCGGACGTCGTTGCACGCGCACCCACGGGAGAGACCGGTCCCGGGGTGCACGTTGCTCGCACTGTCCTGGCGATCTGTGGGTACGGGCCAGCCATGAGGAAGCTCTGGACAGCGGCGGCCCCGATCGCAGCGATCGGCGCGGTCGCGGCGCACGACATGATGCAGCGCAAGCACGCGATCCTGCGCAACTACCCGGTGGTGGGGCACGCCCGCTTCTGGCTGGAGGCCGTGGGCCCGGAACTCCGGCAGTACATCGTGGCCGGCAACGACGAGGAGAGGCCCTTCAGTCGTGACCAGCGGCGCTGGGTGTACGCCTCGGCCAAGCTGCAGAACAACTACTTCGGCTTCGGCACCGACAACGACCTCGAGCACGGTACGGGGAATGTGATCGTCCACCACACGACGTTCGGCAAGGCGTATCCCACCCACGGATCGGTCGGTCAGCAGGCTCACCTGCCGTCGGCGAAGGTGCTCGGCGGCCCCCGGGGGCGGCGCCGGGCGTTCCGGCCGCCATCCGTGGTGAACGTGTCCGGGATGAGCTTCGGGTCGCTCTCGGGCAACGCCATCGAGGCGATCAACCGCGGCGCCGCGGCCGCGGGCTGCCTGCACAACACCGGCGAGGGCGCGGTCTCCCCCTACCACCGCAACGGCGCCGACCTGGTCTTCCAGATCGGCACCGCCTACTTCGGCTGCCGGGACGAGCAGGGACGATTCAGCCTGTCCAAGCTGAAGGAGCTCGTCGACAGCACGCCGATCCGGGCGCTGGAGATCAAGCTCAGCCAGGGCGCCAAGCCGGGCCTGGGCGGAGTCCTGCCGGCACCCAAGGTCTCCCAGGAGATCGCCGAGACCCGCGGAGTGCCGATGGGCGTGGACTGCCTGAGCCCCTCGCGCCACTCGGAGTTCAGCGACGTGGACTCAATGCTCGACTTCGTGGAGCTGCTGGCCGAGGAGACCGGGCTGCCCGTGGGCATCAAGTCGGCGGTCGGAGACCTGGGATTCTGGCGCGACCTCGCCGACGCGATGGAGCGCGACCAGCGCGGCGTCGACTTCATCACCGTCGACGGCGGTGAGGGCGGCACCGGCGCGTCACCCCTGATCTTCACCGACGCGGTCTCACTGCCGTTCCGGCTCGGCTTCGCAAGGGTGTACGCCGAGTTCGCCCGGCGCAACCTGCACGAGGACGTCACGTTCATCGGCGCGGGCAAGCTCGGCCTGCCCGACAACGCTGTGGTCGCGTTCGCCCTCGGCGTCGACATGGTCAACGTGGCGCGGGAGGCGATGCTCGCCGTGGGCTGCATCCAGGCGCAGCGGTGCCACACCGGGGATTGCCCCACCGGCGTCGCGACCCAGAACCCACGGCTCGCCCGCGGGCTGGACCCGAGCACCAAGAGCGAGCGGGTGACCAACTACGTCAAGACGCTGAGGCGCGACCTGCTCAAGGTGTCCGAGTCGTGCGGGGTCGAGCATCCGGCACTGATCGGCCCCGGCTCGGTGGAGGTGCTCGACACACTGGCCGACGGCCGCCTCCTTGACGAGGTCTACCGCTACCAAGCCGGATGGGGGTTCCCCTCGGCGGCGGACCGCGACGAGATCGTCAGGATCATGTCGGCCACCGACGAGGAGGAGGCCGAGACCGCGGGGCCACCGGAGACGTCCGAGCAGGGCGAACGGGGCGACGAGATCGCGGGGGAAGAGGCAGCCCTCTGATGCCCTCGCGCAGCGGGCGCACGATGCCGTTCCCGGCGCCGCCCGGCACGGGCAGCCGTCGTCGCCTCACTCCCTCCGGGGCCTGTTCCTGATCCAGGTGGGTGGGGGTGTGCCGGGTTTGTCGGGTGGGAGGAACTCGGGTCGGCCGTCTCCGGGGTTGAGGCGGACCTGCCAGGGGGTCTGGTGGATGACGCGGTTTTGGTGGCCACAGAGGAGAACCAGGTTGGACAGGGCTGTTTCTCCGCCGACGGCCCAGTGCTGGAGGTGGTGGGCGTGGGTCATGACCGGTGGGCGGGTGCAGCCGGGGAAGGTGCAGTGCCGGTCCCGGCAGACCAGGGCCCGCCAGATCGCGGGGGTGACCAGGCGTGCGGTGCGGCCGACGTCGAGGACTTCGCCGTGGGTGCCGAGGACGACCGGGATGATCTCGGCGTCGCAGGCGAGCCGGCGGACCACGGCTGGGGTGAGCTCGAGGCCGTCGTCGGTGATCCCGCCGGTCCGGGTCGGATCCGGACTGCTGCTGGTGGTGGTGCGGAGGGTGGCCCAGTCGATCTTGTCCTGGAGGACCTCCAACGAGGTGGTGACGGTGACCCGGGGGCGGGCGCCGTGGCAGTCGGGGGGCAGGTCGGTGGCCAGGGCTTGTCGCAGGTGGCGACCAGGGCGTCCCAGAGCCGGGTCCCGTGGTCCCGCGGGTCGACGGTCTCCTCGTCCTCCGGGTGGTTGGGGTCGACGGCAG
>Ga0308173_10000087_pt1 | contig 30072 bp, 29 predicted proteins | sample PhyPR1_FD_203716 | JGI IMG/M metagenome (GOLD analysis project Ga0308173, IMG submission 203716) | Soil microbial communities from UC Gill Tract Community Farm, Albany, California, United States - DLSLS.P.R1 | ecosystem: Environmental > Terrestrial > Soil > Agricultural land | place: USA... | reverse complement strand
GTCAGGCCAGCGGGTCGCGCACCCGCTCATCCCCCGTAGCTCAATTGGCAGAGCATGCGACTGTTAATCGCAGGGTTATTGGTTCGAGTCCAATCGGGGGAGCCGACAAGGCTCTGAGCTGCGGGTATGACGGCAGTCAACGACGACCATGTGCACTCTTTATGCATCCTAAACGTCTGCGTGATCAGGCAGTTGCGCTGTGTAGCGTTCCGCGGCGGAGCGGTGCCTCGGCGGTTAACTGGCTCACTGCAGGGACGGGCCGCTGTCATCTGCTGGGGGATCGTGTCGGGGCCGTGGACGACGGCCCGCTGGGTGGTGGATGCCTGGTCGATTCGTCCGGCGGCGTTCCAGCAGTGAAGGGAAGAAGGACCCGGCCCGAAGCTTCGGGATCCGGAGCTTCCAGATCACCGGCGGTGGTGGTCAGCATCCGCGGCCGGGAGCCGTTGCGTTGGGCGGTTCGGGCGTCGGGCGCTCGCGCCGATCGCCGCGTGAGCTCGGCTTCGATCAGGGCCTGGTAGATCGTGGTCGCCGCCGACCGGATGCGGTCGTCGACGCCGGCGGCCTTCAGTGCCTCCGGCACCTCGAGCAAGGCGGAGCAGCGACTGCTTGCCCTGCTCGGTGCCCTGACGACTCTCGCCCAGCTCTCGGCGGAACAACTCAGCGAGCCGTTGTCCCCGGCTTGTTCCGCATGCTGGATTCAGGTCTCGAGGCGCAGCGGATTACTCAGGCCGGGCGTTCGCTGTCTCTGATCAGGCAAGGACGCGACTCGACTGCGATGTGGCGGCCGTGTCCGTGGAGTGACCGGGGAACAGGTCTGCGTCAGGGTCCAGGTACGTGGCGGCGTTGTTGACAGCCGTGGCGGCTTCGCCGAAGCCGACCGAGATGAGCCGGACCTTGCCGGGGTAGGCCGTGACGTCTCCGGCGGCGTAGATGCCCGGCAGGCCGGTCGACATGGCCGTGTCCACGACGATGTTCCGGTTCTCCAGGGTCAGGCCCCAGGTCGCCAACGGGCCCAGATCGGCGGTGAATCCCAGAGCGGCGACGACAGCCTGGACGGCGTGTGACTCGACGGTGCCGTCCTCGTCGCTCCGGACGTCGACGGCCTCGACTTGGTCGACTCCGTGGACGGCGTGCACCTGGCGCTTGGTGAGCACACGGACGGAGCTGGCCAGCACCTGGTCGACCGTATGCCGGTGTGCCCGGAAGCTGTCGCGCCGGTGCACGAGCGTGACCGACCGGGCCAGCTGCTCCAGCGCAAGGGCCCAGTCGAAAGCACTGTCTCCACCGCCGACGATCATGACGTCACGGCCGGCCAGTTCTGCCAGTGTGGGGACGAAGTACATGAGGCCGCGACCGAGGTGTGCCTCGCCGGCGGGCAGCGGCCGGGGGCGGAAAGTGCCGATTCCCGCCGTCAGGACGACCGCGCCACAGGACACGGTCCGGCCGTCGGCCGTCGTGAGGACGATGCCACGGACGCCCTGGTCGGCGTGCGGTCGCCGGTCCAGTCCGACTACCTGGTCGCCGAGCAGATAGGCGGGGGAGAAGGGGGCCGCCTGTTCGACGAGGCTGTGCACGAGGTCACGGCCGCGGACGGCCGGGAATCCGGCCACGTCGTAGATCGGCTTCTCCGGGTAGAGGGCACTCACCTGCCCGCCGGGCTCCGGCAGAGAGTCGATCACGGCGACGGACAGGCCACGGAACCCGGCGTAGTAGGCCGCGTACAGGCCCGCCGGGCCGGCACCGACGACCGCGACATCCACCTGGATGTGGGTTGACAGCATCGTTCGATCGAACAATAAATCGAACGCTGAGTCAAGGGTGACCCGCGACAGCGGCGAGGCACTTGCCAATCGGTCTATTGATCGGGCACCCTGTGCCGCGTGACGCAGACCACTGTCCGGCCGGAGCCGGTCCACGAGGGTCGTCTCGACCGCGAGACGCAGGGCCGCCTGGCCGAGATGCCCATCGGCCGCGCGATCCGCGAGCGTGCGGCTCTGACGCCACATGACGTCGTCGTGCGTGAGCAGCAGTTCGGCATCTACGCCGAGCACACGTGGGCCGAGTACAGCCACGACATCGAGTCGTTCGCCTGTGGTCTGCTCCGGCTCGGCATCCGGCCGGGCGACACGGTCGCGATCATGGGTGACCCCAGCTACCTCTGGATGGTCACCGACGCGGCCATCATCAGCGTCGGCGCCGTCTCCTTTGGCATCTACACGACCTGCTCTCCGGAGGAGATCGCGCATCAGCTGAACACCGCCGGTGCGGTCGCGATGGTCGCGGAGAACCAGGAGTACGTCGACAAGCTCCTGGCGCTCGGCGACCGGTGCCCTTCGGTGCAGCACGTCGTCGTGGACGACACCCGGGCGCTGTTCGGGTACTCCGACCCCCGCATCCTGCCTGCGGCCCACCTGCTCACCCCGTCGGAGCCCTACTCCGCCGCCGAGCGTGCTCAGGTGGGCGAGCTCGCTGCGAGAGCCTCGGCCGACGACGTCGCGCTGCTCGTCTTCACGTCCGGGACCACCGGGCAGTCGAAGGCCGCAATGATCAGCCACCGGAACTTCCTGGTCGGTGGCGCCTTACAGCTGTGCCGGGTGTTCCCCGAGCTCACCGGCCCCGGCCCGCGCCCGGTGATCTGCCACCTGTCGCTCGCCCACGCATTCGAGCGGATCGTCTGTCTGTACTCGCCGATCTTGACAGCGATGGTCGTGCACATGGGGGAGGACGTCGAGGACCTCAACAGCACGCTCGTGCAGTCCCAGCCGTACTACTTCCACGCCGTGCCGCGGATCTGGCAGAAGATGGCCAGCCAGGCCGTGACGAACATCGATCGCTCCAGCCCGCTGAAGCGGTTCGCATACCGGCGTGCCATGGCGGTCGCGCGCCGGGAGCGCGCCCTGCGCTGGGACGGCGTCACCCCGTCTCTGCGGCTCCGGCTGGCCTACCGCCTGGCCCGCCTCGTCGTGTTCGTGCCGCTGCTTCGGAAGTTCGGATTCGGCCACACCGCGATCGGCCTCACCGCCGGCACGCACGTACCGGAGGAGGTTCAGCGGATGTGGCAGTACTGGGGGCTGAACCTCATCAACGGCCTCGGGATGACAGAGGTGGGCTTCGTCGCCTTCCAGCGCGGCGTTTACCCGGTCCCCGGTGCCGTGGGCCAGCGCGTCCCGGACCTCGAGGTGCGGATCGCCGCCGACGGCGAGCTGCAGTACCGCGGGGCCGGCGTGTTCCGTGGCTACCTCGGCGAGGCCGAGCGCACGGCCGAGGCGTTCACACCCGACGGCTGGTTCTGCAGCGGCGACGTCGGAACGGTCCAGCCCAGCGGCGACATCGTCCTCAGGGACCGAAAGAAAGACATCATGATCACCGCGGGCGGCAAGAACATCACACCCAGCCTGGTCGAGAACACGATCAAGGGCAGCGCGTACGTCAGCGAATGCGTCCTCTTCGCCGATGGACACAAGTACCCCACCGCCCTGATCGAGATCGACCTCGACGCGGTGACCGAGTGGGCCGAGAGCCGCACCCTCGAGTTCACCGGCTTCACCAGCCTCACCCAGCTCCCCGAGGTGATCGCTCTGATCGACTCCGAGGTGCAGCGGCTGAACGCCCAGCTCGCCCGGGTGGAGCAGGTCAAGAAGTTCCGCATCCTGCCCAAGGAGCTCGATCCCGAGGAGGGGGACACCACCCCCACCCGCAAGATCCGCCGCGCGCACTTCCAGCGGATGTTCCAGGACCTCATCGACGACATGTACGTCGACGAGCGCCAGGAGTCCCAGCAGCTTCGGTGAGGCCGTTCCCGGCCCAGCTGTTGCCGTAGCCCGCCCCCGGGTCTGCGGTTGTTCCCGAGTTCCACTCACAGGAGGACATCGATGTTGCGCAGATCAGGGAGGCTCGCGGTCGTTGCGACGGCCGGAGTCCTGGTGCTCAGCGCCTGCGGAGGCGGGGGTGAGGCGGCCACAGCGCCTGGCGGTGGCAAGACCGCCCAGGCCGCCTCGGGCGAGCCTCTCAAGATCGGCTGGTTGACCGACGCCACGTCGGTCACCCGCGGCACCTATTACCCGGAGTACGAGGGTGCCAAGCTGTTCTTCGACAACCTCAACGCCAACGGTGGCATCGACGGCCGCCCGGTCGAGGTCGTGATGCGCGACATGAAGATCGACGCGGAGCTCGCGGTCACCTCGGCCACCGACCTCATCCAGGGCGAGAACGTGCTCATGCTCGCCGGCGGCACGATCGAAGGCCGGATGCCGGCCATCTTCGACGTGGTCCGTGCCAACCAGACGGCGTTCCTGTCCGGGCACAGCGCCCGGCCCGACATGTTCCCGACCAAGCCTGACCCGCTGCTGTTCACGGTGGGCAACGTCTTCGAGGCCATGTCCGACGCGCGCCTGGACATCTGGCCGAAGCTGATGGACAAGATCGGCGTCAAGGGTGGCGACATCGCCTGCTACATCCACCAGGCACCGGCCGCGAAGGCGGTGTGCAACCGCTGGCTCGACGAGCAGGTCAAGCAGACACCGAAGTTCTCGCAGGGCCCGATCGTCAACGCGCCCCTGCAGACCACGGACTTCACCTCATTCGTCCGGCCGATCGTCGACGACAACCCGGCGGCCTTCTTTGACATCTCGATCGCGTCCCACGCGATCGGCGTGGCCGTGGCCGCCCGCAACCTCGGATACCAGGGACCGATCGTCTTCTCGATGACGGCGACGCCGGAAACCGACATTCGGCAGGTGGCCGACCAGGCCGGGGGGAAGAAGCTCTACGCCCTGTCGAACATCACCTCGATCTCGGAGACCAAGGTTCCGGAAATCACGAAGATCCTCGGTGCGGCCGACAAGTACGGCACCGAGATCGACCCCAGCTCGGCCACGGTCAACGGCTGGCTGATGGGCATGACCATCGCCGACGCCCTGAAGCGGTGCGGTGCCGATTGTGATCGCGCCGGGCTCCGGAACGCCCTCGAGAAGACCGACCTCGACACCAAGGGCCTCACCGGTGGCCCGCTGGCGTACTCGCCGACCGACCACATGGGGATGCGCTACTGGACCGCCTACAAGTGGGACGACGCCAAGGGCGGGCTCGTCCGGGCGGTGAACGAGTGGACCAAGTTCAACCCGGCCACTGACCTCGTCTCCCCGCTCAACCCGTAGCAGTACCTGTCACGTGACCCGGATGGCTGCGGCCATCCGGGTCACGGAAGGGATCCCCCCTCGTGGACTTCTCGATCATCGTCGACATCCTGAAGCTCGCCAGCGTCTACGGTGTGCTCGCTCTCGGATTCGTCATCGTCTATCGCACCTCGCGAGTGCTGAACCTGGCTCAGCCCGGGGTCGTGCTGCTCGCCGGCCTCATGGCCCTGACGTTCATCCCGCGGGATGCGACGCCGACCCGGTTCTGGCTCACGGCCCTCGTTCTGCTGGTGCTGGGGGCTCTGGCGGGCCTCGCCCTCTATGCGCTCCTCCTGCGCCCCATGGCCGGGCAGTCGCACATCTCTCAGGTGCTGATGACCCTGGCCGCGCTGTTCCTTCTCCAGGCCATCTCGGAGGCCGGCTGGCGGGGGGAGTCGGGCTTCATCCCCATGCCCGGCCGGCAGGTGCGCTGGGAGGTTTTCGGCACCAACGTGCGACTGCTCGACGTCGCCCCGGTCGTGGTGGCGGCCCTCGTGGTGGTCGGGCTCGCGTTGTTCTACAGGTACTCCCGGTCCGGTCGGCAGATGCGCGCCGTCGCCGAGAACCCGGCCCTCGCCGCTCGGCGAGGGATCAACATCGAGAAGATAGGGGCGGTGGCCTGGGCCATCGCTGCCGCCCTGGGTGTGGTCGCGGTGTTCCTGACCAGCACCCAGGGATCGGTCAGCCTGCTGCTGGTCGGCACCACGCTCAAGGGCTTCACCGTCGCGTTGGTCGGGGGACTGGACAGCCTGTCGGGCCTTGTACCCGCCGCTCTCCTGGTAGCCGTCGCGGAGGTCATCACGGTCCGCTTCATCGACCAGCAACTGGGCGAGGCAATCCCCTACGTAGTCCTGCTCGTCGTCCTGGTCGTCAAGCCATGGGGCCTGGCAGGCACCCGAGAGGAGCTCGACCGTGTCTGACACCACCCTGCGGGCCGCCAGGACAGGAGACTCCATGACGTCGCCGCCCGTGCTCCGCGAGCCGAGCCGTCGCCGGCGTCGCTCGCCCTACCTGCGGACCGACTACCGGGGCGAGCTGACCCTCTTCCCCTACAGCGGCCCCCGCCTGACCGTCATCGCGGTCACGGTGGCGCTGGTGGCGGCCTATCCCTTCCTGGCCAACGCGTTCTGGCTCGGTGTGATCAACCTCGCCGTGATCGCCGCGATCGGGGCGCTCGGCCTGCAGATCGTGACCGGGATGGCCGGACAGCTGTCGCTCGGGCACGCCGCATTCCTCGCCGTCGGCGGGTTCTTCGCGGCGGGCCTCTACCTGCACCTGGGACTGCCGCTGTGGGTCGCCGGGCCGGCCGCGATGCTGGCCGGAGCCACTGCGGGGGCGATCGCCGGTCTCCCCGCACTGCGGATCCGTGGCTTCTATCTGGGCATCACCACACTGGCCGTCCAGTACGTCGTCATCGCGATCGGACTGAAGTACCAGGGCTACCTGCAGACCTCTTTCGGCACCACGGGGTCGCTGAGCCTGCCCATGCCGGACCTCGGGTTCGTCACGCTCACCACGACGACTGACTGGTACTACTTCCTCGTCGTCCTTGCCGGCGTGGTCATCCTGGCGGTCACCAATCTCAAGCGCTCGGACCTCGGGCGGAGCATGCTGGCCGTCCGCCAGCGGGAGTTGGCCGCCGAGGCGCTGGGGGTCAACGTCGCCCGGGTCAAGATCACGGCTTTCGCACTCAGTGGCGCGCTGGGCGGCCTGGCCGGGGCACTGTCGGCCTACTACTACCGCGGTGTGGGCATCGAGGACTTCGACCTGCTGCTGAGCGTCGAGTTCCTCGCCATGATCATCGTGGGGGGCCTCGGCTCGGTCCTGGGCGCGGTCCTCGGCGCCATGTTCGTGATTGCGACGCCGCTGCTGGTAGGCCAACTCATCGCCGCCTTCGGTCTGGAAGGGCTGCTCGGCCAGCACCTGCGGGCCATCGAGCTGGCCGTCTTCGCCCTGACGATGATCGGGTTCCTGCTGTTCGAGCCCGACGGACTGGCCGGGGTCTGGCAGCGGTTGAAGACCTACGTCACGCGATGGCCGTTCAAGTACACCGGCATGTCCACGCAGGCGAAGCGATAGGGGGCGGCCGTGCTCGAGTTGCACCAGGTCGAGGTTGCGTACAACAAGACAGCCACTGCGGTGCGGGGTGTCTCCCTGCACGCCGAGCCGGGCAAGATTACCGCGCTCCTCGGTACCAACGGGGCCGGCAAGACCACCACGCTGACGGCGATCTCCGGCTTCATCGGCATGGAGAACGCCGACGTCGTGGGCGGAGAGATCGTCTACAAGGGCAAGCGGCTCAATCGCCTCGCTCCGCACCGGGTGTCGCGGCTCGGCATCGCGCTGGTCCCGGAGCGCGACAAGGTCTTCGACACGCTGACCGTGGCCGACAACATCAAACTGACCGCCGGATCGGCGGGCAAGGCGCGGCACGTCTACGAGGAGTTCCCGCGACTGGGGGAGCTCGCCGGTCGCACGGCCGGCTACCTGTCCGGCGGTGAGAAGCAGCTCCTCGCCCTCGCAATGGCGCTGGTCACCGAGCCGGAGGTACTGCTCGTCGACGAGCTGTCCCTCGGGCTGGCTCCGCGCGTCACGGGTGAGCTCCTGCGGGAGCTGCAGCGGGTCCAGCGCCACCGTGCACTCACGGTGGTCCTTGTGGAGCAGAACGCAGCCGCGGCGCTGGACGTCGCCGACTACGGCTACGTCATGGAGGACGGGCGGGTCGTGCACGACGGCACGCCGGAGGCGTTGCTGTCGCACGGCGACATCATGGAGTTCTACCTGGGGACCGGGGGCGACGACGCCCAGCGACGCTCCTACCGGGACGTCAAGCAGTACCGACGCAAGCGGAGGTGGGCGGGATGAGCCCGACCCTGGAAGTTGACAACGTCCGCATCGCCTTCGGTGGCATCACGGCCATCGACGACGTGTCCTTCGACCTGTCGGGTCAGGAGCTCGTGGCACTGATCGGCCCGAACGGTGCCGGGAAGACGGCCCTGCTCAACAGCATCTCGGGAATCTACCGACCGGCCGGCGGAGAGGTGCGGCTGGAGGGGCGCAGCCTGCGCGGGGTACCCGTGCACAAGATCGCCACGGGCGGCATCGGACGTGCGTTCCAGCACGCCGAGTTGTTCGCCGGCCTGACTGTGGTGGACAACCTCATGGTGGGGCGGCACCGCCAGTTGAAGAGCAACCTGCTGTCGATGGCCGTGCGCGTAGGCCCCTATCTGCGGCGCGAGGTGGCCCAGCGCGCGATCGTGGAGGAGGTCATCGACTTCTTCGAGCTGGAGCGGGTACGCAATCGGCAAGTGAGCAGTCTGCCGTTCGGGGCGCAGAAGCTTGTCGGCGTGGCGCGCGCACTCTGCATGGAACCGAAGGTGCTGCTCCTGGACGAACCGTCGTCGGGGCTCACGCGGCAGGAGAAGGAGGACTTCGCCCGCTTCATGCTGCGCATCCGACACGACCGGGGTCTGCCGATGCTGTGGGTCGAGCACGACATGCAGATGGTCATGGATCTCGCCGACCGCATCGTCGTCCTGGACCACGGAGTGAAGATCGCGGACGGCGCTCCGGAGGCCGTCGCCCAGGATCCCGCGGTGCGAGCGGCGTACCTCGGCGTCCCCGAGAGCGACACGACGATGGAGTTCGCCGGCTGATCCGCGGCACGTCGCAGCCCTTGCGCTGTCCTCGGGCAGCGGGTAGATCTGTAGTAGCATCCCAATCGGTCAATCGAACGATAAGAGGAGTTCCGCATGACGGTCCTAGCGCCGGACGAGACGGACGAGAGCGAGCAGAGGCTCGCACGCAAGTACGAGCTGTGGAGTGAGCTGCCGGAGGGCTACCGCGAGGCGGCTGCCCGTATCGCCTCGTTCCAGGCCCTGGCGGAGCTCGTAGGCGTGCTCCCGTTCGCCGAGTGGATCGACCGCGCGCCGGACTACGCCCGGAAGCAGATGCTCGTGGCGAAGGTGCAGGACGAGGTCGGGCACGGGCACGTGACCGCCCGAGTCGCAGAGGACCTCGGGGTTCCGCGCGAGCAGGTTCTGATCGACTTCGTCGAGGGCCGCACCAAACTGCTGAACATCTTCCACTACGGCTTCGAGTCGTGGGAGGAGCTCGGCCCGGCGGCGCTGCTGATGAACAGCTCCGCGATCGTGCAGTTCCAGGCTCTGCACCACGGCACCTATCTGCCGTACACGCGTGCTCTCCGCAAGATCGAGAAGGAGGAGAGCTTCCACTACCACCACGCCATGGATCTGACCCACCAGACGATGGTGTACGGGACGGCCGAGCAGCGCGGTCGGGCCCAGGAAGCGTTCGAGACCTGGCTGCCCCGGTTGCTCGCCTACTTCGGCCCGCCGGACAGCGAGACCTACCGGTCGAATCCGATGTACAAGTTCGGGCTCAAGGTCCGGTCCAACGACGAGTTGCGCCAGCAGTGGCTGACCAAGATCATCCCGGTCTTCCGGGAACTCGGCATCCATGTCGACCCCACGCTCGCGAGCTTCCACGACGAGCGCCAGGAGTGGGACTACGCCGCTCCGGACTGGGTCGAGACCAAGCGGATCATCAAGGAGGGCGGGCCGCGCTACGAGTACTGGCGCAGTCACGTCGCCGGCAGCCTCGAGCGCAACGCCACCTACCGCGACGTGGCCCGCAGGGCGGCGGCATGAAGCGCGGGGGAGAGGTCGACGTCTACGAGGTCTTCGCCCGCTTCGGCGACGACCCTCAGGAGCCGATCCGATGGGTGGGAAACGTGCGGTCCGGCGATCCGGAACTGGCCTGGCACGCGGCGAAGGAGATCTTCACCCGGCGTGAGGACTGCACGTTGCTCTGGGTCGCCCAGCGCTCGAGCATGGTGGTCAGCGAAGCCGAGGATGCCGAAGCGCTGAGGTCGCCGTCCCGGCTCGGCTACCGCGTACCGGCCTTCCCCGGCCGGCACCGCCGTGCCCGGATGAAGGTCGCGGCCCTAGCTGCGGCGGAGGCCTCGTCGTGAGCCGGCTCGACGGCCTGCTCCGCGTGGCCGAGGACCGGTTCCTGCACGGTCATCTGCTCGGCCGGTGGATCACCGACTACGTGGATCTCGAGGAGTCATTGGCGGTCGGCTCCATCTCCCAGGAAGAGCTGGCCCACGCCGCCACCCTGATGGAGTTCGCCGGCCTGGACGACGAGGGCCGGGATGCCTTCATCTTCGAACGCCCGGTCGAGGACTGGCAGCCGTCGGCGCTGCTGGCCCACCGGCTGCACGACTGGCCTGCCGCCGTTCTCCGCGGCTACCTGCTCGCCTCCGTCGGCGAGGTCGGCTCCGTGCTGCTGTCGCACGCCCGGCGCCAGGAACTGCAGAGCGCCGGTCAGGTCATCGCCGCCGAGCAGCGCCTGCACGTCACCCACTGGGAGAGGTGGGTCAGAATGCTGGGCCAGGACGAGCGCACGGCTGACGAGTTCCGCGCCCGCGCCGCCGAGGTCCTCCCGCTCGCAAGGGACGTCTTCGGGGCGCCGGCCTTCGATGAGGCCAGCGGTGAGGCTGCACACGCGGCCTGGGTGGACGCGGTCTCCGGGCCGCTGACGGCGGTCGGCATTCCGCTCGACGCCCTCGGCCGGACCCCTGCCCCCCGCGGGGGGCTCGACGACTCGGAACTGGCCGGCATCCTCGGTGACATCCGGTCGCAGCGTGTCGGCGCCGGCGACGGGGTCCGGGGGCTGTACCGATGAGCGTTCTCGAGGATCGGGTCCGGGCCGCGGTCGCCACGGTCGAGGACCCGGAGGTGCCGATCACGCTGCAGGACCTCGGCGTCGTCCGGGACGTGTGGGTGGCCGGGCGCGAGGCCCGGGTCGTGCTCCGCCCCACCCGGCTGGCCTGCCCGGCCCGCAGTGAGATGGCGCGGCGGGTGCGCGAGGCCGTCCTCTCGGCGGCACCCGACGTGCACGTCGAGGTGGACTGGGAGATCGCCACCTGGCGCGGCAGCGACGTGTCCGACCGGGGCACTCAGGTTCTCCTGCAGATCGGTTACGCCGATCCCGGCGTCGGGGCGTCGACCGCCTGCCCGTTCTGCGGTTCCGGCGACGTGCGCAGTGAAGGTGCCTTCGGTGGCTCGGTGTGCAAGGTCCCGTTCTCCTGCCGGTCCTGCGGGTCGACGTATGACGCGCTGAAGGGGTCGACCGCGGCTGAGGTCGCGGTAGGGGGTGCCCGTGGCTGACGAAGTGCTCTACGACGTCACGGACGGCGTCGCACGGATCACCCTGAACCGCCCGGAACGGCTCAACGCCTTCACTCTCGACGGGGCGCGCCGGATGCGGGAGTCGTTCGAGGCGGCCTCCAACGACCGGTCGGTCGGCGTCGTGGTCCTCACGGGCACCGGCGACCGGGCCTTCTGCACCGGCGGTGACGTCGGGGACTTCAGCGACTTCACCATCGACGTGGACCGGGCCATGAACGCCGAGCTGCTCCGCCTCTCGCACGAGATGCGCAACGCCGGCAAGCCGATCATCGCCCGGGTCAACGGATACTGCATCGGAGCCGGCAACGAGCTGAACATGCAGTGCGACCTCACCATCGCGGCCGAACACGCCCAGTTCGGGCACACCGGTCCGAAGATGGGCAGCACACCGAACTGGTGGGCCACCCAGCTGCTACCGCGTTCGGTGGGGGAGAAGCGGGCTCGGGAGATCGTCTACCTGTGCAACCGGTACACCGCCGCCGAGGCCGAGGCCATGGGCTGGGTCAACAAGGTGGTTCCCGGCGACCAGCTCGACACAGCCGTCGACGAGTGGTGCCGCTCCCTGCTCGAGAAGAGCCCCACCGCCCTGCGGCTGGCGAAGATGGCCATCAACCAGGGCTCGGACCAGCTGTCCGGTGCGGTGACCCAGGGCATGGAGCTCATCACGTTCTTCCACGACACAGCCGAGTCACGCGAGGGGATGCAGGCCTTCGTCGAGAAGCGGAAGCCGGACTTCCGCTCCGGCTCGCGAGACTGAGGAGCTGACGTGCCGTTCGTCATCGGCAGTGCCTGCATCGACACGATGGACAAGTCGTGCATGGAGGAGTGCCCCGTCGACTGCATCTACGAGGGCGACCGCAAGCTCTACATCCAGCCCAACGAGTGCATCGACTGCGGGGCCTGCGAGGCGGTCTGCCCGGTCGAGGCCATCTCCCCGCACCGCAACGTTCCGGCCGACGAGCAGCAGTACGTCGCCGACAACGCGCGGTTCTTCCTCGAGGTCCTGCCCGGTCGTCCCGCGCCGCTGGGCTCGCCCGGCGGCGCCGCGAAGCTGGGCCGCATCGGCGTCGACACCCCGCTGGTCCAGGCCGCGGAGGGCGACGCATGACCACGGCCCTCGGCTCGCCGCGGGTCCTCGGCGAGGGTTCCTGGTACGACTCCGGGGCCGCGGCACTGCGGGGGGCGGTCTGCGTCAGCTGTGCGACGCCGTGTTTCCCGCCCCGTGCCTTCTGCTGGCGGTGCGGCTCGGAGACGCGCCCCTGCCTGCTGCCGCGCAGCGGGCGGGTGGTTGCGCGCTCCCGGATCCGGGTCTCACCCACGGGCTTCCCGGACACCTATGACGTCGGCGTCGTGGAGCTCGCCGGCGACCTGCGCGTGATGGTCCGGTTCCAGGACGAGGCACCCGATCACGGCGCTGTCGTCACCGTCCGGACCGGTCACCTCCGGGACGACGAGTCCTGTCCCGTCGTCGGCCCCGTCTTCGCGGCCGATCCCGCCGGTGAGATCGTCGCGTCAGGGGACCGGGACACCGGAGCACCCGACGGGTCGGTGCGGCCCGGTCGCAGCGGCCCGCTGGACGTCACGGTGGCGGGCGTGGCAACGACCGCGTTCGGTCGGCCGGACCAGCCGGCGGAGGAGCTCGCCGGCCGGGCCGCCCTGGCCGCGGTCGCCGACGCCGGGCTGTCCCCGCACGACGTGGACGCCGTCGTCGTCGGCAGCGCCTTCTCCACGGCCGCGCTCGGGCAGCGGATGCTGCGGCACGTGCCGTGGGGCGGGCGACGACTGGTCAACGTGGAGAATGCCTGCGCCAGTGGGACGTCCGCGCTGGCCGAGGCGGTCGCGCTGGTCCGCGCCGGGATGGCCGACGTCGTCGTCGCCGTCGGCGCGGACGTGCCGGTGCGTTCCGGTGGCGGGCTCATCGCGCTGGACCGCGACGACCCGGTCGCCGGCATCGGCGTCACCCTGCCGTCCCTCTACGCCCTGGTAGGTGACCGGTACCGGTCCATGTACGGCGTCGGGGTCGAGGCGTTCGCCGAGGTGGTCGTGCGCAGCCGGGGCAACGCGGTCGGCAACGAGAACGCGTTCCGCCGCGGCGCGGTCACCCGCGAGGAAGTGCTGGCTTCCCGCGCCATCGCCGATCCGTTGACGCTCTTCCAGTGTGCCCCCAACGCCGACGGCGCCGCAGCCGTGCTCGTGGTCGCCGACCACCTGGCCGGCCGGCTTGAGCACCCGCAGGTCCAGCTCGCCGCACTGGGCCTGCACACGGGGCTGACGAAGGACCGCTTCACCGGCGGCAGCGTCGTGCAGCGCGTCGCGCGCTCGGTCTATGCGCAGGCCGGCATCCACCCCCGCGACGTCGGGATCGTGGAGCTGCACGATGCCTTCGCCCCGGCTGCGCTCACCAATCTGGAGTACCTGGGACTGGCCGAGCCGGGGACCGCGGGTGAACGCCTGCTGGCGGGAGGCTTCGACGGCGGGTCCACCGGCGCGATGCTGAACCCGAGTGGTGGCCTCCTGTCGCGCGGGCACCCGCCGGGTGCCACCGGCCTGGCGCAGGTCACCGAACTGGTCCGGCAGCTGCGTGGGGAGGCCGGCGACCGGCAGGTCGCCGACCCCGGCGTCGCGCTGCTGCACACGATGGGCGGCACCGTGCTGGAGCTCGAGACCAACGCGTGCACCATCGGCGTCCTGCGGCGCGTCCCGTGAGCGGGCTGGGTATCGCCGACAGGTACGGGCTGTCCGAGGGGGAGGTCGCCGTCCGTGAGTGGGCTGTCGGGCTAGCCGCCACGCTGGCGCCGGACGACCACGAGTGGGAAGAGCGCGGCGAGTTCCCATGGAAGGAGTACCGCAGGCTGGCCGACGAGGGAGTGCTCCGGCTGACCTACCCCGCGCACCAGGGCGGGCGGGGCGGGTCGCGGATGGACGCGGTGCTCCTGCAGGAACAGTTGGCGGCCCAGTCCTTCGTGCTCACCGAAGCGGTGCATGTGGCGCTCAACGGACCGGGCTACGCGATCGCGCGCCTCGGAGATCCCCAGCTGGCGGCGACGTGGGTGCCCCGGGTGCTGTCCGGTGACTCGATCATCTCGATCGCGATCACCGAGTACGAAGCCGGCACGGCCCTCAGTGACATCGCCACCACCTTCACGCGGCTCGACGACGGCTCGGTGCGCGTCGACGGCCACAAGTGCTTCGTCACCGCCGGGGGGCTGGCCGACGCGTTGCTCGTCGTCGGCCGGTTCGGCGGAGAGGGGCTCCATGGGCTCGGTGCCGTCCTCGTCGACTCCACCAGGCCGGGACTCGACGTGGAGTCCACCTGGACCAAGATGGGCGGCAATGCCATCCCGGAGGTGGCCGTTCGCTTCGACGGGTGCGAAGTGCCCGCGCACCACGTCCTCGTGGCGGGGCAGGCGGGGTCGAACCAGGGCCTGCGCGACACCCTGCACATGTACGACGCGCTGCGCCTCGGCATCGCCGGGATCTGCCTGGGCGTGGCCCAGGGCTCGATCGATCGCGCGGTGCGCCACCTTCGCGACCGGAGTCAGGGTGGCCAGCGGCTCGCCGACCACCAGGGCCTGCGGTGGACGTGGGCCCGACTGGCGCTGCAGCTCGAGCAGGCCCGCCTGCTCACCTATCGCGCCGCTCGGCTCTCCGACGAGAACGGCTTTCCGCCGGCGGTCGAGACCGCGATGGCCAAGCTTGCCGCCTCCGAGGTTGCGGTGGCCGCATCGGAGGCGGCGATCCAGGCCATGGGTTGGCGGGGAGTGGTCCGGGCCCCCGATTATGCGGCCGAGCGCGTCTACCGGGAGGCCCGCGGCTGGACCATCGCCGGGGGCACGACCGAGAGCGCGCTCAACACGCTCGCCCGCGACCTCTTCGGACGGTAGGCCATAACGGCCGCCGGCCGCCCTCTTCCAGGTGGGCGGCCGGGCGTTCGTCCGACCATCGCTCAGAGGGTCGCGTACCCACCGTTGACGCTCAGCGTCTGCCCGGTGACCCACTCGGCGTCACGGCTCGCGAAGTAGGCGACCGCTGCGGCGGCGTCCTCGGGGCGGCCGAGGCGACGGACCGGGTAGAACTTCGGCATCCGCTCCAGCTGCTCCTCGGTGAACGTATCGTGCGCGCCGGGGGTCACGGTGGTGGACAGCGATACGCAGTTGACCGTGATGCCGTGCTTGCCGACCTCCTTGGCCAGTACTCGGGAAAAGCCGGCCACCCCCGCCTTTGCCGCTGCGTACACAGAGACGCCGGGTTCCCCGATGCGGGCGGAATCGGAGATGACGTTGACCACCCGCCCGTACCCGCGTCTGGTCATCCCTGGAACGACCAGGTGGCACAAGTGCAGGACCCCGCCGAGGTTGATGTCGAGCTGGGTCTGCCAGTCCTCCGGGGACGACTCGATGAAGCGGCCGCTGATCCACATCCCGGCGTTGTTCACGAGCACGTCGAGCCCGCCGGTGATGGTCTCCGCGTCCTTCACCACCGACGCGAGGGCCTCGCGGTCCCGCACGTCGGCGGCGTAGTGGCGCACCACCCGGCCGGTCTCGGCGGCGATCCGTTCGGCCACGGCCCGCACGGTGTCCGCCCGGAGGTCGATCAGGGCCAGGTCGGCACCCGCCCCGGCCAGCCGGGTCGCGATGGCCTCGCCGACGCCCTGCCCCGCCCCGGTCACCAGGGCGACCTGTCCACTCATCGACGGTGTGCTCGGCGTGGTCATGTCTCCAGCCCGATCAAACGGCAGTAGATGTCAGCGATGTCCTTCGCCCCGAGCTTTCCGCCCGGGCGGTACCAGTGATACATCCAGCTCGGCATGCTCAGGACCGCTTCCGCCAGTACCACGGGCGGACCTGCGGGCATGCGGCCCCGCTTCTGCAGTGCAGTGATCAGCCGGCCCACCTTGGCCACGAAGTCCCGTTCGTCGGCGGCGATCTTGTCGCGGACGTTCGGCTCCAGGGAGTGCAGTTCCTGGAAGAACACCGCGAACGCCCGGCGATCGCGGACGACCGCGGCGGTGAACTCGTGGATGACGCCGCGCAGTTGTTCCTCGGGATCGCGGGACGACGCCAGGCCAGCATCCAGGGCCGCACTCATCTCACGGTCCACGTGCAGCGCGATCTCCCGCAGGAGGTCGGCCTTGGAGCCGACGTAGTGGTAGATCGCCGGCTGGCTGAGGTCCACCTCCGCCGCGATCTCCTTGGTGGTGCCTGCAGCGAACCCTCGCCGGACGAAGACCTCCGAGGCCCCCTCCAGGATGTCCCGCCGCTTGGCCTCGAACTCCTCGGTCATCTGTGCCCCAGCTTCTCCACCGACGGTATAGAACGCATCACTCTAGATTCCCCGATCACGAGAGACCGCCGTCGACGTAGATCGTCTGCCCGGTGACGTAGCCGGCGTCGGGGCTGTAGAGGAACCGCACGACGGCGGCGACGTCCGCCGGCGACCCGGCCCGGCCCATCGGGACCTGGGCCAGGAATGCCTCGAATGCCGCCGGCGCCCGGGCGCGGAAGTCGGCCTGGGCCGGCGTCTCGATCACACCCGGACAGATGATGTTGGCCGTGACGCCCACCGGGGCGCCCTCGTCAGCCGCCGTCCGGCCGAGGCCGACCAGGCCGGCCTTCGCGGCGGCGTAGTTCGCCTGTCCGACGTTGCCGTCCTTGGCGATGGAGGAGACGTACACCAGGCGCCCGAAGCCGGCGTCCTTCATCGCCGGCCACAGCGCCCGGGTCAGGAGGAAGGCGGATGTGAGATCGACCCGCACCACCTCGTCCCACGCCTCATCGGTCATCCGGTGCAGCCGGGCGTCGCGCCAGGTGCCGGCGTTGGCCACCCCGCCGATGGGTGGCCCGAGCGCGCGGGTGGCCTCGTCCAGGGCTGCCTGGAGAGCGGCCCGGTCGGCTACGTCGGCCTGGTGGTAGCTACACCGGCCCTGGTGCCGGGCCGCCAGGTCGGCGAGCGCGGGCGGAACCGGCGGCTGCAGGTCGAGCGCGGCGACCCGCCAGCCCTCGGCCAGCAGGGCGCCGCACACGGCCGCGCCGATTCCCTGAGCCGCTCCGGTGACGACGGCCACCGGGTCGGCGGGCGGGACCGGGTTGGTCATTCTGACGGCTGCTCGACCGCGGCCGTGCCTCGGCCGACACGCGTGCCGTCCTGGTTGGTCACGGTCAGTTCGATCGTCAGCAGCCGGCCCTGTGGCGCAGGGTCGGACCCGGTGACCACCGCGTGGGTGCGCAGCACGTCGCCGGGGAACACCGGGGCGGTCACGTCGACCCGGATCTTCCGGACGGCGTCCACACCGAAGGCTCGGCTGACCGCGGCGCCCGCGTAGGAGGTCACGAAGGTGCCGTGGGCGATGACGCTGGGCAGGCCCGACTTGGCCGCGTAGGCGTCCTCGACGTGCACCAGGTTCGGGTCGCGCATGGACACGGCCATGTAGGCGATCCGCAGCCGGTCGATCGGCGGGGTGACGACCTCAGGCAGCTCGTCCCCGATCTGGAGTGCCCTGTTCTCCAGTGCCATGTCCTCAGCCCCTCTGCACGGTGTTCGAGCGCTCGATGACCACGACGGTGCCGTCCTCTCGGGTGTACCGGGTGGTCAGTTCGACGAAGGTGAGGTGTCCCGACTTGCCGTCCTTCTCGGTCACCGAGGAGATCTCCGGCGTCACGAGGAGCCGGTCGCCGACGTGCACCGCGTTCAGGTACTCCACCTCACTGCCGCCGTAGACGGTGCGGAGCATGTCGAATTCGAGCATGTCGTGCACCGGGCCGGCGCCGTAGGCCGTGACATACATGAAGAAGCCGGGCGGGACGACGGCCCCGGACTCGGCCCGGTAGTCCGGCTCCGGGTCGACGCCCAGTGCCAGCACGTACTCCTCGACCCGGACCGGATCCACGGTGAACTCCCGTGGCGGGAACCGATGTCCTACCTGCCTGGCCATTCGAAACCTCTTCCTTCGCGCCTGCGGACCCGGCTGCGGAGACGCGTCACCCGCTGCCGGCCCAGCTTCCTCCAAATCGGTCGATCTATCAAGAACCTGACCATAGGCGCCCCCCGAGTGGGCGCACGGCGGCGCCCACCCGGTCTACGTGGCGAGGGGCCGGGGCGAGGGCGCCGGCCGCACCGCTCCCGGTCGCGGGAGGAGGCCCGCGAGATCCGCACGGATCTGCAGGGCGAGGATGCGCGAGTACAGCCGCGACTCGTTCATGGCGCCGCCCATGACCCACAGGCCGGGCTGCGGCGTCCGGCGCCACATGTTGCGCATGAAATGGTCCTCGTCGAACCCCCAGATCGGCCCGACACGGTCGGCCACGTCGTCCCCGAGCAGCCGGCGGACGCCCTGCTGCTGGTTCTCGTAACCGGTCGCCAGGACCACCACGTCGCAGGGGATCTCCGTGCCGTCGAGCAGGCGCAGCCCCTCGGTGGTGAACGTGTCGACGGCCCGCGCCTGCACGACACCGATCTCCCGCTGAACGATCAGGTCCGAGCACCCGACGTTGATGTAGTAGCCGCCACCCGTGCGCAGATACCGCATGTGGAAGCCGGTCCCGTCGGGTTCGAAGTCCGTCTCGAAGCCCACTGCGTGGAGGCCGTCCAGCAGGTCGCGGTCCAGCTCGCACGTCTTCCTGGTCAGCCACTGGTAGCTGTTCTGCAGAACCGGGTACGGGATCGCCGCCGTGATGAGGTCGACGTCCTCGATCGGTGGTCCCTCGGAGTAGAGCGCGTAGACCGTCGTCCCGCTCGGAACGAGGCTGATGACGCACGTCGGGCTGCGCTGGACCATGGTGACGACGGCGCCGTGGCCGTGCAGGTCCTGGGCGACGTCGTGGCCGCTGTTCCCCGTGCCGACCACGACGGCGCGACTGCCCGCGTAGGCAGCGCCACTGGAGAAGCGGCTGGAGTGCATGACCTCGCCGCCGAACGATTCCAAACCGGGCATCTCCGGGATGCGGGGCAGACCGCTGACGCTGCCGGTTGCCATCACCAGGTGGGGTACCTGGAGCACCCTCTCAGGCTGGTCCCCGGTCCGGACCCGGGCAGTCCACCGCCCCTCCTCGTCGTCGTACCGGGCATCGACGAACTCGGTGTCGGTCCAGACGTTCAGTTCCATGAACTCGGCGTAGGCCTCGAGCCAGCCCGCCAGTTTGTCCTTGGGCAGGAACGTCGGCCACGTGGGCGGGAACGGGAGGTAGGGGAGGCTGTTCGCCCAGACCTCGTTGTGCAGGGTCAGGGAGTGGTACCGGTTGCGCCAGTTGTCGCCGACGCGCGCGTTCCGCTCGACGATCACCGCCTCGACGCCCAGCTGACCGAGCCGTGCGGCGATGCTGAGGCCGGCGTGCCCGCCACCGACGATCAGGACCTGGGGGTCGCGATCCTCGAACCGTTGAGTGCGGAGGCGCTCGTCCAGCCAGTTCCCGCCGACGTCCGCCGAGTGGCGGGCTCCCGTCGGCCGACGGTCATCGGTCCGCTCCTCGAATCCGCGGATCTCCTGCAGTGCGGTCAGCGCGATCCATGCCCTCGAGGCGAGCGGCTCCTCCGCGTCGACCAGTAGTCGGACGAACCCAGTCGCGCGGCCGACCGCGGTGTCGAGGTCGAGGAATGCCTCCACGACCAGGCGCCCCGACCGCTTGAGCAGTCGCGGGAGGGAGCGGTCGGGCGCGCGGCGGGCGCGACGGGGCCGCGAGCTGTCCAGGGTCGCGGCAAAGCCCGCCGCGATCTCCTGGCGGCCGGAATGCGTCCGGAAGTCCCACCCGAACGCGAGGAGGTCCTTCCAGTAGCCGTCTTCGACGAAGCAGGTGGCGATCCGCTCGGGATCCGCGTCATCGAGTGCCGCGCCGAACCGGGTCAGCCAGGCCGCGAAGACCTCGTCGGCAAGGGGGTCGCGAATCTCGGCAACAGGCATGCTGCGCACCTTGCTGTAAATCGGTCGATCTATCAAGATGGCTGCCATGGCTGACGTCGTACTGATCGGAACAGGGATCACCCGGTTCGGGAAGGCGCTGGCCACTCCGCTGCGCGCGCTCGTGCACGAGGCAGTGGACGGTGCGCTGGCCGACGCCGGGATCGCCGCGACCGACCTCCAGGCTGCGTTCTGCGGCAATGCGATAGCCGGGCTGATCACCGGGCAGGAGATGGTGCGGGGCCAGGTGGCCCTTCGAAGCATGGGCATCCAGGGGATCCCGGTGGTCAACGTGGAGAACGCCTGCGCCACGGGCTCGACCGCCCTGCACCTCGCCTGCACCGCGGTGGCCTCGGGGCAGTACGACCTCGTCCTGGTGGTCGGGGCCGAGAAGATGACCCACCAGGACCGTCGCCGGCCGGTGCTCGCCGTGGCGTCTGCGCTCGACGTCGAGGACGACGTGGACCTGGACTCCCCGTCCCCGTTCATGGACGTCTATGCCGCCAAGGTGCGCGAGTACCTGACGCAGAGCCAGGCGACGGTCGAGGATCTCGGCCGCGTCGTCGTCAAGGCCCAGCGGCTCGGCGCCCTGAACCCCAAGGCCCAGTACGGAGGCGACGTGACCGTGGAGCAGGTGCTCGCTGACCCGCTCATCAGCGATCCGCTGACCCGGCTCATGTGCTCGCCCATCGGTGACGGCGCAGCCGCCGTCGTGGTGGCGTCCGCCGAGCGGGCCCGGGCCCTCGGGATCACCCACCCGGTCCGGGTGCTGGCCTCGGTGCTGCAGTCGGGTTCAGCTCCCGGATCGGGGGAGCCGGCCGGGGTGCGCTCGGCCCGTCTGGCCTACGAGCGGGCGGGGCTCGGACCGCAGGACCTCGACGTCGTCGAACTGCACGACGCCGCGGCGTCCTCCGAGCTCACCCGCTACGAGTCGCTGCAGTTGTGCGGTCCTGGCGAGGGGGCGCGGCTGATCCGCGACGGCGTGACCGACCTCGGGGGAGCGCTGCCGGTGAACACCGGCGGCGGTCTCCTGGCCCGGGGCCACCCCATCGGCGCCACCGGGTGCGCTCAGGTGGTGGAGCTGTGCGACCAGCTGCGCGCCCGGTCAGGGGCGCGCCAGGTACCCGGCGCGCGCACCGCCCTGGCCGACAACGGCGGGGGATGGGTCGGCGGCGACGCTGCGGCCGAGTGCGTGCACGTCCTGGCGATCTGAGCTCGCGGGTGCGCTGCGGCGGCAGCGCCCCCACGGCTCAGCCGCCCGCCAGCTCCACGCTGCGGCGTCCCTCGGGGGTCAGGACCCGGTAGTCCCCCTCCGCGCGCAAGAGGGCCGGATCGGCCTTGTACAGCGTGGCCACCTCGGTCGGCGGCAGGCCGACCTCGCGGGCGAGCTGGTGTGCTTCCAGCTTGTGCAGCCGGCCGCCCTGCGCCGCGGCGAACCGGCGCAGGAGCGCCGCCCGTGCCGCCATACGGTCGCCGTCCGGCCCGGTTGGGTCCGGAGCGGTGATCGGGCCGGACAGCAGCGCGTCGATCTGGTTCATGATGCCGCGCAGTTCCAGCCGTAGGCGGCTCAGCGGATCCAACCCCGCCACGCCGTCGTCGCCGTGTGCGACGCCTTGCCAGGTCCTCTTGGGGTGGCGCCGGACGTACTCCTGCTCCAGCTCCAGCATGCGTTGGGTGTGGTGGCGGAACTGGTTCGCGGTCCCGTGCAGCAGCACCCATGTGCGGGTCGCGTGCGCGTAGGTTCCCTGCTGCTCGAGCTCCTCGTCCGAAAGTTCCCGGGCGGGTACGCCCGGGGAGCCTTCGTCGGCGCCGGTCACCGTTCAACCGCCAGCGAGCCGACCTCGTGGCACTGCCGCGCGAACAGGCCCGTCGTGGTGAACTGCAGCAGCAGCGCCTCGTCCTGGTCGACCACCTCGAACCGCATCGTGGCCAGTCCCTTGCCCTGACTCGTGACGCGGACGTGCTCGATGTGCACGATGCTGCGCAGTTCCGTTCCGGCGTAGAGGGGCCGGTGCCAGCGGACGTCCCCGAGGGCGATGCCGCCGCGTCCGTGGTCGTCCATGCCGGTCTCCACCCAGAGGCGCCAGGCCAGCGCCATCGTCTGGAAGCCGGACGCGATGACGTCGCCGAACGGTCCCCGCGACGCGAAGTCGCGATCTAGGTGCATCGGCTGGGGGTCGTAGGCGGCGGCGAACTCGTGCAGCTCCTCCGCCGTCAGAACGTGGGAGCCGGTGCGGTACACCGCGCCTTCGGCCAGGTCCTCGAAGTACATGTGGTCATCACCTGTCAGGAGTCGAAGGGACCGCCCGGCCGCGCCGGTCGGGAGGGGTCTCAGTTGGTCGGGGACGGATAGATGAAGGTGTGGTCCTCGAGGTAGGAATCGAGCGCTTCGATGCCGTGTTCGCGTCCCATTCCGGAAGCCCGGACGCCGCCGAAGGGCAGCTCGTCGTAGACCCGGCCGAGTGCATTGATCCAGGTGTAGCCCGCGGGGATGCGGCGGGCCACCGACCAGGCGCGGTCGGCGTCGGCGGACCACACCGACGCGCCCAGGCCGTACGGCGTCTCGTTGGCCACGGCTACCGCCTCGTCCTCGTCGCTCACACGGACGACCGACAGGACGGGGCCGAAGGTCTCCTCGGTGCGGACCCGGGCTGTGGACGGGGGGTCGAGCAGGAGCCCGGGCCGGAGGAACCACCCCCGCTCGGTGCCCTCGCGGTCCGGTCGGCCGCCACCGATCAGCTCGGCGCCGGCGTCGACCGCGTCGGCGATCTGGCCCTCGAGGACGTCGCGGCCCCGCTCGGTGTGCAGCGGGCCCATGGTGGAGCTCTGCGCGAGCCCGGGGCCCGGGACGACGCGGCCGATCCGTGCGGTGAGGAGCTCGATGATCTCGTCGGCGACGGCGTCCTGGACGATCAGTCGCTTCGGCGCCACGCAGACTTGCCCGGCGTTGTAGAAGCGGGTGCCCATCAGCGCCCGGGCGGCCGCGCCGGCGTCGGCGTCGGCCAGGAGCACGAACGGGTCGCAGCCGCCGAGCTCCAGGCTCACGCGCTTGAGCCCCTGTGCGGCGTGCGCGGCGATCCGGCGACCCACCGCCGTGGATCCGGTGAAGGCCACGCGGGCGACGTCGGGATGGTCGACGAGCAGCTCCCCGACCGCCGGGCCACCGATCACGACATCCAGCAGGCCCTCGGGCAGATGGACGCGGGCGATGTCGGCGAGCCGCTGCGTGATCAGCGGCGTGGTCTCGGCCGGCTTGATGAGGAAGCCGCAACCGGCGGCCAGTGCGGGTGCCACCTTGCTGCCGAACAGGGACGCCGGGAAGTTCCACGGCACGATCGCGGCGACGACACCGACCGGTCCACGCTCCACGTGGCCGACGACTCCGCCCCCCAGCTGGTGGTGTCGCCCCCCGACGGCGGTGGCCAGTCCGGCGTACTGGAGAAACGGCCCGATGTAGCGCTCCAGCTCGAGCAGTGCCTCCTTGCGGGTCTTTCCCTGCTCCCGGGAGAGCGCCTCGGCGAGCTCTGGTAGCGCCGCCCGGGTGTCAGCCGCGATCTGCAGCAACGCCTCGGCGCGGTGCATGGGTCCGGCCGTCATCCAACCGGTCATGGCTCGCTTGGCCGCGCGGACCTTGGCGTCGATGCTGGCCGCATCGTCGGCCGGCACCTCACCCAGCAGGGTGCCGTCGTCGGGGGCATGGACGGAGAGAGACGACATCGGACTCACCTTGTGGTCGATTGATAAGTCGATTGGTACGTTAACCGGCATGTCAACGCTGGTGGACTGTCACGTGCACGTAGGCGGCCGTGACCGATGGATCCCTGAGGGGCTCCAGCTGGCCGATGAGCTGGCCGCACCCGAGACGCGCGCCCTGCTGGCCGATGGCGGGACCACCGGCGCGCGGCTGCTCGCCTATCTGGACAGCCAGGGCGTGGACGTCGCCGTGGCCATCCCCAGCGGCCGGGACGCGGTGCAGGAGTACGCGCTGGATGAGGCCGTCGGCACCGACCGGATCCTGCCGTTCGTCCAGTACGACCCCCGTTCGGCGCCCGACGCGGCCCGGCGCTTCGCCGCTGCGATCGACGCCGGTGCGCGGGGACTGAAGGTCCATCCGATGAGCCACCAGCTGCCGGCGAACGACCGATCCCTGTATCCGCTGTTCGCAGTCGCCGAGCAGCGTCGCATCCCGGTGATGGTCCACGTCGGGTCGTCGATCTTCCCGGGCGCGAAGATGCGGTTCTGCGACCCCCTGCTGGTCGACGAGGTCGCCGTCGACTTCCCCGATCTGAACGTGCTCTGCGCGCACTCCGGGCGTGGCTTCTGGACCCAGCAGGTCTTCGAGCTCACTCGGATGCGGCCCAACGTGTGGATGGAGCTGTCCGGGCTGCCGGCACGCCGGATCGCCCAACTGTTCCCCGAGCTGGAGCGGGTGGCCGATCGGGTGCTCTTCGGCAGTGACTGGCCATCCTCACCGGCCATCCGGCAGCTGGCCGACCAGTTCCGCGAGCTGCCCTTCTCTGCCGAGCTCATCGAGAACGCGCTCTGGCGCAACGCGGCCCGGCTGTTCGACCTGATGTTGCCGACCGATACCGAAGCGAACTGAGGAGAACGACCGTGGACAACGACGTCCGGGACCTGGACACCGCCGACAATGGTGTCGTCACCACCTGGGGGGCGACGGTCTTCGGCAACGTGCCGCGCCGCTTCCTGCCCGATCCGGAACAGCTCCCATTGCTCACGTTCGGCGCCCCCGAGCTGTCCTATGCCTGGTCCAGCAGACCGCTGAATGCGTGCGCCGCCCTGCTCGACGACACGATCGCGCGCCTGGGGCCGGACCGGACGGCCCTCATCGGTACGGGCGCCGCCGGCCGGGCCACCTGGACCTACGGCGACCTGCTCCGGCGCGTTGCGCGCACGGCGGCGGGTCTGGCCGCCACTGGGGTGCGGCCGGGGGACCGCGTGCTGGTGCGCATGCCGGACGTTCCTGAGACGGTCGTCGTCCAGCTCGCGGTGTGGCGCATGGGTGGCATCGTGGTGCCGTCGTCGGTGCTCGAGGCCGCCGGCGAGGTGACGTTCATGGCGAACGACACCGAGGCCGTCGCGGTCGTCTGCTCCAGCGCGCACGCCGCCGAGCTCGAGAAGGCACTGCCCGCGACGCCGACCGTCCGACACGTGGTCGGCTGGCCCGAGTCGGTGGCCGGTGGCCCGTCGCTCGACGAGATCGGCGCGGACCAGCCGGACGTCTTCGAGCCGTATCCGACCAGGCCGCTGGACGCGTCCGGCATCTACTACACCGGGGGCACCACCGGGCTGCCCAAGGGCTGCCTGCACACCCACGCCGCCGAAATCGCCCTGGCCGACCTCAACAACGCGGCTCGCGGCGCCGGGGAGGACTCCGTCTTCCTCACCCACGCACCGATCGGGCATGCGTTCGGCAACGGCGAGAAAATCAACTTCCCCCTGCGCGCGGGCGGCTCCGTCGTCCTCATCGACCGTCCCGGACCGGCGGACATGTGGGCAGCGCTCACCGAGTTCGGCGTCACTGCGATGGCTGGGGCGGCGACCATGTACCGGATGATGCTGGCAGATCCGCCGGCGCCCGAGGTGATGGAGAACCTCGCCCTGACCAGCGCGCTCAGTTCCGGCGAGGTGCTCGACCCGACCGCCCAGGCGAAGTGGGAGGCGCTCATGCCGGTGCCGCTGCGCAACGCGGTCGGCATGACGCCGATGCGGCACCTGTTCATCGAGTCGAACAGGGCCGGGACCAAGAGGGCCCCGGGGCTGTCCGTCGGCGCACCGTTGCCGGCGTACGAGGCGCGTCTCATGGCGCCCGACGGCCGCATCGCGGTCCACGGCGAGCCCGGACGCCTCGCCGTCCGCGGGCCGTCGGGCATCACCTACTGGATCAACAAGCACCCGGCGGCGGCCGAACGTAGCCGGCAGGACGTCGTCGACGGCTGGAGCCTCCTGGACGACGCCTACCTGCGGGACGACGACGGATGGCTGTGGTTCCACGGCCGGCTCGACGACATGATCGTCACCGGCGGCCGACAGGTGGCGCCGATCGAGGTGGAGCGCGCGCTGTCCTCACACCCGGCGGTGGCCGAGGTCTGCGTAGTGGCCGCGCCCGACGAGGTCCGTGGGCAGATCGTGACGGCGGTCGTGGTCGTGAAAGGGACGGCCACGGCGGGTTCGGAACTGGCGGCGGAGCTCCAGGCATACGTCAAGGACGCCATCGCGTCGTACAAGTATCCGCGCCGGATCGAGTTCGTCGACCAGCTGCCCAAGGACGGGGTCGGCAAGATCCAGCGCCGACGGCTGCGGGAGCAGTTGCAGGGCGAGACGGGCACGACGGCGTGACCATGGCGGCCCAGGGGCTGACGCGGTCGCGAACCGGCAGGGTGGCCGAGCTGCTCCTCGACCGGCCCGACCGGCTCAACGCCATAGACGCGCACCTCGTCGAGGACCTGCACGCGGCGGTGGACCAGGTACGCGAGGACCCGGAGGTCGCGGTCGTGACCGTGCGCGGCAACGGCCGCGCGTTCTGCGCCGGGTCCGACGTCCGCGACATGGCCGAGCGGCCGCAGCGCCACCTGCTCGACGGGGAGAAGCTGGGCCGCGCCCGCGCGGCGGAGCGGAACCGGCTCACCCGTGCCTTCGACGTCGTGGTTCGGCTGACCGAGCTGCCTCAGCCGACCCTGGCCGGACTGCACGGGGCCGTGGCCGGCGCCGGGATCGGACTGGCGCTCGCCTGCGACGTGCGCATCGCCGCGGCGAGCACGGTGTTCGTCCCCGCATGGCCGGCGCTGGCGCTGCCCGGCGACTGGGGCGTCACCCGTCTGCTCCCCGCGAAGGCCGGGGACCGGGCTGCGCGACGCCTGCTCATCGGCGGGGAGCGGATCGGTGCGCAGGACGCGCTTGCGCTCGGACTGGTGGACGTCGTCGTGACGGACGTCGACCTGCCCAACGCACTGGCAGAGCGGGCTCAGCAGCTGGCCGCAGGGTCGTTCGTCTCCGCGGTCGGCGCCACCAAGCACCTGCTCGCCGTGCCCGGCCTGCGGGACGCCGTCCGGGACGAGATCGAGGCGACTCTGCGGTGTCAGGAATCCGCGGAGCATGCCGCCGCTGTTCGCCGCTTCGCCGCCGGGGGAGACCCGGTCCGGGCCTAGGGCCTCCGGGCTGGGGGGCGCTCCTGGTCACGCCCCCGGGCTGCCCGCGGTCGGCGTGTAGGTCGTCGGACCGTGGCCCGTTTCCGCGTGGACCCGGCCGGTGGCCGTCAGCAGTTGGAGATGGGCGTGGGTCTCCACGACGGCCAGCATTTGGTTGAAGTCGTCGAGGGAGTCCAGGGGGCGCTGCCGGCGGGTCCAGCCCAGGCGCATGGCCACCTCGTACGCCGTCACCGCTCCTGAGGCGACCGCGGCGAGGCACCGGGCCAGGCGGTCGTCATGGTGGTCCAGAAGTTCCTTGACCCGGCCGTGCGCGCTGTCGGTGACCGGTCCGTGGGCGGGGAGCAATTGCAGGTCGGGGAGCTCGAGCACCACCCGCAGCGAATCCAGGTAGTCGCCGAGGGGAAGTTCCGCGGGGATGGGCTCGAAGCCGATGGACGGCGTGATGTGCGGCAGGACGTGATCGCCGGCGAAGAGCAAACCCGCGTCCGGATCGGCGAAGACGACGTGGCCCTGCGTATGTCCGGGCGTCGGGATGGCGAGCAGTGTCCGTCCCCGCAGCGAAATCTGGGCCCCCCTCTCCAGCCAGTCGTCGGGCTGCGCCCAGTCCTCGGGCGGACCCTCCATCAACTCCGCCCGCTGCAGCCTTGCGATGAGCGCGTCGGCCCCGCTCGCGCGGAGCGCCACCATCTGCGGCTCGAACTGGCGCAGGGGGTCGTGGGTGAGCAGCAGGTCGATGGCCGGCTTCTCGCCGATGCCGAGGCTGACCGTGGCGCCGATCTCCCGGCGGAGGGCGACGGCCTGGGTGTAATGGTCGCGGTGCAGGTGCGTCACGAGGAAGCGGCGGATGTCGCTGAGCCGGTAACCCAGGGACCCCAGGGCCACCGAGAGCTGCCTCCGGGACTGCTCGAGCGCCCAGCCACCGTCGATCATGACGAGGCCGTCGTCGTCCTCGATGACATAGACGTTGACCGCCCTCAGGCCGTCCATGGGGAGGGGGAGCGGCACTCGGTGCACCCCGGGCGCCACCGGAAAGGCGCCGGCGTCGGTCCAGTCGGGCAGGTCAGCGGACACGCGAACCAGCCGGGAGCTCGCCGGTGTTTGCCCAGGCGGCGAGGGTCTTCATCACGATCTTCCCGAGGGGGTCGCGGGGCAGCTGGTCCATGAAGACGATCTGCCGCGGATATTTGTAGGGAGCGAGGCGGTCCTTCACGAATTTCTGGAGCTCGGTGCGGAGCGCATCGTCGGGCTCCGTCCCCGGTGTCAGGACGACCCACGCCATGACGGTCTGACCGAGCTTCGCGTCGGGCGCGCCGGTGACGGCCACCTCGGCCACGGCCTCGTGCGCGGAGAGGGCCTGCTCGACCTCCACCGGCGCCACCTTGTGGCCGCCCGGGGTGATCATCATGTCCGACCGGCCCATGTACCAGTAGTGGCCGTCGGCGTCGACGCGGAAGAGGTCGTCGGTGACCGTCCACCCCTCGCGGACGTCGCGGGACTGCAGCTCCGGGCGGTTCCAGTAGGTGAGCCCGGAGACGCCCCGGACCGCCAGCTGCCCGATCTCGCCGGGCAGCACGTCCTCCAGCGGCGAGGTGTAGGGCAACACCACTCTGGCGACCCACCCGTCCGTGGGCGCCCAGACGCTCAGCGGGGGAGTGCGCCCGTCATGCGGCGGGATGAAGAACCAGGCGGCGAAGGCGGTGCTCCCCACGGGGTTGAGCAGGTCGAAGCCGTGCTCGCGCCATGCCTCGTGCAGCCACTGGCCGTTGCTCGTGATGAACGGTGCGTAGGTCCGGCGCAGCGAGGAGAGGTCGAACGCAGCGGGACCCTTCTCGAAGATCGGCAGCATCTGCGCCCAGGTCGTGCCCATGGCCAGTAGCCAGGTCACCTGGTGGTCGCCGACCGCGCGCAGCACCTTCTCGGGATTGCTGAAGTCCTCGAGCTCCACGAACGTGATGCCGGCGACCAACGAGAACGTGGCCCGGGACAGCCAACCGGCCGCGTGTCCGACCGGCGCGGGGAACATGTGGACGTCGTCGTCGGCCACGTCGTACCCGGCAGCGGTGCACTCGGCGGCGAGCAGCAGCCGCCGCGCCGTGTGATAGCAGGCCTTCGGGATGCCGGTCGTCCCGCCGGTGTGCCAGATGACGGCGACGGCGTCCGCCGGATGCGGGGCCGGGTCGAACGTCTCGGGGCGCCCGTCTGTGAGCGCCTCCCACGAGAGGTGCACGGTGCCCGCGGCGTCCGGGTAGGCGATCACGTGCTCCACCGACGGGATGTCGGTCCGGTCCAGCGCATCCAGCTCGTCCACGCACGCGCCCGTGTTGGCCACCACGAGCACCTTGGCCAGCGTGTCGTTCAGGAAGAAGCGCAGCTCGTCGCGCCGGGCGGCGGCGGGGGTGAGAACCGAGATGGCACCCAGGCGCCAGGCGGCGAGGAACGCGATCAGCGCCTGGGGCCGGTTGGGAGACCGGACGGCGACCCGGTCACCGGGGCCGACGCCGAGCTCCTGCAGCGCGTGGGCCAGTTGGGCGCTCGCGCGGCTGAGGTCGGCGTAGGTGTAACGGCTGCCGTCGTCGGCGAGGTGGATCGCGACACGGTCCCCCCGCCCCTCGCGCACGTGCCGG
>Ga0308173_10000086_pt1 | contig 30078 bp, 29 predicted proteins | sample PhyPR1_FD_203716 | JGI IMG/M metagenome (GOLD analysis project Ga0308173, IMG submission 203716) | Soil microbial communities from UC Gill Tract Community Farm, Albany, California, United States - DLSLS.P.R1 | ecosystem: Environmental > Terrestrial > Soil > Agricultural land | place: USA... | reverse complement strand
GAATCCGTATTGGCGCGCTTACTGGACGAAGGCGGAGGGTCCGAATGTCTTTATGGCGGGCGTGCTCGGCATGCATTCGAACGTTTACCCGGATAGCTCGTCTCCGAGCGGGCCGGCAGACACATTTTCCGACAACGGCTTCGATTCCCTATACCAATATCTGGGCGAGACAAACAAGCTGACGCTTCGAGGATCGTACATGTATGAACAGCAGTCCTGGAACGGAAGCTTCCCTTTGGGGAATGTATCCAGCCTGAAGGGCAATTTGAAGACGCTGAACTTAAACGCTTCCTACGCACTCCACGAAGCCTGGAGTTTCACCGGCGGTTTCTTTTTGAGTAACGGCAGCAGCAATGCAGCGCTGTATGGCATTACAGCACCAGCAGGCGCGCAACTTACGGCCAAGCCAAACACGACGGGCTACGTTCTACAGGTGGACCGGACGATTACGCAGAACGTCGTTGCCTCGCTCCAGTACACGGGCTTCACGAAATTTAACGGGCTGACGAGCAATATAGACGGGTTGGGCCGAAAACCGAGCGATAACAACACATTATGGTTTACGGTGTTTTTCGCGTTTTAGTTTCCCGAAGGAGCGCAGAATGAGAATTGACCGTCTATTTACAAAAGCAGCTATAAGCGCGGCGTTCGTCGGAATGATTTGGAACGCCTCCGCGCAAACGAATTGGAATGCGCCTCACATCGTAACCATGTATTGCTCCGGCTGCCATGGAATTGACGGCAATGCACAATTGCCATATATGCCGAAACTGGCGGGCATCAACGTAGCTTATTCAGATAGAAAGCTGAAAGCGTTTGAGGAGATCTCGCCGCCTGTAGATGAAATGCTCTCCACAATAGTGGACCTTGCCAAATCGAAAAACACTGCAGCGAATGTCACCCGACAGGAGCGCATCAACATGGAAGGTGTAGCGCACGCTGCGAAGCCGGATGAGATCAAGGAAGCGGTACTCTGGTACAGCAAGCAGGCTCGCACGCCAGGACGTTCGGGCAACCCAAAGCTGATCGCGGACGGTAAAGAGCTTTTCATGAATGGCGTTCCCGCCCAGAAAGTGCTCCCTTGCCAGACCTGTCACGGACCCAATGCGCAAGGCAAGGGATTCGCGCCCAGACTTTCCGGCCAGAACGCGGAATATATTGAGAGCCAATTGGCGAAATTCCGCCAGGGTGACCGCAGGCACGCGCCGGAAATGACCATGGTGACGCGGGATTTAGATCCCGATCAAGCCCGCGCCGTGGCAGCGTACTTGCAATCGCAATAGATCGAAATGGCTGAAGCAATTCGTTCCGTGATACTCGCCGGCAGAGGTCTCCTGCGTTGGCCCGGAGGAGAAGAACGTGTCAACTATCGGGTAACAGTCGCGCTCGATAACACAATCGGCAGCATACATATTGGCTCGCCTTCGCCGGAGATTTTGCGCAGGCCCAGCCGGCACGGTCGCATTTTCTTGCACATGCCGGAAGGCCGGCGGCTCGCGCTCAATGTTGCGCCGAATGGTTATTTATCGCCGGATGGTCCGATGGAGCGAAGCCTGGATGGGCAAGACTGGTGGGTGGACATCACTCCGTGGCTCCCGTTCGAAACTCCGGATCGCTTTACGCTGGCTATCAAGGCCGGCTCCATTCAGATCTTCGAATCGCATGCGACACCGGAACAGGCCGAAGCTGCGTTTCACATTTGGGAGAACGTGGAAATGGCGGAAATACGGCCGCCATTTGGTAGACCGACGAGGTTAAAGTAAGGCGGCAGTAACGGTATACCGGTAATCGTCAATGGTGGAAAGAGCTTCATAGCCGTAACAGCGTCGAACAATTCTTCATGAGTAGAACTCTGCGCGCTCACTTACGCTTCTTCTTCTCGAACGCTTCACAAGCTCCATAGGCTTTCCCTCGCACAAAGTTAAAATCTTGTCGAACGCGCTCATCGTAATGCACAGCTATTCGTGGAATCAGGATGCATCCATATCCTTTCGCATCCGCCCACATGCTGTATGCGCCGGGTCGTACTTCCGCGAAGAGATAGTATCCGGACCCATCCGTGTTGCCTTGTATATGTTCGCCCCTGGCCAGACCGTCTACCCCGACCGTCACGCCAGCTAGATGGAGGGTAGTGTTAAGCGTGACAACTCCCTCAATGCTTGATATCTTTTGACGATCGCTTGCACCGGTTGAACTAGCAATAAACAAGATGAGGAGGTACGAAAGAGCTTTCATAATTTGGGACCCCGTTGTTAAATTGTCAGAACCGGACAAGGTGAATTCCGGATGATCGGATAGATATGAGAACGCCACGACCCGAGCATTTCTGGAGCATGCCCCCGGCCGACGACAACTAGATCGGCGCCGTACCGTCTCGCTGTTTCCGGCACCACAGTTGCGATCTCGCCTTTTTCCATATAAATGGGAACGCTCACTTGTGCTAATGCCTCACACGACTCTAATCGCGACGAGACTTGGGATTCCGATTGCGCGTGGTCCGCCAAGGCGTGAACGATGATCATCGAGCATTCCAGATCCCCGGCCAGCAGACCGGCGTGTCGAATGGTCTTGATGCTCTCCTCTGTGTCATCAACTGCGCACATAATGAGCCGGTACGGATAAGGCGGGCTGTGCAACTTTTCCATATGCGCGCTGGTCCAGACTGCGCACAAAGCATCGTGAATCACCTTGGCGGCCACAGAGCCAATAAGCGCAGCTCGAAAGCAGCCATATGCGTGTGTGGGCATCATAATGAGGTCGAGGCCTGCGGTCCGTGCATACTCGGATATCTGTGTCGCAGGATCGCCATTTCTCAGCACGGCCTCAGCACCGGCGGAAGCAAAATGCACTTTCCGAAATTGCTCCAGAGCTGCTTGCTGCTGATTCTGCAGTCCTTTGAAATCTATAAGGCCCTCCAGCATACGCGGATCCATCCCGCTGGACCAAGCGCAAGGCACTTGCCACGCATGCAGAAGAGTGACACGAGCCCCTAAGCTCTTCATCATTTGCAAAACCGGGGGAACGGCTTGCTCGCAGGGCTTCGAAAAATCTACGGGGAACAGGATGTGTTGAAATTCCATGAGAATTGGGTCTCCCGTGAATCCATGCACCGCTAAACCAAACCCAAGCCGGCGCGCGTATTGAACTGGATTAACTGAGACCAGGGCGGCTGTTCCTGCCACTCCGATTTTAGAGCAGTGATATGGAGAGATTCGCCATGTATCTGCACATGGGTACCGCCCTGTTCGATTTCGACCGGCAGGGTCAATTCTCGTGAGACCCGGTGGTCGATGTTCTCCAATACAAGCGCGTCACCCAATTCGTGGCGAATATTGCTTTTTGAGCGAATCTCAATTAACAATGAGCGCGGTGTGGCGAACACATGGATTTTGCGCGCGTCAATCCCAGACAGGGGGACGACGATCTTGTATTCGGTCTCCGCTTCGGCGATTTCGATAAACGGAGCTTCTTCCTGCCAGGCTTCTGGCCGGGGCAATTCCGAAAGGTTTGGCCGGCCAGCGACAGCGGTCCGGCAAGACGTAGCCCGCTTTGTCGGAGGCGGTCCTGGTGATGATCTGCCGGAGCGCCGCACGCTGACATTCATGGCACTACTGAATAGGCAAGCGCAGGGCCAGGCGCATCTAAGCAAAACCGTGCAAAAACCGATCGATTTCTTTGTGATCAATAAGCAGTGAGCGATTTCGCACAAAATTAAACTCAGCCTGCGCGATTTCACCCAGCGCACGCCACACCAACTTATAAAAGCAATTCTGCGTCCCGGATCTCCGGTTCCGCGCTGTCGGCGATTGTGAAGCCAAGACTCGTAAATAGTTTCTCAATCGCTCGGTTCTCGGCAAGAAAAGAAGCTGTTAGCAATTCCAGGTTTTCATCTCTCGCGAACCCGATCAAGCGCTGAACCAAAGCCGTTCCAATGCCGCGCTTCTGAAAAGCATCGCTCACCAGCACAGCGATCTCTGCACGGTTCGTGCCCGGAGTTTTGATCAACCTGCCGACCCCCACGATTTCGCCAGCGCTGCCGGTAACGGAGCTGGTACTCCTGGCCACCAACGCCAGTTGTCGGTCGTAATCGATGAAACACATGCGGGTCAGGCGCTCGTGCCTAACCCTGCTTTCCAGATTCATGAAGGAGAAATAGCGCCGGTGGACGCTGTCATCCGATAACGTGCCGTGAAATCGAATGAAGTCCGGCTCGTCTTCGGGACGAATGGGACGGATACGAAGCACTACCCCGTCCTTCACGGTTACTGTTCGGGCATACTGCGATGGATAGGGACGAATCGCCGGTTTCGGAATATCCGATGAGCGGGTTTCAGGCGCGTACAGAACCGCTCGCGCATCGAGCGCCAGCAACGTGTCGGAGGACGCTAACAATGGGTTGATATCGATCTCCCGAATCCACTTCTGCTCGAGAACAAGCTGGCTGAAGCGGACCAGGAGGCGCTCCAACGATTCGATATTGACCGGTTTGCGTTCCCGCACGCCTTGCAGTGCTCGAAGGATGCGGGTTTGTTCGATGAAGCGGCGGGCAAGAGTCGTATTGAGCGGAGGCAACGCAAGGGCGCGGTCCTGAAAAACCTCTACAAGCTGCCCTCCCGTGCCGAACAGCAGCACCGGCCCGAACTGCGCATCCACGCTCGAACCAACGATGAGTTCGTATCCCGTAGGGGAGATCATGCGCTGGACTGTCACTCCGTTGAAATGAACGGCGCCAAGTTTTTCGCTGACGGCTTTTTGAATTTCGCAGTAAGCGGCGCGCACAGCCGTGGCGTCGTGAAGCGAAAGCTTCACGCCGTTTACATCGGTCTTGTGCGTGACCGTCAGCGAATTCAGCTTCAGCGCCACTGGATAGCCCAGTGAATTCGCGGCAGCAATAGCTTCACCTTCTGTGGCGGCGAGACGCGTTTCGACTGCCGGGATTCCGTAAATCGCGAGCAGTTGTTTGGATTCGTATTCGGTGAGCAGCGTGCGGCCGCTCCGGCGCACCCTGTCGATCAACTGCGTTGCCGCTTCTCTCGCCTGTGCATCGCTGTCCGTAATCGCTGGTGTTTCATATAGCGCGCGCAGGTTGTAGCTGTAACGCCACATATAGTGGAATGCACGCACAGCCGCCTCCGGGAAAGGAAAAGTCGGGATTCCAGCGGCATTCAGAACGGCTTCTCCTTCTCTCGCCTTTTCTCCGCCCATCCAGGAGGCCAAAATCGGTTTGTTTTTTATTGCCGCAAATGGCGTCAGCTTTTTCGCGATATCTACTGGATCGCTCATGGCCTGTGGCGTCATAATCACCAGCAAGCCGTCCGTATTGGGGTCATTTGCGGCAATCCGCACAGCTTTCTCATAGCGATCCGCGCCCGCATCCCCGATGATGTCTACGGGATTCCCGTGACTCCAGTGCGGTGGCAACTCTTGATTCAATGCCTTGATTGTTTCCGCAGCTAAGCAGGACGGTTCCGCGCCGGCGCTAACAAGAGTATCGGTCGCCAATACCCCGGGACCGCCAGCATTCGTGATGATGGTGAGATGCGGGCCTGCCGGCGGCGGCTGCCGGGCTAGGACGTGCGTCATCTGGAAGATGTCGCCCAACTCGTTAATGCGAAGGACTCCCACCCGGCGGAAGGCTGCATCCAACACCGCGTCGCTTCCTGCTAAAGATCCGGTGTGGGAAGCGGCCGCCTTTGCCGCCAATTCTGTTCTACCTGCTTTGATTACTAGGATCGGCTTGTTCAACGCGACCTCGCGAGCGGCCGAGAGAAACGATCGAGCATCCCCAATCGATTCCATATAGATCACAATGCTTCGCGTATGCGGGTCGCTGCCGAGATAATCGATGAGCGTTCCCCAGCCGATATCAAGCATCGATCCTACCGAGATCAATGCGCTGAAACCAACCTGTTCACGGAGGCTCCAATCGAGCAAAGCAGTGCAGATTGCACCACTTTGGCTGATCAACGCGACTGTACCCGGCTGCGCCATCGCTGGAGCGAACGTCGCATTCAAGCCGGTCGCCGGGCACATGATGCCGAGACAATTCGGACCAATCAGCCGAATACGTCCTGCTTGCGCTGCTTCTAGCATTTCGCGTTCCAGTTCCAGTCCGCGCGTACCGGTTTCCCGGAACCCAGCCGAAATGATCACGGCCCCGGCTGTACCGGCCTCCGCACACTCGCGCATGACCTCCGGCACGGATTCCGCAGGCGTCACAATCACAGCGAGATCTACGCGCTCCGGGACTGCAAGTATAGACGGATAAGCCCGAATTCCCAACACTGCATGCCGATTCGGATTGACAGGATAGACGGTTCCAGCGAACGGGCTGCTAATCAGATTCCAGAGAATCGCGCGGCCCACATGTCCGGCTTTTCCTGTGGCGCCGATCACGGCAACTGACTTGGGTCGGAAGAAGACATCCAGTGGATTCCTGGTACGCGGATCAGGCACGCCAGCAATGGACGTGATATTGAGAGCTATGGCACTCGGCATTCTGTTTGTCCTGTTCCGTTTCTGATCTAAATCGAACGATTCCCCTCGCGACGGGCACGCCACGTCCAGCCGGAGTTATTGTGTAAGAACGGTGCCCAGGGCTTGCTGCGCGGCCGGCTCCCCACGTACCAGGAAGACTCTCTTCAGTTTCGGTTGCAATCGACTGAACCCATCTCGCGAGATCCTGTTTGATCGGCAAAAACTTATCCTACGAGACTCGAATCGCAACCTTCAAAACACTCTCGTGCCGTGATTCGAACAACTCGTAGGCTTTAGCGATTTCATCAAGCCGGAATGTATGTGTCAGGAGCGGCCTCAGATTGATTCGGTGTGTTTGCACCAGGCGCATCAACCGCCGCATGCGCTCCTTTCCTCCGGGACACAGAGTCGTAACAATAGTTTGATCGCCTAAGCCGGCACGGAACGCATCGAGAGGTACAGAGAGGTGACCCGAGTAAACGCCAACACTCGAAAGCACTCCACCTGGCGCGAGCACGCGGAGCGCATTTTCGAACGTAATCTGTTTGCCGAGGGCTTCGATTGCAACGTCGACGCCCTTCCCATCTGTCCTGCTAAGAATTTCGCCCACTACATCTCCGGCCGCGTCGAGTGTCGCGGTTGCACCAAACTCACGTGCCATCGCGAGGCGAGCCGGATCGGAATCTACAGCGAAAATCTCGGCCGCTCCCATCAAGCGCGCACCTAGGGTCGCGCATAGGCCTATCGGCCCCTGCGCAAACACGGCTACTGTATCGCCCAATCGAACCTTGCCACTTTCGGCTGCGCTGAACCCGGTCGAGGCAATATCGGCCAGAAGAATGACATCTTCGTCCGCTAATTCATCGAGGATCGGGGCCAGGTTCGCCTGCGCAAACGGCACACGGAAGTATTCGGCCTGTACGCCGTCAATCGTATTCCCGAGCCGCCAACCACCTAACGGGCCGCCGCATTGAGACCTGTGCCCAGCGAGACATGGTTCGCATTGCCCACAAAGCGTAATTGCTCCGACAAGTACACGCTGGCCCACTTCGTAGTTGGTGACGCCGGCGCCAAGTTCGTGAATAACACCTACAGCTTCGTGCCCGATTGTGAGGCCCGGCTGCACGGGATATTCGCCACGGAGAATGTGAATATCCGTTCCGCAGATCGTAGTCAGGCGGACCTTGATAATGGCTTCGCCCAACCCCGCCCTCGGGATGGGCTTTTCCTCCAACGCAAACTGCCCCGGTGCACGGAAAACGTTGGCCTTCATTGTGGCACGTGGGAGCGATCTGGGCTTCTCACTTTGAAGTTCTAAGACTGGCATTGAATTTAGTTCCTGTTGGCCTAACTTGCACAGCAAAGCCCAATCCCGGTGACAACGCCCTGAGCCGCCAAAACCCATCAAGAACTGATGACGCGCGGGTGCCATAAGACGGCCGGATTGAAGGAAACCGCGCCAAATGACGCAAGCGCTTGGGTGTAGGCGCGCAACCGACGGCATCATTTCTCGGTTATGTGCTTTCGTGTTTGGGCTCTGGACCGAATCATTCCTTCAATGCGGCTCATCGTGACTCTGAAAAAGAGAAGCGGACGTTGTAGGAGGCACCGGTCGAGGCATAACCCTCAAAGGAAAACAAGAGCGTGCCGTCCTCCCTGCCGCGCCCTCTCGCAGAGGGATTCAATTGCGCGGAGCGTTTGGTTCCCGATCATCGCGCCATCTATCACGTGCCGGCACATCGCCGTGTTCAGCACTGGGTGCATCGATTTGGGTTGGGACTGCGATCATGGTCAGCAATGTTCGCTTTTTACAGCCGCTGCAATTCCGTCCGCAACTCAGTTGTTCGGGAAGGACATCCCTTGTGCAACTTGTGTTATGTGACATTCGATGTACAACTCGCATCTATGACGCCAAAGGACCACATGCGAGAATGTTAGGTTTTCGGGTCGCGGTCAAGGCATTGTCTGCGCGAAATCACCCATATTTTAGGGTTAAGCGGCGCAGGTTAACGGCTACATCGGCAGAACGGCGTTACACGATGGCATAGGAACTGCAAACGCAGTTCATGCGAGGCACGTTGGAAGATTTACTTAAACCGGCAGCCAAGGGCAATCCGGGCGGCAAACCGGACCCTTCAGAACCGCACGTCCATATCCAATCCTATTGGCGCTTTCGGGATCTGCTCGAAGCCGCTCCCGACGGCATTCTCGAAGTGGAGCGCGACGGCACTATTGTGCTGCTGAACGCTGCTGCGGAGCGAATGTTCGGCTACAAGCGGGAGGAGTTGCTGGGGCAATTAATCGAGGTTTTGGTTCCGGACTCCCTGCGGCAGCGCCATCATGAACACCGGGATCGATATGCCGAACATCCTGCGACGCGTCCCATGGGCATCGGGTTAGAGCTATTCGCCCGAAAAAAAGACGGCAGCGAATTTCCTGTCGAAATCAGTCTCAGCCCAATCCGCTCGATGGAAGGTTCACGCGTGATCGCGATCATACGCGACATCACCAGCCGCAAACGGGCCGAAGCGCAGATCAACGCGATGCACCGCGAATTCGCTGCGGAACTGGAAGAGAAAAATCGGCAGCTTGAAATCCGCAACCGCGAAGTGGAGCGAGCGAACCGGCTAAAGAGCGAATTTCTCGCCAGCATGAGTCATGAGCTGCGTACACCGCTCCACACAATCATCGGATTCGCCGACCTGCTCGCGGAGGAACTGAAGGGCGCACTAAATCCCGATCAGAAGCGGTTTGTCGCTCACGTACAGCGCGATTCGCGGCACCTGCTGGAGTTAATTAATGACATTCTCGATCTCAGCAAAATCGAATCCGGTCGGCTCGAATTACACCCCGAGGCATTCAAGGCTGCTAATGCAATTGCCGAAACCTTGGCGGGCCTCCGCCCTCTGGCTGCAAACAAACAAATAGAAATAAGCGAGACACTCGATCCCGATCTGACCATCTCGGCGGATCGGGTTCGCTTTAAAGAGATCTTTTACAATCTCGTTAGCAACGCCATAAAGTTCACTCCAGATGGAGGCCGCATCACGGTCGAATGCAGCGAGCGGTCTGAGGGAGCCTTCTTTGCAGTTACGGACACCGGGATTGGCATCGAGCGATCCGAACACCACGCGATCTTCGATAAGTTCTATCAACTGGGCTCAACCACACGAGGCGTGCGCGAAGGCACCGGACTGGGTTTAGCCATTACGAAAAGCCTTGTGGAGATGCACGGTGGAAGGATTTGGGTCGAGAGCACGGCGGGTCGGGGGAGCCGGTTTCAATTTATTCTTCCCAATGAGGGTCAACAAACGCCGGTTAAGCAGCCGCCGCCGGAAAAGATCAGCCAGACTGGACCGATTGTGATGCTGGGATTCGAACGGGAATCTGAACAGCTCGTCGATTTTCTTAGACAAAGAGGCTATCACGTTGAGTCTGCCTCGACTGCTCAGGAAGCAGTCGAGATGAGCCGCATTGTTCGGCTGGGCACGATTGTTATAGATATGTCCGCGATGAGGCCGGAAAGCTGGCGGATTCTGCAGGATCTCCGCACGAATGAGGATGTGGCGCAAATTCCGATCCTTGCTTTGACTACACAACATGACGAAAATATGGCCGCCTCGCTCGGTGCCAATGCTGCCCTGAGGAAACCCGTTGAGCCCGCTTTGCTTCTGAAGACCTTGCAGGAGCAAGTGCGGCAGCGGGCGGGGGCGCCGTCGCGCATCTTAGTCGTAGATGACGAAGCCGAGGGACGTGAGCTACTGGATGAAACGCTCCGCTCGGCTGGTCTTCTGCCTCTGCTTGCCTCTAGTGGCAAACAGGCTTTGGAGATGCTGGCCCGAAGCCCGATCTCGGCTGCCATTATTGACCTCCTGATGCCGGAGATGAGCGGCTTTGAGCTGATCTTCCGGATCCGCCAAAATCCCGGCTTTGCGCGGCTCCCTATTATTGTTTTGACAGCCAAGGAAATGGACGAGCAGGATACGCTCATTCTTGGCCGCCAAGCCAACGCAGTCTTTTTCAAGGCCACGCCATGGAGGAAAGATTTTCTAGCGAGGATCGAGGAGTTGCTGCAGCAAGTTGCCAAGACATGAAACGCATTCTCGTTGCAGAAGATCGGCCCGCCAGCCTGGAATTGATTCGGACCATACTAGAAAGCGCCGGCTACCAAGTGATTGAAGCCGCCGATGGACAGGAAGCGCTGGAGAAGGCATCACGCAATGCCATCGACCTTGTCCTGCTCGACCTGCAGATGCCCAAGCTGGATGGCTTCGGAGTGTTGAAGCAGTTGAGAAGCGACTCCAGTTTTCGACACACGCCGATCCTCGCGCTCACCGCAAGCGCGATGGAAAGCGATCGCGATCGCGCCCTAGCCGCGGGATTTTCCGGCTATATCACAAAGCCGGTCGATATTCGATTCCTGCGCTCGGAGATGGAACGCCTGCTCAAAATAAGTTAGAGGGATGAAGGAGAAACCATCCGAGTTGCCAAATATCTCGCTCGTCATTGTGGACGACAATCCCGCAAGCCTCGAATTGCTGGCTACCGCACTTGAGCAACCCGGTCTGGATATCTTCACTGCAACCGATCCTGAAGAGGCTCTGGATCTCGTCTTTGAAAAACATCCTCATATCGTTCTCACGGATCTGGTCATGCCGAAAATGAGCGGCCTGGAATTGCTGGAGCGCATCGTCCAGTTCGATCCTGCCATTGAAATCATTCTCATGACGGCGCACTATTCGACGGAATCGGCTGTGGAAGCCATTCGCAAGGGCGCCAGTGATTACCTGAATAAGCCGATTTCCATTCCCGCTTTGCGCGAGCGCTTCCGCGCAACCATGGGGGATGTACGCCGCCGGCAGAAAGCGCTGGAATTACAGGACGAACTGCGCGGCAGCGCCCAATTCGAGCGCATCATCGGCAGCAGCCCTGCGATGTGGGAGCTCTTTTCACGTATTCGCCGCATCGCCCCCCATTTCCGAACGGTTTTGGTTACCGGCCCAACCGGCTCCGGGAAAGAAATGGTTGCGCAAGGGCTACACCGGCTGAGCCCCGCTGCATCTGGGAACCTCGTGGTGGTGAACTGCTCGGCTGTCGTTGAGACGCTTTTTGAGAGCGAACTCTTTGGCCATATAAAGGGCTCTTTTACCGGCGCTACACACGACAAAGTGGGCTTGGTGGAGCATGCAAGCGGCGGCACGCTGTTTTTAGACGAAATCGGAGATATGCCCTTTGCGACACAAGCCAAACTTTTGCGAACCATCCAGTACCAAGAAGTGCTGCGAGTAGGTTCCTTGCAACCGCGAAACGTGAATGTGCGTGTTATCGCCGCAACCCACCGAGATCTCCGCGCCATGATCCAGGAAGGCAAGTTCCGCGAGGACCTATATTATCGGTTGGCGATGGTGGAGCTGCGCGTGCCTGCGCTCGCAGAGCGCAAGGAAGATTTACCGTTGCTCGCCCGGCACTTTATCGAAAAGTTTTCTAAGCAATTTGATAAGAGCGTTCGCGGTATGACGCCGCGCGCCGCCATCGCCCTCAGCCGGTACAACTGGCCGGGCAACGTGCGCGAACTCGAGAATGCGATCGGTCATGCCTGCATGATGTGCCTGAGCGACACAATCGACATCGGGGACTTGCCTGAATATCTGCGTAATCCCGAGCACGCTCAACCGGAAATTGCCGCAGCCGCCGCGGCCGATACGATGACGGCTGTTTCGCAACGCGAAACGCCAGCCTCGCTCCTCGAAAACATCGAGCGCCGGCTGATTGCCGAGGCCCTTGCTAACACGTCGGGGAACCAGTCCGAAGCCGCCCGGCTGCTGCGAATCGGAAGAGACGCTCTGCGCTACAAGATGAAGAAATACGGTCTGGCTGGTTCACCGGCAAATGGGTGATAGGACGCCACCGAATATCCCGGACAGTAGTCCTTTCGCGAAGCTCGGTATTTTCGGTATCTTCAACTCGTCAGCTTGTACGTTCCAGCCAATTCCGGCTGGTGCTCTTCTGCCTCTGCCAGGCTGTTTGCGAGCTCGATTGTGATCGCGGACGCCTGAGTCAACGTGTTGTGAATCAGGCAATTTTTCGCGGAACGCAGAATGCCTTCGCGATGGCGGGGCTCATCGAGACCAGGGACGCTCAAATTGACCTTAAAATCGGTGAGCCGCACCGGCTGTTGCGCTTTTTGCGCGCTCACCGTGACGGTCAAGCCATTTACCGCCATGCGGCGCGCGCGGAGGTACTCCGCCGCGTAGTACATCACGCAAGTTCCCAAGGACGCGAGTAGCAGTTCGGGAGGAGTCATCCCTGTATCAGATCCTCCGTTTTGAAGCGGCTGGTCGCAAACAAGTTCGTGGCCTCGTGCATTCACACGGAATTGCGCTCCGTCCCGATAAGTGATTGTGGTTTCGATCGCCATATATCTCCCAACGCAAGATTTTTCTAGAAGGTGACAAAATCGCCTCCAGCGATGGTGTCGCAATTTCCACGCCATGATGAAGCCAGGGTTCTCTGCGAGGCGGAAGAGTCAAACGAGTAGAGCTGAGTCATTCGGCCCAATTATTCTTCCGGTTTGAGCGAAAATGCGCAAGCTCAGCACGACGTTTGATCGTGTTGCCCATTTCTCGTGCGCTTTGCGATTGGGCATGCAAGTGCTTAAGAAATCCGAGAGACACGTCGGTTGCCGCTGGAGTATCAGCTATCGCAAAACCGGCGTTGATCCAATGAAGGAACTACGCCGCTTGGAGCTGCCTTACCAGCTACCGCAAGGGAGAAAATGAGAGTAAACCGCATCGAGGAGCTCGCGCAAGCGACGCAAAACTATTCTTTGCTTGCGGAACTCCCGCGAGAGCACGTACGCAAGCTATTAGAGATCGCAGAGGAACGCAACTATGAGCAAGACGAGATCATATTTCTCGAAGGCGCCAAATCGGAATTTCTCTTTTTGATCGCGTCCGGAAATGTGGCTCTGGAAATCCCTGGCGGCCGCAAAATCCTACTGCAGACGCTTGGCCCGGGCGACGCCCATGGGCTGGTCTGCCTTGACGGAAATGGCGATGACCCACTTTCAGGCGCGCGCGCTTTCGCGCGTTCAGAGCATTGCCTTCGATGGAGCAAAGCTCGCGGCGGCCTTTGAGTATGACCACGAGCTCGCGTATCAAATGATGAAACGGCTGCTTGCTCTCGTAACGGGACGGCTGGAGCGCACGCGGATGCAAATCGTGGATGTGTATGGGAAGCTCGAAGCAGCGCACCCATGAACGTTGCTATCCCGTGTTCCCACAGCCGGTACGAATCGCGGAAGTACAAGGGCCTCAATTCATTATTCGTTGTTGCTCCGCGACATGTAATCCTTTCGCCAGCGTCGCTCCACTCGCCACGATAACGCGTTTAGGATGGGCCGGTTTTGAGACGCAACCTCCGACTGATTCCCCTACTGTTCCTAAGATGCCGGAGAGCCAGCCGGAAGCTGCGCGTCTGCTGCGGAGTGGGAGAGATGCTCGAGGTTAGGAGATGAAGAAATCCGGTGTGGCTGGTTCACTGAGTAACTCAGCACCGGGCAGGGTGCGTGCCGGACGATCTCGTAGATATGTGTTTGGAATCTGCCCAAAGTGTTCTGCGCTTTACCGCGCCCCGTCACGATCAGATCCGCCCCACATTCGCTTACCGCTTCTGAAAGGGCGTTCGATATTCCTAATCCGCTGATGGTGACGGGAAATTCGGTCGCGGCTTCCCGCTGCATCTTGGCGATCTCCACCCGGGCCGATTCTTGCAGGTACCGGTGCAAATCGAAATCGAAGTAGCGATTCGGCCGCATCTCAATTTCGGGCACGCTATGCACCAGCCGGACCGTCGCGCCCAATTCCTGAGCTAATCGATCCGTGAATCGCAGCAGCGGAATCGACTCGTCCATCATTTCCACGGCGCACAGAATCCGCGATATGTCGGGATCGCTGGCGCGAGGATGCAGTGGCGAGTCGGTCCATACCGGGCACATCGCGCTTTGCAGCACCCTTGCGGTCTTCGAACCCAAAAGAAAACCTTGAAGCGCTCCGTAGCCGTGTGTGCTCATCACGATGAGATCGACATCGTGCTCGTTCGCCCAATCGACGATTTCAAACGTCGCATCGCCTCCTGCGAACACGCGTTCCACACGCGCTTCCTGCACTTTAATCGCATACTCGTTCAAACGCTGCTGTGCTGAATCCCTCAGGTCGTTTAAGCAATCCATGTTGATGTAGGAAGCCTCGGATGCCGCATACCAGGTTGCAGGTATCTCGAAGACATGCAGCAAAGTTACTCGCGAACCAAACCGCGCGGAGAGCCACTCCACTTGTTTGTTGAGGGCTCGGCTGCGCTCGGAGAAATCGATCGGAAAAAGGATGTGGTTGAACTTCATATTGAGCCCCGATTGCTGGACGGTCGTTAATTCCGAACTATCCAGCCGTTCCCTGAATCGTTCACTTGTGAACATGCAAACGCATGACCAAAAATTAGGGTCGCCGCAGCGGGAAATTCGCTGAAAACAGTTGTCCGTGAAACTGCCCTTGCGTCAAATGGCAAAGAGGAGCGCAGCCAGGTGCGTGAATTGCCGCAAGCCCGGAAGGCGTCACTAGTGCTCTGCTCCGTGGCGGCCCAAATCCAGCCGATGAAAGTCTTGCGTCCTCCATAGAAAGCACTCACTGGGTTTGGGAGCAGCCATACGCGCTTCAAAGTGCCCAGGCAAACGGGCAGAAGGCGAGAAATACTCAATGAACTTCAATCAGCTCACAATCGTCGGATTCATCGGCAGGAACGCCGAAACCAACGACTGCAGAACGGAACACCCGCCACCAGGTTCTCGGTCGCTACGACGCGTTCTTGGAAGGACGAAAAGGGTGAGTGGAAAAACAAAACGCAGTGCCACAATGTCGTTCTATTTGGACAAGGCTTCGCCCAGTTGACGGCGCCTCATGAAAAGGCGTCCACGTCACGGCAAGAAGTCTATAGAGCACGTCATCCAGCAACTCGCGGTCGAACTCAAGGCGGATACGGTCCGCGTATTAGATCGTACTGTCAATGCCGAGTCCGGCTCAACGGCTCAAGCCGCCGCGGATGAGGACGTCCCCCTGTAAAGGGGGACTCGTCCACGTAATATTCGGTTTTTAGAGCTGGCAGTCTTTTTGGCCTTCGTGATACAGCTTCCAGCGTGCTTGAGCGCTCTTTCGGGCGCGCTCGCGTTTCTCCTCCGCAGTAATCGTCGCCCAATAGTTCCGCGAGACCTGTCCCATCGTCCGGCGAAACACTTCTGACTGCGCCGGGCTTTTGATGTTCCGGTTTAAAGCTGAGTTCCGTACTTCCACCTCACGCCGCAAAGCGTCGAGGTCACGACTGAGTGCCTCATAGCGCGACACCTCACATTCCTTCGCGATTCGATTCAGCTTCTTGTAGAACGACTCGGTGGCCTCCAGCCATACTGGTCGCCTCGGATCATCCATCGACCCATCTCGTTTTCCTTCCATCCTGGGAATCGAGCGAAAAGCCAGCTCATTCTCCATCGCCCGCCCTCCCCAGTTCGCTTTCCAGTTCCTCAATTGTCGGCAAGCTCCCCTTCAAATCGGCCGGTAGCGATTCGGACAATTTGTATTCGGAAATGCCGATGGGCGTTGTTGTATTTCTGAGCGCGTACTCGGCCACGATCTGATCCTTCGTTTTGCAGATGATCAGACCGATACTCGGCTTATCATCTGGGTGTCGCAGAAGATCATCCACAGCGGCGAGGTAGAAATTTATCTTGCCCACGAATTCTGGTTCGAACGCTTTCGCCTTCAAATCGATAACCACGTAACAACGAAGCTTCAGGTGATAGAAAAGCAGATCGATGAAGAAGTCATTTCCACCAACGTCCAGCCGATATTGGCTGGCGACGAAGGCAAAGCCGATGCCCAACTCCAGCAGGAAGTCCCTGAGGTGTCTCAGCAGACCCTTCTCCAGCTCTCGCTCGTGAGCATCCTCAGCGAGCATCAGAAAGTCGAATGTGTACGGGTCTTTCGTGATCTGCTGGGCGAGATCGGACTGTGGCGGCGGGAGCGTTCGTTCGAAATTCGTAACCGCCGCTCCAGCGCGCTTGTGCAAGGCCGTCTCAATCTGATGGACGAGAACGTTGCGACTCCAGCCGTGCTGGATGCTTGCGCGTGCATACCAGATCCGGTCCGATTCGGTTGCGAGCTTTTCTAAAAGGGTCAAATTGTGGTACCAGGTAATTTGTGCAAGGACCTCTTGCACAAATTCCTCCTGCGGCCAGGCCTCAGCAAAAGCGCGCATGTATTTAAGATTTCTGGGAGAGAAGCCCTTCATTTCTGGGAAGGCTTTCTTCAGGTCCGCTGCCAAGCGGTCAATGACCTTGGCACCCCAGTTTTCGCGATCTTGCCGAACCAGGATGTCGCGCCCGATGCGCCAATACAGCAAAACAAGCTCGCGATTCACCGAGACGGACGCCCGCACCTGCGATTCGCGGATGCGCTGTTTCAATTCCTTCAGGAAAACGGCGTAGCTATCTGGAAGTCCTTGTCTCTTTGTTATTTGATTTGGTTCCTGCCGAGCCATTCGTTCCTCTCCTTCACCCGCAGGCCTTCTGCTCAACCAGCACAGCCGTTGCTCGATTCACTTCCAAACCTGTGCCGTCGCTGCTGATTTTGGCCGGGCACTCCGGCCAAAGCACACGAATGGACTCCAACCAGCCGTCGAGCTTCTCGCGAAAACGGCGTGGCCGGGCGTATTCAATCGAGCCGATCTGGCTGGCTAACCCACGTGATCCAAACAGCGGAATCATCTCTTTCCCCTTCGCCACAAAGCAGCGGTACGAAAGCCACATGAATAAGTCCAGCACCGCCGGTGCGGCCGCCAGCACCTTCACTGCTTCGAGGTCCGCTGGAATTGGGTGCGCAACGATCTCTCGGTAGAATTCATCACTGAGCACAATCACATTCTCGAACTGATCGGAGACCGGATACCCGCAGCTTCTCTTCATAGCAACCAGCAACTTTGAGAATGCCATCGATGCTGCCTTTATTTCGCGGGCGGACTTGGTCGAGGACATTGGCCTCCCGACCGCTGGCGCCTGCGAGCGGATTCTGACCGACACGGTCATGGCCCTTGCGGCCGTGTTTCCCCGGCTCAAGAACATTGTTGAAGACCGAGCTTTTCAGCAAGCTGTCCAGCAGAGCGTTGGACTCGATGCGCGCCGTATCCGCAAGTCGGTGCTCGCGGCCTGCGCCCGCGACAAGCGCACAGCTCTCGACCCCGGGCGCCTTACAGCGGCAGATATCCTGGCGTCGGTCGAACAGGCCAGCCGAAATTCCTGTGGGGTGCGTCGATGACCGTCGTTGTGCGTCGCATTATCTCCACGCCAGTCCGCGGCGCGGCGGAGACGTGGACGTTCATCACAAACCTCCTGGCTCCCGCCGACAGTGACGGCAAACGTGAACTGGCACGTGTCGCGGGAATCGCCTGCTCCCTGATCTCGTCCGAAGCGCTGGCCGAGGACGCGATTGTCGTGTGGGGCAACGGCCCACGGGTGCGGGTCTATTGCCTATTCGGAGATGATGCCATTACTGATGACGACAAAGCCGAATCGTCGCTGGCTACCTGCCCGACCAATGGCGACTGGTCGATGTCGCTGCCATGTCCGGAGGAGGATTTGGCCTGGGTACAGAAAGAGCTCGCGGTTCAATCGAAACGGATCACGGCCCGAAAGCTCGGCGATGCCGTACCTGAAGACGAACCCGCGACCGAATCGAACACGGGCAAGGCTGTAAGCGAGGCAGCTTTCTTCCGATCATGAGCACATACGCGTTCGTTAATACCTACACGCATACGGTAACCCACGTCACGAACAAGCTCCTGCTTTCATTCAAGGAGATCATCCGCGAAAGCGGGCTCGATGTGACGAAGATGTCGCGCGAATGGCCAACGCTGGAGCGTGGAGTCGCGACCTGGATTGGCTCAAAACATCTTGAGAAGGTAATCCTTGAAATTTTTGATGCCAACTCGAATGCTTTGGTCGGCCGCTGGGACATAGAAATTATGTATGGCTATGTCGGAGACGGATCACTCTGGGTGGACACAGATGCGATCAAGTACAGCATTCGCAAAGCGGGACTGGCTCCGAGCGGCTGCGACTACCGGTTCGTCATCAGCAGGAAACCAAATGCGCCCGCAGTGGATGGGTGGTCTTGCTGCCAGCTCCGTTCCACCGACGGATTTTCGCGGTACTGCGTCGGGACCACGATCGGCGGCAGTGGTTTGGGCGCCAATGTAGCCTACTGGGGAAGATAGATGATCACTGTAAAAGAAGCCTTCCAGAAGTTCCGGAGCCGTTTGGAATTAACCGAGCGAGAGCAGAACGACGCCTCGCGCCGACAAAAAGACATTCGCGGCTACATGGACGAATGTTTCCATGTTCAGCGCGATTTCCTGACCGGATCATATAAGCGTTGGACCAAGACAAAACCACTAAAAGATGTCGATATCTTTTTGGTGCTGGGCGAAGATGAACGCCGTTATCGGGACAAACCTCCTTCGGTTCTGCTGAGCCGGGTCGAAGGCAAGCTGGTCGAGAAGTATGGGCGGGACTGCGTTAAATGCCAGCGGCGTTCGGTCTCCGTCGAGTTCGGCGTTGCCGGCGAGGACGAACGTGTTTTGAGCTTTGATGTGGTACCCGCATACGACAAGGATCACCATTACGAGATTCCAGACACAAACTCGAAGACCGGCTGGACCGACACAGATCCAGAAATCCATGCTGAGAAAGCGACCACTGCAAACAAAGCGTTCGGTGGGGAGTGGAAGGGCATGGTGCGGATGATCAAGCGCTGGAACGTGGAGAAAGGTAAGCCAGTACGCCCATCGTTCCTGCTTGAAGTGATGGCACTCGATCTTTTGCGGCCTCCATTTGGTGGAGATTACCCTTACGAATTCGAATCCTTTCTTTCGTCCGCTGCCGCTCGCATCAACGAGGAGTGGCCAGAACCGGCTGGGCTCGGTCCGCCGGTAAGCGACATCATGACCGCAGCCGAAAAGGACAAAGCAAAGGCAGCCCTGCAGCAGGCGAGCGACTCGGTACGCGAAGCCATCAATTTGGGCCGCCATGGTCAAAATGGTGAAGCGCTGAAAGCCTACCGGCGTCTTTTCGGGGAGTTGTTTCCGCTCTCATAGATATGGCCAATCAGGTAATACCACGACTGAACGGGGATGAATACCAACATCTCTATTCCTGGTGGCACGTTCTCTCACTTCTTCGTCGACGGGACCATGTGACCAGAGTTCGGGTCGAGGATGCTGACGGTGGTTCCGTAGACGATGTAACTGTGCACCACGAGCCAGGGAGCGGAAAGCCAGAAGAGTTTTATCATTATTTTTTTCAGGTCAAATATCACGAAAATCAAGCCCAGCACTATTCCTCCGAAAAACTTCAGGAGCGCAAGGGAAGCGGGACCAGCCTGCTTCAGAAGTTCTTCTCTACGTGGAAAAGGTTGAGATCGGAACGCCCAGGAAAACAAATCAAGCTGTATCTGGTGAGCAACTGGTCGTGGACTCGGGAGACCGATAAACTCGGCCAATGCCTTAACAGCCAGGAAGGGAAGCTCAGCGAGGAGTTCTTCCAGAGTGGGCCGAAAAGCGACATCGGAAGGATACGTGAAGAATGGCAGAACCATCTGGTTGCTACTCCCGAGGAATTTTGCGATTTCATTGGGGCACTGCATTTTCAGTTGGGCGAAGGATCATTTCGACAGTTGCAGCAGATGGTCGCTGACCGCATGGAGCACGTTGGTCTTCAGCACGACCAAAACGCACTGGCCGTAGCCGTCGATATCATTCGCATTTGGATTCGGACCAAGCAAGCGGACATCACGGTCGATCTTCTGGAGCAGGTTCTAAAGGAGCGAGACCTTTATCTGCCGCCAGAGGGTGAGCGGTGCGTGACCGTCTACCTGAACACGATCACCGAGGGGGCGTTCGACCTCAGGCCGGATTTTGTTCTTGATTGGCGAAAATACTTCGAGGGGCGCCCTGATCTTAAAGGGCATCAGCTAAAGCGCCCGGAGTACTGGAACAAGAAGCTGCTTCCGGAGTTGCATACAGTGCTTGCCGACGTTCGCAAGACAACGAATTGTCGATTGATTCGGGCGCGTGGTTTGGCGCGGCTATCTGCGTGGTTCGCATTCGGACACGGCTTCAGCGAAGTCGCAGGATACACGATCGAGGTTCAGCAGCAGCAAGAATTGTGGCGAACTGATGCAGCGCCCACCGCTGGACTTCGCGTCATGCCTGTCAATGGACCCGAAGGCGAAATTGTCAAGAGCGGTGGCACGACGGTAGCTTGCGGAATCAGCGTAACGGGCTCTTTGGAAGAGGACGTTCGACGCCACATAGCCGAGTATGGCGACTGCGTCGTGTCGGCGCTACTGCTCATTCGGCCCGATCGCGACCTGGGGCGCGGATGTTTGCAGACCGCCGGTGATGTTGTGGCCTTTGCCCTCGGAGTCAAAGATTTGCTGCGAGCATTCGTCAAGAGAACGAGTGCGACGCGACTGTTGTTGTATTACTTCGGTCCTCTGGGCGGTGCCTGTTTCATTGGCCATCAGCTAAATGCCATTTGTCGGGAGGTGCAGATCATGGAGGATCAGCAGCCGGGATACGCTCCCACATTCCTGCTCTTGTGATCACTACTACCTGAGTGAAGGGACCAAGCAGCGCTTTTCGGCAGTTACTGCGGTGTGCCGTCGAAGACGAGCTCAATCGCGGATACTATACAAGAAAGCCGATGTGGCAAGATGGGGCTACTCGCGAAACACCTGGCACCCAGAATGATCGGACGTTCGGAATCGGCTTTCATTCACCAGTTGCTTCTCGATCAGACGGGCGGGATGAGAGGGCAGATATTTTGCGTCCCTGAAGTGTGTCGAGCCTAAAGACTAGCCGAAGCCCACAATCGTGCGTGATGTTCTTATCCCTCAAGCTGCCGCGGAGCTGAAGGATAGGTTCACGGCAATTGCGGCTTAGGAGGCCGTGGGAAGCCTGCTCGAAGATGCACTGGATTGGATTCGACATTTATCGTCTATGGCAGGAGCACAAACGATCACGGCCAGCGACTACAGCAAAAGATCAGAGGTTAGCCGCATCGTGAACGAGTTGCCATGCGCGTTCCGATTTGCTGAAGACGCTTTGATTTCGGTATTTTAAAGTGGCCCAGTTCAAAATACCGAAATCATCCAATGCCTCTCGCACTTGCTGTGGACTGGCGAAAAAGTTTATAGCCATGTCTAGGGCGCCTGTTCATCTGATTCGTTCGTCGCACGAGCACGCAACAGGAGTGCCCGGCGCGTCTGTGTCAACTCATCAGCGAGCTGCTCCTCGGAGGGTAACTCCAGCTCGTATTTGCGAGCCAAGATTGTGTTCGAAAGTTGTCCCAGTGCATAGTGAGCGACCGCTTCATTTCGTTCTGAACAGAGGATCAGGCCAATGGGCTCATTCTCGCCGTCATAGCGCCAGCGTTCGCGAGCGTAATTCAGATATAGATTCATTTGTCCCGCGTCAGCGTGAGTAAATTTCCCGAGCTTCAAATCTATCAGGACCAGAGCACGAAGACGACGATGGAAAAACAACAGATCAATTCTGTACCACTCGTTGCCGACACGGAGACGCTTCTGCCTTGCGACGAACGTGAAAATCGTTCCCCAGTTCAAGCAGAAAGTGTTCCAGATGAAGAATGAGAGCCTGCTCCAGATCGCCCTCGGAGTACTCGTCTTTCAGATCTAAGAATTCGAGCACAAATGGGTCTCTAATTTCCTCCTGTGCGCTAAGTGCGTCGTCTGCATGGGCTTTGGATGAGAGCTTCTTTGCCGATTTTCTGGCCCGCTCGTAAAAAAGGGTTGCTATCTGCCTGTCCAATTGCCGAACTGACCAACCACCCCGCAATGCCTCCTCTTCATAGAATTGTCGTGCCTGGTCACTCTTAACCGACAGCAGACGTACGTAGTGAGACCATGAGAGCGGAAAGAGCTGTCCCGCAAGAGATTGTTCAGACACCGTCTGGATTTTTCCGGACAGGTCAAATAATTCAGACGGTGTCTGAATTATTTCGCGATGAGTTAGAAAGAACAGCCGCATTTGGGAGAGGTTCGTCCGAGCAAAACCTCGACCCAATCGCTCCGTCAGATCCTTGGCTAGTTGTTCCAATAGGCGTTCGCCATATTTTGCCCTTTCAGAACCCTGTTGCTCGTGCTCAACGATCCGCCGCCCTATTTCCCAATACGTGACCGTCATTACGTGATTGACCGCCCGGCTTGCAGTCCGCCGGGCGTACTCCAGGAGCGAAATAACGCCGGAGCAGAGGTCGTCATACGTGGCGTCCGAAACTGGGCGGATTGATTTTCTCGGATTCTTCTTCATGAGCAAGCTCCTGACTTACAAGACATTACGATATTGTGCAATCATCGCCGGAGACGTCTATACTCCCGCTTTAAGAATGTTGGCTCCAGCGCGCCTGCGCACCCTTCCTGGCCCGCTCCCGTTTCTCTTCCGGGCTGACCGTCGCCCAATAATTCCGCGAGACTTGCCCCATAGTCCTGCGGAACACTTCTGATTGCCCTGGGCTTTTAATGTTTCTGTTCAAGGAGGAATTTCGTATCTGTGTTTCGCGGAGTAGGGCATCGAGGCCTCGGCTGAGTGCTTCGTAGCGTGACAAGTCACATTCGTTTGCAATCCGGTTCAGTTTCTTATAGAACGATTCGGTGGCCTCCAGCCAGACAGGCCGCCTCGGATCGTCTGCTCTCTTTCGAATTCTCTTGTCTGCTAACGGCTCCTTCGTAGTGAGCCTGTTGCCTGCAGTCACATTCATTGCCGACTCCGCTCGTCCGACAACACGGCCCAAGCACGGTCCACGATCAGGCTTGCCCCGTCTGCACTAATGCGGGCTGGACATTCCGGCCAGAGCACTCGGATGGAGTCCAGCCAGCCGTCGAGCTTCTCCCGAAAGCGGCGGGAGCGCGCATATTCAATTGATCCAATCTGACTGGCTAGACCGCGCGGCCCGAACAGCGGAATGGTCTCTTTTCCCTTTGCCAAAAAGCAGCGGTACGAAAGCCACATAAACAAGTCCAGCACGGCCGGTGCCCCTGCCAGCACTTTAACGGCTTCGAGATCCGCCGGGATCGGATGCTCCGTTATCTCTTTATAGAACTCATCGCTCAGGACAATCACATTTTCGAACTGGTCGGAAATCGGGTACTGCTCGGGGTCGCGACTGTACCAGATTTGGGCTTCATTGAAGAAGCTGAAACGCGAGCGCTGGACCACCTTGACTGTTCTGCCAAGCGTGTCGGTTCCGAAGAATATTGTTGCTCCAAAGATGCGCTCGAACGCGGCGACGAGACGGCGATACTCCTTCCCGCCCTTATGCATGCCGAACGTTTCGAGCATTTCAGCAGCTGTTCGGAATCGGATTGTTTGGCTTTGCTGCCGGACGGCCAACGTCGCTAAGTAAATCGGAACCACACGGTCCTGCCCGAACGGTAACCCATAGTGCGGATGCCCGGTGATCTGCAGAACGAAATCGCCGTTGCGGCGCTCGTACAGCATCTTGCCCTTCGGGGGCTTCCGCACGGGCAACCCACACAAGACAAATGGTCGGGAACTGAATCCCACGTTCTGTTTTCCCTCGTCGCGGCTGAGCCGCACGATACAACTGCCTTCGGCCTGCCGGAGTTTCTGTTTGGAAACCACGAACTCCGGCACCATTCGTTTCAGAGCCGAACCGGCAGACTCCATTCGGCCGATTCCGGCACCATCGCCCTAGACATACGTCGGGCATTTACGTTTTGCAACCCTCACCTCGCGTCAGCGCCAGGACTGTCTGGCGCGGTTTGGTGAGAAGTCCCGAAGTTACTTTGCTGGTTAATCTGGAGAGTTAAATTGCTACCGGCCCGCTTACTGCGATTACTGCTTTAAGGACCGATTTGCCGTAAATTGCTGAGTCGCCATGCACTTCTATGGTCAGGATTAATCGCCATGGACGCATTTGTTCTTTATTGACAAACATCCGTTGGATTCCCAAGCTTGATACGGGGGTTCGACTCCCCTCTCCCGCTCCATGTTTTCAACAATTTCCAGGCGATCTGAATTCAGTCCAGACCGCTTAACGCAGTAATCGTAGTAGTGCACTTTGTATATCACTGAAAAGATTCGGCTGGTAAGAATCGAATGCCAGCCATTCACGGCGGCACTCTTCGTCATACAAGGTTGGGAGGCTTTTCGGGACTACCGCGGCGAGGCATGGCCTAAGCGAAGAAAGATGAGCGAGATCCTTTGGTACTCTAAACCTCCGCGGTGCGTCTGCCTACAACTTCTAAACTCGAATCGGGAGGTCGGGATACCCAAATGAAATGGGGGTGCGTTTTTCAGTACCGAGCGCATCAAGAGCTAACTTTCGTCAGAAAGTGAATCTCGTTTGCAGCTCCAATCTGCGATTGTTGGCCGACTCCGAGAATCCCGTTCCGCCCAAAGTGCCGACTCCATACGGCTGATTTGCCAAACCAAAAAGAGGCGAAGCGATATTGCCGATGATGGGACCTGGATTGTTGTGATTCAGAATGTTGCGCGTGGAAAGCGAGATGGTCAAAGTGTATCGGTGTCCCGTTGAAGTCGAGCTGCTGGAGCTGCCGATACTAAATGGTCCGTTGGGCTGCCCTCTTCTGCCGCCACTACCCATCGAAACGGACCCCTCACCTGCTGGGCCGAAAGCAAACACTTTCGAAATACGAAGATTCAGCATGACGATGCCGGGGCCGCGCCCATAGTTTCGCGGCAGCAGCAGCTCTCCGGCTACCGGATTTGGGTCGAGCAGGCCATAGCGCGTAGAAACGAGTCCAGGCCGGCTCGGATCGGTCGCAATACTGGGACGTCCGTTGAACAGAGTGTTGCCATAAAGGTCATGTCCAACGGTAATGTTGAACGGAGCTCCTGAATCGGCGATGAATAACGGACTGAACCGTAGCCCCCACCTGGTCGCGATAGAACCGCCGATTGTGACCTGGTGTCGCAAATCGGTTGATGCCGGCCCGTATTCACCTGCCATGCTATAAGGATTTGCTGGAAACGTGCCGACCCCGAGTGTTCCGTTGCTGATTGCGGGATTGAAATCCGTGTTTTGAGGAGGCGGTGAGTAGTCCGTGTTACTCCTAGCGCGATTATAGACATATGACCCGAACAATGAGACCGAGTCGTTTAGCTTCGCGTTGACGTTTGCGATTAACTCGTTCTGGTTATAAAGCCCAGAAGGCTGAACCAGGAAAACCGGGTTGGCATTGCCGAGTGGATACGCTCCGCTTCCAGAGATTTGAGAATTATAGGACCCAGGCAAAGGCGCGTTTATATCATTCGTCAAATACTGATGTAAACCATGTGCGTTGACGTAAGTGAGCGCAACAGTCCTATGGCCTGGTAGCTGCCGTTCCACAGCCAGTGCGGATTCCATAACGTACGGTGTGCGAAGCTCAGCGCTCAGTCGTTCGATTGGTTGTGGTGAGCGCGAGTTCACCAGAGAGGAAATTGAGGGAATAGAAGGAAAGAAGTCCGGATTCGTGACTACATATTGCTGTTGCACGATGCCGTTGTACCGTCTCGCTGTCAGTAGATCGGATATATCGAAGCGCTGATAAAACATGCCGAAGCCGGCCCGGATTACGGTCTTGGGCGTCGAGCCCGCTTTGCCGCCGGCGGGAGCCCAAGCGAGTCCGAAGCGTGGCGCTATATCTTTCCAATCGTGCAGGTTCGTCTGCCATTCATATCGGAGACCGAGATTGAGTGTGAGATTTCGTCTCGCATGCAAATCATCGCCAAGAAATATGCCAACGTCTTCCTGATTCACCGAAAGGGATGGTGTTCCGGCATTGATGGTGAACTGAGAGGCGCCTCCTCCGAGAGTCCGAATCTGAGCCGCTGGAAGGCCGATCCGCTGAAAGAGTACAGTGCGGCGATAGCTCTCAATCGAATTGATATTGACGAGTCGCGGCTGGCCGGATGAATCGAGCACTGGTTGATTATTTGCATCCAGTTCTGGCGCCAATCTGCCTCCGAATGTGTAGCTCCCTCCGAAGTTGATAGGAGAAGTATTGTCCAGCGTTCCCGCACGCGCGCGTACACCAAAACGGAATGTGTGCGCATAGTGAGTTACCGTTGTGTAATTTTGCAGCTCGTAGGTATCGAGTGTATTGAACGAGTTTCCGACTTGAGCGCCACCCCCGATGAATGAATTCAAAACATCTAGACGGGGACTTTTGTCCTCAGAGAGGCTGGAAATACTGGCCCGGTAGAACTGGAACCTGGTTTCATTTAAAGCATTCGCGCCCAGAACAACCGTATTGGCAATTTGTGCAGTGTGATCAGTCCCGTGATTGTGGATACCGGTAGGCACCAGATTGAAGCCCCCCACTCCGGAATGCTCGATACCCGCATCAGAAAAGGCATAGCGGATCGAAAGAGTGTCGGCCGGTGTCAATTGGTAATCAACGCGCGGGCTCACTCGAATCCTGCGTTGCGGGATCCGGAACACCTGCGTATACGGATTAATGATCGAGAGCGTATTGGGGTCCAAGGTGGTACCGTTTATGATCGCGCCATTATCAATGGAGGCGCGGTCCACGGTCAGAAAAAAGGATGCAAGCTTGCTGAGCGGACCTTGTAGGCTGCCGCCATATTCCTTCAATAGAAACGGTGCCTTCTGCGCCGCATAGGGATTGCGGGAATTCCAGACGTCATCGCCGAAGTTGTAGTAGCCGGTACCGTGGAATTTATCGGCACCTGGCTTCGTGAGGATCTCAATTCGACCGAGGCCCAGCTTGTCGTACTCCGGTGAAAAAGGATTTTGGTTGATTCTGATTTCGCGAATCGCATCTTTGGAAGGAAGCTGACCGCCGGTGAATCCATCGATAAAGATGGAACTGCCACCCGGTCCTGCAGACGGCCCGGCCAACGCCTGGAGATCCGCGCCGAGATCCTCCGGATCATCGGCTAATGACTCCAGATCCTTCCCTCTGAGAACAAGCGCGGAAGCGTTGTTCGCCGATTCCGTGCTGACGGATGTATTTGCGTTCTCCTGCACCGAGGTCTGCTGCTGCACCGCGGCCACTTTCAATTCGAGCCGCAACGTTTGAGTTCCCGGTTTAAGAACAATTTGAACAGGTTCTTGTTCCAATTTCGGAGCTGCCGCTCGCACGGTGTACTGACCGGGTGTCAAATCTCCAAAGAAGTAAAAACCGCTTTCGGCTGTAGCCGTTTTCCTCACGAGCCCAGATGCAGCGGTCAACGTGACGGCGGCCTTTGGTACGACTGCGCCACTCTGGTCGACGACTTGACCACGCAGGGCAGCCGTCTGTGCCGAAGCGAATGCGGGAACAAACAGCACCACATACAGATTGAGAAGAAAACGATGCAGAAGAACGAGCCCCGGTCGTTTCGACGCAGCGGTGCCTGGGTGCGGGACCGAGCCTAGCATTGCTTCTCCAGAGGTACGTTGATAGAGAAAACGGACCCTTTGCCGGCATCGCTTGCTACAGTGATTGACCCTGCGTGGCTTTCCGCAATCCATTTGGCGATGGATAGACCGAGGCCCGCTCCTCCTTGTGAACGCGAACGAGCCTTATCTGCTCTCCAGAAGCGGTCAAAAATGTGCGGAAGATCAGCCGGTGCGATCCCGATTCCTGTGTCAGTAACGCGGAATTTTGCAATTCCGTCGTTCGTGGATAGATCGAATCGCACCATCCCTCGTTCGGGAGTGTACTTGGCGGCATTATCGATCAGTATCAAAAGCGCGCGACGAAGCGCTTCGGCATCGGCGTGAATCCATATGGGCTCGTCTGGGATGGAGGGGGAAAAGTCGAGTTCCCTGATACGGGCCAGCTTTTCTCCTTGTTCGACCGCGGCGCGGGATATCGAGCAAGCATCCACGGGCCCACGTTCGAGGACCTCCTTGCCTGCATCCGCGCGCGCGAGGAGCATCAGACTGTCTACTACCTGCGATGTTCGCTCGGATTCCTCTAGAATGTCGTCCAATGCCTCTAGATACTCGTTGGCTTCCCGGTTTCTCCTTTGCACCGTGACTTCGGCAGTGGTTCGAATCAGAGCAATAGGCGCACGCAGTTCGTGGGAGGCATCTGCCGTGAACTGTTTCATCCTACGCACTGACCCTTCAAGCCTGGAAAACATCTGATTGAGTGTTTCCGTCAGTCGCTGAAGCTGGTCTCCCGTTTCGGGTACGTGCAGCCGGTCCGCCAAATTCTCAATACTGATCCGCTGTGCAGCCCGAGATATCTCATCTACTGGATCGAGCGCGCGTTTGCTGATCCAATAACCTCCCGCGCTAGCTGCGATCAGGAGCACTGGTACCGCGAGAATCAGAATGAGGCCAAATGCCTCGATGGCTTCAAACGCTTCGTGCATGGGAGCTGCGACTTGCACTGTGTACGGCTGACCGCTCACTAGAATTCGTTCCGAGTAGAAGCGGAGCGGGCGGCCTGCCACTTGAGCCGTTGAAAATGTCGGCCGGTGTAGATCGGACGGCTTGTCAATCGGCACGTTGTTGCTCTCGAGCGGCACGGATCGATATAACCACTGGCCCTGTGCATCACAAACTTGGAAAAGGTCGCCACCGGGCCCGAGAACGGAGTGCTCACGAAACTCATCGCGGATCTCCGGTATCGACAACGCCGAAATCTGCCGATCCATGAATGCCCGAACGCCTTGGACGCGATCCCGAAGCTCATCATCTATCGCGTGATAAACGGTCGCGCGCATGGCGAACCAGATCGCCAGGCTAAAGGCAGCAAGGCCGCCAGCAAATACGACGGCATACCAGGCAGCAAGCCGAAATCCGATGGAATGCCTTTTCAAGCCGGCTCTTCCTCGCGGAGTGTATATCCAATCCCACGGATGGTGTGAATAAGTCTACCCGTCCCAGGCGGCTCCAGTTTCGTCCGGAGCTGGCGAATGAAAACGTCCACAGTGTTGTTTTCGACATCGCGTTCGCTGCCCCATACGGCTTCGATGAGCCGGTTTCTCGTGAGCACGCGCCCGGAATTTCTCAATAGCAGTTCCAGAAACTCAAATTCTCTACGAGTAAGTTGAATCGAAACACCCGCGCGCTTTACCTCGTGCTTGGCGGGATCCAGAGTGAGATCCGCCATGTGCAACTCCGTGCTCGGCTCCACTTGCTTGCGCCTTGAAAGTGCACGGAGCCGTGCCACAAGGACCTTAAAGGAAAATGGTTTCGTTAGATAGTCGTCGGCTCCGGCGTCGAGTCCCATCACAATATCCTCCGCTGTGTCTCGGGCCGTGAGCAGCAGGATGGGCGTAGTCGATCCCACGGCGCGCAGACGGCGGACCAGCGAAAACCCGTCTATCCCGGGCAGCATCACGTCGAGGACGAACACATCGAATGGCTGGCATTGGGCTGCTAATAAACCTTCGTGCCCGTCGAAGGCCAATGCAGCTGCATGACCTTGCTCTGCCAAGCCTTTCTGGAGTTGGCGCGCGAGTTTTTGGTCGTCCTCCACAATCAGAATCCGC
>Ga0308173_10000085_pt1 | contig 30264 bp, 31 predicted proteins | sample PhyPR1_FD_203716 | JGI IMG/M metagenome (GOLD analysis project Ga0308173, IMG submission 203716) | Soil microbial communities from UC Gill Tract Community Farm, Albany, California, United States - DLSLS.P.R1 | ecosystem: Environmental > Terrestrial > Soil > Agricultural land | place: USA... | reverse complement strand
CCACGAGCCCGTGCGTGCGCGTTTGCGCCGCCAGCGCGACGAGTGCCTCGCGCGCTTGCGGCCGCAGCGACAGGGCGAGGCATTGCGCCGCATCGCGCAGGCGCACGATCAGCCACGGCGCGCCGTTGTTCACTGCGCAAGGCGGCGCGTCGAAATCAATCTCAATGGGGGCGAGCGCATCGGCGAGGCGGGCGCGCCGGGCTTCATCGAGCGGGACGATGCTCGCGGGCGGCGCGGCAAACGCCCACTGACCTTCCGCGCGCGCTTCGAGCATGACCAGCCCGACGCCGCATTCCTGCACCAGCCGGCCCGGCGTCTTCGGCGCGAGGCCGCTTTCGAGCAGCGCGTGCGCCGTGCCGAGCGTCGGATGGCCGGCGAAGGGCAGCTCCGTCGCCGTCGTGAAGATGCGCACCCGATAGTCGGCGCGGGCATCGCCCGGGCGCAGCACGAACGCGGTTTCGGAGAGATTCGTCCAGCGCGCGATGGCCTGCATGCGCTCGGTGGAGAGATCGTCGGCGTCGAAGATGACGGCGAGCGGGTTGCCCCGGAACGGGACTGACGTGAAGACATCGACCTGCTTGAAGCGGACGGTGCGCGTGGACATGGCGATAACCGGTGAAGGTCAAAAAAAACCCGACGCGTTGTTCACGGCCGGGCTAGCAGACGACGCGAAAACGGCGTTCAGCCGACTTCCGCGATCAGCTCGATCTCCACGCATGCGCCAAGCGGAATCTGCGCGACGCCGAACGCCGACCGCGCGTGCTTGCCGGCATCGCCGAAGACTTCGGCGATGAGTTCCGATGCGCCGTTGGCCACGATGTGCTGCTCGGTGAAATCGAACGTGGAATTCACGAGGCTCATCAGCTTCACGATGCGCTTCACGCGGTTCAGGTCGCCCGTGTGCGCGTGCAGCGTGGCGATCAGGTCGACGGCGACATTGCGCGCGGCAGCCTTGCCTTCCTCCGTCGTGAGCGTGTCGCCGAGCTTGCCGGCGTAGGGCTTGCCGTCCTTTTTGGCGATATGGCCCGACAGGTACACGGTGTTGCCGCTCTGCGCGCTCATCACGTAAGCGGCGGCCGGCGCGCCGGCGTCGGGCAGTTCGATGCCCAGTTCCTTCAGCTTGTCGTACACGTTGGATGCCATCGTTGCTCCTCGAAAAAGGTGAAGGGCGCGACCGCGCCCCGGGCGATGCAATCAGAGGCTGGCGCGAATCAGCGCGCCCAGCGTCGCGACGCCTTCGTCGATTGTCGCGGGCGGGACCGTGACGAACGAGAGGCGCATCGTATTGTGTTCGGCTTCCTTCGCGAAGAACGGGCCGCCCGGCACGAACGCCACGTTCTGCGCGATGGATTGCTCGAGCAGCTTCATCGAATTGATGTGCTTCGGCAGCTTGACCCACACGAACATGCCGCCCTCGGGCCGGTTCCATTCGACGCCCGGCGGCATATGGCGCTCCAGCGAGGCGAGCATGGCGGCGCATTGATCGCGATAAAGCGCGCGGATGGTCGGCACGTGCGTATCGAGAAAGCCGTCTTTGACGACCTCGTAGACGATTCGCTGCGTGAGGCTCGGCGTGTGCAGATCGGTGGCTTGCTTCGCCTGCACGAGCTTGAAGTGCAATTCCTCGGGCGCGATGATGTAGCCGACCCGCAAGCCCGGCGCGAGCACCTTCGAGAACGATCCGAGATGGACGATGTGATCCGGCGCCATCGAGAGCAGCGTCGGCAGCGGCGCGCCGGCGTAGTCGAGCGCGCCGTAGGGATCGTCTTCGATCACCGGAAACGCGGCCTTTTGCGCGAATGCGGCGAGCGCGCGGCGGCGTTCGAGCGGCAGGCGGCGGCCCGTCGGATTCTGGAAGTTCGGCTGCGCATACAGCAGGCGCGCATTCGCGACGAGCGCGGCATCGAGGCGTTCAGGAATCAGGCCCGACTCGTCCGTCGGCACCTGCACGTAGTCCGGCTCGAACAGCGAGAACGATTGCAGCGCGCCGAGGTACGTCGGCGTTTCGACGAGCACGCGGCTCGCCGGATCGACGAGCACTTTGCCGAGCAGATCGAGCGCCTGCTGGGAGCCGGTCGTGATGAGCACTTGCGTCGGACGGATGGCCGCGCCGTTCACTGAATACCGCGCGGCGACCCATTCTCGCAGCGGCATGAAACCTTCGGTCGCGCTGTACTGCAACGCGGCCGACGGCTGGTCGCGCAGGATGCGCTCGGAGGCTTCGCGCATCTGCTCGACGGGGAACGTCGCCGGCGAGGGAAGGCCGCCCGCGAACGAAGTGACTTCGGGCCGCTCCGTGACCTTGAGAATTTCGCGAATCGCCGAACTGGTCAGCTTGCGTGCGCGTTCGGAAAGTTGCCACGGCGTGGCGCGGAGATCGGCTTGATTCATGAAATGCCTCGGTTGTCTCGGGGTTTGATAGTCGGAATGGCGTGAACGAGGGAAACGCGCAGACAGCGATTATCGCGCGAGCACGTCATTTTGCGTGGCCGGGCCGCACCGCGGCGGGAGCGGCGCCATGTGCCACGGACTGCGCGGACGCCGGCGCGGCGCGCACGGAAGTTTTGCGGCCGAGCACGACGGTCACGATGACAGCGGCGGCATACACCCACGTCGACGCGCTCACGTGCTCGCCGAAAAAGAGTGCGGACAGGGCCATCGTGAAAAAGATCTGCAGCAGTTGCACTTGCCCGACGCGCGCGATGCCGCCCATTGCGAGCCCGGCGTACCACGCAAAGAAACCGATGAACTGCGAAAACAGCGTGACGTAGCCGAACGCGAGCCACGTGCGCAGCGCGAGCGGCTCGGGATGCGCGGCGTGATGCGCCCACGCGAGCCAGCCGACCGGCAGCACCAGGAACGGCGCGGACAGCACGAGCGCCCAGCAGATGACCTGCCAGCCGCCCATTTGACGCGCGAGCCGCGCGCCTTCCGCATAGCCGAGCGCGCCGATGCCGACCGCGACGAGCATCAGCAGGTCGCCCGCCTGAAGGCCGCCGCCGCCCGCCTGCAACGCGAACGCGACGACGATCGCGCTCCCCGCCACCGCGCTCGCCCAGAATGCCTTCGAAGGCCGCTCGTGCGACAGCCACGCCGCATAGATCGCGACGCACAGCGGCTGCAAGCCGTTGACGACGGCGCCATGCGAGGCGGGCACGGTCTTCATCGCCCAGGCGGAAAATACCGGAAACGCGATGATGACGCCCAGCGCGACGACTCCGAGGCTCTTGACTTGCGGCCACGTCGGGAGCTTTTCGCGCCGCCACACGAGCAGAAGCGCCGCGGGAATCGCCGCGACGAGCGCGCGCCCGAGACCGTTCAGGAGTGGATGCACTTCCTGCACGACGATGCGCGTCATCGGCAGCGTCAGGCTGAATATGACGACGCCGATCAGGCCGAGCAGCATGCCTTCGGTTTCGCGGGTTCTCATCGTGCGGTGTCTCCTGTTTTGATGCCGACGGCGGTGCGCGTCAGTCGGAATTGTCTGCGGATAATGGTAATTCGGGCTCCGTCGCGGGCGCGTCGTCGTCCGGCTTCCGGCTCTTTGCGCGACGGCGTTTGTTCGCCGCCTGCTGCACGTCTTCCTGTGCGCGGCGCGCTCCTTCTTCGGATTCCGCCGATTCCCCGAGCGTCAGCGCCGAGCCGTCCGGCAGCTCGAACACCGCGACGAGCGCGGGCGCGCCGGCCGTGGCTTCGACGCGCATCAGATGCGCCGCGCCGAGCCACGCGAGCTGCTCGGCTATGACGTCCGCGTTCGGGTGATAACCCGTCAACGAGCGCAGCACGATGCCGGTTTCCGGCAGCGCGCCGCTCGGATGCTGCGGCGTGTCCCACTGGATCAGCGACGGCAGCACGCCTTGGCCCGCGCCCTGCCAAGCGGGAAATGCGCCGTCGTCGGGGACGGTAAGGCTCCAGCTATTGCCCGCGCGCGACATGGCGACGACCGGCGCAATGCGCTCCGGATACTGCTCGCGCCAGCGCGCGAGCGACTTCGGCCGGTCCACGCGCGCGACCCAGTGCACGAGCTGCGGGCCGTCGGCGAGGCGCTGCTGCATCGCTGGATCGTCGAGCGCGAAAAGACGTGCGCGTGGGGCCTGCTGTCGCGACGCTGCGGTATCGACCGCGATCACTTCAAGATACGCGCCGCCCCACAAGTTCAGCAATCGGTTGTGCGTGCGCATCAGCGGATGTGCGCCGCCAGGCGCGGTCTCGACGCCGAACTGCAGCGCGACGAACTGCGCGCCTTCTTCGAGCGTGCGCGCGGCGATGACGAGATGGTCGAGTTTCAGCGGATGAGCGGTCATGGAGGCGGCGTGAAACGAAATCGGGGCGAATAGCATAACGCTCGTTGTGGCCTGCCAACCCGCACACGCCGATACCGAAGCAAAAATGTAACGGCAAACACCAGAACAGTAACGGTACAATCGGCCAGATCCCATTCGGTACAGTTGCCGCCGACAGACACGGTGAGGTTCGCATGTCCGTTCCGCTCGACCTGATTCCCGCCCCGCACGACGCCCGCCAGCTCACGCTGGTCGATCAACTGGTGCAATGGGGCCGACGCCGCATCGACGAACGCGTGTTCCGGCCCGGCATGCGCATGCCGTCCATCCGCAAGTTGGCGCTCGACAAGGGCGTCTCGCGTTTTACGGTCGTCGAGGCTTACGAGCGGCTTGTCGCGCACGGCTATCTGGATTCGCGGCGCGGCTCGGGTTTTTACGTGCGCGACCGCGTCGCGCAGGCGTCGCCGGGAGCGTTGGTCGCATCGCAGAGGGAGCCGGTGCAGAGCACCATCGACGTGGTCTGGCTGCTGCGAAACATGCTGCACACGGCGAGTCCGGAGAAGGGGCCGGGGCTCGGCTACCTGCCGGGGCGCTGGCTCGACGGCGAACTCATTACCAACGCGCTGCGCTCGATGAGCCGGCTCTCCGGCGCGCAGATGCTGGGTCTCGGCACGCCGCAGGGCTTTTTGCCGCTGCGCCAGCAGTTGCAGACGCGGCTCGCGGAACTCGAAATCGGGGCTTCGGATCAGCAGATCGTCCTGACGTCGGGCATCACGCAGGCCATTGATCTCATCGCGCGAATCTACGTGAAGCCGGGCGATGCGGTGGTCGTCGGCGATCCGGCGTGGTTCCAGATGTTCGGCCGCTTCGCGTCGCAAGGGGCGCGGCTTCTCGGCATGCCTTACACGCCCGACGGGCCGGACCTCGACGCGCTCGAGACGCTCGTGACGACGTGGCGGCCGAAGATGCTCATCATCAATTCGGTGCTGCACAATCCGACCGGGACGTCGCTGACGGCCGCGAAGGCGTTTCGCATTCTCCAGCTCGCGCAGGAATACGACTTCATCGTCGTCGAGGACGATGTCTATGGCGACCTGTGTCCGACCGGCTACGCCGCGACGCGCCTGGCATCGCTCGATCAGTTGAAGCGCGTGATCTTTCTCGGCAGCTTTTCGAAGACGCTCGCGGCGAATCTGCGTGTCGGCTATGTCGCGGCGTCGGCGGACGTGGCGAAGGCGCTCGCCGACCAGAAGATGCTCGTCGGCATGACGAGCCCGGAGCTCAACGAACGCGTCGTCTACAAGGTGCTGACCGAGGGCCACTACCGGCGGCACGTCGAGCGGCTGCGTGCGCGGCTCGACGGCGTGCGCGACAAGACCGCGCGCATGCTGGAAAAGACCGGCCTTCGACTCTTCGCGACGCCCGACGCCGGCATGTTCCTATGGGCCGACGCCGGCGTGGATTCCGACGGCCTCGCGGCGGCGGGACACGAGGCCGGCTTCCTGTTGACGCCCGGCAGCCTGTTTTCGCCGCAGCAGTCGCCGACGACGTGGATGCGCTTCAATATTGCCAACTGCGGCGATCCGGCGCTGCCCGCGCTGATTTCCGATCATCTGGACAAGGTCGCGCGGCGCTGCGGCTAACGTGCGCGCAGGCGGGGAAGATGACGGCGCCCGGACGGCGCGTCGATGAAACCGGCGAGCACGCGTTCATATAGCGCGAGCGCGTCCGGCGCGTTCCGGTAGCGCTCTTCGTACAGCGCGCCGCGTGCATCGCAAAATTTCAGCGCGAAGTAGTCCGCGAGCAGATTGCCTTGCGCTTCCATGTTGAAATCCGACAGGCGCTTGGCCCCGTCGAGCGTGTAGCCATAGTCCAGCCCGATGCGAATTGCGCCGCGCACGCGCACCCAATAGCCGAGCTGGAACTGCCATACGTGTGTCATCTCATGAATGAACCACATCCGGTCGCCGATGCCGCACGCCGAAAAGTCGTCGCGGTGGCAGGCACGCGGGAAATAAAGGTTGCCGTTCGGCGCCATTGCGGTGTGCGGCGGCTGAAGGCCGAACGGCAGATAGGCGCGCGCGTGGACTGTAACGGTCGAATAATTGATGGCATCGCCGAAGACGAGCCGCGCCATCGCGATTTCTCCGGGCGTGAGCGGGCGGGCAAGGTTCGTCGGCGGCGGCACGCGTTTGGCGAAAAGCGGATTGCGCATGGTGGAGGAAGTGCTTCGCACTCCGGCTCTTGAAATGGCGGGCGTCGTCCTCATATCGGACAAATTCGCCGGGCAGCGGTGGTTTCCAGCGCGCCCGGCGGCCTTACAGCTACCGACGACATCAACCAGAGGACCCGACCATGGCGCAAGAAACCATGAGCTTTCAGGCAGAAGTGAAGCAGCTTCTGCACCTGATGATCCATTCGCTCTACAGCAACAAGGAAATCTTCCTGCGCGAGCTGATCTCCAACGCATCGGATGCCGCCGACAAGCTGCGCTTCGAAGCCATCGAGAACAGCGCGCTGTATGAGAACGATCCGGACCTGCGCATTCGCGTGTCGTTCGACAAGGCCGCGCGCACGATCACGATCGAGGACAACGGCATCGGCATGAGCCGCGAGGAAGCCATCTCGCATCTGGGCACCATCGCGCGCTCGGGCACGAAGGAGTTCTTCTCGAAGCTCTCCGGCGACCAGAAAAAGGACGCCGCGCTCATCGGCCAGTTCGGCGTGGGCTTCTATTCGGGCTTTATCGTCGCCGACAAGATCGCGGTGGAAACGCGCCGCGCCGGCCTTCCCGCGAACGAGGGCGTGCGCTGGACGAGCGCGGGCGAGGGCGACTTCGAGGTCGAGGATATCGAGCGCGCGCAACGCGGCACGACCATCACGCTGCATCTGCGCGCGGACGAGGACGAACTGCTGTCGTCGCATCGGCTGAAGTCGATCATCCAGAAATACTCGGATCACGTCGCGCTGCCCATCCTGATGAAGAAGGAAGAGTGGGACGCCGAGAAGAGCGAGATGGTCGTCAAGGACGAGGACGAGACCGTCAATCAGGCGAGCGCGCTCTGGACGCGCCCGAAGAACGAGATCACCGACGAGCAATACAAGCAGTTCTATCAGCACATCTCGCACGATCACGACGAACCGCTCGCCTGGACGCATAACCGCGTGGAAGGCCGCAGCGAGTACACGCAACTGCTGTACGTGCCGAAGCACGCGCCGTTCGATCTGTGGAACCGCGAGCATCGCGGCGGGCTGAAGCTGTATGTCAAGCGCGTGTTCATCATGGACGACGCCGAGCAATTGCTGCCCGCGTATCTGCGCTTCGTGAAGGGCGTGGTGGATTCCGCCGATCTGCCGCTCAACGTCTCGCGCGAGATTCTGCAGGAAAGCCGGGACGTAAAGGCAATCCGCGAAGGCGTGACCAAGCGCGTGTTGTCGATGCTGGAAGAGCTTGCGAACACGTCCGCCGAAACCACGGAAGGCACCGAAGCGACCGACGACGCGGGCAAGGAAAAGTACGCGACTTTCTGGCGCGAGTTCGGTCAGGTGCTGAAAGAGGGCATCGGCGAGGACTTCAGCAATCGCGAACGCATCTCCAAGCTGGTGCGCTTTGCATCGACGCATAACGACAGCGACGTGCAGAACGTGTCGCTCGCGGATTACGTCGCGCGCATGAAGCCCGAGCAGACCAAGATCTACTACGTGACCGCCGACAACTGGCAAGCCGCGAAGAACAGCCCGCATCTGGAAGTGTTCCGCAAGAAGGGCGTCGAGGTCCTGCTGCTGACGGATCGCGTCGACGAATGGATGCTGTCGTTCCTCAACGAGTTCGACGGCAAGCCGCTCGCGAGCGTCGCGCGCGGCGACCTCGATCTCGGCGCGCTGAACGACGAGGAAAAGCAGCAGCAGGAGAAGGTCAGCGAGGAGTTGAAGCCGCTCGTCGAGAAGATGAAGGAAGCGCTCGAAGGCAAGGCCAAGGACGTGCGCCTCACGTTCCGGCTGACGGATTCGCCGAGCTGTCTCGTCGCGGATGAAGGCGACATGAGCGGCTATCTGCAGCGCATGCTGAAGGCGGCGGGTCAGAACGCGCCGCAAGCGGAGCCGATTCTGGAAGTGAATCCGGAGCATCCGCTCGTGAAGGCGCTCACGACCGACGACGCGAACTTCGGCGACTGGTGCCATCTGCTGTTCGACCAGGCGCTCCTGGCCGAAGGCGGAATGCTGGAAGATCCGGCGAGCTTCGTGAAGCGGACGAATGCGTTGCTGCTGACGCGCTGAGTTCTCGAGCGTTGCTTTGCAAACGCGCTGCCGGTTGAACAAACCGGCAGCGCGTTTTTCATTTGGCCTTTCGTTCCTTGTTCGATTGCGCGAGCACGGAGGCGGCGAGCGTCTTCGTTTCCTGCGAATACTTGCTGCTTTGGAGTACCTCGCTTGCCTTGCGCTCCAGATGGGCGCTCGTCTGCCTGGTCGAATGCGACTGTGCGAGCGCGGACCCGGCGAGACTCCTGGCCGTCGCCGATGCCCTCGGATCGTGCAGCGTTTCACTGGCAAGATGGGCGACCTGTTTCGATGTCTGCTTCGTGTTTTCCGTCATTGCGGTTCCTCGGCGTCTCATGGGGGATGTCGTGCGCGCGAACGAAACGCGCGGCGCGAAACAGTCTTGCCCGGCGGCGTGACGCACACCATACGATTCGTCCGAACTGCAGCCCAGTTCTATAATGGCCGCCATGTCGATTCCGAATGATCCCGTCGATGCGCATTGGCGCATCGCGCCGCATGCCGCTTTCACGGACGATCGAAAAGACTGGCTCACTCGCGGAGGGTCTCTTACGGCTCACTTGCGCACACTCGGGTCTGTCATCGTCGAAGTCACGCGCGAGGCCGTCGATATTCCCTGGCAAGACGAATGGCACGCGCTCGGCGTCACGCCGCGCACGCCCGTTTGGACGCGCGAAGTCATATTGAGGGTCGATGGCGTGCCCTTGGTCGCCGCCCACAGCATCGTCGCGCTGTCGCACAGCACGGGCGTGTGGCAATCGATGCGGCGCCTGCGCGCGCGCCCGCTGGCGGAGCTTCTCTATAGCGACAGCAGCGTCTCCCGTTCGATGCTCGCGAGCCGCGTGCTGACGGCGCGGCATCCGATGCATCGGCTGGCGTCGAGACAGGCCGACACGAAGCACGCACTCGTCGCACGCCGCTCCGTATTCGAGCGGCACGGCGCGCCGCTGATGGTCACCGAATGCATGCTCGATACGTTGTGGGCGAAGCTCGCGGCCATCCACGGCCCGCATCGGCGGGAACACGCGCGTTCCTATCAACATCTGAGTTCCCACGCGACGCGCGTCGCCCACGGTGAGGCCAGGTGAAGCTCGCAGGCTTTCCACCGGTGGGCGGCGAGACCACGCATACGCTTATCCTCGGCAGCTTTCCCGGCGTGGCGTCACTGGCGGCGACGCAGTACTACGCGCATCCGCGCAATCAGTTCTGGCGGCTCGTAGGCGCGGTCATCGACGAGCCGTTGCAGGCGCTTGCCTATGAAGCGCGGCTCGCGCGCCTGATGTCACATGGCATCGGCCTATGGGACGTGCTCGCTGCCTGCGAGCGCGAAGGCAGCCTCGACAGCGCTATCCGCAACGCGTCGCCGAACGACTTCGCCGCGTTTCATACGCACTTTCCGAAGCTGCGCCGCGTGTGCTTCAACGGCAAGACGTCGGGCAAGTTCGCGCCGGTGATCGGCGCGGCGGGCTTTGCCACCCTCGTGCTGCCGTCGTCGAGTCCGGCCAATGCTATTCTCTCGTTCGACCAAAAATTGCGCCTCTGGCGCGACATCCTCACACATGACGAATCTGATCAAGCGCGCGTCCGCTGAAGCCCGCGCGTTCGGCCGCAAGCAGGGCGGCAAGCAAGCTGGCAAGCCAGGCCGCCGCAAGCTGGAACGCGATGACGACGAGCTCGCCAACGCGCCGCGCATCGACGCCCCGAAGAAGCCGCGCTTCGCGCCCGTGACGTTTTCCGAAGAAGGCGGCGTGCGCTACCTGCACTTCGGCACTGAATGGGTGCAAGGCGGCATGCGCCTGAAGAAGCCCGATCACATCGAACTCGAATACGCGCAGCAGATGATGGCGTGGCTGCTTTTCATCGAGACGCCCGAGCGCATCGTGCAGCTTGGCCTCGGCGCAGCGGCGTTGACCAAGTTTTGTTATCGCTTCCTGAAGCGCGCGAAGGTCGAGGCGGTCGAGCTGAATCCGGCTGTCGTGATCGCCGCCCGGGCGATGTTCGAACTGCCTTACGACGACGCGCGTCTCACCGTGACCGAGCGCGATGCGTGGGAATTCGTGAATGATCGGGCGAACCACGGCACCATCGGCGCATTGCAGATCGACGTCTACGACGCCACCGCGCGCGGGCCGGTGCTCGACAGCGTGTCGTTCTATCGCGCCTGCCGCGCGTGTCTCACGCCGGAAGCGGGCGTAGTGACGATCAATCTCTTTGGCGATCATCCGAGCTTCGTGCGCAACATGCGTCATCTGAGCGAAGCGTTCGATCATCGCGTGATTGCGCTGCCGGAAGTGCATGACGGCAATCGCGTTGCGCTGGCCTTCGCCGGACCCGCGCTGGACGTGCCGTTCGCCGCGCTCGAAACGCGCGCGAAGCTGATCGAGGCGCAGCTCGGCTTGCCCGCGCGCAAGTGGGTGAAGGGTCTCGCCGAAAGCGCCGGCGTGACGATGAAAGGCTCGTTCTCCCTCTGAGCGGACCTGTCGGGCAGGGCGCGAATCGCGCTACAGCGCCTTTCACATCTGTGGAATGCTCGGGATTCCCCCTGCTTGACCGTGTTTTGGCGGTCCCTATACTCCTCCTGTTATTTCGGGGCGCTTTCTGCGGCGTGTCGTCTGGATGCGGCCGCGACCGACTGGCCGCGCCGGGCCACGGCAAGAAAGCGAATGCTCAAAACAATGCAAAGAACTTGCACGGGACCGCAGTAGGGCGCTGAAGCGCCGACTTCGGCCGACATCGGAGACCGCATGGCTTACGATCCGAGCCGCACAGGGCAACCACGCAACAAACATTGGCTCTGGCTTCTGATCCTTCCATGGATCGGCGTGGTATGGGTGCCGTTTTACAACAAAATCGAGCCCGTGCTGTGGGGCTTCCCGTTCTTCTACTGGTATCAGCTCCTGTGGGTGCTGATCAGCGCGGTCATCACCGCGTTCGTCTATAAAAAGACCAAGGCGCTGCCCTCGGGCCGCGCGGCCCAGGGTCAGGGAGGCGCGCGATGATGAACGCCACTGCAACCTTCGTCTTCGTTCTCTTCTTCGTCGGCGTCACGATTCTCGGCTTCATTGCGGCGCACTGGCGCAAGGGGGATCTGGGCCAACTCGACGAATGGGGTCTCGGCGGCCGGCGCTTCGGCACCATCGTGACCTGGTTCCTGCTCGGCGGCGATCTCTACACCGCTTACACGTTCGTCGCGGTGCCGGCGCTCGTGTTCGGCGCGGGCGCCACGGGTTTCTTCGCGCTACCGTACACCATCCTCATCTATCCGTTCGCGTTCGTGGTGTTTCCGAAGCTGTGGAGCATCGCGAAGCGTCACGGCTATGTGACCGCCGCCGACTTCGTGCACGCGCGCTATAACAGCCGCATGCTCGCGCTCGCCGTCGCGCTAACGGGCATCGTTGCGACGATGCCGTATATCGCGCTGCAGCTCGTCGGCATCGAAGTGGTGATCGGCGCGCTCGGGTTCAGCACGTCGGGCTTCGTCGGGGACTTGCCGCTCATCATCGCCTTCGCGATTCTCGCGGCCTACACGTACACGTCGGGCCTGCGAGCGCCCGCGATGATCGCCGTCGTCAAGGACGTGCTGATCTACATCACCATCATTGCCGCGATGATCGTGATTCCGGCGCAACTGGGCGGCTTCGGGCATATCTTCGGTTCGGTGCCGCCGGCCAAGCTGCTGCTGAAGGCTCCGGACGCCGCGAGTCTCAACGGCTACAGCGCCTACGCGACGCTCGCGGTCGGCTCGGCGCTCGCGCTCTTCCTGTACCCGCATTCGGTGACGGCCATCTTGTCCTCGAACTCGGGCAACACGATCCGCCGCAACATGGCGCTCCTACCCGCGTATTCGCTCGTGCTCGGGCTGCTCGCGTTGCTCGGCTACATGGCGCTTGCCTCGGGCGTGAAGGACATACCGGAGTACGCGTCGTACTTCAAGGCGTATGGCGCGAACTTCGCGGTGCCGGCGCTGTTCCTGCACTACTTCCCGTCATGGTTCGTGGGCGTGGCGTTCGCGGCTATCGGCATCGGCGCGCTGGTGCCGGCGGCGATCATGTCGATTGCGGCGGCGAATCTGTACACGCGCAACGTGCATCGCGAGTTCGTGAATCGCGCGATGACGCCGGAGCAGGAGACGAACGTTGCGAAGCTGGTGTCGCTGATCGTGAAGGTGGGCGCAGTCGTCTTCATTCTCGCGCTGCCGCTTACTTACGCCATTCAGCTTCAACTGCTCGGCGGCATCTGGATCATTCAGACGCTTCCCGCGCTCGTGCTCGGCCTTTATACGCGCGTGCTCGATCATCGCGGACTCCTGATCGGCTGGGCGGTGGGCATCGGCGCCGGCACGTGGATGGCCGTGTCGCTCCAGCTCAAGGGCTCCATCTACACGGTGCACATGTTCGGCTACGCGGTGCCAGGCTACGCGGCGGTGTGGGCGCTGATCGTCAATCTGATCGTGTCGGTGGGCGTGAGCGTGCTGGTGCGCGCGATCGGCCTCAAGCGTTCGGATGACCGCACGCGGCCGGAAGACTATCTGGACATCGTGGAAAACTGAAGCTCACGCGGCCTGCCGCGGTCCGGCAGCGCCGTCTGATACGCTAACGCCCGTAATGGCCCCCGGCCGTTGCGGGCGTTTTGCTTGATAGCCGCCCGATCGACCCCGCACATATCGACGCGAGCGACCCATGTTTTCATCGACATCAGCGTCACCGCGCAGAAGCCGCGCAAAGCGCCTGTTGCACGGCCTGGCTTCGCCGTTCTTCCGCTATCGCCATGCAAAGTCTATCCATGCCGTGCGCGTGGCGCTCGGCATGGCGACGTCGTTCATTGTCACGACGGGCATCAACGTGCCGCATGGGAGTTGGGCGTCGGTTTCGCTGCTGGTCGTCGTCGGCGGTTTGCAGCACTACGGCAACATCCGCAAGAAGGCGGCCGAACGCGCGCTCGGCACGGCGCTCGGCGCGGCCATCGGACTGATGCTGATTCTCGTGCAGGCAGTATTCGGCTCGCTCACGCTGTTCTTCATTCTGATGTCCGCCATCGCGGGCGCATGCGCGTATTACGCCATCGGCAAGGCGGGCTACGTCGCTCTGCTGACGGCGATCACAATGGTCATCGTCGCGGGCCACGGCGATTCCCCGTTCGATGTCGGCCTGTGGCGCACGGCGAACGTGCTGATCGGCATTGCCATTGCGCTTGCATTTTCGTTCGTGCTGCCGCAGTACGCGACCTATTCATGGCGCTATCGGCTCGCCGACAATCTGCGCGAATGCGCGCGTCTCTATGGCGCGCTGCTCGACGGGAAGCCTTTGATCGCGGACGAAACGGCGCGCCGTCTCGTCACGATGAGCCAGCGTCTCGTGCAGTCGCGCGCGCTCATGGAGTCCGTCGCCAAGGAAACGCGGTTGCCGCTTGCGCGACTGGAGGAGATCCAGCGGCTGCATCGCTCGATTCTCGCCGCGCTCGAAATGCTTGCGATGTCGCTGCCGGAAAGTCCGCGCGGCTCGCACGGCTTCGCGCTGGATTGCACGCCGCGCGAGCAGCAGGTGCGGCACACGCTCCTGCGGATGGCGCGCGCGCTGCGCTTCGGGCGCGTCGGCCTCTTGTATGTGCGCGCGAACGCCGTGTCGCGTGATACCGAAGAGACGGACGAATCGACGCAGGGCATGCACTGGCTCGCGATGCGTTTTGCCGAGCAGGTGGATCGCTTGCGGCTGCGTCTGAGCGAAATTGAACGGCAGTGGAACATTGAAGGCGCGCGGCCGCCTGGCGGCTGACGCGCCGCGTTCAGGACAGGGGCGCTTCCTGCGACGGTTGCGGTGCTGCGCCGGCATCCGCCGGACTGACGACGTTGATGAGCCAGGGCACGCCAAAACGGTCCCTGAGCATGCCGAAGCCCGACGTGAAGAACGTGGACTGCCACGGCGTGAGCACCGTACCGCCTTCGCTCAGCATGTCGAACGTGCGTTGGCCGGACTGAGCGTCACTAGCGCTGATGGACAGCGTGAAACCGTGGTAATCCTTGGGCGGCTGGCCGAACTGGCCGTCCGACACCATGATTGCATTGGAACCGAGGCTGAAGAGCGCGTGCATGATCTTGTCATGCCACTCGGGCGCCACGGTGGCCGCATCCGGCGTGTCACGGAAGCGAATGAGCGTGTGAATTTCCGCGCCAAACGCAGCTTGATAAAGCGCGAGCGCGTCCCCGCAATCGCCGTTGAAAAAAAGGTACGTATCCAGTTGCATGACTGACTTCTCCAAACCCGGCGGCGCTCCCGCCAAGCACGGAAGTCTATTGCAAGCGGATCGGGCTTCCCTTCGAAGAAGGTCAATTTACGTCATAAAAGGCGGAGGGCCGTACTTCTTGCCGGGTGGTGTGAAACCCGGCGAGAGGCGCGCGCATGGCGCGCCTCGTCGCTCTTATTGAAGCGCGGTAATCAGCTTTTCGAGCTTGATTGCGTCGGCGGCAAACGCGCGGATGCCTTCCGCGAGCTTTTCCGTCGCCATGGCGTCTTCGTTCACGAGGAAGCGGAAGGTGGGTTCATCGACGCTGATCTTCTCGATGTTCTCGTTCGCCACCGTTTCCGGCGACAGCTTGCGCTCGACGGTCTCGTTGCTGTCAGCGAGCTTCTTCAGCAGGTCGGGGCTGATGGTCAGCAAATCGCAGCCTGCCAGTTCGGTGATCTGGCTCATGGTGCGGAAGCTCGCGCCCATCACTTCGGTCTTGTAGCCGAACTTCTTGTAGTACGCGTAGATGCGGCGCACCGATTGCACGCCGGGATCGTTCGCGCCGCCGTTCTTCACTTCGTCCCATTCGGCGCCCGCGGACTTCTTGTACCAGTCGTAGATCCGGCCGACGAACGGCGAAATGAGCTGCGCGCCCGCTTCGGCGCACGCCGCGGCCTGAGCAAGCGAGAAGAGCAGCGTCATGTTGCAGCGGATGCCTTCTTTCTGCAGGACTTCGGCCGCGCGGATGCCTTCCCACGTCGATGCGAGCTTGATCAGGACGCGCTCGCGCTCGATGCCCGCGTTCTTGTACAGCTTGATGATCTCGCGGCCCTTGTCGATAGACGCCTGGGTGTTGAACGAGAAGCGCGCATCGACTTCAGTCGATACCCGGCCCGGCACGATCTTCAGAATTTCAGTGCCGAACGCAATGAGCAGATGGTCGATGATCTGGCCCATCGGCTTGCCCGCGTGCTCCTTGACGGTCTTTTCGAGCAGCGGCTTGTAGTCGTCCTTCTGAACCGCCTTCAGGATCAGCGACGGATTGGTGGTCGCGTCCTCGGGCTTGAATTCGATGGATTGCTGGAAGTCGCCGGTATCGGCGACAACGGTCGTGTATTGCTTGAGCTGGTCGAGAGCGGATGTCATGTCGAGTCGTCGGCGCAAGGCGCCTTGTCAGATTGCGGTAGCCCGCGGGTGTCCATGATCGCGATGCCATGCGTCTTGCAACGCCCGGCTCGCCCGTGAATGCCATTCCATCATTCTAGTCCCGCGCGTGGTGTTCGCGCTGAGTGCATGCGCGGCGCCGGTTCGACCGGGTCCGCGCGCGGGCGTTCCGTCGCGTGCACGGGCGAACGAGCCGATCAGTCATTTCGTCGTTCAGTCGTTCAGTCGATCGCGTAGGCGAGTTCGTGCCAGCGCCGCACCGTGCCCGAGCCGAGTTGCCCGCGCGCGAAGCGCATCTTGCGAACTTCTTCGAGCGCGCGCGCGTCTTTCTCGGCGTCGCCGCAGGTCATTTTCAGGACGACGTCCTGAACGTGGCCGGCGTCGTCGAGCAGGACGCGAACGATCGTCTTGCGTTTCGATGCGCCGGGCGGCGCGCTGCGCGCCAGCAGTTTGTCGATCAAAGCCATGATGAGAATGCCCGAAGCGTTGCGGGATACCGGCTGAAGCGGGTTCGGGCCGGTTCCCGCATTGTAGGACGCGTCAGCGCCGGCGGGCGTTCAGCACGAAATGTGTCACCACGCCCGCGATCAACCCCCAGAACGCCGGCCCGATGGACAGCAGCGTGAGGCCCGAGGCCGTCACCATGAAGGTGACGAGCGCGGGTTCGCGCTGGCGGGCGTCGTGCATCGCGTTGGCGAGGCCGTTCATGATCGAGCCGAAGAGCGCGAGCGCCGCGACGGACACGACGAGCGCCTTCGGAAAGGCTGCGAACAACGCCGCGATGGTTGCGCCGAAGATGCCGGCGATCAGACAGAAGATGCCGCACCAGACCGCCGCCGTGTAGCGCCGGTCGCGGTTCTCGTGCGCTTCGCGGCCCGTGCAGATGGCTGCCGTGATCGCCGCGAGGTTCACGCCGTGCGAGCCGAACGGCGCGAGCACGAGCGATGCGAGGCCCGTCGTGGAGATGAGCGGGGCGGAGGGCGTCGTATAGCCGTCGGCGCGCAGCACGGCGATGCCCGGCACGTTCTGCGAAGCCATCGCGACGACGAAAAGCGGCACGCCGATGCTGACGATGGCCGACAGCGAAAACGCGGGCATCGTGAAGACAGGATGCGCGAGCGCCACGTGGAAGCGCGAAAAGTCGAGCAGTCCGAGCGCGCCCGCGACCGTCACGCCGGCCGCGAGCGTCGCCGGAATCGCGTAGCGCGGGCTCGCGCGCTTGACGATGAGATACGCGAAGAACATGACGAGCACGAGCGCCGTCTGATGCTCGGCCGCGCGAAAAATCTCGATGCCGATTTCGAACAGGATGCCCGCCAGCAGTGCCGCCGCAATGCCCGCGGGAATGCGCTTCATCAGCGCGTCGAACCGGCCGGTCAGACCGGCCGCCGTCAGCAGCACCGCGCAGACGATGAACGCGCCGATCGCCTCGGCATAAGGCACGTTCGGCAGCGACGAGACCAGCAGCGCGGCGCCGGGCGTCGACCACGCGACGACGATGGGTGCGCGATAGCGCAACGAGAGCCCGATGGTGCACAGCGCCATGCCGATCGACAGCGCCCAGATCCACGAAGACACCTGGGCGTCCGAGAGATGCGCGGCCTGGCCCGCCTGGAACATCAGCACGAGCGAGCTCGTATAGCCGGTCATCATCGCGACGAAGCCTGCCACCACGGTCGAGACGGAGCTATCGGAGAAAGGGCGCAGCGGCGCGCGCGCGGCGTGTGCGCCTCGCGCGCCGGAGGTCGTTGCTTTCATGCGGATTCTGCTTTTTTGGTCGTTGTTATTTTGAGAGCGCGCGCATGGCGCTTTCGAGGCCGGCCATCGTCAGGGCATACATGCGGTTGCCGAGAATCTGCCGGATCGCGGAAATGGACTGGCGGTATTCCCATAGCCGCTCGGGCTCGGGATTGAGCCACGCATGATGCGGGAACTGGTCCGCCAGCCGGCGCAGCCACACGGCTCCGGCTTCCGCGTTGTTATATTCGACCGAGCCGCCCGGCTGAAGCACTTCGTAGGGGCTCATCGTCGCGTCGCCGACGAAGATCAGCTTGTAATCCGGTGTGAACTTGTGCAGCACGTCGAAGGTGGGCGTGCGCTCGGTGTGGCGGCGGCGGTTGTGCTTCCACAGATAGTCGTAGACGCAATTGTGGAAGTAATAGATCTCGAGATGCTTGAACTCGGCCTTCGCCGCCGAGAAGAGTTCCTCGACGCGCTTGATGTGATCGTCCATCGAACCGCCGACATCGAGCAGCATCAGCACCTTCACGTTGTTATGCCGCTCGGGAACCATCCTGATATCGAGCCAGCCCGCGTTGGCGGCGGTACTGCGAATGGTGTCGGGCAGATCGAGCTCTTCGGCGGCGCCTTCGCGCGCGAAGCGCCGCAAGCGACGCAGCGCGACCTTGATGTTGCGCGTGCCGATTTCCACGTGATCGTCGTAGTCGCGATACGCACGCTCCTCCCAGACCTTCACGGCCGTGCGATTGCCCGCCGATTCCCCGCCGATGCGAATGCCTTCCGGGTTATAGCCGCCATGCCCGAACGGCGACGTGCCGCCCGTGCCGATCCACTTGTTGCCGCCTTCGTGACGCTCCTTCTGCTCGTCCATCAGTTCCTTGAGCCGCTCCATCAGCTTGTCGAGACCGCCGAGCGCCTCGATGCGCTGCTTTTCCTCCGCCGTGAATTCGCGTTCGAGACGCTTTTTGAGCCAGTCGAGCGGAATATCGAAGGCTTCGTCCGGAAGCTGCGCGAGGCCGTGGAAGTAGGCGCCGAACGCGCGATCGAACTTGTCGAAGTACTTCTCGTCCTTGACGAGCGTCATGCGGGCGAGAAAGTAGAACTCGTCGAGCGACGGCGCAATGACCTGCGCCTTCAAGGCTTCGAGCAGCGTCAGATATTCCTTCACCGAGACGGGCAGCTTCGCGTCGCGCAGCGAGTAGAAGAAGTCGATCAGCATGGCGCGCTCCCCTTCGTGACGTGTATGACCGCGATCAGCGGTCGAGCCGGTGCTTCAGATGCGCGCGCACGGCCGGCCATTCCGATTCGATGATCGAGAACACGACCGTATCGCGATACGCGCCGTCGCGGCCGATCTGATGGTTGCGCAGGATGCCGTCCTGCTTCGCGCCGAGCCGCGCAATCGCCGCGCGCGACTGATGGTTCATGAAATGGGTGCGGAACTCGACCGCGATGGCCTTCAGTTGCTCGAACGCATGCCCGAGCAGCAACAGCTTCGCTTCCGTGTTGAGCGCGGTGCGCTGTACGCGCTTCGCATACCACGTGTGGCCGATCTCGAGCCGCCTGTGCGCCGCCTCGACGTTGAAATAGCGCGTGGACCCGACGACTTCGCCCGACTTCTGCTCGATGACCGCGAACGGGTGCGCGCCAAGCCGCTCGCGCATGTCGATGGCGGCTTCGATATAGGCGCGCGCCGTATCGGGCGAGGGCACGCTCGTGTACCACAGTTTCCAGAGCTCGCCGTCGGCGGCGGCCGCCGCGAGCGGCGCTTCGTGCTCCGCGGTCAGCGGGACCAGCTTGACGTGCTCGCCTTCGAGCGAGACGGGTTCGATCCAGCGGCTCATGCGGTGAATTCCTCGTGATGTGTCGTGATTCGAAGCGCTTGCGCCTTAGCGATTGTTGCGGTTCATGAACAGCAGCCGCTCGAAGAGGGCGACGTCCTGCTCGTTCTTCAGAAGCGCGCCGTGCAGCGGCGGGATGATCTGCTTCTGGTCCGACGAGCGCAGCGCGTCCGGCGGAATGTCTCCGGCGAGCAGCAGCTTGAGCCAGTCGAGCAGTTCGGAAGTCGAAGGCTTTTTCTTGAGCCCCGACACGTTGCGCAGTTCGAAGAAACTCTGCATCGCGGCCGCGAGCAGTTCCTGCTTGATGCCGGGGAAATGCACTTCGACGATTTCCTTCATCGTCGACGCCTCCGGGAACTTGATGTAGTGGAAGAAACAGCGGCGCAGGAACGCGTCGGGCAGCTCCTTCTCGTTGTTCGACGTGATGATGACGAGCGGCCGATGCCTGGCCTTCACGAGCTCGCGCGTCTCGTAGACGTAGAACTCCATGCGGTCGAGTTCGCGCAGCAGGTCGTTCGGAAACTCGATGTCGGCCTTGTCGATTTCGTCGATGAGCAGGACCGATTGCGCGTCCGACTCGAACGCCTGCCACAGCACGCCCTTCACGATGTAATTCCGGATGTCCTTCACGCGCTCGTCGCCGAGTTGCGAATCGCGCAGGCGCGAGACGGCGTCGTACTCGTAGAGTCCCTGCTGCGCCTTCGTCGTCGATTTGATATGCCACTGCAAGAGCGGCATATCGAGCGCGCCGGCCACTTCCTCGGCGAGCATCGTCTTGCCGGTGCCGGGTTCGCCCTTGATGAGCAGTGGCCGCTGAAGCGTCATCGCGGCGTTCACCGCGAGCTTGAGGTCGTCGGTTGCGACGTATTGCGATGAGCCTTCGAAGCGCATGACGAAGATCCGGTCAGGAAAAAAATCCCAGTATAAGTCAGAAGGACTTTCGGCATGGACGGCTCGCCGGTATCGTTGCAGCCGTCGGTTATCGGGGGGAAGCGGGCTTCGAACGCCCGATTTCCGGCGATGCATGCGGCTTGCTGTCGTTACCGGGTACAAAGCCGGTCGGTGCGCGCACAGAGGCGAATTGTCGCAGGCAGGCAGTGCGCCTTTCAGCCGTTTCCCATTGCCAGAGGCGCCTTTGCGCTGTCTCGGAGAATGGACGGTGTGGAGGTCGCGCGGTACAATGAGCCCGATTTTTTTGGCCTGCGCGGCCAGCCGGCGGTAATGGACCACGGTCGGCCGCGCGGTACGCACCGAACAGTCCCGAGAAGGTTGTGATGCGCTCGGCGCGGGCCGCGGCTTTCGAGCGCCGGATTTCCCCTCATGCTAGGTTAGAAGCTATGAACAATTTCGTCGGCAAATGTGCCGTGATTGCAGCGCTGTCGGGTCTTGCCGGCTTCGCGACCCAGGCGTCGGCTGACGTCGTGGGCAATGCGAAGGCCGCAGAGGGCAAGGTTGCGATGTGCATCGGCTGCCACGGCATTCCCGGCTATCGCACGGCCTATCCCGAGGTCTATGAAGTGCCGATGCTGGGCGGACAGAACGCGCAGTACATCGCCAATGCGCTGCACGCCTACAAGAAGGGCGACCGCCACTTCGACACGATGCGCGCCATCGCGACGACGCTGTCCGACCAGGATATCGCCGATATCGCCGCGTACTACGCCGCGCAGAATCCGCAATCGAAGAACAATCCCGACAAGTAATCCTCGTTGCCGCGATGCACCCGGCGAATCCGTCGAGCGACGCGCCGGCGCCGTGAGAACGGCAATCCGACAATACAGTCATGGGACCGCAAAGACGCTGAAGCGCCCGCTGCGGTCGACAGGAGAATTCATGAAGCCCTCTCAGGCACTTCAATCAAGCTACAAGGCAGCATGCGCGGCAGTGGCGCTTATCGGCATGGCTGCGCTGAACGCAGCCCACGCAGCCGACGCGGGCAACGGCAAAGTGCTGTCCGAAAGCCATAACTGCGCGGCCTGCCACGGCCCGAACCTGAACAAGCCGGTGAGCGGCGAGTATCCGAAGCTCGCGGGCCAGCACGCGACGTACGTTTATTGGGCGCTGCGCCAGTATCAGATTGGCAACGGCAACCCGAACTTCGGCCGCAATAACGCCATCATGGCAGCGCAGGTGCAGAACCTGTCGCAGAGCGATCTGAAGGACATCGCCGCGTACATCGAATCGCTCGATGGCAGCCTCGTGCTGAAGAAGTAAGCGCGCCGATTGCCGCGGTTACTCACCGCAGAATGCAAAACACCCCGCTCGATGCGGGGTGTTTCGTTTGGGACCACGCCTAGTCGCGCGAAGCACGGCGCTCGATGAGCGCGAGGTAGGCGTCCGTGTCCGGCGGCGTGTTGTTGCGCTGCGCTTCCCAGATCACTTGCCCGAGGCATTCCATGATCGCGTGCTGCGCGTCATGCGGCGAGCCGAGCCGCGCGACGAGCCTGTCGTGCGCGCGACGGATGCCGGGCGGCTGGTCGATGGATAACTGCTCGCTGATCGCCAGATGCATCGACAGATGCAGGAACGGGTTGGTGCGGCCCTGGTCCGGCGAATAGTCGGCGGCTTGCGCGTCCGGGGCGGCGAGTTCGGCCTGATACTCGGGATGCTCGCGAATCCAGTCCGCGGCCATGCTTTCGAGCGGCGTCAGGATTTCGCCCGCGCGCTCCTTGCGCCACGCCTCGGTGAAAAACTGGCGGACTTCTTCGCGGCTAGGGTTGAACATAACGTGTTGATCAGGCTGGGGTTCAGACCGGTATTGTAGATCGCGCCGGCCCTGTGCTGCCCAAACCGCTCAGACGACCGGCGCAGGCGTCTTCGGCCGATACTCGCACAGCGGCTCGATCGCGCAATGCCAGCATTCGGGCACGCGCGCCTTGCAGACGTATCGCCCGTGCAGGATCAGCCAGTGATGCGCGTCCTGGATGAATTCCTTGGGCACGTTCTTTTCGAGCGCCGTTTCCACCGCGCGCACGTCTTTGCCGGGCGCGAGTCCCGTGCGATTGCACACGCGGAAGATATGCGTATCGACGGCGATTGTCGGTTGCCCGAACGCAATGTTCAGGACAACGTTAGCTGTCTTTCGCCCGACGCCCGGCAGCCCTTCGAGCGCTTCGCGATTGTCCGGCACTTCGCCGCCATATTGTTCGACGAGCATGCGGCATGTCGCGATCACGTTCTTTGCCTTCGTGCGATACAGCCCAATCGTGCGGATGTGTTCGGTCACGCCATCTTCGCCGAGCGCCAGCACCTTGTCCGGCGTGTTGGCGACGGGAAACATCTTGCGCATCGCCTTGTTCACGGAGACATCGGTGGCCTGCGCCGACAGCATCACGGCAATCAGCAGTTCGAACGGTGTCGTGTATTCGAGTTCCGTCTTCGGATGCGGATCGAGACTTTGCAGCGTCTCGAAGATGGCGCGTCGCTTCTTCGCGTTCATTGCTTTGAATCGCTATCCTTGGATGGCTATGAGTTTGGATCGCGATCATCCGCGTTGTCCGCTTCGTCCGTTCTGCCAGTCAGGCCGAGACGGCGGCGGCGCGCTTCTGCGTCGTCGATCTGCGCCTGCACGGCAGCGCTGACATGCTCCGTATTCTTCGGACCCGCGCCGAGCCTCGCCATATCCTCCTTCTTCTTGCGCGCGCGTTCGAGCGCCGCCTGGATGATCGCGCGTTTCCTGGCTTCCGCGTCGGTTGTTTCGGCGGGGGCTGCAGCCGGCGCGGCCGGCGCGGCTTCGGCAGCAGCCTGCGGCGCAAGCGCCGCCTGACGCGCCGACGCGCGTGCTTCCGCCGCCGCGCGCTCACGCCCGAGCCGCGCGATGCGCCGGTCGTGCCGCGTGCGCGCCGCATCCGCCTGTTCGTGGCTCCACGCGTCCCAGCCGGTGGCGTCGCCCGTGACGGGAATCATCGCGATGCAATCGACAGGGCAGGGCGGCACGCACAAATCGCAGCCTGTGCACAGCGTTTCGATGACCGTATGCATCTGCTTCGCCGCGCCGACGATTGCATCGACCGGGCAGGCCTGCATGCAGAGCGTGCAACCGATGCATACGTTCTCGTCGATGACGGCGAGCGGCCGCGCGCGCTCGACGCCGTGCGTGATGTCGAGCGGAATGACCGGCTTGCCGAGGAGCGCTGCGAGCCGCACGACGCCTTCCTGACCGCCCGGCGGACACTGGTTGTAGCTCGCCTCGCCGGCGGCGATGGCGTCGGCATACGGCCGGCAAGCCGGATAGCCGCACTTGGTGCATTGTGTCTGCGGCAGCAGGTCTTCGATGCGCTCGGCGAGCGTCTTTGAAACGGTTGCGGTCACGTGGGTTGCGCGGTGGCGAATATTGCAGAGGACTCGGGCGGAGAAACGGGGAGAGGCATCGGCCAGCGTGAACTGTGCAACACCGCACGATCGTCACGCCAGACGCAATTATCGCCGAAGTGCGCGAGCGTCGCCGCACGCGGCCCTTTATCCCAATTGCCAATGCCGCGGTGATGTGCGCATAATCGAACCGCTTTATCGATTGACCGCAGGACGGTGTTCCCCAATAACTTGGCGCGCCCGTTCACGTCATGTACCCATGCGGGCCGCGTGACGCACATCCGGACAACGCGGCTCCCGACTCATGCCACCATGAATCAGCCGAAAATCAAAAGAGATCCTGAAGGGACACGCCGACGTATCCTGCTTGCCGCTGCGGAAGAATTCGCAGCGGGCGGCCTGTTTGGCGCGCGCGTGGATCAAATCGCCCGGCGCGCCGAGACCAATGAGCGCATGTTGTACTACTACTTCGGTAGCAAGGAGCAGCTATTCACAGCCGTGCTCGAGCATGCGCTCTCAGCACTCGTCGAGGCCGAACGCTCGCTCGATCTCGACGGTATCGCCCCTGTCGAGGCCATGACGCGCCTCGCGCATTTCGTTTGGGATTACTACCGCGACCATCCTGAACTGCTGCGACTCATCAACAATGAGAACCTGCACGAAGCGAAATATATCAAGGGATCGAATCGGATACGCGAACTGATTTCGCCGGTGGTCGCAACGCTCTCGGGCATTCTCGAGCGCGGACAAAAGGCCGGACTCTTTCGCAGCGACGTCGATCCGCTGAAGTTATATATCACGCTGTCCGGGCTTGGTTATTACATCGTGTCCAACCGCTACACGCTCGAAGCGAGCTTCGGTCTCGATTTCAGCGAACCCGCGCAGCGCGAACAAATGGTGAGACTGAATACCGAACTACTGCTCGCGTATCTGACGCGCCGTTGATAACCGTGTAACGCCGCGCTGGTCTGAAGAAAAAACGTCGCGCCTTTTACAAGGGCGCGACGTTTTTGCTTTTACGAATGGAATCGGTACCGAAACGCGGTACCGAATAAACGATCACGCGGGAACGGCTTCCGTCTTCGGCGCTTTGTCGTGCTCGAGAATGAACTCGCGCAGTTGCGGATACACCATCGTGCGCCAGCGGCGGCCCGAGAAAATGCCGTAATGGCCGGCCTTTTCGGCGGTGAAATGGCGCTTCTGCTTTTGCGGGATGCCGGTGCAGAGGTCATGCGCGGCGCGCGTCTGACCGTCGCCGGAGATGTCGTCCAGTTCGCCTTCGATGGTGAAGAGCGCGGTGTTCCGGATGTCTTGCGGGCGCACGCGCTCGCCGTTCACGTCCCACGTGCCTTCCGCGAGACGAAACTCTTGGAACACGATGCGAATGGTTTCGAGGTAATACTCGGCGGCCATGTCGAGCACCGCGTTGTATTCGTCGTAGAAACGGCGATGCTGTTCCGCGTCGTCATCGTCGCCGCGCAGCAGATTTTGATAGAAGTCCCAATGGGCAGTCAGATGGCGCTCGGGATTCATCGCGACAAAGCCCGCGTGCTGCAAAAAGCCCGGATAAACCTTGCGCCCCACGCCCGGATAGTTCGCCGGCACGGTGTAAATGACGTTGTTCTCGAACCATTCATAGGAATGCTCGCTCGCAAGCGAGTTGACCGAAGTCGGGCTGCGGCGCGCGTCGATGGGGCCGCCCATCATCGTCATCGTGCGGGGCGTGTCTTCGCCGCGGCTCGCCATCAGCGAGATGGCGGCAAGCACCGGCACGGTCGGTTGGCAGACCGAAATCACGTGCAGGTCTTTCGCGCCGATATGGCGGATGAACTCCTGAATGTATTCGACGTAATCGTCCAGATGAAACCCGCCGTTCTCGATGGGCACCATCCGCGCATCGAGCCAGTCCGTGATGTACACCTTGTGGTCCTGCAACAGCGTGCCGACGGTGTCGCGCAGCAGGGTGGAGTGATGCCCGGAGAGGGGCGCGCACACGAGGACGATCGGCTCGTTCTTGAGCTTGGTGACGGTCGCGCTGTCGTCGGCGAAGCGCTTGAAGCGCAGGAGCCGGCAAAACGGCTTCTCGACGACCGTCTGCTCCATGATCGGAATATTGTGGCCGTCCTTGACGATCTGATGAATGTCGAACTGGGGCTTCTCGTAATCCTTGCCGAGCCGGTAGAGCAGTTCATAGCCGGCGGCAAAGCGCGAGGAGCCGGGAACATAGGCGAGGGGGCTGGCCGGATTCACGAATGATTTCGACGCGGCTTGGGCCCATGCCGTGAGGGGAGACAACATGGCCCGCTGGAATTCGTGGATTTGGTAGAGCATGGTGGCCCCAGTGACTTCGCTACAAACCGGTAATGCCCGTTGATCCCGGCAATGCGGCCGGCGATCGGACTCAACGGTAATCGAAAATCTCGCAGCGCGGCGGCTGGGCCGCGGACGCGAGGTCTGGCTTCTTCTTCCCGCTTTTGCTGCTGCGCCGCTCCTGCACGCCCACCGGCAATATCGACCGGGCGTGCGTAATTCTTGAGCGCAAGCAACATTTTCCGTCTAATAGCCGATCGATTCAACTGACCGGTTCAAATTACAGCGTGCGAGAGAATTAGCGTGTTGTGCATTGCAGCATATTAACGTCCCCGTCGACTTTAGCCAAACGAAACAGGTGCTTGCATCGCTTTCTCAGCGTCCCTGAATAGCGTCGGGGACCGAATTTTCGCCCGCGCTTTTCTCGTCCGCGCGGGCCGGCTGGCCCATCGCCCTGGCCATTGCCTGCTCGTGGCGCATCAGGTTCATGCCCGTATGCACGAGCGCCACATGGGTGAATGCTTGCGGAAAATTGCCGACCATCCGCTTCGCAACCGTGTCGTATTCCTCCGACAGCAGCCCGACGTCGTTGGCGAGCCCCACGAGCCGCTCGAACATCGCGTGGGCTTCATCGAGTCGTCCCTGCAGCGCCAGATTGTCTACCAGCCAGAAGCTACAAGCCAAAAACGTGCCTTCCCCCGGCGGAAGTCCGTCCGCCACTTCGGTCGTGTGATAACGCTTGACCAGTCCATCGTGCGTGAGATCGGTCTGGATGGCGTGTACGGTCCCGATCACGCGCGCATCTTCCGGCGGCAGAAAGCCGAGCAGCGGGATGAGCAGCAGACTCGCGTCGAGAGCGTCGCCGTGGTAGACCTGCGTGAAGGAGTTCATCTGCGCGTTCCAGCTTTTCTCGCAGACGTCCGCGTGGATACGGGCGCGCATGTCGCGCCAATGGTCGACAGGGCCGGGCAGCGAAAACTGCTCTGCCGAGCGGATCGACCGGTCATAAGCGACCCACGCCATCACTTTCGAAAACGTGAAATGCTGCCGCCCGCCGCGTACTTCCCAGATGCCTTCGTCCGGCTGGTCCCAGACGGTCTCCAGATGCTGAAGCATCACGCATTGAATCGACCAGGCGGTTTCGTCGCTTTGCAGACCGCCCACACGCGCAAGATGCAGCGCGTTCATCACTTCGCCGTAGACGTCGAGCTGCAACTGGTCGACCGCACCGTTGCCGATGCGCACGGGCTGCGCGCCTTCGTAGCCCGGCAGCCAGGGAATCTCCCATTCGGGCAGACGCCGTTCCCCCGCGATGCCGTACATGATCTGCACCTGCGACGGCGCACCGGCCATCGCGCGGCCGAGCCATGCGCGCCACGCGCGGGCTTCGTCGTAATAGCCGCCGCGCATCAGCGCGAGCAGCGTGATGGTTGCATCGCGCAGCCAGCAATAGCGGTAGTCCCAGTTGCGCGAGCCGCCGAGTTGCTCGGGCAGCGATGTCGTCGGCGCGGCCACGATGCCGCCCGTCGGCTCGTAAGCGAGCGCCTTCAGCGTGATGAGCGAGCGGCGGATTGCCTGCGCCCATCGGCCCGTTAGCTCGCTTTTGCCGGACCATTCGCGCCAGTGGTTCTCGGTGCGCGCAAGTTGCGTCTGGGCGTCGTGCGCGGGCGGCAGCCGCAGATGCGACTGCGAATAGCACAGCGAGAACGGCACGCGCTCACCCTCGGTAACGTCGAAGGAGGCGGTCGTGCGCATGTTTTCGCCGACGAGTTGCACCGGCGTGCGCAAAACCGCGAGGTCCGGGCCGGCGATCGCGCGGATGCCGCTATCGTCGGGCAGACGGCAGACCCACGGCACCACCGATCCGTAGTCGAAACGCAGCACGAGTTCCATCTTCATGCGCACGACGCCGCGCCGTCCGATCACGATCCGCACCAGCTCCGAGTGCCCGTTGCGCAACGGCATGAAATCGACGACGGTCGCGGCCCCCTGCGGCGTATCGAAATCCGTTTCGAGGATCAGTGTGTCGTCGCGATAGCGGCGGCGCGTGACGGGCAATTCCCCATCCGGCATCGACGGGGCGAGCAGCCATCGGCCATGCTCGGGCGTGCCCAAGAGCGCGGAGAAGCACGCGCCCGAGTCGAAGCGCGGCCAGCAGAGCCAGTCGACGGAGCCGTCGCGGGCAATGAGGGCTGCGGTATGGCCGTCGCCGATCATGGCGTAGTCTTCAATCAGTGCTGGCATAGGCGGAACGTCTTCCTGCGGGCGGCGCGCGATGCGTCGCGGTTCACATGGCGGTGCGGGCGTGTGCGAGGCACGTCCCCCTTGTCGCCGCATTCTGCCCCAATGGTGCGCGGCAAGCAGAAAACCGCGCACGGCGTGCGTGGATGGGCGCGACGGCGTGTCGCGGCGCGTTGGCGGTAAACCACTAGCGAAGCGGTTTCCGCTGATCTTTAGAATGAAAGTTCGGAGAGCCGCGGACGTTTTTTCAGCGGTCTTGCGTTCATCGTTGCTTCGCGTTTCGAGGAACAGATAACCATGCTTAATCCGTCGAAAGCAGATTGCATCGCCATTCTTTCCGCCGCGAGCCTCGTGCGCGACAGCGACGCCTTGCTCGCGCTCGATCCCAAACGTCTCGGTCTGTCGCGCAACGCGATGGAGACCGCCGCCGCCTTTCTCACCGAACGCGGCTGTTTTAGCCGCTACAGCTTCGACGTTAGCGGCCTCGCGGTTGGCGCATTATCGCTGCAGGGGCGTCTGCGTCTCGACCAGCTTGCGAACGGCTGAGCGCGTTTTCCTCACTGACGGCAATCCCGCACGCGTGCCGCCCGCGCCCGGGGCTTCGCCTTTTCCGTGCTTGGACCGCTGCACGGAACCGTGGACGCGAATCGGCGTCACAACGGCAGTGCGGCGCGTCGTAACGTCGACGGCAATAAGTCAGAAATGCATCGAACTCATGCCGAACAGCCCGATCAGTCCGATGACGATCAGATAGATCGCGACGATGAAGTTCAGCAGTCGCGGCATGACGAGGATGAGAATGCCGGCGATCAACGAGACGAGCGGTCCGAGGCTTACGTGAATGTTCATCGGGTCAGTTCCTTTTGTTGGTTAGAGTTTTGTGGCCTGTATCGTCGTGCCGTGGCGTCGCCGGGCGGTCCGCAACTTGCTCTCGCACTGCGCCGGCCGTTCCGGTCACGGATGACGCGTTCATGCGTCGCCCCCGATAACAAGCAGCAAACAGACGAAGAGGAGGTCTCATGCAATCGAGCCATTCCCGCGCCGCGATGCGTGCGCCCGTGCAAGCGCCGCGCCCGCTCTTTCGCATGTTGCCTGCGCGCTGCAGCAAGCCGACGCACCTTAGGCCAATGCGCTGGGCCAAAGGTTTCGCGCTGATGCTTTCGCTCGCCGCTGCCCAAGCGTTCGCGCAGACACCGGGCAATGCGGTGTCGGCGTCGGCAGCGGCCAGTGGTACTTCCGGCACGGCGGGCCAGGTGTATGACCTGCTCATCGGGACCTACACGGGGAGCGGCAAAAGCGAAGGCATCTACGTTTACCGTTTCGATACGGGCAACGGCGAACTCACGCGGGTTGCGTCGGCGCAGACGGTGAACCCGTCGTATCTCGTGGTCAGCCGCGATAGCAACTACGTGTACGCGGTAAACGAGCTTCCGGGCGACAACGGCCCGGCGTCGCAGCGCGGCGGCGTCAGCGCGTTTCGCTTCGATCGCGCGAGCGGGCAGTTGAGCTTTCTGAACCGCGTGTCGGCGAACGGCAACGATCCCTGTTATCTCGCGATCTCGCCCGACGGCAAATACCTGCTTGCCGCCAACTATTCGGTCGCAGCCAATCCCGGCGGCAGCTTCGCGATGTTCCCGCTTTCGGCCGATGGTCACGTGGGCGCGCCGGTGCTGACCGTGCATCACGACGGCAGCGGTCCGGTGAAGGGACGGCAGGACAATTCGCACGTTCATTCGACGGTGTTCTCGCCGGATGGCAAGTACCTCTTCGCGCAGGACCTGGGCGTCGACAAGATCTACGCCTATCGCTACACGCCCGATGGCAGCCGCGGACTTCTGGGACCGACCAACGCGCGCTACACGCCGGTCAAGGCG
>Ga0308173_10000084_pt1 | contig 30565 bp, 28 predicted proteins | sample PhyPR1_FD_203716 | JGI IMG/M metagenome (GOLD analysis project Ga0308173, IMG submission 203716) | Soil microbial communities from UC Gill Tract Community Farm, Albany, California, United States - DLSLS.P.R1 | ecosystem: Environmental > Terrestrial > Soil > Agricultural land | place: USA... | reverse complement strand
CGTACGCGTGGCCGTGGTCCGCCACCTTCGCACCGAGCCGCACGAAGCTCGGCAGGTCCCCGAATTTCATGGAGTGTCGCGTGTTTTCAAGACGCATTTTTCGTCCGCTGCTCGCCTTGGCACTGATCGGCAGCGCTGGCGTTCTCAGCGCGGGCCAGGCGCAAGCCCAGGCGCAAAACCAGCCGATTGCACCGGACACCATGGCAGCGCGCGTGCAAGGCTGCACCGCATGTCACGGCGTTCACGGCGAAGGCACGGACAATGATTACTTCCCGCGTCTTGCCGGCAAGCCCGCCGATTATTTGTACAACCAGCTTCAGAATTTCCGCGAAGGCCGGCGCAAGTATCCGCCGATGAACTACCTCGTCACCTATCTCTCCGACGACTACCTTCATCAGATCGCCACTTACTTCTCGCAGCAACGCCCGCCGTATCCGCCGCCCGCCAAGACGAACGTCTCGGGTAGCACGCTCGCGCGCGGCTCGCAGATCGTGCTGAACGGCGATCCGTCGAAGAACATTCCCGCGTGTGCGGCCTGCCACGGCAAGGGTCTGACCGGCATGCAGCCGGCCATTCCGGGCCTCGTCGGCCTGCATTCGGACTACATCAGCGCGCAGGTCGGCGCATGGAAGTCGGGTACGCGCCACGCAAAGGCGCCCGACTGCATGCAGCAAATCGCTTCGCGCCTGTCCGATGACGACGTAACCGCCGTCGCCGCATGGCTCTCCACGCAAACCGCACCCGCCAACCCGGTGCCCGCGCCCGCTGGCTCGTTGAAGATGCCGCTCACGTGCGGCAGCGAACCGCAATAAGGCGTCTGGAGCGACAACACAATGAAACGCAAGTCCCTGTTCGCACTTTCCTCGGCTGTCGTGGTGGCAGCCGTCGCAGCCGGCGCCGTCCTCTGGTCGGGCGGCGACAATCTCCATTCGGGCGGCGCCGTCGCGGCGACTCCGGCCGATCAGGCCGCGCTCGTCAAGCATGGTGAGTACCTCGCGCGCGCCGGCGACTGTATCGCGTGCCACACGGTGCGCGGCGGCAAGCAGTTCGGAGGCGGCCTGCCGATGGCCACGCCGTTCGGCACCATGTTCACGCCGAACATCACGCCGGACGACAAGTACGGCATCGGCAAATGGACGTCCGACGACTTCTATCGCGCGATGCACACCGGCCGCTCGAAGGACGGCAGCCTGCTCTACCCCGGCTTTCCGTTCACGAGCTACACGAAGGTCACGCGCGCCGATTCGGACGCGATCTACGCGTACCTGCGCTCGGTCCCGCCGGTTTCCGAGCCGAGCCGTCCGCACGAACTGCGCTTCCCGTTCAACAACCGCAATCTGCTGATCGGCTGGCGCACGCTCTTCTTCAGCGAAGGCGAGTACAAGCCGGACCCGACCAAATCGGTCGAATGGAACCGCGGCGCGTATCTCGTCGAGGGCCTCGGTCACTGCGGCATGTGTCACACGTCCATCAACGCGATGGGCGGCCCCGTGAGTTCCGCCGCGTTCGCGGGCGGCCTCATTCCGCTGCAGAACTGGTACGCGCCGTCGCTCACGTCGAACAAGGAAGCGGGCCTCGGCGACTGGGACATCAAGGACATCAACGATCTGTTGAAGACCGGCGTGTCGCAGCGCGGCGCGGTATTCGGTCCGATGGCCGAAGTGGTTCACAACAGCCTGCAGTACATGACCGACGGGGACATCAACGCGATCTCGACGTACCTCAAGTCGATCCCGCAAAAGAAGGAAGCGCCGGAACCGCTGCAACTGGAAACGTCCGAGAAGTTCGGCGGCGAACTGCTGACCATGGGCAAGAAGGTCTACACCGAGAACTGCGCGAAGTGTCACGCGGAGAATGGTCTCGGCAAGCCGCCTGCTTATCCGCCGCTCGCGAACAATCAGTCGATCCAGATGCCGTCGGCCGTCAATCCGATCCGCATGACGCTCAACGGCGGCTATCCGCCGAGCACGGAAGGCAATGCGATGCCGCACGGCATGCCGCCGTTCGCGCAGTCGCTGTCGGATACGGAAGTCGCGGCGGTCGTGACGTACATCCGTATGTCGTGGGGCAACCACGGCACGCCGGTGTCGCCGCAGCAAGTGAGCAACCTGCGTTCGGCGCCGCTCGACTGACATTCCGGCAAGACAGCGTACAATACGCGTGGGGCGCAGCCTTCGTTCGGGCTGCGCCCTTTGTCTTTGGTGGATCGGTCATGCACGTAGGCGAGCGTTTCAACAGCATCAGTCATCTGGTCGGCGCGATATTGTCGCTGGCCGGGCTCGCGACGCTCGTCACAATGGGCGCGCTCGAGGGCGACGCGTACAAGGTCGTGAGCTTCGCGGTATATGGCGCCATGCTCTGCGCGCTTTATTTCGTCTCAACGGCCTACCACTGGGTACGCAGCCCGCGCCACAAGGCGATCCTGCAGAAGTGCGATCACCTGGCCATTTATTTGTTGATAGCCGGCAGCTACACACCGTTTACACTGGTGACATTGCGCGGCCCCTGGGGCTGGTCGCTTTTCGGCGTGAGTTGGGGCCTTGCTGCTCTCGGCATCGCGCAGGAGCTCACGCTCGGGAGACGAACCCGCAGCGTTTCGATGGTGCTATACGTGTTGATGGGCTGGCTCGCGCTCGTAGCCGTTCATCCGCTCGTGACGGCGCTGCCGCCCGCGGGTACCGCGTGGCTGGTGGCAGGCGGCGTGATCTACAGCGCCGGTATCTACTTTTTCATCAACGACGAGCGCATCCGGCACGGCCACGGTATCTGGCATCTGTTCGTGCTGGCGGGCAGTCTGTGCCAGTTCGTGAGCGTCGCGCGCTATGTCGCGTGAGCCCTGAACGCAGCGCACATCCTGCACCGCGACAATTGCGATGCAACTTCCAGCCAGCCGGCGTGTCTTGATAGCGCGTCGAACCTTGCGGCACTGCCAGGCGGTCGATGACCGCGCACGATGGCCCGCCGCCCGATTTCTCCGAACGTCGCACTTCGCTGCTGTAAAAGCGCCGCATGCGCCGTTCGCTATAACGATTCGAACATCTATTTATGTCTTTTGATTCACTTGGTCTGTCAGAACCCCTGCTTCGTGCAGTCAACGAACTTGGCTACACGAGCCCCACTCCAATCCAGCTTCAGGCCATTCCGGCCGTCCTGAAGGGCGGCGACCTGCTTGCGGGCGCGCAAACCGGCACCGGCAAGACGGCCGGTTTCACGCTGCCCATCCTGCAACGTCTTTCGCAACTCCCGCCCACCGCGGGCGGCGCCAAGCGCCCGGTGCGCGCACTCATTCTCACGCCGACGCGTGAACTCGCCGCACAGGTTGAAGAAAGCGTGCGCGGCTACGGCAAGTATCTGAAGCTGCGTTCGACGGTAATGTTCGGCGGCGTCGGCATCAATCCGCAAATCGATGCGCTGCGCCGCGGCGTGGATATCGTCGTCGCGACGCCGGGCCGTCTGCTCGACCACATGCAGCAGAAGACGATCGACGTTTCGCAGCTCGAAATTCTCGTGCTCGACGAAGCCGACCGCATGCTCGACATGGGCTTCATTCACGACATCAAGCGCGTGCTCGCGCGTTTGCCGCAGAAGCGCCAGAACCTGCTGTTCTCGGCCACCTTCTCCGACGAAATCAAGGCGCTCGCCGACAGCCTGCTGGATTCGCCGGCGCTGATCGAAGTCGCGCGCCGCAATACCACGGCCGAGCGTATCGAGCAGAAAATCCATCCGGTCGACCGCGAGCGCAAGCGGGAACTGCTGACGCATTTGATCCGCCAGCACAACTGGTTTCAGGTGCTCGTGTTCACGCGCACGAAGCACGGCGCGAACCGTCTCGCCGAACAACTCGAAAAGGACGGCATCAGCGCCCTCGCGATTCACGGCAACAAGAGCCAGTCCGCGCGCACCCGCGCGCTCGCCGAATTCAAGGATCAGACGCTGCAGGTGCTGGTCGCGACCGATATCGCGGCGCGCGGCATCGACATCGATCAACTGCCGCACGTCGTCAACTTCGATCTGCCGAACGTGCCGGAGGACTACGTGCACCGAATCGGCCGCACGGGTCGCGCGGGCGCGGAAGGCGAAGCGGTGTCGCTCGTGTGCGTCGATGAACTGCAATTGCTGAAAGATATCGAGCGGCTCATCAAGCGCGCGATCCCGCAGGAAGTGATTCCCGGCTTCGAGCCCGATCCGAATGCGAAGCCCGAGCCAATCCAGCGGCGTAGTCAGGGCCGCGGCGCTCCGCGCGACGGCGGTCGTGGAAACGGGGCGTCGCAGGAACAGTCACGTTCGGCAAAGCCGGCCAATGGCCGCGCCGGCGCTCAAGGCCAGGGACAGCGGGATGCACGCGGCCCGAAGCCTGCGGCAGCCAAGCCGGGCAACGGCGCGAACGCTGGCGCGAACGCGAAGGCTGCGCCGCGCCGTTCAGAACCCGCTAGCGCTGGTCACGCGCCTAACCCGCGCGCCAAGACGGGCAATCCCGGTGCGCTGCTCGGCGGCAAGTCGCGCAGCGAGAACGGCGGCGCTCGACGCGACGGCATGCGTTCGGGCGGGCGCGGGCGCTAAGCATCAAGTTGGGAGGGCGAGCCGCTTGTCACGCGGCTCGCGAAGTATTGCTCAAGCAGCGGCGCTCGCCGCTCGCTTCAACCAGTCGAGTTGCTCGCGCCAACGCGCGAGCACTTGCTCGGTGTCCGTCAGTTCAAACGCGATGCCGCCCATCAGCCGCGCATAGCTCACGCGCTGGATCTCCCCGCTTTCAATCGATCCGACGAAGCACGCAAGCGGCACGTCGTCCAGCGCCACGCGGCGCGCATCCATTTGCACTTGATGGAACGCCTCGTCGAAGACGAAGGCGAGCGTCGCGCGCCCGCTCGATGTAATGGCTTGCGCCGTGCGAGATGACGGCCACAGCGCAAAGCACAAGGTGCGCGCATCCGAAGCGAGCACTTCGCCCGCGCTCAGCAATGCCGTGCGAATGCGACCGCCGTCATCCACCGCGCAAAGCGATGCGGTGAATCCGCTGGGCGCGCCCGTTAGCGTGCCGTCGAACAACGCGCGCAAGTCGGGCGGCCATTCGTCGAACACCGTTTGGGAAGACAGCGAAGTCGGCGGGCTGGAGTCGGTCATGGGGCGTTCGTTCCGGCCGGCATCGACCTTTGGTGGTTAGCGAAAGAAGAACTGCGTGATCTTCGCGAGCGGATAGTGAACGCCCGGCTGAATGCGCGCGGGCAGATCGAGCGGCTTCAGCAGCATCTTGATGCATTGATCCGCCGACAAATTGCGCCGCACGAGTGCATTGACGCTCGCGAAAAGCGCGCGGTTGTAGCTGGAATCCTTCGCGCGCTCGGGGTAACGAACGGCGAAAACGTGCCGTAGCGCAATCTCCGAATCCTCGCTTTTCAGCTCGACCACGCGCCGCACGAGCGCGCCGAGCACCGCCAGGCGGCCATTGCCTTCGATCTTGTTCCACTTCTTGAAGAAGCGGAAGAAATGCTTGTAGTGCCGCACTTCGTCCGTGCGGATATGGTCGGTAATCTCCTTGAGCACCGGTTCGTCGGAACATTCGTTGATCGCGCGATAGAGCGTGGCCGTGCCCGTTTCGATCACGCAGCGCGCCACCATTTCGAGCGCGCGCTTTTTTTCGAACTGCTCATACGAGCAGGTCAGCGAGTATTCGGCGAAGAAATTCTTGAACGCCGTGTCCCAGTCGAACTCCGGCCAGACGTGGTTGATATACGTCTTGAGCGCGCGGCCATGCTGCATCTCCTCGGGCTCCCACTCGTTGTTGAGCCACGCCGCGATTTCGGGGTCGTCGCGAAAATAGGTGCTGAGGTTGCTTGTATAGAGATCCGTTCCGCTCTCGATGAACGAGCAGGCGCAGAGCAATAGAAGCAGATGTTCGTTCGATGCCGCCTTTTGACGGTCGATCCGTTTCAGGTCGATGTCTTCGATGCGCCACGGCATGACGTGGGTAATGTCTGTATGCATGTATCGCGCTCCTGGCTGGACTGAACAGGCCACCGGCCAATTAAGAGGTCGACGTTCGGGCGACGCCGCGAACGTTCAGTCCGAGCGTCCCCAAGTCAAAGTGTGTTGCGGCTTGTGCTTTTTCATCTTAGCCGTCCTGCAACGAGTTTGCAGACATGGGGACAGACTCCCACGGCGCGGCGCGGTTCCGCGCGCGGTTTGCGGTGCGTCAATTTTTCACGACGATACTTGCTCGAAACGGCACGAGCACGCAGAAACCGTGCCGATGGCGTCGACCTCGCTAAAAAGCACAAAGGCGGCCTGGGCCGCCTTTGAAAGCTTCCGACGCCGGAACCAGGCGTCAAGTCGCGTGCCCCGCGCCGCCGCGCATGCGCCAGGCGACGATCGCCAGCGACACACCCGACAGCACCGCCGCCAGCAATACATAGTAGCTCGGCGCTAGCTTGTCGCCGGTCGTATGGATAAACGCCTCGACGATGGTCGGTGCAAACCCGCCGAAGAGCGTGACGCCGAGCGCATAGCCGATGGACAAACCCGTCGAGCGCACGCGCGTGGGGAAGATTTCGGACATCAGCGCGGGCATCGGTCCGGAATACGCGGCTTTCAGAATGCCCGCCGCCGATTGCAGAACCACCAGCGACAGCACTGTCGGCGAAGCCTGAAGCCACGCGAACATCGGATAGATGGCGACACCCATCACGATGGACGTGCCGAGCATGATGCGGATGCGTCCTATCTTGTCCGACAGCGCGCCCATCACCGCCGACAACACGAACTGCAGCCCCCCGTTGAGCACCACCACCGCAAATGACGCCGTGGCGGGCAGATGAGCTGCTTGACGGCATACATCGGCATATAGAGCTGCAGCACGTACACGCCGACAGTCGATTGCGCGACGATACCGACCGCCAGCAGCAAGTTGAGCCATTGGTTCGAGAACGAGACGCCAGGCGCGCTCACGCTCTTTTGCGCGCGCGCCGTGGCGAGGAATTCGGGCGTTTCATCCAGATGCGAGCGGATGTAATACCCGACCGGCCCGATGAGCAGGCCGAACACAAACGGAATGCGCCAGCCCCAGCTTTCGAGTTGCGGCTGCGGCAGCCACAAGGTCAGAAGCGAGCCGAACGCCGCAGCCATGATCGCAGCCAAGCCCTGGCTCGCAAACTGCCAGCTCGCGTAATAACCGCGCCTCGATTCGCTGTGCTCGACCATGAACGCGGTCGCGCTGCCGAATTCGCCGCCGACCGCAAAGCCTTGAATCAGCCGGGCCAGCAGGATCAGCAGCGGCGCCGCGATGCCGATGTGCTGGTAAGACGGCATCACCGCCATGGTGAACGTGCCGATCATCATCAACAGGATGGCGAGCGTCAGTGCGGCCTTTCGGCCCTTGCGGTCGCCGTAGACGCCGAGGACGATCGCGCCCAGCGGACGCATGAGGAACGAGATGCCGAACGTGCCGATGGCGAGCATCGTCGAGAGCCATTCGTCGTGGGACGGGAAAAACGCCTTCGCGATGATCGCAGCAAAGTAGCCATAGACGAGGAAGTCGAACCACTCGAGCGCGTTGCCGACCGACGACGAAAATACGATTCGCCGGACCATCGCCTTCGAAAGCGTTCCGGGCGCGCTCGAAGCTGCCTGGAACGCGGGGCTCTCTCCGAATTGCGCCCGTTCGTTCATGGTTTCATCCCGATGCGTCATGTCGTGCTCCCGGCCCACTGCGGCACGTGTGGGCGTGCACCGCCCCTCGCCTGCGCATACGCAGCCGAGGGGCGAATGTCAATGAATTCAGGGGCGGGCCGCCCGAGCGCGGCCCGTCGACCGTGTTCAGAAACCGGCGGCGAGCCCGTCGCGGCGGCTGTCGCTGGCGGCGACGTAACCGCGCTCGGGGTCGTCCCGGTCGAGCTTCCAGATGTACTGACCGGAGCCGAAGTCCATGTACGGATCGTCGACGGACTTGATCGTGTGGCCGAGCCCTTCGAGCGCGCGTGCGGTCTCCCCGTCGAGCGTGGCTTCGATGTCAATGGTGAAATCGCGGTTCACCTTCCAGCGCGGCGCGTCGCAGGCGGCCTGCGGCTGCTGACCGTAGTCCATCATGCGCACGATTGACTGCAGATGCCCTTGGGGCTGCATGTCGCCGCCCATCACGCCGAAGCTCATGACTGCATCGCGGCGGCCGTCGACTTCCTGCGTGACGAACGCGGGAATGATCGTATGGAACGGGCGCTTGCCGCCTTCCACCACATTCGCGGACTTCGGGTCCATCGAGAATCCGCACCCGCGGTTTTGCAGGGAAATGCCGGTATTCGGTACGACGACGCCCGAGCCGAAGCCCATGTAGTTCGACTGGATGAAGCTCACCATCATGCCGCGCTCGTCCGCGACGGACATGTAGATGGTGCCGCCCGCCTTCGGCATGCCGAAGTCGAACTGCGTGGCCTTCGTCGGGTCGATGAGCTTCGCGCGCTCGGTGAGATAGGCGTCGTCCAGCATCTGCTCCGGCGTGACTTCCATCGAACGGGGATCGGCCACGTAACGGTACACGTCCGCGAACGCCAGCTTCATCGCCTCGATCTGCAGATGCTGCGACTCGATCCGGTCGACGGTCAGCGCGCGCACGTCGAACTTGTCGAGAATGCCGAGAGCGATCAGCGCCGCGATGCCCTGCCCGTTCGGTGGGATCTCGTGCACCGTGTAGCCGCGATAGTCCTTGCTGATGGGTTCCACCCAGTCCGCGCGGTAGTTGCGCAAGTCGTTCATGGTCATGGCGCCGCCGCCCTCCCGGGAGAACGCGGCGATGCGTTCCGCGATCTCACCTTCGTAGAAAGCGCGCGGACCGTGTTCAGCGAGCGCCCGCAGCGTTCGAGCGTGGCCGGGCATGCGCACGAGTTCGCTGACTTCAGGCGCACGCCCGTGCGGCATGAATACGTCCGCGAAGCCTGGCTGATCCTTCAGTTCCGGCACCGCCGCCGCCCATTTGTACGCGACGATGCTTGCCACCGCGTGCCCGCGCTCCCCGATCTCGATGGCAGGCTCCATGAGATCGGCAAAGGGCAATGACCCGAATTTCGAATGCAGCGCTTCCCATCCGGCAATGACGCCCGGAACCGTCACCGCGTCCCAGCCCCGCTTCGGCTGGCGGGCAAGACCGTTTTCCTCGCCGTACTTGCGACGGAAGTAATCCACATTCCACGCAGCCGGCGATACGCCGGATGCGTTTAGCCCATGCAACTCGTTGCCGTCCCAGACGAGCGCGAAGGCGTCGCCGCCCAGACCGCACGACACGGGCTCTACGATAGTGATGGCCGCGGCCGCCGCGATGGCCGCGTCGACGGCGTTGCCGCCCTTCCACAGCATGCGCAGGCCGGCTTGCGCGGCAAGCGGATGTGACGTCGAGACGATATTGCGGGCGAACACCGGCAGGCGCGGCGTGGGATAGGGATTTTGCCAGTTGAAGCGAGTCATGAAGGAAGTCCGAATTGCGAGCAGGCTATGCATTCCACGCCGTTCGGGCGGGGCGAATAGTTGTTCGGGCAAAAGAAAGATATTGCATTGTCAGCGTAATCTTGAACAATTCATTACTGTATAAATTAATGAAACGCTCGCATGATTCTGCACCGGTTGACTTCTCATGTGCGCCGCAGCAAAGACCTCACGTAGATTCTTGGAATCGGTGCAACCGCCGAACCGCTTCGAGCGGCAGAAAAAGTCAAAGCCAAAATTTTCGATGCTGCGTTTGGCACTCCTCATACACTTGCCTACAATCCGAATTCCCGGCATCCGCGACTCGAGAAACATGGCGGCTGCCCGGCGGTTTGCAGTTTTCCCGCCCAACGCTTCCAAGCAATAAACCGGCCGCGCGGCCGGCGCTTTGCTCTTCGGTCGTCATGGAGAACACGATGCTGAGTCCGCATGAATTTGCCACGCTGCTATTGGTTCAGGAAGCGCCCAACCAGGTCGACATGGAACGCGAAGAACTCGACGCCCTGCTCGAACGCCAACTCGTTCAACTCGAAAATCTCGCCTCCGGACGACAACAATGGCGTCTCACCGCAACCGGCGATTCCACCATGAAGGCCTTCAAGCGGTTCTCCTAGCAGCACATCGGACGCGGCCCGGCCGCGTCCTCTTCTGCGAGCTCTCCTTAACCTGCCCGCAACGTCGGGTCGACTGCCGCGCGCCAACTGAGCGCTCGTGCGCGCTGGTCCAGAAAGAAGTTCGCCCATTCGCTCTGCGCCTGCGGGCCGGGATTCGCGACATACCTGCGATGCCGCTCCGCGATGTCCGCCTGGAACGCGCAGAAGCGGTCCTTCGACAAGCCGCCGCGCCGCTGCGCGACATACGCGTCGAAGAAAGCCGAATAGACGGACTGCGCGTCAGCGCCATAATCCGTCGAGGCCGTGCTACACATGGCTTCCAGCGCGCTGAACGACGGCGCGCCAAACGAACCTTCCAGATTCGGCGTCGAGACGCAGCCGCTCAGGACTGCGCCGGCAAGCGCGCCGCAAAGCATCCACTTTCGCATTGCATTCACCCTTCGCTCAATTCGAGCCGCCAGTATCGGCCGATCCTCACGTTCGTGCCACTCGGCCGAATAGCGTAGGCCGCCAGATCACATCCGCAGCGAAAGCGTCCATTTTGCCTATGCCATTCGGTCAGGTTGTCCGCGCCCCGCGCGTCCGATAGATTGCGCATTCGGAGACCGCACGGCGAATGCCGGATGCCGCGCAAGTCCGCTCAACCTCGGAGATGACCATGCAGGATCAAATCGTCCTCGCGCTCGATCAGGGCACGACGAGTTCGCGCGCCATGCTGTTCGACCGCAACGGGAACGTCGTATCCGTGGCGCAGAAGGAGTTTCAGCAAATCTATCCGCGGGCGGGCTGGGTCGAACATGACCCGCAGGAGATCTGGTCGACGCAGGCGGGCGTCGCGGCGGAGGCCGTCACGCGGGCAGGCCTGAGCGCGTCGTCGATTGCGGCGGTGGGTATCACGAACCAGCGCGAAACGACCATCGTGTGGGATCGCGAAACCGGCCGGCCGGTGTACAACGCGATCGTCTGGCAGGACCGTCGCACTGCAAGTATGTGCGACGAGTACAAAGCCCGCGGCCTCGAACCGATGGTGCGCGCGAAGACTGGCCTGCCCATCGACGCGTATTTCTCCGCCACCAAGATCCGCTGGATTCTGGACAACGTCGAAGGGGCGCGGGACAAGGCAAAACAGGGGCGGCTTGCATTCGGCACCGTCGATAGCTGGCTCGTATGGAATTTCACCCGGCACGGCTTGCATGTCACCGACGTCACGAACGCGTCGCGCACCATGCTCTTCGACATCCACGCGCGCCGCTGGGACGACGAGTTGCTCGACGCGTTCGACGTTCCTCGCAGCATGCTGCCCGAAGTGCGCGCGTCGTCCGAGGTGTACGGCACGACGCACGGCAGCCTGCTCGCCGCCGAAGTGCCTATCGCGTCGATCGCCGGCGACCAGCACGCCGCGCTCTTCGGGCAGATGTGCACCGAAAGCGGCATGGTCAAGAACACTTACGGCACGGGCTGTTTCCTTGTCATGAACACCGGCGAAAAGCCCATCGAATCCAGCAACAATCTCGTCACGACGATTGCCTGGCAGATTGGCGATCGGGTCGACTATGCGCTCGAAGGCAGCATTTTCATTGCTGGCGCGGTTGTGCAATGGCTGCGCGACGGGCTCGGACTTATCCGCCGCGCAAGCGAAGTCGAGGCGCTTGCGCGCGCCGTGCCGCACAGCGACGGTGTCTATCTGGTGCCGGCGTTTGCCGGCCTCGGCGCACCGCACTGGAACCCGCGGGCGCGCGGCACGCTGTTCGGCGTGACGCGCGGAACCACGTCGAGCCATATCGCGCGGGCGGCGCTCGATTCGATCGCGTATCAATCGCTCGACGTGCTGCGGGCGATGGAAGCCGACTCGGGCATGCCCATCGCGCAGTTGCGGGTCGACGGCGGCGCCTGCGCGAACGACCTTCTGATGCAGTTTCAGGCCGACCTGCTCGGCGTCGATGCAGTGCGTCCGCGAGTCGCCGAAACGACCGCGCTTGGCGCCGCGTATCTCGCGGGGCTGGCGGTCGGCTACTGGAAGGACGTTGAAGAACTGAAGGCGCAATGGCAACTCGATCGGCGTTTTACGCCTGCCATGCCGGGCGCGGAAGTCGACTCCTGCCTTGCCGGTTGGCGGCGGGCAGTCAAGGCGGCAAAGGCGTGGGCGGACGATGCTTGACGGCAGGTGGCGCGACCGTAGGGCAACTTCGCTACACGGCCGCACTCAACGTGACCACGCCTCCGGCGCTATAATGTCGGGCTACTTTCGGTAAAAAGCGGCACAGAAGCCGGCAAAATCGCTGAACCTCTTCCAATCTCTTACTACGCCCCCAGGTTAATCACTGCGACCGGCGACCATTCATGACCAAGAAAGTTTACGTAAAGACCTTTGGCTGCCAGATGAACGAGTACGACTCGGACAAAATGGTCGATGTGCTCGGCGCTGCTGAAGGACTCGTCAAGACGGACACGCCGGAAGATGCGGATGTCATTCTCTTCAACACCTGCTCGGTGCGCGAAAAGGCGCAGGAAAAGGTGTTCTCGGATCTAGGCCGCGTGCGCGAGTTGAAGGAAGCGAACCCGAATCTACTGATCGGCGTCGGCGGTTGTGTCGCGAGTCAGGAAGGCGCCTCGATCGTTTCGCGCGCACCCTACGTCGATCTCGTGTTCGGCCCGCAGACGCTGCATCGCCTGCCGGACATGATCGACAAGCGCCGCGCCACCGGCCGCGCGCAGGTCGACATCAGCTTTCCGGAGATTGAAAAGTTCGACCATCTGCCGCCCGCTAGCGTCGAGGGTCCGAGCGCGTTCGTGTCGATCATGGAAGGTTGCAGCAAGTATTGCAGTTATTGCGTCGTGCCCTACACGCGCGGCGAGGAAGTCTCGCGTCCGCTCGACGACGTGCTCACCGAAATCGCCGGCCTCGCCGACCAGGGCGTGCGCGAAGTCACGCTGCTGGGCCAGAACGTCAACGCCTATCGCGGCGCGCTAACGGCGGGCTCCCACGAGATCGCGGATTTTGCGACGCTCATCGAATACGTCGCGGACGTGCCGGGCATCGAGCGCATTCGTTATACGACTTCGCATCCGAAGGAATTCACGCAGCGCCTGATCGACACTTACGCGAAAGTACCGAAGCTCGTCTCGCACCTGCATTTGCCGGTGCAGCACGGCTCCGACCGCATCCTGATGGCCATGAAGCGCGGCTACACCGTGCTCGAGTACAAGTCGGTGATTCGCCGTCTGCGCGCAATTCGCCCGGATTTGTCGCTGTCCACGGATTTTATCGTCGGTTTTCCCGGCGAAACCGAGGACGATTTCACGCGAATGATGGCGCTCATTGATGAAATGAGCTACGACACGAGCTTCTCGTTCATCTATAGCCCGCGGCCAGGCACGCCGGCTGCGAACCTGCACGACGACACGCCCCGCGAGGTCAAGCTCAGGCGCTTGCAGCATCTGCAGGCGACGATCGAGGAAAACGTCGTGAGAATCAGTAATTCGATGCTCGGCTCGGTGCAGCGCATTCTGGTGGAAGGTCCGTCGCGCAAGGACCCGACCGAACTTGCCGGACGGACGGCGAACAATCGCGTCGTGAACTTCCCTGCGCCGCTTGCTTCGCATGCGCGGCTCATCGGCCAGATGATCGACGTCGAAATCAATCACGCGTATCCGCATTCGCTGCGGGGCGCGCTGGTGCTTGCACCCGAGCTGGCAGCGCCAGAGCTTGTCAATTAATCCTACGAGACCGGACAGGACACCCACCTCGCCTTGAAGAACGCTCCCCAGCAGCATCTCGAATTCACCGCTCCGCGCGAAGACAACGCGCGGCTCGCCAACCTGTGCGGCCCGCTCGACGAGAACCTGCGGCAGATCGAGCAGGCGCTAGACGTGACGCTGTCGCGGCGCGGCCACAAGATTGCCATTCGCGGCCGCGGCGCCAAAGTCGCGCTGGCCGCGCTCGAAAACTTCTACAACCGCGCGCGCGATCCGATTTCGGTCGATGACATCCAGCTCGCGCTGGTCGAAGCGCGCCACGCGACGCGCCTCGCCAGAGAAGGGAAAGACGGCAAGGAAAACGGCGAAGACGACGGCCAGATCGATCCGCGTTTTCGCGGCGATCCCGACCATCCGTTCGACGAGCCGAGCGCCACGATGGATCTCGACGAAGACGAAGATCACGGCCCGAAGCTGTACACGCGCCGCGCCGACTTGCGTGGCCGCACGCCTGCGCAGCGCGAGTACCTGAAGCAGATCGTTGCCCATGACGTGACGTTCGGCATCGGGCCGGCGGGCACGGGCAAGACGTATCTCGCGGTCGCGTGCGCCGTCGATGCTCTGGAGCGCGATCAGGTGAAGCGCATCGTGCTGACGCGGCCGGCCGTCGAGGCGGGCGAGCGGCTGGGCTTCCTGCCGGGCGATCTCGCGCAAAAGGTCGATCCGTATCTGCGCCCGCTCTACGACGCCCTCTACGATCTGCTCGGCTTCGACAAGACCGCGAAGATGTTCGAGCGCCAGATGATCGAAATCGCGCCGCTCGCTTACATGCGCGGCCGCACGCTGAATCACGCGTTCATTATCCTGGACGAAGCCCAGAACACCACGCCCGAGCAGATGAAGATGTTCCTTACGCGTATCGGCTTCGGATCGAAGGCGGTCGTCACCGGGGACACGACGCAGGTGGACTTGCCGCGCGGGCACAAGAGCGGGCTGATCGAAGCGCAGCACGTGCTGTCTGAGGTGCGCGGCATCGCGATCACGCATTTCACGTCGGCGGACGTAGTGCGGCATCCGCTCGTCGCGCGCATCGTCGAGGCTTATGACGCCCAGTCGCAGAAAGACGCCGCACTCGCCGAAGCCGCACGCTCCGCTCAGCAATCGCAAAGGCCGGAATGACGCCGCGTCTTGCGCTTACGGTGCAGTTCCCTGCAGCAAAGGCGTTTCCGTCGCACAAGGCGTTGTTGCCGCGCGCGACGATTGCCGGCTGGATCAAGGCGTCGCTGTTCGCGGACGCCGAGCTGACGGTGCGCTTCGTCGACGAGGAAGAAGGCCGCATGCTCAATCGCACGTATCGGCAGAAGGATTACGCGACCAACGTGCTGACCTTCGCCTACGCCGAATCCGAAGAGGATCCGGTCGCGGGCGACCTGATCCTCTGCTGTCCGGTGGTCGAGCGCGAGGCGACGGAGCAAGGCAAGCCGCTTGCCGCGCACTACGCGCATCTGATCGTTCACGGCACGCTGCATGCGCAGGGCTATGACCACGAGGTCGAAAGCGAGGCGCAAGAGATGGAATCCATCGAGACGGATATCATGAAGTCTCTCGGTTTTTCCGATCCCTACGTCCCGCTGGCCTAAACCCGGACCCGAATTCATTTCGCCGATTCCGCTGCCCGCCGCACCGTGAACGACAAGACGCCCGAACTGACGCCCGACTCCGGGATTGCGCCGCCAGATCCGCCGCAGCTTTGCGCGGATTACCCACCCACGCTCGCGGACACCGCGCTTCTCACCGAAGAAGAACTCGCCGCCTCGCGCAAAGCCGCGCTCGCGCACTGGGACGGCACGTCCGACTTGTGGCTTTTCGGCTATGGCTCGCTCATCTGGAATCCCGGTTTGCCGACGCTCGAAGCGGTGCGCGGCAAGGTTCACGGCTACCATCGCGGGCTGTATCTGTGGTCGCGCGTGAATCGCGGTACGCCGGAGCAGCCGGGGCTCGTGCTCGCGCTCGATCGCGGCGGCTCCTGCACCGGCATGGCTTTCCGGCTATCGGGCGCGCAGGCCACCGAGCATCTCGAAGTGCTGTGGCGGCGTGAGATGTCGATGGCCTCGTACCGGCCGGCGTGGCTGCCGTGCACGCTGATCGACGGACGGCGCGTCGAGGCGCTCGCATTCGTGATGCGTCGCGACGCGACGTCGTACACGGGCAAGCTGACCGATCCGGTCATCCGCACTGTGTTCGGCTGTGCGAGCGGGCGTTATGGCACGACGCTGGACTACGTGAGCCGCACCGTGGAGGCGCTGCGCGAGAGCGGCATGCCGGATCGGGCGCTCGAATCACTGCTCAGAAGGTGCGATGAAGGCAAATGACGGCAAATGACGGCGCGCGCCCTGTCCGTATGGCTAACGCTGCCGCCGCGACACGGTTTTCGCATAATTTTCGGCTAGCATCGCTTGACTGCCAATCGCGTTTCAGTCGCGTGGCGTACCGCGCAGCGAGCGATTTTCCTTGGTGTATGCTTGAGTTTCTGTTAATTCGCGCCCGGGTCCTCCCGGGCGCTCCGCTATGAACGAACCCTATCCCAGTCGACGACACTCCGACAAACCGCAGGAAAAGCGCTCTCTGCTCGAGCGCCTGACCGATTTCATCTCGCACGAGCCCGAGTCGCGCGGCGAGCTTCTCGAAGTGCTTCAGGACGCGCACGAGCGCAACCTGCTCGACGCCGATTCTCTCTCGATGATCGAAGGCGTCTTCCAGGTGTCCGATCTTTGCGCACGCGACATCATGATTCCGCGCGCCCAGATGGACGCCATCAACATCGCGGAAACGCCCGCCGAATTCATTCCTTTCGTGCTGGAAAAGGCGCACTCGCGCTATCCGGTGTTCGAAGGAAACCGCGACAACATCATCGGCGTGCTGCTCGCGAAAGACCTGCTGCGCTACTACGCCGAAGAGGAATTCGACGTGCGCGGCATGCTGCGCCCCGCCGTCTTCATTCCCGAGTCCAAGCGTCTGAACGTTCTGCTGCACGACTTTCGCGTGAATCGCAATCACATTGCGCTCGTCGTCGATGAATACGGCGGCGTGGCGGGCCTCATCACGATAGAAGACGTGCTCGAACAGATCGTCGGCGACATCGAGGACGAATACGACTTCGACGAGGAAACCGGCAACATCATCGCGTCGCCGGACGGGAAGTATCGCGTACGCGCGCTGACGGGCATCGAACAGTTCAACGAGGAGTTCGGCACCGACTTCTCGGACGAAGAAGTGGATACCATCGGCGGGCTGGTCACGCATCGGTTCGGGCGCGTGCCGCATCGCGGCGAGAAAGTGCGTATCGACGATTTCGCGTTCGAGATTCAACGCGGCGACGCCCGGCAGATTCATGTGCTGCTCGTGCGGCGCTTGCCCAATCTGACTCAGCATCAACATCAGACCGGCGACGACGAGGGCGAACTGCGCGATTGACGCGCACGGCGTCCCGGCGGCGCCAGCCACTCACGACCAAGCGGCACGCTTCTCACGCGCGCCGCCTTTCAACGCATCGCTTGCGTCGAACCATCACTACGCATCCGCCGACTCAGCAATCCATGGCCGATTCACCGTTTCGCTCTTTGTCGCGTCAACCTGACGCTTCCGCCGCCCCGGCGAAGCCCCGCGCGTTGCCCTTCTGGCACTACCTCGCCGCCGCGGCGCTCGGTGCGGCGAACACGCTCTCGTTCGCGCCGACACCGCACGGCGGCTGGATCGAGCTCGTCATCTTCGCGCTGTTCTTCGCATGGCTCTCGCGCACGAACGGCTGGAGAAGCGCGGCGGCAACCGGCTGGGCGTTCGGCTTCGGCAACTTCGTGACGGGCGTATGGTGGCTCTACGTCAGCATGCACTTCTATGGCGGCATGGCCGCGCCGCTCGCAGGCGCCGCCGTGGCGCTGTTTTCGCTGTATCTCGCGGTCTATCCGGCATTGTCGGGCCTCGTCTGGTCGCTCGTCGCGGGGCGCGCCCGCTCGGCCGATGAAGACGTCCGCACCGCGCACGACATCGACGCATCGCCACGCTACGCGCCCACGTGGCACGGTGCGCTTGCCTTCGCGAGCGCATGGGCGCTGGGCGAATGGCTGCGCGGACTCGTGTTCACAGGCTTTCCGTGGCTCGCGAGCGGCTATGCGCAAGTGGATGGCCCGCTCGCGGGATACGGCTCGATCGTCGGCGTGTATGGAGTCGCGTGGGTGCTCGCGCTCGTCGCCGCGTTCGTCGTCAAGGTCGCTTTCCATTTGCGGCAAGCGGACCGTGCGCGCGCCCGGATGCCGCTTGCGCTCGCGCTCGGGCTGATCGTCGCGGGCATGCTGCTCTCGCTCGTTCAATGGACGACGCCCGCCAACGCGCCGCTCGATGTGCGCCTTCTGCAGGGCAACGTGAAGCAGGAAATGAAGTTCGAGCAGGCGGGCGTGGATGAATCGCTGGCGCTGTATCAGCGGCTCATTACCGACAAGCCGGCCGATCTGATCGTCACGCCGGAAACGGCGCTGCCCGTGCTGGCCGTTCAGGTGCCGCAGGGCTTCGCGACCGCTATCCGAAATTTCGCGGACCGCACGAATTCATCCATCCTGTTCGGCGCAATCGGCGTGACGCTTCAGCCGGACGGCCGCCCGACCGATTTCACCAATAGTCTCTTCGGGATCACGCCCGGCGTGAACACGGTGTATCGCTACGACAAGCATCACCTCGTGCCCTTCGGCGAATTCGTGCCGCTCGGCTTTCACTGGTTCGTGAACCTGATGGGCATTCCGCTCGGCGATCTCGCGCGCGGACCCGTCGTGCAGAAGGCGTTCTTCGTGCATAACCAGCCGATCGCCGTCGACGTCTGCTACGAGGACATCTTCGGCGAAGAGATCGCGCATACGATCCGCGAGCAGGAAACGCCCGCGGGCATTCTCGTCAATTCGACGAACCTCGCGTGGTTCGGCGACACCATCGCGCTCGATCAGCATTTGCAGATCGCGCGCATGCGTTCGATCGAAACCGGCCGGCCGACGCTGCGCGCGACCAACACGGGCACGACCGCCGTGATCGCGGCCAATGGCGAAGTCGTCTCGCGTCTGCCGACCTTCACGACCGGCGTGCTCGAAGCGCGCGTGCAAGGCACGTCCGGCCGCACGCCCTATGTGACGAGCGGCAACTTGACGGTGATCGCCGTGTCGCTGCTCCTGCTGGCGTTCGGATTCGCGTTCGCGCCCGGCAAGAAGCGGCGCAATGCGAACGATGCTTCAGCATCCGGAACGCGTTAGTGCATGCGTCGTCACGTATCACGCAACGCATTGTGCGTCGGCAACGCGCGCTGCAATAAACGGGATCAGGCGGCGCCCAGTAAACCGCCCGCGTCCCAAAAAGTCCCGCCCGCCGCGCGTTCCAGCTAAAATTCAAGGTTTTAGCACTTCCGCCGAGCCTCGGAGCCGCGCCGTCCCGGCGACGCGCGCGCCCGGTCCGCATCCAAGGCAATCATGCTCACCTTTCAGCAAATCATCCTGACGCTGCAGTCCTACTGGAACGACAAGGGTTGCGCCCTTCTCCAGCCGATCGACATGGAAGTCGGCGCAGGCACCTCGCACGTCCACACGTTCCTGCGTGCGATCGGCCCCGAGCCGTGGCGCGCGGCTTATGTGCAGCCTTCGCGCCGTCCGAAAGACGGGCGCTATGGCGAGAACCCGAACCGCCTGCAGCACTACTATCAATATCAGGTCGTGCTGAAGCCCGCGCCCGAGAACATTCTCGATCTATACCTCGGCTCGCTCGAAGCGCTCGGCTTCGATCTGAAGCAGAACGACGTGCGCTTCGTCGAAGACGACTGGGAGAACCCGACGCTCGGCGCGTGGGGCCTCGGCTGGGAAGTGTGGCTCAACGGCATGGAAGTGACGCAGTTCACGTACTTTCAGCAAGTGGGCGGCATCGACTGCAAGCCGGTGCTCGGCGAAATCACCTACGGTCTCGAACGCCTTGCGATGTACTTGCAGAAAGTCGAGAACGTGTACGACCTCATCTGGACCGAGTGGGAAGACGAAGGCCCGAACGGCAAGGAGCTGCGCCGCCTGACCTATGGCGACGTCTATCACCAGAACGAAGTCGAGCAGTCCACCTACAACTTCGAGCACGCCAATGTCGACCTGCTCTTCACGTTCTTCAACAGCTACGAAGCGGAAGCCAGGAAGATGATCGACGCGAAGCTCGCGCTACCCGCGTACGAGCTCGTGCTGAAGGCCGGCCACACGTTCAATCTCCTCGATGCACGCGGCGCGATTTCCGTCACGGAGCGCGCTGCGTATATCGGCCGCATTCGGGCGCTGTCGCGTCTGGTCGCGCAGGCTTATTACGATTCGCGCGAAGCGCTCGGCTTCCCGATGCTCGGCAATCCGGTGCACGGCGCGGCGGAACTCGTCACCGACCAGCAGGAGGCCGCGCGCCCCGCCTGGGCGCCGCCGCTGAAGGTGGAAAGCACTCCCGGCAACATCGATCAGGTTTGACGAGGCAAGACAGAACAATGACGCAAATCCATCACGCTTCTCTGCTCGTCGAGCTGCTTACCGAAGAACTGCCGCCGAAAGCGCTCGCGCGTCTCGGCACCGCTTTCGCCGAAGGCGTCGTTGAGCGGCTTGCCGCGCGCGATTTGATCGAAGGCGCTGCATCGTTCGAAAAATACGCGACGCCGCGCCGCCTCGCCGTGCTCGTCAGGAACGTGCGCGATGTCGCGCCGGAAAAGCAGGTGCGCGAAAAGGTGCTGCCGGTTTCCGTCGCGCTCGACAAGGAAGGCAATCCTACGCCGCCGCTCGCGAAGAAACTGGCCGCGCTCGGCTTCCCCGGCTTTCCGCTCGCGGAACTCGAACGCGCGCAGGACGGCAAGGCCGAAGCATTCTTCCTGCGCTACGCCGCGCCTGGCGCGACGCTCGCCGACGGCCTGCAAGCCGCGCTCGACGAAACGCTCGCGAAGCTGCCGATTCCGAAGGTCATGACCTATCAGCGCCCCGACGGGACGAATGTGCAGTTCGTGCGTCCGGTGCAGCGGCTCGTCGCGCTGCATGGCCGCAACGTCGTGCCGGTAAGCGCGCTTGGCGTCGACGCTGGCGACACAACCATCGGTCACCGCTTCATGTCGCATGGCTTCGTCGCCATCGCGAACGCCGACGATTACGCCGAGACGCTGCGCACCAAGGCGCACGTCGTCGCGAATTTCGAGGACCGCCGCGAATCCATTCGCACGCAACTGCAGGCGTTCGCGGGCGAAGATCGCGTGGTGATGCCCGAAGCGCTGCTCGACGAAGTGAACGGGCTGGTCGAATGGCCGGTCGTGTATCAGTGCCGCTTCGACGAGGAATTTCTGCAAGTGCCGCAGGAATGTCTGATCCTCACGATGCAGACGAACCAGAAGTACTTCGCGCTCACGGATCAGAACGGCAAGCTGCGCTCGCGCTTCCTGATCGTGTCGAATACCGATACGCAGACGCCGGGCGAGATCATCGAAGGCAACGAGCGCGTGGTGCGCCCGCGCCTCGCGGACGCCAAGTTCTTCTTCACGCAGGACAAGAAGAAGCGCCTCGAAGACCGCGTGCCGTTGCTCGCTAACGTCGTCTATCACAACAAGCTCGGCTCCGCGCTCGAACGCGTGCAGCGCCTCGAAGCGCTCGCGGGCGAAATCGCGCCGATGGTCGGGGTCGATGCCGCGCTGACGCGCCGCGCCGCGCGTCTCGCGAAGGCGGACCTGCTGACCGACATGGTCGGCGAATTCCCCGAGTTGCAGGGCACGATGGGCACGTACTACGCGCGTCACGACGGCGAGCCGGAAGAAGTCGCGCTCGCGTGCTCCGAGCACTATCAGCCGCGCTTTTCCGGCGATGAAACGCCTTCGACGGGTGTCGGCTGCGCGGTCGCGCTCGCGGACAAGCTCGAGACCATCGTCGGGATCTGGGGCATCGGGCTCGCGCCCACCGGCGAGAAAGACCCGTTCGCGCTGCGCCGACATGCGCTCGGCGTGCTGCGCATCCTGCTCGAAAAGAAGCTGCCCGTCGATCTGCGCGATCTCGTCGCGGCCGCGCAGCGCCAGTTCGCCGGTATGCCGCAAGTAGCGGATTCCTCCGCCGCGGTGTATGCGTTCTTCATGGACCGTCTGCGCGGCCTGCTGCGCGAGCGGGGCTTCGAAGCCAACGACATCGAAGCCGTGCTGAGTCTGAACCCGACGCGCCTCGACGATATCGTCGCGCGTCTGGACGCCGTGCGCGAATTCGCGTCGCTGCCGGAAGCGGCATCGCTCGCAGCAGCCAACAAGCGCATCTCGAACATTCTGAAGAAGTCCGAGCAAGGCGCGCCGTCCACCGTCAAGCCGGAACTGCTCGTGGAAGCGGCCGAGAAAGACTTGTACGCTCAGGTCCAGAGCGTGACGCCGCGCGTGCAAAGCCAGCTCGCCGCACGCAACTACACCGAAGCACTGACCGCGCTCGCCGCATTGCGCGACAGCGTCGATACGTTCTTTAACGACGTGATGGTGAACGCGGAAGATCCCGCGCTCAGGAGCAATCGCCTCGCCCTGCTCGGCGCGCTGCATCAGCAGATGAACTGCGTTGCCGACATCTCGAAGCTCGCGGCCTGAGTCATGAACAGACGACTCGTCATCCTCGATCGCGACGGCGTCATCAACGTCGATTCGGACGCGTTCATCAAGTCGCCGGACGAATGGGTTGCCATTCCCGGCAGCCTCGAAGCCATCGCGCGGCTGAATCAGGCAGGCTATCGCGTGGCCATTGCGTCGAATCAGTCAGGCATCGGGCGCGGCCTCTTCGACATGGCCGCGCTGAACGCCATGCATCAGAAGATGAATCGCGCGGCGTCGGCCGTCGGTGGGCGCATCGACGCGATCTTCTTTTGTCCGCATACCGCCGAAGACCAATGCGATTGCAGAAAGCCGAAGCCGGGCATGCTCCAGCAGATCATCGACCGTTTCGAGATAGATCCGGAAGACACGCCGGTCGTCGGCGATGCGCTGCGCGATCTCGAAGCGGGCGCGGCGCTCGGCTTTCCGGTGCATCTCGTGCGGACAGGCAAGGGCGAAAAAACCCTCGCAGAAGGCAATCTGCCCGAAGGCACCCGGGTTCACAAGGATCTGCGCGCGTTCGCGCTCGACCTTCTCGCACGGCACCACGACTGACCGCGCCTGCCGCCACGTATCGCTGAGACTTCATGCGCTTTATTCGTTCCCTGCTGTTGATGCTGTACTTCGTCGTGTACACCGTGCCGTATGCGACCGCCTGCTTCATCGCGTTCCCGTTCATGCGCGCCCGCAACCGCTACTGGATGGCCGCGGGCTGGTGCAAATCGACGATCGTCGTGCTGCGGCATCTCATCGGCATTCGCTACACCATCGAGGGCATGGAGAATCTGCCCAACGGTCCCGCCGTGCTGTTGTCGAAACATCAATCCGCCTGGGAGACGCTCGCGTTTCCCGCGCTGATGCCGCGTCCGCTGTGCTACGTGTTCAAACGCGAACTGCTCTTCGTGCCGTTCTTCGGCTGGGCGCTCGGCCTGCTGAAGATGGTGCATATCGACCGTTCACAAGGCCGCGATGCCTTCGCGTCCGTCACGCGCCAGGGACGCGCGCGCATGGACGATGGCGCGTGGGTCATCATGTTTCCCGAAGGCACGCGCACGCGAGTGGGCGCGCAGGGCAAGTACAAGACGGGCGGCGCGCGCTTCGCGGTGGCGACGGGCGCGCCTGTGGTGCCCATCGCGCATAACGCCGGGCACGTGTGGCCGCGCAATTCGTTCATCAAATATCCGGGTATAGTCACGGTGTCGATCGGCAAGCCAATCGACACCGACGGTCTCACGCCCGAGGAAGTGAACACGCGCGTCGAGAGCTGGATTGAAGCGGAGATGCGCCGTATCGATCCGCTTGCTTACGCCACGCCCGGCAGCGAGCAGCATCAAGCCGGCGCTGCGGGCGCGGGCCGCTGACGCGGCCTCGCCTTCCAGCTTTCAAGCCGCGGCGTGCCTTACTCGTTCTTCTCGTCATTCCTGCGCCGTGAGCGCAAAGCCGAGCCGATGCAGAAGCCTCCCTCGCGACAACGTCCCGCTGTCGCGCTCGATACCCTGCAACTCGATCTGCCGTTCGAGCATGCGCCTTCGGCCGCTCCCGCGCCTTTGCGCGGCGAAGTGCCGCCCGCTGCGCCCGCCACTCCGCCGCCGCCCGCTTCCGCTCCGCTGCCCGATGGCGTGCGCCTGCGCCGCATCGTGCTTGAAGCGCGTGCGCTCGACTATCGGTTCAAGCGCTCGGCGCGCCGCACGATCGGCTTTTGCATCGACGCCACCGGGCTCACGATCACGGCGCCGCGCTGGGTGACGATAGCGGACATCGAAAGTGCGATCATCGATAAGCAGAACTGGATTCTGCGCAAGCTCGCCGAATGGCAGACGCGCGTGGAGCAGCGCGCGCTGCCGCGCATCGAATGGCGGGACGGCGCGCAGTTCCCGTTTCTGGGCAAGACGATTCGAGTGTCGCTGAACGCGTCCGCGACCGCGCTTTCCTTCGATGCCGAAAGCGGCGTGCTCGCACTCCCTCAGCCCGCGCTCGCGGATGCGCAGCAGATCAGCGATTGCGTGCAAGGCTGGCTGAAAAGCGAGGCGAAGCGCATTTTCGGGGAGCGCCTCGCGGTGTATGCGCAGAAGCTCGGCGTCGAGTGCCGCGCGTATGCGCTGTCGTCGGCGGCGACGCGCTGGGGAAGCTGCTCGAGCGACGGCAAGATTCGCCTGAACTGGCGGCTGATTCACTTTCCGCTGCCGATCATCGACTACGTGGTTGCGCACGAGCTCGCGCATCTGCGGGAAATGAACCACAGTCCGCGTTTTTGGCAGACGGTCGAATCCATCTTTCCCGAGTTTCGCGAAGCGCGGCATACGCTCAAGCATCATCCGCCGGACCTGCTTCCTGCCATGTGAGCGCGCAGTGCGCCGTCTGCGCGCGATGACGGCGAACGGTACAATTTCTTGCACATTCACCAATCGCGGCCGGGTGGGAATGTCACCACGCCGGCTCGCGGTCAACACAACAGGAACCCCACCATGCGACTCCTCCATACGATGCTGCGCGTCGGCGACCTGCAGCGTTCCATCGATTTTTATACGCGCGTGCTCGGCATGAAAGTGCTGCGCCAAAGCGAGAACACCGAGTACAAGTACACGCTCGCCTTTGTGGGCTACGGCGACGAAAGCGAGCATAGCGTGCTCGAACTGACCTACAACTGGGGCGTCGCAAAATACGAGATGGGCACGGCGTATGGCCATATCGCGCTGGAAGTCGATAACGCGGCCGAAGCCTGCGACCGTATCCGCAATGCGGGCGGCCGGGTCACGCGCGAAGCTGGCCCCGTCAAGGGCGGCAAGACGGTGATCGCGTTCGTGGAAGATCCGGACGGCTACAAGGTCGAGCTGATCGAAAGGCACTCTTGATCGCGAAGCAACGGCTCGCGCGCGCGTTCTTTCCTGCGCCGGGCATGCGCATCCCGCACTACATTCCCCGCGGCACGCGTTAAACTGCCCGCCATCCAGAATAAAGCGCCCGGCCGGGACCGCGCATGTGCGCGCGTGCCGGTCAAACGAGGCGCAAGACATCCGAGCTAGCGGCGGCCTTCCACCGGGGAGAACCAGCGTGCGACCAGACGTTCAGCCTTTCTTCGACATCAACACCGGCACGATGACCTACGTCGTGTACGAGAAAGCCGGCTCGCCGGCGGCCATCGTCGATCCCGTGCTCGACTACGATCCGAAGGCCGCGCGCACGTCCACGCGCTCAGCGGATGCGGTCATCGCGTTCGTGCGGGAGCAACGGCTTGGCATCGAGTGGATTCTCGAAACCCACGCACACGCCGATCACCTTTCCGCCGCGCCGTATCTGAAGCGCGCGCTGGGCGGGAAGATCGGCATCGGGGAATCCATCCGCGCGGTGCAGGGCGCATTCAAGAAAATCTTCGACCTCGAACCCGAGTTTGCGCTCGACGGCTCGCAGTTCGACCACCTTTTCAGCGACGGCGAGCGCTTTACCATCGGCGCAATGCACGCCCGGGCGCTCTCTGTGCCGGGCCACACGCCAGCGGACATGGCGTATGAAGTGGACGATGCCGTCTTCGTCGGCGATACGCTTTTTCTGCCGGATGTCGGCACCGCGCGCTGCGATTTCCCCGGCGGGGATGCGCGCACCCTGTACCGTTCCATTCAGCGCCTGCTCGCGCTCGGTCCCGACACGCGGCTCTTCGTGTGCCACGACTATCCGCCCGGCTCGCGCGCGGTGCAGTGGCAGTCCACGGTGCGCGAGCAACGTGAACGCAATATTCACGTGGGCGGCAGCAAGAGCGAGGACGAATTCGTTGCGATGCGCGAGGCACGCGACGCCACGCTCGGCATGCCGACGCTCATTCTTCCCGCCATTCAGGTGAACATTCGCGCGGGCCAGTTTCCGGACCCGGCGGGCAACGGCACGTCTTATCTCAAGATTCCGCTCAACGCGTTCTGAGCGACGCCGCGTCTCAACCTTCGATGCGCCCGCGCGTCAGGCCGAGCAGATGCGTCATTGCGCGGCGCGCGGCGGGCGCGTCGCGGGCGGCGATCGCATCGAAAACGGCCGTGTGCTCCGCAAGCGACGCGTTGAACACGTCGGCGCGCCTCGCATTCAGGCGCAATTGGCCTTCGAGTGTGCGTTCGATCAGCGCGCCGAGCGGAATCAGCAGTTCGTTGCTGCATGCAGCAAGCACGCCCAGGTGGAATCGGAGATCGGCGCGGACCCATTCATCGACGTTTTGCGCAACCATCATGGCGCGATGCGCGCGTTCGATCCGTTCCAGCGTGCGTGGCTCATGGTTGCCGGCGGCAAGCGCGGCCGCATACGGCTCGATCATCTCGCGCATTTCCTGGAGCTTGATCGCGAAGAGCATGGGCGGCGCGACGCGCGAATACCAGTCGAGCATCTCGGCATCGAGCAGATTCCACGCTTCCCTGGGACGCACGCGCGTACCGATCTTCGGCCGCGATTCGATGAGCCCCTTCGAGGTCAGCGTACGCAACGCCTCCCGCAGCACGGTTCGGCTCACGCCGAAGCGTTCGATCAGATCAGCTTCGCGCGGCAGCGGTGAACTCGGCGCAAAGTCGCCCCGGAGAATGGCTGTGCCCAGATCGTGCGCCACGCGGCCATGCAAATCGCGGTGAATGATGAACTCCTAATCGCCCTCGTTGATCGGGACGTGATTATGCTGTATGGGACCACCGGCGCGAATCTCGGTCCCTGCTGAATAGTACTATTAATACGATCAGCTACGCCGGTTTTTGCTACTATGGAGACCCCTTGCAGGAGACGCTCCCATGAAAATTACGAAACTCGAAACCTTCATCGTTCCGCCGCGCTGGTGCTTTCTCAAGATCGAAACCGACGAGGGCATCACCGGCTGGGGTGAACCCGTCGTCGAAGGCCGCGCGCATACGGTCGCCGCCGCCGTCGACGAACTCGCCGACTATCTGGTTGGCAAAGATCCGCGTCATATCGAAGACTTGTGGCAAGTGATGTATCGCTCGGGCTTCTATCGCGGCGGGCCTATTGGCATGAGCGCGATTGCGGGCGTCGACCAGGCACTGTGGGACATTCTCGGCAAGCATCACGGCGTGCCCGTTCACGCGCTGCTCGGCGGCCCGGTGCGCGACAAGATCAAGGTGTATTCGTGGATTGGCGGCGACCGTCCGAGCGATGTCGCGAACAACGCGCGCGCCGTGGTCGAGCGCGGGTTCAAGGCCGTGAAGATGAACGGCTCGGAAGAGCTTCAGATGATCGACACGTTCGACAAGGTTCAGGGCGTGATCGACAACGTTCGGGCCGTGCGCGAAGCAGTCGGCCCGAACGTGGGCATCGGCGTGGATTTTCATGGGCGCGTGCACAAGCCGATGGCCAAGGTGCTCGCGAGGGAACTCGACCCGTTCAAGCTGATGTTCATCGAAGAGCCGGTGCTGTCCGAAAATGTCGAGGCGTTGCGCGATATCGTCAATCAGACCAGCACGCCTATCGCGCTCGGCGAACGGCTCTATTCGCGCTGGGACTTCAAGCACATTCTGGCGGGCGGTTACGTCGATATCATCCAGCCGGACGCGTCGCATGCGGGCGGATTGACGGAGTGCCGCAAGATCGCGTCGATGGCCGAAGCCTACGATGTCGCGCTCGCGCTGCATTGCCCGCTCGGACCGATTGCGCTCGCGACCTGCCTGCAGATCGACGCGGTGAGCTACAACGCGTTCATCCAGGAACAGAGTCTCGGCATTCACTACAACGCGGGCAACGACCTGCTCGACTACATCAAGAACCCGGAAGTCTTCAAGTACGACGACGGCATGGTGTCGATTCCGCAGGGACCGGGGCTCGGCATCGAAGTGAACGAGGAAAAGGTGCGCGAGATGGCGAAGGTCGGGCATCGCTGGCGCAATCCGGTGTGGCGTCACGCGGATGGAAGCGTCGCGGAGTGGTGATTCAGTGAGGGCCGCCTTCAGGCTCAGCGCTTGACACGCGCTCTGACCGCGCCGCGCAGCGCGTTGCTGATGAGCACGTCTTCCGCGCGGTCGAGGTCGGCCGGTTTCAATGTGCGCTCCGACGCCCCGAGTTTCTCGATCAGCACCGCGCGCATCACGCCCGGCAGCACGCCCGCGTCGATGGGCGGCGTCCACCACGTTCCGTCGAGCTTGACGAACAGGCTGGAACGGCCGCCTTCGGTCAACTCGCCGCGCTCGTTGACGAACAGCATGTCGAACGCGCCTTCGGCTTCGGCGGCTTTCCACGCGCGATCGTAGTCGGCGCGATGCGTCGTCTTGTGCCGCAAAAGCACATCGCCCGACGATTGCGGCGCGAAGCCGCGGTCCGACGCGAGCAGAACATTCGCGGTATCCGATGGCAGCGGCGCAAGCGGCGCGCTCGTCAACGCGAAGCGCCCGCTCTTGTCGAGCGCAATGCGCAACCTGTACGGCTTGCCCGCTTCGAAGCCCCCGCAGTGTTGCGCGAGTTGCGCGTTCAGATCGCGTTCGTCGAACGGGAAGCCGAGCCATGCGGCGCTGGCCCTGAGACGCGCGACGTGCCGCGCGGCATGGCGCACGCCGTCATCGCGCGTGGCGAACGTGGTCTCGAACAGTTCGAAGCCGGGGTCCGCGCCGGTCAGAAAGCGCGCCTTCAGCAGGCATTCCTCGTACTCGCTCTCCGCGACGCTATCCAGCACGATACCCGCGCCAATGCCAATCACGCCGCGCTTCTCTGCGGCATCGACGACCAGCGTGCGAATTGCGACGGACAGACAGAAGTCGCCTCCCTCATCGAGCCAGCCGATCGCACCGGTGTAGAGGCCGCGCGGCGTACTTTCTATTTCGTCGATGAGCTGCATCGTGCGGTACTTCGGCGCGCCGGTGATCGAGCCGCACGGGAAAAGCGCGCTCACGATGGCCGCGAACGACGTCCCCGGCACGACGCGCGCCTCGACGGTCGACGTCATTTGCCACACCGACGCATACGGCTCGACGGAAAAGAGCGCCGGCACGTGCACGGAGCCCGTCACGGCCACGCGCGAGATGTCGTTACGAAGCAGGTCGACGATCATCACGTTCTCGGCGCGGTTTTTTGGATCGTCATGGAGCGCGACCGGATTGGCGTCGCGCGGCGCTGTGCCTTTCATCGGCCGCGCGCGCAATACGTCGCCCTGTTTTTCGATGAAAAGCTCCGGCGAGCACGACACGACCGCGCGCCCGTCGGGCAACGCGACGAGCGCGCCGTAGCGCACCGGCTGACGCTTGCGCAGGCGTCGATATAAGCCAAGCGGCGTGCCGAATACGTCGAAGTTCAGCCGGAACGTATAGTTGATCTGATAGGACTCGCCGTCGCGCAGGGCGTCCTGTACGGCCGCGATGGCAGCGTCGAATTCATCGCGCGTGATGCTCGGTTGGATGCCCGCGACGCCCGCCGTCGATGGCGTCGCCGCGTTGCCATCGTGCGCCGCGAGCCATGCGCTCGCTTCATCGCGCGAAAGATGCGTGCAGTCGCGAAACATCAGCACGCGCAACGCGTGATCCGCCCCGCGACCGATTGTGCCGAATTGGAGATTGCGCCCGAACTCGTAATCCGCAACGACGACCGCATGCAGTCCGCTTCGCAGGTCGCGCTCGATGGCCGCGCAAACCGCGTCCAGCTCGCGCGGGTTCTCGCACACGTGCTCATGCGAAAAGTCCACGTACAAACGACTCGACCGCCTTTCGGCGGTCGCGTCGCAATCGTCGAGCAGCGCGAACACCGCGCTGCGTGCTTCGATTCTCATGGCAATGCTCGCGTGATGCGGAACTGCCTTGCTCATCGAACTGGCGTTAATCGAAGAAGCTCTTCACCCGATCAAACCAGCTCTTGCTCTGCGGGCTATGCCGCGCGCCGCCCTCGACGAGCGACTTCTCGAACTGCTTCAACAGGTCGCGCTGCTGGTCAGTGAGCTTGACCGGCGTTTCGACCTGCACGTGCACGTAGAGATCGCCCGCGATGCTCGAACGCAAACCCTTGATGCCCTTGCCGCGCAGGCGGAACGTCTTGCCCGACTGCGTGCCTTCCGGCACCGTGAAGCTCGCGCGGCCCGCGAGCGTCGGCACTTCTATTTCGCCGCCGAGCGCCGCCGTGGCAAACGGAATGGGCATCTGGCAATGCAGGTCGTCGCCATCGCGCTCGAACACCGAGTGCTGCTTGATGTGAATCTCCA
>Ga0308173_10000083_pt1 | contig 30876 bp, 17 predicted proteins | sample PhyPR1_FD_203716 | JGI IMG/M metagenome (GOLD analysis project Ga0308173, IMG submission 203716) | Soil microbial communities from UC Gill Tract Community Farm, Albany, California, United States - DLSLS.P.R1 | ecosystem: Environmental > Terrestrial > Soil > Agricultural land | place: USA... | reverse complement strand
ATCTTCAGAGCGTCGACAGGGTCTTTTCGGCTTCGGCGCGCGCAGGCGATTTGGCGTCCAGCCGGGTGAGAGGCTGCAGCGTGGCGCGTGCCGCTGCCTTGTCACCGGCGCGCGCCTGGGCGCTGCCCAGATGCAGGCGGATATCGGCATCGCCGGGCGCCATGTTCGACGCCATGCGCAGCAGGTCGGTGCCGCGCGCGAGGTCGTTGGTGCTGACGAGCGTCCAGCCCAGCGTATCCATCACGTTGGGATTGAACGGCGCGAGGCGATAGGCGCGCTCGGCATACTCGCGCGCCGCGGGATCCTTCGCCTGGTTGAGCAGCCACGCGACGTTGTTGAGCACCAGCACGTTGTCCGGGTCGATCTCCAGCGCGGCTCTGTACTGCGCGAGCGCGCCCTTCACATCATTTTGCAGCTGCGCCGTCTGCCCGGCCTGCACGCGCAATGCCGGATCCTTCGGGTGCTCGCGGGTCCACGAATCGACCAGCGTCTTCGCGTCGTCCGTTTTGCCGGCGGTAGCGAGCAACTGGTAGAGCCGGGTTGCGACGGCGGGCGTGGCGTCCTTGGCGAGCGCCTGCCGATACGCCTTGATCGCCTCGTCGCTCTTGTGCTGGAGCGCCCACAGCTCCCCTTCGAACGCATAGCCGAGCGGCTTGTCGGGCATGTCCTTCTGCAGCTTGTGCGCTTCGGCGATCGCCTGTTCCGGCTGGTTGGTCGCGAGCAGGAGCTTGCCGAGCAGCAGCCATGCGCCCGCGTTGCCCGGCTGCAGCGCCACGGCCTTGCGCGCCGACACGATCGCGGCCTGCATGTCCTTCTGGGCGATCTGCGCTTCGGCAAGACGCAGCAGGGGAGCCGGGTTCTGCGGCTGCGCTTCTGCGGCACGCTGGAACGTGCCGATCGCCTGGTTGGCGTTGCCGGCCCGAAGCTGCGCTGCTCCCAGAGCCTCGGCGATCTGCAGGTCGCGCGGGATGGCTGCCGCGGCCGCCTCGGCGAGCCCCAGCGTGACCTTCGCATCGCCCTGGCGTGACGCTATCGCGATTTGCGCGAGCCGCGCGCGGGTGGACTGCGGGTGGGCGGCCACCGCGCCGTCCACGAGGCGGCGCGCTTCGTCGAGATTGCCGCCGGTCATGACGTCCAGGTCGGCCTGGGCGAGCAGGAGATCCTCGCTCGAGGGGTCCTTGGCGAGGAGCTGCTCGTAGCGTGCACGCGCGGCGGCCGCCTTGCCCTCCCGCACGTCGATCATGGCGAGGTTGAACGCTGCGGTGTATTGCTTGGGATCGAGCGCCAGCGCCTTGTCGAAATTCGTGCGGGCGGCGGCGAGATCGCGGCGCGCCAGCTGCACCGACCCGCGCACCGAGTAGCTCGCGGGATTGTCAGGCTGCTTGGCGACCAGCTTGTCCGCCGCAGCCAGCGCAGCGTCGAGCTCGCGCCGGCGCAAGTGGCCGGAGATGATCGCGAGGTCGGCCTCCGACTGCGTCTTGTCGGCCGCAGCGAGCGCTTCGAGATCGCTGAAGGCGCGCGCCGTCTCGCCGGTGGCCATGCGCACCTGTGCCAGACGGACCTGCGTGCCGACGTTGTCCTTGTCCAGCGAACCGGCGCGCTCGAAGTAACGCGACGCGAGCGTCATGTTCCCCGTGCCGAGCGCGGCCTCGCCGGCCGTGCGCCACACCACCGGCTCGCGGGAGTCGGCCCGCAGCAGCGGCTCTAGCAAGTCGAGCGCCTGGCGGGCGCGACCGGTCTTGATGAAGGTGACCGCAAGGCCGCGCCGTGCATTGGGCTCATCCGGGGCGCGCGCGATCACCCGATTGAACCCTTCCTCCGCGGCGGCATAGGAGCCGAGCTGCAGCTGGGCCAGCGCCGACAGCATCGTCGCCGGCAGGTACTCCGGCGCGACCGCCAGGATCTTCTGCGTCAACTCAAGAGTCTTGGCCGGGTTGTTCCTGACATACGCGAGCAGTGCGTCGGAATACATCGTGCGCACGTCGTTCGGCGCTTTCTGCCGCAGGACCGCAAGCTGCGTCTCGGCATCGTCAAAACGCTTGGTGGCGATCAACTGCGACACGAGCGCGATGCGCGGGGCCGTTGCGTCCGGATGCGCGCTCACCGCCTGTTCGAGGAGCTTCACGGCCGCTTCGCGATCCCCCTGCGCGCTCAGCGCCTGCGCCTTGAAGATGAGCGCCTCCACATCCGCCGGATTCTTGGCGAGCGCGGCGTCGACCAGGCGGAGCGCTCCCGGCACATCGTTGCGGGCAGCGGCGACCTGCGCGCTCACCATGATGACGCGCGAATCGTCCGGACTTGCCGCGCGCGCCGCCTCGGCGTACTTGGCCGCCGCATCCACGTTGCCGGTGCCAAGCTGGGCCAGCGCAATCGAAGTATCGAGGTCGGCCTGCGCCTTGGCATCGCCGAGCTTCGAGCTGCCCAGTGCGATGACCTTCTGGTATTCGCCTCGCGCGACCAACGCGCGCGCCAGGACAGGATAGGCCGCATCGGCCGGATACTTGAGATCGATGGCCTTGCGCGCCTCGGTTTCGGCTCCGCCGGGGTCGCCCGACTGCAACAGTGCGCGTGCGAGCAGGAAGCGGGCCTCCGCATTGTCCGGCGCCTTCTGCAGCGCGTTCTTGAGCTGGATGGCGGCGGTGGCCGTGTCCGCCTTGGCGAGCGCGGCCTTGGCCGACTCGATCAGCGCGGCCGGGTCGTTCCGGCCGCATGCCGCGAGCGCCAGCGCGAGCGCGGCGAGCGCCAGGCCGTTGACTATCCGTCGTGCAATGCAGGTCATGTCGTGGGGGCCCATGGAGTTGCGTTGTTCAGCGTAATCCGAAACGGTGCATCAGGTCGTAGAGCGTCGGGCGGCTCACGCCGAGGAGCTCGGCCGCCTTGCTGAGGTTGCCGTTGACGCGCGCGAGCACGCGAAGCACCGCATGCTTTTCGGCTTCCTCGCGCACCTGGCGCAAGTTGAAGTGTGAGGGGTCGGCGTCGCCGTTGCTCGACAGGCCGATGTCGGGTCCGCTGATCCGGTTGCCTTCGGCCATGATCACCGCGCGCTTGATCACGTTCTCGAGCTCGCGCACGTTGCCCGGCCACGGGTGATTTTCCAGCGCGGACAGCGCTTCGGGCATCAGCGTCATGGCGCCGCGGCGCTGGTCGGCCGCGAAACGGCGCACGAAGCTGTGGGCAAGCAGCGCCACGTCGCCGCTGCGCGCGCGCAGCGGTGGAATCTCCACGACGATCTCCGCGAGCCGGTAATACAGGTCCTCGCGGAACTTGCCGGTGCTGGTCTGCTCCTTGAGACTCTGGTGCGTTGCGCACACGATGCGGACGTCGACCGCGATTTCCTGCCGCCCGCCGACCCGCTCGATGACCCGCTCCTGCAGGAAACGCAGCAGCTTGGCCTGCAGCGACAGGGGCAGGTCGCCGATCTCGTCGAGGAACAGCGTGCCCCCGTGGGCCGTCTCGATCTTGCCGGGCGTCTGCTTCACCGCGCCCGTGAACGCGCCCTTCTCGTGGCCGAAGAGCTCGCTTTCGAGCAGGTTCTCGGGGATCGCCGCGCAGTTGATCGCCACGAACCGGTTGGCCGCGCGCGGGCTCAGGTCGTGCACGGCGCGGGCGAAAAGCTCCTTGCCCGTGCCCGATTCGCCCAGGATCATGACCGTCGCGCTCGTCGGGGCGACCTTCTCGATCGTCCTGCAGATGCGCTGCATGCCCGGGTCGCGGGTGACGACGCCGCCGAGCGCGGGCGCCTGCTGCGCGGCCTGCAGCCGCCGGTTTTCCTCCTGCAGCTCGTGGACGCGGAAAGCGCGCTCGATGGTCCAGGTGAGGAGCTCGGGCTCGAATGGCTTGGTGCAGAAATCGTAAGCACCGAGGGCGATGGCCCTCAGGGCGATGCCCTGGTCGTTCTGGCCGGTCAGGACCACGACCTTCGTCTCCGGGACCATCGAGTGGATTTCCTCGAGCAGCTTGAGGCCCTCGCTCGGATCGTCCGGTGCGGGTGGCAGCCCGAGGTCCATGGTGACGACGGCGGGCTCGAAGCGCCGCAACTGCGCGACGGCCGACTCGCGGTCGTTGGCCACCACGGTCTCGTACGCGTCGAACGCCCAGCGCATCTGCTTCTGCAGCGCGGGGTCGTCCTCGACGATCAGCAGGGGCTTGCGGGTGTCGGTCAACGCTGTGTCTCCACGCTCGCTGCGCCGGTCGGCGCAGCGATGGCGGCGTCGAGCCCGGGCGATGATGCCGTGCCCTCGCGCCCTTCCAGGGCGCCGGCCGCGGCATTGTCCGGCAGCGGAAGGAGCACCCGCACGCAAGTGCCGCGCCCGGGCGCGCTGTCGATCGACAGACGGCCGCGCACGCTGGCCACGTATTGGGAGCTTTCGTACACGCCGATGCCCATGCCCGCGGGCTTGGTCGACTGGAACGGCTTGCCCAGCCGCTCGCGGACGTAGGCCTCCGTCATCCCGACGCCATGGTCCTCCACTTCGAGGATCGCATGGTCCCCGTCCCGCCGGACGCGCACGGTGACCGGCTCGCCGGGCCGGCTCGCATCCAGGGCGTTCTGGACCAGATGCGCGATCACGTGCTCCAGCCGGTCCTCGTGGCCGAGGCTCGCCGCCTCCGCGCTGACCTCGACCTCGATCGGATGCTCGCCGTCCGCTTTCGCCTTGCAGACCCGCCGAACCAGCGGTCCGAGCTCGATCACGTGCGGCCGCTCGACCGGCTTGGTGCCCGTGCGCAACTGCAGCATGAGGCCGTTCATCCGCTCGACCACGTGCTCCACGGTCGCCAGCATGTCGCGCTGGAATTCCGGGTTGTCGCGATGGCGCTCGGCGTTGCGCAGCAGCAGCGACAGCTGAGCGACCAGGTTCTTGAGGTCGTGCACGACGAACGCCGACATGCGGTTGAAGGCGTCGAACTTCCGCGCTTCGAGCAGCGCGTCGCTCGCGCGTGCCTGCGCGAGATAGCTTGCTGCCTGCCGGCTCGCGGTCTTCACGAGGTCGCGCACTTCCCAGTCCACCGTGATCGGCGCGCGCGGCGTGGCGAGGACCGCGAAACCGACCAGCTCGCCGCCCGACGGCAACGGTGCGAGCAGCCACGCCGTCGGCATGGCGGCCAGCCATTCCGGCAGCTCCAGCTCGCCGTACTTGCCGCGGGCGGCGCCGTAGTCGGCAAGCTCGACCACCCAGCCGGTGCGCGCGAGGAATCGTGGCAGCGCGGCGTCCGCGGGCAGGACGTTGTCCGGCTGCGGGGCGTTGTAGCGCCCTGCCGGCACGTAGCCCCGGCCTTCCTCCAGCAGCCACAGCGCGCCGCCCGGGCTTTCCAGCAGGTCGCACAGGGCCATCAGCACCCGCTCGGGCAGCCGCTGCGGACTGCCTTCCTGCGCCAGCGTACGGGTGAAGCGGAGCCATTCCTCGCGGTAGTCGTACCGATAGGAGAAAAAGTGCTTGCTCACGAACACCCGCAGCCGCGAGCGGAAGCGCCCTGACGTGGCGACGAGCGCAACCGCGAGTACCGCCGCGAAGACCAGCTCGACCTGCAGGGCCGCACCCCATTCGCCGCCGAAATAGCGGACCAGGTAGCCGGCGGCCGCGACCGCGAGGACGAACGCGCCGGAAACGAACAGCGCGGTGGAGTGGAACACCGCGCCGCGCGACAGGTGCATGTCGACGGTCCACCCCGTGTTGCGCGCCGTAGCGACCGCCACGAGCGGCAGGACCAGCGCGTGGGCCACCCCCCGCGCGACCCAGAAGTCGGCATCGAGGTGGCGGAAGAGCATCGCGTCCGAGTAGAAGAAGAGGTCGAACCCGAAGATGCCGCCCAGCGCCAGCGCGAGCGGCCGCAGCGACCAGCGCGTCTGCCGGTCGGCGCGGCGCAGCAGCTGCTCGACCATCACGAGCCCAAGGATCGCGAAGCCCAGCCGCAAGGCGAGCGCGATCTGCGCGGACGGTGCGCCGGTGCCGTCCAGCAGCGGAAAGCCGTCCGACAGCAAGAGACAGGCGATCAGCGCCGCACCGATCGGCAGGGCGACCAGGAACACGCCCCGCCGCGAACTTGGCAACTCGGCGGCCGTCGCGCCGCCGGCCAGCAGGCTGGCCACGAAGGCGAACCACAGCCCGTAACGCAGCAGGTCGCCGACGTCCATCGCCAGCACGGCAAGCTCGCCGCCTGCCCGCGCGGACAGCAGCGCACCCGCCGCCCAGAGGGCCGATGCCGCCAGGGCGCCTTCGAGGAGTCCAGCGCGCAAGCCGATGCGCGCGCCGACGAGCGCGCGCAGCGCCACGAGGGCGTAGAGGGCGAGCGCGAAGCCGTAGCTCCACGTCGCGGAAGTCATGAACGTGCTGGCCGTCAAGCGGTCGCGTTATGTCGATCGTTGCTGCGTGGGAAGACGGTCCGCCGCGCAATGGCGCCCCGGCGGTTCCTGCGATCGACCCGCGGCGTTGCGCGCGGGCGAGTGCCGCCTCGCGGTTACCGGGCGCCCTCGCCGAGCAGCACGACGCGCACGGTCTCGAGCAGGATCACGAGGTCCAGCAGCAGGCTGTGGTTCTTCACGTAATACAGGTCGTATTCCAGCTTCTTGACCGATTGCTCGATCGTCGCGCCGTAAGAGTATCGCACCTGGGCCCAGCCGGTGAGGCCCGGCTTGACGCTGTGGCGGGCGGCGTAGAAGGGGATCTGCTCGGTCAGCATGGCCACGAACTCCGGGCGCTCGGGCCGCGGGCCGACGAAGCTCATCTCGCCGCGCATCACGTTCAGCAGTTGCGGCAGCTCGTCGATGCGCGTGCGACGCAGCAGGCGCCCGACGCGGGTGACGCGCGTGTCGTTCTGCGCCGCCCAGGTGGCCTTGCCATCCTTTTCGGCGTCCCGCGACATGCTCCGGAACTTGAGCACGGTGAACGTGCGCCCCCGGTGGCCGACACGCTCCTGGCGGTAGATGATCGGTGCGCCGCTCTCCAGCGCGATCAGCGAGGCGGCGAGGATCATCACGGGCGCGGCGATGACGAGCAATCCGGTGGACACCACCACGTCGAACACGCGCTTGACGACGGTGCGCAGCCATCCCTGGCGATAGCCTTCGCCGTAGATGAGCCAGCTGACCTTGAGCGACTCGATCGGGACCTGGCCGTGCACCCGCTCGAAGAAGCGGGCGAGATCGGTCACCTGGACGCCATTGAGGCGGCAGTCGAGCAGGCTGCGCAGCGGGAGCACGCCGCCACGCTGCTGGCGCACGGCCACGATGATCTCGTGGATGCCGAGCTGGCGCACGGTCTCTTCGAGCGATGTGCTGCGGGCGATGACGCGGCTCGGCGACACGACGGCATCCGTCACCTTGTCGAGCGCGTAGAAACCGACGAGCGTCATGTTGGGCAGCTCGGCCGCCGTGAGCGACGCTTCCACGAGGCGCGCTTCGGGTCCGGTGCCCAATACGAGGACGCGATGGGGCGCGAAGACGGCCATGAGGGGTATTACGACCGCGTGACGCGCGACCAACAGGCCGATGACGCTCAGCGCGACGAGCATGACGAGGTTTTCCTGCAGCGGGCGCGCACCGGGCATGTATTCCAGCACGACGCTCGCGAGCGGTACGCCGATCGCGGGCGCCAGCAGCACGCGCGTGAGGTAGCTCGACGACGTCAGCTTTTCGGGACGCCGATACAGGCCGAAGGTCACGTTCAGCAGCAGGATCAGCAGCGCGAAGACGAGCGCGGGGATCGCCAGCGCATGCAGCGGCGGCGCGAGGTGGCTTTGCAGGCGGAATGCCAGCACGGCGACGCCGAATAGACAGCAGAGCTCGACCGCAATTTGCACCACGAGTGCGGTCGCTACGCTTTGCCTGAAGATGCTAACCAAGATCTCCCCCGCCTCGGTTCAGGAGGCCACCGGCGGCGCAATTGCACCGATTCGCCGCATTCTTGAGCTCGCCCGCGCCACGCCCGCCTGCGCCGCACGGTGCGCGCGACGACGGTTGAGGCAGTCAGGCAAACCGCATTCAAACGCAAATAACATGCCAAATCAGCGAAACACGCTCACGGCGCACGACGGCAGCAGGACCACGCGCAAACGGCACGGTGCGACGCGCACCCGTTGCGGCAACTTTTGCCGTCGAGGACGCCGTCGCCGCGTTGCGCTGGGGGGTGGTCTGCATGGGAGTGCTAGCGTGGATCAGCGCGCTGGCAGGTGCAACGGAATATTCTCACTTCGGCGACCGGCGTGCGCATGCGACCGCCAGTCGGTCGTCGGAAGGATGTCAACGACAGCTTGTTCACCGCATAGCGCCGGTACCGCCCCAAGAACGAGCATTTCGTCGCCGCCTCACGACGCCGTTCCATGGGTAAACTACGCCGGGCATACGCAGGATCCTGCGTCCGACGTGTAAATCCGTTAGGTACGACCTCCCATGCTTACCAGATCGCCGATCTTCGCGCTGCAAAACCTCGCCGCGCGATTCCTGACGCTCGTCGCAGCCGTGGTGTTCACGCAAAGCGCGCTGGCCCAGTCCGCGCCGCCGCCCTACGTCTTCGCGAGCTCGCTGCTTCCGCAGCTGCTTCAGATGCCGCAGAACAGCTGGCTGCGGGTGAACGCGAACCTGTACAGCGACGTGTGGACGCCGCCGGACCTCGAGCCGCTCGATCAGGACGGCGTCACGCACACGCCCTCGAAGATCATTCTTGCCTGGAGTGGGTTCGCCTGGGACAGCAATCGCGGCGATCTCATCATCTACGGCGGCGGGCACGCCAACTACTCCGGCAACGACGTCTATCGCTGGCACGCGAGCTCGCTGCTGTGGGAGCGCGCTTCACTGCCGAGTGACGTCGTCGCCAGCCCGTTTCCCAACTTCAACGCCATCGACGGGGTCGACAACGCGCCGAGCGCTGCGCACACGTACGACAACAACATCTTCCTGCCCATCGTCGACCGCTTCTTCACGTTCGGCGGCGCAGCTTACAACAACGGCGGCCCTTACCTGCGCGTGTCCGAAACGAATCCGTCGCAATCGCGGCCGGTCGGTCCGTACATGTTCGATCCCAATCGCGCGAACGGGAACAAGGTCGGTGGCACGACAGGGTCGCACGTCAAGCGCGTGGCACCGCATCCGGAGATCGTCGGCGGCAACATGTGGCAGAACCGCGACCTGTGGAAATACAAGAGCGCGCCGTGGCTGCCGGCGCGCGTCGCGAACGGATGCACGGGATACGCAGCCGAAGCTGGCCACGATGTGGTCTACCAGGCCGCGATGATCGGTGTCTTCGGCAACCAGCTGAATCTGTTCCGCTACGAGATCGTCGACGTCGCCAATCCTGCGCTCGACCAGATCACGCAGGTGGGCGGTTATCAGGTCGGTACGGGAGGTGTCACGACCTGCGGCTTCGACCCTGGCCACAAGCTGTTCGTCCGCACGGGCACCAATGCCGTACCGTTCCTGTTCTGGGACCTGCGCACGCCGGGACCCACCAATTTCGACAAGATCGTGCAGGTCGACTCCACGATCGCGAGCTTCCAGTCGTGGCTGTCCAGCAAAGGCCTCGACATCCAGAACTGCTCGCTCGAGTACGACCCGACCCGCGGCACGTTCATGCTGTGGTGCGGTGCGGGCACGATCTGGGAGCTGACGCCGCCCGCTTCGGGCAACACGACGACGGGCTGGACGATCCAGCAGAAGCCCGCGCCGGTCGGGGCGGTGCCCCCGGGCGATACGGGGGGCACCGGCGTGGTGGGCAAGTGGCGCTACGCGCCCTACTTCGATGCCTGGATCGGCCTCGAGGACATCAACGAGGGCCACATCTGGATCTACAAGCCGACGGGCTGGGTGCAACCCAATGCGCCGGGCAACGCTCTGCCGACCGTGAACATCGTGACGCCGGGCAACGGCACCACGTTCGCGCCCGGCACGCCGATCAACCTCACCGCAAACGCCGCCGATCCCGGCGGGACCATCGCGCGCGTCGAGTATTACCTGAACGGGCAGAAGGCAGGCACGGCGGTGAGCGCGCCGTTCACGCTGTCGGTGAACCCCATCAAGATCGGCACGTACACCGTGAGGGCCGTTGCCGTCGACAACCAGGGCGGCATGACGGCGTCGGCTCCGATCACCTTCACGATCAACGCGGCAACCACGACGGTCGTGCTGCAACGGGGCCTCAACGGCTACAACGGCATCGCCGACACGTTCCTCGATGGCGGCTCGCCGACGGTGAACCGCGGTGCATTCAATCCGCTGTACCTCAATGCGAGCCTCTACACGCCGCTTCTGCGCTTTGCCATCCTGCAATCGGAAGGCGGCCCGTTGCCGCCCAACGCCGTGCTGCAATCGGCAACGCTGCAGGTGTACAAACAGTTCAACGACGACACCATCGGCGCCCATCCGCTGCTCAAGCCCTTCGTCGAGGGCGAAGCGACATGGAGCCTGAGCCGCAATGGCGTGCCATGGAGCTCGCCCGGGGCGTCCGGCGGAGGCACGGACTACGGCATCGCGCCCGACGCCGTCGTGGCGGCCGGCTACAACCCCGGCTGGGTCGCGTTCGACCTCACCAACCGCGTCCAGCAATGGGTCAACAGCAGCAGCGGCAACAACGGCTGGCGACTCGTGTCGAGCGCAACGCTCTCGACCAACAAGACCTTCAATTCGAGCGAGTACACCACCGACACGACGCTGCGTCCGAAGCTGACGCTGGTGTACTCCTTGGGCAGCGGCGGCGGCAACGCGCCGCCCACCGTGTCCATCGCAACGCCCGCGAACGGTGCGCACATCACGCTCGGAGCGAGCTTCTCGCTCACGGCCAATGCCGTGGACGGTGACGGTTCCGTGGCCAGCGTGCAATATCTCGCGAACGGCGCGCCGGTCGGCAGCTCGACGCAAGGCCCATCGTTCGGTTCAACATGGACGCCGGCGAGCGCGGGCGCGTACACGCTCACCGCGGTTGCCACGGACAACCTCGGCGCAGCGACGACGTCGGCGCCCATCTCGGTCACGGTCGATCCGGTGGTGAACGGGACCACCGTGGTGCTCCAGCGCGGCCTCAACGCCTATGCCGGCGCGACCGACACGTTCCTCGATCCGTATGTCGCCAACACCAGTCGCGGCGCCTACAACCCACTCTATCTCAATGCGGGCACCTACACGCCGCTGGTGCGCTTTGCGATCTTCCAGTCGGAGGGCGGACCGGTTCCCAACGGGTCGACCATCCAATCGGCCACGTTGTCGCTGTACAAGCAGTATTACGACGACACGATCAGGGTCAACGCGCTGCTCAAGCCGTGGGTCGAGGGCCAGGCCACCTGGAACGTCGGCCAGACGGGTGTGCCATGGTCTGCCGCCGGCGCAGCCGGCTCGGGCACCGACTACGCGAGCAGCGCCGATGCCGTGATCAACGTGCCGTACAACCCGGGCTGGGTCAATTTCGACGTCAGCACGCGCGTGCAGCAGTGGTCCAGCAATATCGGCGCCAACTATGGCTGGCGGCTCGCGTCGCTCGGCGCCAATCCAGGCAACAAGACGTTCAACGCGAGCGAGTACACGACCAACGCGACGCTGCGTCCCAAGCTCACCATCGTGTATTCGGCGGGCAGCGGTGGCGGCAATGCGCCACCCACGGTGTCGATTGCCACGCCCGCGAACAACGCCGCCATCGTGCTCGGCGCAAGCTTCGCGCTGACGGCCAATGCGGCCGACGGCGACGGCTCCGTGGCCAGCGTGCAGTACTTCGCCAACGGTGCGCCAGTGGGCAGCTCGACGCAGGCGCCGGCGTTCGGCTCGACCTGGACGCCGGCGAGCGCGGGGTCGTACGTGCTCACGGCGGTCGCGACGGACAACCTGGGCGCCTCGACGACCTCCGCGCCGATCACCCTGACCGTGTACCAGAACGGCACGAGCGTGGTGCTGCAGCGCGGCCTCAACAACTATCCCGGCGGGACCGACACGTTCCTCGATGCGTACGTGCCCAGCACCAGCCGCGGCGCGTACAACCCGCTCTATCTCAACAGCAGCACGTATACGCCGCTCGTGCGCTTTCCGATCTTCCAGTCCGAGGGCGGCCCGGTGCCCAACGGCGCCACGATCCTGTCGGCCACGCTGTCGCTCTACAAGCAGTATTACGACGACACGATCCGGCTCAATGCACTGCTGAAACCATGGGTCGAGGGCCTGGCAACGTGGAACGTGAGCCAGACCGGCGTGCCGTGGTCGGGCGCCGGCGCCAGCGGCGCGGGCACCGATTACGCCAGCAGCGCGGACGCCATGATCGCCGTTCCGTACGCGCCCGGCTGGATCAATTTCGACGTGAGCAACCGCGTGCAGCAGTGGTCCGCGAACGCCGCCGCGAACAACGGCTGGCGACTCGCCTCACAAGGCACGAACTCGGGCAACAAGACGTTCAACTCGAGCGAGTACGCCCCCGACCCGACGCTGCGTCCCAAGCTCACGATCCTGTATCAGTAGCGGGCAGCGCGAAGGCGACCACCAGCGTGAGGTAGAACGCAAGCGCCAGGCGCGGCACGTCGATCAGGCTGTCGAACGCGCCGACCAGCAGGAAACCCAGCAGCGCCGCAGCGATGCACGGCGCCAGCGGATGGCGGCGCGCACGTCCGGCGATCAGGCGGGCGAGCGCGACCGCGACGAGGACGACGAACAGCACGAGCCCCACCGCGCCCTCGTCGAACAGCACGGCGAGCGGCAGGCTCTTGATGTGCCACGGCAGGTGGTAGCGGTCGCTGGTGAAGAACCAGTGCGCCATGCCACGCTCGAAGTCGCCGTTGGCCACGAGGTTCCCGCCGGCCTCGCCCCTGGTGAGCGTGACGTGCGTGATGTCCAGCTTGCGCCCGGGTGCGTCGACGGCAATCGACATGAATCCCAGCCGCGGCGCATACCACGTGCCCGGCTCGAGGCGGCGCGCGTCGAGCGCGAGACGCACCGGCTGCCAACCGGCGCGCGCCGGGAGGTCGACGGCCGCGACCGCGCAATGCTGCGGATACAGCAAATGCTTCTCGCAGATCTCGGTGTGCAGTCGCACCGGCTCCGTGCTAAGCGCATCGAGCTGCAGCACGTAGCTTCCCGGTATCGGGCGCACGCGTTGCGAAATGCGGAACAGCTCGTTGAAGCCCGCCGCCGCGCGCGGGCCCGACAGCGTCAGGAACGGCTCACCGTCGCGGTCCAGCCCGAGGCGATAACTCCCCGGAAACGCGCCGTCGGGTACGTTGAAGAAATATTCCGCCGGAAAACGGCCCAGTCCACGGCCGAGCAGCCAGTCGGTCGGCGTCCTGAGCATGGACAGGCCGTCCGACCAGTGCTTCATGCGCCCGCCAAGATCGGTTTCCCCGTTCGAGAAGCGGTTGGACATGTAGGCGCCGCCGGTGAACACGACCACGACGGCCGAGACCCCAACGGCGGCGGCAAGCGTACCGGCGTACGTGCGCCACGGCACGACGGTCGCATCGGCTCCGCGCCGCGAACGCCAGGCCGTCAACACGAAGATCACGCCGACGACGACTGCGACATGCCACGCTGCGGGCGCGCCTGCCCATGTGTCGGCCACGCGCCATGCCGCGAGCGCCGTCCAGGCAAATGCGCTCCACGCGCCGATGCGCGCGCGTGCGCTCTTGCGCGCGAGCCCTGCACCGAGCAGCACGATGGCCACGGCGCATGCCAGCGCGAACGTCCAGTACGCGCTCTTCGCGATCCACATCGACAGCGCAGCATCGCTGATCCATCCGCCCGCAACACCAACCACCAGCGCCACGGCCGCATCACGCACGGTGAGCGCGCCAAGCGCGGCAAGCGGCAGCGAGAGCGCGAAGACCGCGAGCGCAGCGGCCAGCGCACGGTAGCCACCGGGCGTGAAGGTGAGCAGAGCAAGCGCGACGGCAAGCGCCACGCCGAGCGCAGCGCGCAATGCCGTGCGGGCGACCGCGCCGGCGCTGGCCGCGCGCATGCTCGCGTGGCGCAGCAGCACGAGGATGCCAAGCGACACCGGCACGGCGAGGTACAGCCCGCGCGAGAACGTCGCCAGGCACGCGTAGCTCGCGAGCAGGACCGCCACGCCGGCAAGTGCGATACGCAACGGCGTGCGCGCGCGCAACAGCAGCGCGACTGCGAAGGGCAGCCCCAATGCGAGCATGCCATCGAGTGCAGCGCCGCCGACGTGCATCTCCCAGAACGGGCCGGTGGCGCGATAGTCGGACGAGAAATTCAACACGCCGGGAAAGGCTGCACGCTCCCACAGGACGCACAGACCTGTCAGTGCTGCCGCGCTCGCCATGCCGACAGCGAACGCATGCGACGAGCGCTCGACCAGGCGTCCAATGGCAATGACGAGCAGTGGCGCCAACAGCAGCGTCAGCAGGAGCGGCTTGAGGACGCGCAGGCCGTTCTGCGCACCGTCGTAACTTTGCGCCAGCCCCGGATCGAGCCCGCCCGCGTGTGCGAAGGCGCGCGCGAGCGCCACGCCGCCCCAGACCGCGAACGCTGCCCACAGCCACGTTGCCGCGCCCGACCAGCCGCTCGCACCGGCGCTTCGCACACGCAGCGCGCGCCACGCGATGCCGCTATAGCCCCCGGCAGCGGCGCCGAGCGCGAGGATGTCCGCTTCCTCGACCATGATCGAGCCGGTCCACGACGCGAATCCCACGAGCGGCAGCACCGCGAGCAGCCACGCGGGCCATCGATCGCCCGCGGCGACGAGCGCAATGGTCCAGCCGCACAGCACCACCAACGCGAGCGCCGGGGCCACCGGATGATGCAGCGCGAGCGTTACGGCACCGCCGAACGCTACAACGGCGACGAGCAGCGCTGCCATCGCGACGCTTGCAGACGGTGGGGCCAGCCGCCGGGCGGCGCGGCCGGTAGGGGACGAAAACAACCGGTCGTGCGCTGGCGTCATCGCGCAGACGGATTTCAGGGGCCGGCGCGTGACGACGACGCGCCGCGTCGGCGAACGGCAGCCCACACGGTTGTGCCGAGCCGCGTCACGGTCCCTAGACCCGGACGCGGATCGGCGAGCCGCCACATTCCGAACACGCGCCTTCCCCTCACCAGCGACAATGCGGTGGCGAGCACGCTGCAGGCACGCGTCAGCCGGCTGGAGTGGGCCGCGGAGGCCGGCGTGCGGGCGACGCGCAGCGCGTCGCGCATGTCGCGTGCGACGCTCATGACCAATTCGGATTCGGCGATCCACCGGTAGCGCGCACCGTGCTCATATACCGGACGGCACGGGGCCACCGGGATGGCGGCCAGGTCGGCGTACGCGAGCCAGGTCACGTTGATGCCGACGAGCCGGCCCAGCTCATGCTGGTCCCAGTGCCGCGGATTGATCTCGATGAGGTGGTAAACGCCGGTCGTGCGATCGAGCTTGTACTCGACTTCGGCGATTCCGGTGTACCCGAGCGAGCGCAGCAGCTTCAGCGTCGGCTCCAGCACATCGTGCACGGGTGAGGCCTCGACCACGCAGCCGGTGCCGACCAGCGGCGGACTCTGCCGCAGCTTGCGGCCTGTGAAGTGCCCGAGCAGCGCGCCATCACCGCCAACGACGCAGCAGCAGACCACGATGTCGTGATCGACGCCGGGTACGAACTCCTGCACCAGCGCATGCGGTGCGAGCTCGACGAGCCGCGCATAGAGCGCGTCGAGCTCGCCGCGGGTTGCGGCAATGAAGGCCTTCTGTCCGCCGATGCGCTCCCACAGGCCGCGATGACGCCATTGATAGGCGAAGCGCGGCTTGACGATGACGGGGAAGCGCAATCGGTCGGCTGCGGCCGCGACATCCGCTGCGGACTCCACCGCCAGCGTGGCCGGCGTCGGAATGCCGAGCGCTTGCGCCGCGCCGGCGACCTCGAGCTTGTCCATGGTGCGCAGCACCGCGTCGAAGTCGCGGTACGGCAGCAGGTAGCACGGCGCAAGGCGCGCTCGGTGCTCGTGCAGGAAAAGAATGTCGAAGTCGCGCGTCGGGAACAGGATCGGCACTGCGCCGAACGAATCGGCGATGCGGAGCAGCTCGGCGCACAGCGCTTCGGGCGCGTCGCGGCCGTCCGGGACGGTGCGCACGGACGCGAAATAGCGGGATCGCGCACCGGGCGTGGCGGCGTCGGACGTGAGCGCATGCACGCGAACACCCGTGCCATGCAGGTTGCGTGCGATCCCGAGGCCCGTGTAGTACGGATTCAGCACGACGACCGGCACGGCGGGGCCGCTGCCCGGTCGTGCAGCGCCCGAAGAATCGGCAAGCCCGGCGTGAGAGGGCGTGCGGCTGCCCGCCTCACGGCTCCACGGCTCGCTCGTCCGCACAGGCGATCGCGGGTCGGGCACCATGCGATCAGGCAGGCCGGCGACGCAGCGCAGCGATGGCGCGCGCGGGCAGCACGCGCTTGGCCAGCACTGCAGCTCGCTCGCGCAAGGAAGGCAGCTTCACGTAAAGGCTGCCGCGCCAGCCGTTGCGTCCGATGATCACGTGAACGAGACGGCCTTCCGTGGCGCCCCAGTCGTCCTTGTGGCGACTCGCACCGCCGAGGAAGTCATAAGTCGTCTCGCCGCGGTCGATGAGGTGGCGCACGACGGCGGCACGCAGCGTCTGCCCGTAGCTCGCCGCCGCGTCCGTGGTGTCGAATCCTTCCTGCAGCAGGTAAGTGACGCCGTTGCGGCTGAAGCACAGCTCGTGCGCGACATAGGCTTCGCCCAGACGCAGCGAGTACAGGCGCAGCCAGCCCGCGCGCGCGAATCGCACGGCGAAATGTGCGTAGAAGCGCCGCTTGGGCGCGGCGCCGAATACGCCGGGCGATCCTGCCGCGCGCCACCGCGCCTGGTGCAGCGCGAACAGCGACCGCAGCCGCCCGTGCAGCTCGCGCGGCGCGCACTCCGACACGAAGGTCACCTGGCCGTCGTCGACCTTGCGCAGCAGCGCGCGCAGCTTCGTGCGGAAGCGGCTGCGCCGCTCGCGCAGGAAGGCATCGAAGGAGCCGGGCAAGCGCAACGTCGCGCATGGACTGTAGTCCGTCGTGAACGGCATGCCGGCAGCGCCGGCCAAGGCGCATAACGCCCCGGGCAGCGCCGATTGTTCGGCGATCGCGCGAAGCGCGACGGCGTCCCAGTCGCGCCCCTGGCGCAGCCAGGCGAACCAGCGCGCGAGCACGGCGTCCTCCGCGCCCTGGCGCACGATGAAGCCGAGATAGTCCGAATCGAAGCTGCCATCACCGATCACGTGCAGCACCCGCGCGCGCAGCCCGGACCCGATGCGCTCATGGTCGAGATAGAGCGGCGCGATGCCGGCGACGCCCTCGGCATCACGAAAGACCAGCACTTTCAGCGGGCGTGCGCGGCCGTAGGCCTTCCACCAGCTGAAGGCCCATTCCCACGAGTTGAACGGCGTCGCGCCCGGGGATGCGTCGAGCAGGTTGCGCCACGTGTCACGCAACCCGCGCAAGCCGTCGGCCGATTCGACGCAGTCGACCGTCATCTGCGCGCGATCGGTGAGCCCGGCGGGGGCCAACCGCGGCGCGGTCATCGAGCCTGCGGACATCAGGCGCAGCGCAGCGGCCAGGTGCCGGTGCCGCGATGCGACCGCAGCGGGTCCGTCATTGGGGCTTGCGCCGCGGCGCGAGCTTGCGCATCCACTGCTCGGGCGACGTGCGCCAGACCTTGCGCAGGAATGCGGCGGGCGACGGCTTGACCATGGCACGCACGAAATCACCGCTGCGGCAATTCTGCGGAATGAGACGGGCGAGGTCGTGATCGCCGCTGGCGAGGATGCCCAGCACGTCATCGAGCACGCGCACGGCGAAGTCGACGTCGGCACGCGTGAGCACGAGCGGCGGGATGATGCGCAGGACCGGCTCGTGATACGTGAAGGTCAGATGCAGGCCGCGCTGCTCGCACAGCATGGCGGCGGTGAACGCGAGCAGGCCCGAGCCGCTCTCGCCCGGATCGAGCTCCACGCCGATCATCAAGCCCCTGCCCCGCACGTCGGCCACCAACGGGTGCCGCTGCTTGAGCTCGTTCAACGCGGCGACGAAGTAATCGCCCACGATGCGGCTGTTCTCGACCAGCCCTTCCTGCTCCACGACATCCGCTACCGCGAGCACGGCCGCTGCGGCGAGCGGATCGTTCTGGTGGCTCGACAGGTGCATGAAACGGCGCGCCTCCAGCCGGCGCGCGACGGCTTCGGAGACGATGACGGCGGCCACCGGATATCCGTTGCCGGCCGTCTTGGAGACGACCATGATGTCGGGCTCGATGCCGTGGTTCTCGCTGTCGAACCAGCGGCCGCAGCGCCCGAAGCCCGTTTGGGCCTCGTCGACGATGAACAGGAAGCCGTGCCGCCGGGCCGCTGCCTGCAGCGCCTTCAGGTATTCCGTCGGGGGAAAGATCATGCCGCCCGCCGAGAGCACCGGCTCGACGATGACGGCGGCGATGTTGTCGACCTGGGCACCGAGCAGGTCCATCGACGCATCGAGGCAGCCGAGCGTGCACGCGCGCGATGCATTGCACACGCGGCAGCGGCGCGGATCGGGCGACAGCAGCTTGTGCTGCCCGGCGATCGACGGCTGGAAATCGTGCTTGTGCGGATGGTCGGCGACCGACGACAGGTTGTGCGTTGCGAGCGAGATGCCGTAATAGCCCCGGGAGAAGCCCAGCATGCCCGTGCGCTCGGTGACCGTCTTCGCGATGCGCATCGCGCATTCGTTGGCCTCCGATCCGGTCGACAGCAGGATCGCCTTCGACAGGCCCGGCGGCGCGAGCTCCACCAGCCGCGCAACGGCAGCCAGCACTTCCGGCGACACGAACTGATCGCCCAGGTGCACGAGCCGGCGCGCCTGCTCGGCGAGCCGTTCACCGAACACGGGATGGCCGTGTCCGAGGATGGTGCAAAACTGCCCCGCTGCAAGATCGAGGATGCGGCGTCCATCCGCGTCGATGAGATACGCGCCCTCACCGCGGACGATGACGCTGTCCATGAACGGCTGCACCAGGAGAAGATGCGCGGCCTCATCGGCGCGCCACAGGGCAAGGCTCGACTGCTGCGATTGGCTGTCCATCAGGGTCGTGTTCGCGGCCGGCGCCAAAGCGCGTTGTTCAGAGGGAATGTCGGGATCGCGGGCAAGAGATGCGGGCCCGTTGTAACGAACAAGTCATCGTGGACAGCGCGCCACCGGGGCGGTGCGGCGGCATGGCGACGGCGCATGAGTGCTGCGGCGCACATCCTGCACGACGGCGCCGTATTGTAATCCAGAAGATGCGCGCGGCCTCCGCCATGCGTCTGCCCGCGCTCGCCTGCCGGACAGTCGGGTTGCCAATGCCAGCCGACCGGTAGTAAGCTCGAAAGGATCGACGCGGAACGCGCCTGTCCAGGATGGGTCGTAGCGTTCGTCCATTTGCTCAGCGCGAGCTGCCTTCGCCGTGGAATTCCACTTGCTTCCCTCCAAGCCCGTCGCCCCGCCGCGCAGCCATCGCTTCGCGATGCGCCGCCGGGGATTCGCCGCGGCTCTGCTCCTGTACCTCGCTGCGCTGAGCGGTCCTGCATGGTGCGGCAAGCCGGACAACATCACGGACGACGAAATCGCGCTGCTACCGCCCTATTGCGCGGACGCGAACACCATCCGCTACGGCGATGCCACCTATCGCACCTCGCCCAATGCGGGCAAATGGGTCGCGATGATGGGACATGGCTTCTGGGCCATCCACCACTATTGCTGGGCGCTCATCAACCTCATGCGCGTGGAAAAGCCCTCCGTCCCGATCAGCGTGCAGAACTGGACGCGTGAGGCAGCGCTCGGCGATCTGACGTACGTGCTGCAGAACACGCCCGATGACTTCGTGCTGCTGCCGGAGATCTATACCAAGATCGGCGACCTCAAGGCAGCGCTGAAGCAGCCGCGCGCAGCGGCCGAGGCCTATGCCGCTGCATGGACGCGCAAGCGCGACTACTGGCCGGCCTACTACCACTGGGCGGAATATCTGCGCGTCAATGGACACAAGCAGGAAGCCCGTCAAGTCGTCGAGGAGGGCCTGTCGTACGCCCCCGACGCGAAGCCGCTCATCAGCCTGCTGCGTGACATGGGCGGCGATCCGACCAGGATCGTTCGCCGTCAACCCACCTCGTCGACCTCGGCCGCCGCCGAGGCGCCGCGGTAGCTCTCCTGCAAGCACCACGCGTCGTCCAGGCGGAGATCGAGCTGGGCGCCCGGCCGCCATGGCTGGGTCTCGATCCCGCGCAATCGCTTGCACGGCGGCCTGACGGCCTGTGGACCTGCAGCGGCCCCGGTTTGACGGTCACGTGGCATCCCGACGCCGCAGCGCACGCTGCATCCCCCGACGGCCTGTGCATCGTTTGGGGCGCGGTGCGCAACGGCAGCCGCTTGCCCGGCGTCGGCTCGGCTGCACTGCCGGCGGCTGGGACGCCATCGCCGGCGTTGTCGGCAGGCGACGTGCTCGCCGCGCTGGGCGGCGAGCGGAGCATCGGTTCGGCCGTCAGCACTCTGCGCGGTCCGTTCGCGCTGATCCATGTCGATGCACGCAGCGGCCGCGTCGTTCTGGCCGTCGATCGCTTCTCGATGGAGACGCTGTGCTATAGCGCAACGGGCACCCATCTTGGCATTTCCAACCGGGCCGACAGCGTGCCGCTGGCGCGCCAGGTGGTCGCGCCGCAGGCGCTCTTCGATTACCTGCATTTTCATTGCCTGCCCGCGCCGGGCACCGTGTTCGACTCGGTCCAGCGGCTGGTGCGCGGAACATATCTGCTGGTCGACAACGGCACGTTACGCTGCGAATCGCACTGGCAACCGCAGTTCGCCAGCCGGGCGCCAGCGTCCCTGCCCCAGCTGTGCGCGGAGTTCCGATCGCTGGTCGAGGCGGCCGTGCGGCAGGAAGCGGAGCGCGCTTCGTCGATCGGCTGCTTCCTGTCCGGTGGCACGGACAGCTCCACGGTGGCCGGCATGCTGGCCCGCGCGACCTCGCGCGTGCGCACCTATTCGATCGGCTTCGACGCCGAGGGCTACGACGAGATGTCCTACGCCCGCATCGCGGCGCGGCATTTCGGCACGGACCATCACGAGTACTACGTGACGCCCGCGGACGTCACGGCCGCCATTCCGGCCCTCGCCGCGGTTTGCGACCAGCCATTCGGCAACTCCTCGCTGGTGCCGACGTACTACTGCGCGAAGCTCGCACGCGACGACGGCGTCGCGCACATGCTCGCAGGCGACGGTGGCGACGAGCTCTTCGGCGGCAACACGCGCTATGGTCTCCAGCTCCTGCTCGATCTGTACGGCCGCATGCCGCGTGGCTTGCGCGAGCGCATCGTGGACCCGATGGCGGACTGGCCGGCGTCGGCTCGGATCCCGGGCATGCGACACCTCAAGGCGTACGCAAACCTTGCGCGCGTGCCCATGCCGGACCGCATGGAGAAGTTCAACCTGCTCGACCGCATGGGCACGGCGAACATCCTGCACCCCGATTTCCTGGCCGCGATCGACGAGAGCGCTCCACTTGCCGCGCGGCGACGCATCTACGCCGAAACGACGGCTGCGCAGACGCTCGACCGCATGCTCCATTACGACTGGAAGTACACCCTCGCGGACAGCGACCTGCCCAAGGTGCGCACCGCCACGCTGGCAGCCGGCACGACGGTCGGATACCCGTTCCTCGCCGACGAGATCGCCGATTTTTCGCTGCGCATTCCATCGCACTGGAAGATCCGGGGGTTTCGCCTGCGGTGGTTCTTCAAGTACGCGCTGCGCGGCTTCCTGCCGACTGCCATCCTGCGCAAGAAGAAGCACGGCTTCGGGCTGCCGTTCGGCGCCTGGGCGCTCAAGCATGCCCCGCTGCGCGCGCTGGCGGCCGATTCGCTCGCTGGCCTCGAGCAGCGGCGCATCCTGCGTCCCCGCTTTGGAGACGAGCTCCTCGGCGTATTGTTGCCGAGCCATCCGCGCTACTACGGCGAGCTGGTGTGGATCCTCATGATGCTGGAGCAGTGGCTGCACGCTCATCATCGCGACGAGCGCATCGGCAGTCGCCCGGTTCCGCACGGCGCGGGCACCCTCGCATGAGGCGGCCCGGCCGCCCGCGGTCGCAACGGTCGTGAGCAGCGTCCGCCGCTCGCTGGCCTACACCTTTGCCGAGAGTTATCTCGGCATTTCGCTGCAGATCGTCAGCACGCTGTTCCTCGCGCGGCTTCTCACGCCCGAGGAAACGGGCATCTGGGCGGTCGCCACGGTCTTCGCCGCCGTCGCCGCGACGTTGCACGATTTCGGCGCGCAGGAATACCTGATCCAGGTCCGCGAGCTGACGCCCGCGAAGATCCGGGCCGCGATGGCGACCAACCTCCTGATGTCGTGGACGCTCGCGGTGCTGATGATCGTATCCAGCGGCTTCGTCGCCGAGTTCTATCGCGAGCCGGGCGTGGCTGCAGGCATGCGCGTGCAGGCCATCAACTTCCTGCTGATTCCGTTCGGCGCGCCGGCATTCGCGTATTACCGGCGTCATCTCAACTACCGGCCGTTCTTCATCGCATCGACGATGAGCAGCACCACGAGCTTCGTCGTCGCAGTGACCTGCGCGTGGGCAGGCCTCGGCTACATGAGCATGGCGTGGTCATCGCTGGCGGGCGTCATCGTGTCGGTCTTGGTGGCAACGCTCATGCGCCCGCCGGACATGCCGCGGATGCCCTCGTTTCGGGGCGCGCGCGAGGTATGGGATTTCGGCAAGCACGTGACGGGCATCTATACCCTGGGCCAGATCGGCAAGGCCGCGCCGGAGCTGATCATCGGTCGCGTGCTCGGCATGGCGCCCACCGCGTTCTTCACCCGCGCGAACGGCATGACGGAGCTGTTCTATCGTTCGGTGGTGCGGGTGGCGCTGCCGGTTTGCCTGCCGTATTTCGCCGCGGAAGCGCGGCGGGGCGCCGAGGTGCGCGCGGGATTCCTCCGCGCCATCAACCTCCTCACGGTGCTCGCGTGGCCGTTCTTCCTCTTCCTCGCGCTGATGGCCTTTCCAGCGATCCGCATCCTCTACGGGACGCAATGGCTCGAATCGGTGCCTCTCGCGCGCCTGCTGTGCGTGGTCGGGGCGATCGAAATCGTGTTCTTCCTCGCGAAGGACGCGCTCATCGCCAACGACCACGTGCGCAAGGGCAGCTTCCTGCAGACTCTCGTTCAGGTGGCGCGCGTTCTCGGGCTGGTCGCCGGCATCCCGTTCGGCCTGCTTGGCATCTGCTGGGGACTGATCGCCGGCGCGCTCATCGGCGCCATCTGCTCGCACGTCGTGCTGCACCAGAGCACCGGCCTCACGCTCGCACAACTCGTCCATGCGTGCCTCCCGAGCGCGGTGATCGCGCTGTTGTCCGCTGCGCCGGCGGTCGTCTGGGTTGCCTTCGGCAGCATCGACGAGCAGCACTTCGTCGCGCCGTTCGTCGCGTGCGGCGCAAGCGGCACGCTCGTGTGGCTGCTCGCATTGCGCGCGATGAACCATCCGCTGTGGCGCGAAATCGCCAACGTCGGGGCCCGCGTTGCGGCGCGCCGGGCGCGCGGCGCCGAATAGACCCGCATCCCCCGCAAACAGCGCCGGCCCGCGCCGCGCGCACGACGCCTGGCTCACGCGCCGGCGCCGAGCGCTTCGAGCTCGTGGAGCGCGCCGGCCAGTGCCCTGCGCGTCGGCCACGCAGCGATCGCGCGCCGTAGTGCGCTGCCGCGCGCCGCAGGCGCGCTCGCCTGCATCAGCAGATACGTGCGCAGCCATGCAATCGGCAAGTTCCACTGCGCAGCTTCGTCGGAATACGCGCGGAGAAAACCGTCGCGCAGGGCGTGGAGCGCCTGCCGCCGCAGCACGCCCTTGACCGACAACGCCAGCAACGCAAGGTGATTGAGAAAGGGCGCGACGTCGTACACGACGGTATTGCGATCGGCGAGCTGGACATCGAGGCCGAGCGTGGCGCCAGCGCCTACGATGAGGTTGTCGCTCTTCATGTCGCCGTGGATCCAGCTGCGCGGCATTGCGACCGCCGCGGCGCGCGCTGCGAGCTCGGCGAGCACGTGCGATGCGCGAGCCAGCAGGCGATCGCGCGGCGCCCGACCGGCAATGCCCGCGGCGTAGTCGATCCGGTCCGTGAAGTCGTGGGTGGACGCGTCCGTGGCAGCCAGGCCGTGGAAACGGCGCAGCCACGTGCCGGCTGCTTCGCCGAGCGAGCGTGCATGCGCAAGCGTGGTGCGTCGGTCGAGGACGGCTTGCGTGAGCGGGCGACCTTCCGCCCAGGTCATCGCGAAGGCCGCCACGTCGTCGCAGAGCACGAGCGGCAGCGGCCCGAGCGGGGGGCAGCCCGCTTCCTGTGTCGCGTGTGCGAGCGCGCAGAGTGCCGCATGCTCGCGCCGCGCATTGGCCGGATCGGGTGTCCCGGCACCGTCGAGGCATTCCTTCACCGCGATGACGCGGCCTTCGAGCGCAACCCGGTACACACGCGAATAATGCCGCCGGGCAACGAGCGTGCAGGCGAGCGCCGCGTCGGGCGCGAGCCGCGCCACGCAGGCGGCGACCGCATCGCGCGCGGCGCGGGGCAAGCCGGTCGCCTTTACTTGTGCTCCGCCACGACCATCAACGCCTCGGAGATCAGGGAGGCGACGCGCAGCCGCCGTACTTCACGCAAGCCCGCGCCGTCGAGCAGCCGGCGCAGCTGCTGCTCGGTGATCGGATAATTGGCGGGGTCGGCGTTGCGCAGGACGTGCTTGACCCTGCGGCGCATGCGCTGATAAGGCGTGCTGAACGACTGCGTGAAGACGACGGTGCCCCTGGATAGCGTCGCCACCGCGCGCAGGAATTCGATCTGCTGGGGCAGCTCGAAGTGCATGAGCACGCGCGCGCACAACGCGGCGTCGTATTGACCCGCCTGCGTCCGCGCGAGCTCGCGCACGTCGCCGACGATTGCCGTGAAGCGATCGCCGAATTCGGCCAGCTTGCGACCCGCCACGTCGAGCATGGCGGGCGAGATGTCTGCGCCGACGACCTTGTACCCCACGCGCAGGAGCTCCTGCGCCATGCGGCCGGTGCCGCAGGGGACGTCGAGGATGCGCGCCGTGCGCGGCACGCGCGCGAACGCGCGGCGCAGCGTGCGCTTCTCGAGCGCGTTGAAGACCCGGCCCGCCAGGCTGCTGAAGCGCTCGCGATCGTAGCGCTCCGCGATCTGGATGTCCTTGTAGTGGCTGGTTGGGTCCCAGCTCGTGCCGATCTGTCCGTTCATGTCGAAGCGCCTCCTTCAGCGCGGCTGCCGGCAGTGCGTACGCCCATGCCGATGGAGCGGGATTGTGCCCGCCGCGCTCGCTCGCGCGGCGCAGCGGGGTCGATCGAAAAGCGGGCCTGTCCGGGAACGCGAAAATGCGGCATCACGGACTTGGTCAGCTCGGACTCGATGTAGTCGTAGCATTCGCGCGCGCCGTCGATCCCGCGCGTCACCGCCATCGCAAGCACCGAGCGCAGGTGCAGGAGATACGAAGGGCCCTGGTCATGGTACTGCTGCATGATGCTGCGCCCGTCCCAGTTGGTCGTGTCGATCTTGTGGCCATCCGTATCGGTGTGTCCGTCCGAGCCGGACGCATAGTAACGCCAGAAATCCGCCCAGCTCTCGCACGTCGTCGAGTCGGGCGAGGTGTCGGTGTACGGCAGGACGACCCAGCTTCCGTAGCCCTTGCGGTTGGGCATCGCATAGTAGGGCACGGGCCATTGCCGCGACCATCCGGACTTGCCGTTCGTCTGCTTGATGTGCAGGTCGACGCCCCATTCGAAGACGCGCTGCCATTTCTCGAATCCCTGGTCCACCGCGAGCCCGACGATCGTGTTGAGCCACGCGACCTGCCACGCTCCCACGAGGTCCGACTGGGTCCATGCCCGGAACAGCGCATGAATCCGCGCCGGCGACTGGACGTAGCGCATCGCGAACGCGTGATTGTCATCGACGCATGCGAGCCAGGTGCGCCGGGGAAGCAGCCAGGACGGTACTTCGGCCGGGCATGTTGCAGCGAGAAGGAACAGCTGGCGCAGTCCCCAGGCGTAGGCGCGCGTCTGGCCGGGATAGAGCAGGCCCTCCAGCTTCTGGTTGATGCGGGGACCATAGTTGTAGAGCAGATTCCAGTTGACGCCGAACTGCAGCGACTCGAGATGGAAGGGGTCGTCGGTCAGCAGCCACGGCAGGTTCGCGCACGGATAGAAGTGCGCGGTGTCGAGCGCGACGAAGGTCGGATCGACCGATGGAAAGCGCTCGGGCGCCTCGTTGATCGTTCCGTGGTTGCTACGCCAGTGAAGGGCGCGACCACGCACGTCCAGAGGTGCGCCCGTGTCGTCGTCGCGGATGTGCATGCACCAGTTGCCGCACCATTCGCCTTCCGTGCGCAGGCTCACCAGCGAAGCGGGCGAACGATGGAGGACGTAGTCGGCCGCGTACTCCGTCAGATAGCCGATCTGCGGATTGTCGCCGCCCGATGCCATGCCCGGATTGAACGCATAGAGTGGCGCCGGCCGCGCAGGCGCCGACATCGGTCCGCCCCACGGCACCGCTACTGTATTGGGCGCAAGGCCGAACAGGCCGCTGGCGCCCAGGTTGGCGATCCAGCCGCGACTTCGAAGGATTTCCGGCGTGCGTACCAGCGCGCGCTCACTGGACTGGTATCGCCAGCGCGCGTACCACCAATGCCGCGGCACCTCCTGATGGCTCACGACCCGGTCGGCTTTGCGCACCGTGGCGGTGTACCTCTGTTCGCGGTGTGCCGGAACACCATGGCGTGACCGCCCGTATTCGACGACTACTTCGTCGCGCCATCCAGGCGCCGGCTCGACGATCCGGCGCGAGGACGCGTCCGCGTCAACCCGGAAATAAACCCGCCAATCAGGAAAATCCGGATGGGTGGCGAGATAGCACTTCTGCCGGACGAATTCTCCTACGTAGTCGCCGACGTCTTTCGCAACGTCCCCGCGGAAGACGGCCGTGGAACCCTGCCCGAAATCGAGCGTGAGCGAAAGGTCGGCGACTTGCGTCTGCGTGGCGCCGGCGCTCCTGGCCAAGCGCCTCGGCTGCGGACGATAGGCCCACGTCGTCGCCGTACGGGCGTCGCTGAGAAGGATGAAGCACCCGGTCGATGCATCGAAATCCAGGCAGTGGAACACCTGTTGGGGCACACCGGTCGAGCCGCGTTCGAGCGTGATCGGCTCGGCACTCCAGCGATGCGCCAGCGGATCGAATGCGTGGAAGATGCCGTTGGTTACATTGCCTCCGATGATGCCGTTTGCCGGGTCGTAACCGTAAGCGCAAATCGTGCCGGGCGCCGAGGCAGGCGGCGCACCGCTCACTTCCACCGGCGCCAGCGTGGCGCGGTCCGCGGAGCGGTCGACGGTCAGCTGCCAGACGCGTCCGTCGCTCTGCATCACGAAAAAGCAGTCGGCCGGGGCAAAGTAGACGATGTCGTGCTCGGCGCCAACGTCGGGCCCGTTCACGAGCAGCGGAGTGATCGTGTCTTCGTCGGGCGCGTAACGCCATACGTTGCCCGGTGTGAAGTTGGTCGTGTATCCGACCACGAGGATGGTGGCGCTTACGGGGTCGAGCACGGCCGCGGTCGTGAAACCCCACGGCACTTGCGGAGCACCGGCAAAGCGATGCCGGCTGAAGCTCCAGTTGCGCGCGTCGAAGTCGTACGCGCACAGGCGGCCGCCCCAGTTGCGTTCGTCGATGCCCTGCTCCGGCAGGTACGGCATGCCATACGCGGACATGATGTGCAACTTGCGACGCCGCACCACGGACAGGTTGTAGGTGTGGCGCGCTACCGCGTGGTTGGTCGATTTCCACCGGCCGAGATCGCTGTCGCAATTGGGCGGCGTCATGTCCGCATAACGCGTCGACGGGTAAAGGCTGGACCAGCTCGCCGTCTGGGTATCGAATGCACGGATGTCGGTCTCGTTGCACGGACCGTGACCACCTCCGAAGATCAGCATGCGATGCCCGGCGGCGTCAGCGACCAGGCCCGAGAAATCGGTGATGTGATGCCCTCCCGCCACGTCGGGATTGGTGTAGGAACCGAGGTTGCGCGCGTGTCCGGGCGCAAGCGTAGCAAGCGAGCGCCGCGTCGCCGGGCCTTGAACCGCGGCGTGCAGACCGGGGGAAATCGAGCTTGCGAGCGCGGCACCGCCCACGCGCTCGATGAACTGCCTTCGCTTCATGAGCCGGAATGCGGCGCGTCATCCCGCTTGCGCAACGCAGTAAGGATCCACCCGCGCAGGAATGCCAGCGACTCGAAGCGCGCCAGCGTTTTTTCGTACGCCGTGGCCATGAGGAACAGCGCGCCGTTGAAGAGAAAATAGTTCGGATACTGTCCGAGGTAGCGGAACGACACGATGTCGAACCCGGTCGCGTCCGCCCACCGATGCACCGCGCGGCGGGTATTGGTGCGGTACTCCACGGGAAAGACGTCTTCCTCGGCGCGCCCTTCGGTGCGCGCGACGATCCACGGGTGAAGGCGATTGGGGACGCAGCGCGCGATGAGCGACGCGTAGTCCCACAGGTTGGGCGTGAGGAAAACGAAATGTCCGCCAGGCTTGAGGACGCGATGCATCTCGGTGTAGACGGCCCGCGGATCGGCCACGTGCTCCATCACGCTGCGCGACATGACCACGTCGATGGAGCCGCTGGGGACGTCGATATGCGCGAGGTCGGACTGGATGAGCCGCATGCCCTCCGCTTCGCCGCGGAAATCGACGAGGTCGACGCCGACCAGCACGCTCGCGCGGCCGATGTACTGCCGCAGCATGGGCGCGCCGCGTCCGCAGCCCGCGTCGAGCAGCGCACCGCCCGGAGGCAGCAGGCGGGCGACCTCGTCGTCGAGAAACCGGTAGGGATGTGGCTCGCCCCCGAAGTAGCGTTGGCGCAGTCGCTCGGCCAATGCCGTCATGTCAGCCTTTCCGCCGCGCAACCCACGCGGCGCGGGACGTGAGCCCCTGCGTGGACGGATAGTCGATCTCGTCGATCGGTGCGACCCCGGCTGCGCGCCGCTCGGCCAGGGCCTTGCGCAGCACCATCTGGGCGATCACGAGGATGGCGACGAGATGCCAGTACAAGTCGAAATACGAAAGCGAAAGGAATGCGCCGCCGGTCGCGAAGGCTGCAACGCTGACCTGGCACATTCGTGCGAGATCCGAAAGCCAGTGCAGATCCGCATGCTCCTCCGCGTGCCGGATGGTCCACGTGCCAGCGCGCCACGCGAGGATGCCGATGGTGACGAAGAGCAGCAGGCCGATCCATCCATGCTCGCCGAGCACCTTGAAATAGATGCTGTGCGCGTCGAATGCGGCCGCCCCGGGCGAATAATGGTCGAAAGTCGCCTGCGTCCAGAGGTCGAAGCCGCCGCCGAGCGGGCGGTCGTTGGCGAGACGGGTGGCCATCTGCCAAGTATCGAGCCGGCTCGTCGCAGAAGCGTCCGCCTCGTACTGCTCGATCGTCCTCATGCGGTCGAACCACGATTGCGGCATGAACGACACGAGCAGCGGAAGGACCAGCAACAAGCCGAGGCCGGTCCGCCAGCGGCTCTTGGCCTTGACGAGCAGGAACGCCGCCATCGCGCAGCCGCCCACCAGCGCGCCGCGCGATTGCGAGCCGAGCACCGAGAATCCGCACACCACCATCAAGCCGAGAAGGACCAGGCGCAGCCAGCGATTCGGCGTCACCATGCGCAGGTACTGCATGAGCGGCAGGATCATCAGGAGCGCCAGCGCGATCTCGTTGTTGCCCTCGATGTAGCTGCCGGGCGGGCCCCACACGCGGTATTCACCGGCCGTGAGGATGGTGAAGATGCCGCCCTTGACACCGAAGAATCCCAGCGACAGCACCATGACCCAGACCAGCGCGTTGACGCGCTCGCGGTTGTACATGAGCAGGATGGTGACGAACGTCATCAGCTGGATCTTCGCGACGCGGTCGAGCTGCACGAATGCTGCGGCCGGATACATCGCGAAGGCGGTCGTCAAACACATCCACGCAATGAAGAGCAGCCAGACCACGATGAGGCCGGTAACGGGAAAGCGGCGGAACTGGCCGGTGAAGACGCCGCCGGCGATCGTGGTGACGGCGACGACATAGGCGAACGGGAAGTCGTACGCGAAGCCGAAGGTGAGCCGATGCGGGTTCATGTAGCTCAGCCACGTCCACAGCAGGATGCCGACGTGGGGCTTGAACAGGACGATCGGCAACAAGGCGAACACGATGCCGGCGATCAGGATGGATCTCATGGCGCCGTTCCTGGCGGGAGCGCGCGCCACGCGAAGTCAAACGCGGGCATGGCTCACCTGGCGAAGATTGCGCGCGAGCTGCGCGCCGAACGCGAAGCGGCCTTGCCGCCACGGCGTGAAACGGGGTAGCTGAAAGCGATCGGCAGCAGGCGTCGCAACACCGGGTGCGGTGGAGCAGGCGGCAGCAAAGCCTTGCGCCTCCACCGCGCGCACATGCTCGGCGCCGTAATCGCGTCCAGGCTTGCCGTTCGGATAAGCGAACAGGCGCACCGGCTTGTCGACGATGGCCTCCAGATCGGCCTTGCCGCCGGCGATTTCCGCGCTTGCCTCGCCGGATGCCAGCGTCGCAAGGATTGGATGATGCCGGGTGTGGGCACCCACCGTCATGCCGGCCTCGCTCAAGGCGCGCACCTGCGCCCGCGTCATCATGAGGTCAGTCGGAGGCACGACGCCTGCGATGGCGCACAGCCGTGCCACGTCGTCGGAGCGCTCGCGGACCGGCCGGTATTTCAGGCCCGCGAGCAGCACGTCGACGGCGCGACGGCGCGCCTCGATCGTGCCGACGTCTACGACGCCCAGATCGATCGGCGACAGGTCGAGCCGGTCGGCTTTCGTTCTCCGCAGCGCCTCGATCACACGGTCGTTCCACATGCACCCTC